>WNGI01005607.1_pt1 | contig 18348 bp, 19 predicted proteins | sample 5400621 | NCBI WGS metagenome assembly WNGI01 (sample SAMN13153374, study PRJNA577476) | soil metagenome | isolation source: 20 cm soil or saprolite under Garry oak tree replicate 1 | place: USA:California | collected 2016-06-15
ACAGCTGCGGCATTCCGCGGGCGGCGTCGAACGGTTTCACAACTATTTCGTGCTGACCGATGAACTCATCTACAACCAGAGTCGAGCGCCGGTCCGGAAGATCGAGAACGACAACGTGTCCACCGCCTTCTTCGCGCGGCGGGTGACCTAGACGATCTCTCAACCGCACCACTGGAAGTTTTTCGCCGCGAACTTCGATCATCTCGCGACCGTCAACGAAGCTCGTCATGTCCTGAGTCAGCATCATAGTCTCGACGACGTGAGTGATCGGAAGCGCGTACACGGCTCCGGCCGTCCTCGTGAGCAACGCGTGAATGATCGCGAGCGTCACCGGGAGACGAACCGTCATCGTAGTTCCCGCGCCTGGAGCTGTCGTCAGCTCCATTGATCCCCCGAGGGACCTCACCTTCGTTGCGACGACGTCCAGGCCGACTCCTCTTCCGGACAATCGCGTAACGCTTGCCGACGTCGAAAATCCGGGGCGCGCGATCAGCTCGAGAGTCTCCGCCTCGGATAACGTTTTCTTATCCCGGGGGACGAGACCCGACGCGCGCGCATTCGCGAGAACTTTTGCTGAATCGATTCCACGGCCGTCGTCAATGACGTGAATCACCACCGCGGATCGCTCTCGCTCGGCGGCGAGAACGAGCGTTGCAGTCGCAGGCTTGCCGGTTTTTTTTCTTTCAGCCGGCGTACCGATGCCGTGATCGATCGCGTTGCGGAGTAAATGCATCACCGGATCCCCGATCTCATCCAGAACAGACTTGTCCACTTCGATGTCCGTTCCCTTCAGCTCGAATACGACCTGCTTGCCAAGCTCGTGCGCGGTGTCGCGCACCAATCTTTCGAATCGCTCGAACGCCTGACCCACGGGCACCATCCGACTCTTGGTGATTTCCTCCTGCAGATTTCCCACGAGTCGCGACGCCTGCAATACAACCTCGACGAGCTCGACATTGCCGGCCTGTCGCGCAAGCTCCGACAATCTTCCTCTCGCAATCACGAGCTCACCGATCAAAGTCATCAGCGTGTCGAGACGCTCTGCATCCACGCGAACGCTTCGCTTTCCATCCGCTATAGAGAATCCCGGAACTCGCGTTCCGAGAGGCGGTGTAAATCGTGCTTGTTTCGTCGGAGTCAATCGCGCGGAATGCGGGGGCGTAAATCGGCGCGCGCTCCGAGGAGTGTGACTCGTGTCGGGCCTCGCCGGCCATTCCATCGTCGGCATCAATGCAGCTGGAACGCTCGGCTCCTGCGCGTGAGCAAGGCTCTCCAGCATCTGCACCGTGTCGCTTACGTCGAGATCAATGTCCGGATTTGCGGATACGCTCACGACCGCACTTTCCAGAACGTCGACCGCTTCGAACAACGCATCGATAACCGCGGGCGAAGGAACGTCATTGCCGTGCCGAAGCTTATCGAGCAGCGTTTCGAGCGCGTGAGATAAATCACGAATGGATTGGTATCCCATCGCTGCGCTCATTCCCTTCATGTTGTGAACTGCTCTGAACAGCTCTGATACGCGGTCCACGCCGTCGGACGGTGCACCGCCCCGCTCGATCGCGAGCAGAGCGTTGTTCATCTCCGTCAGTCTCTCTCGCGCTTCCGCGCGAAAGAGGTCGGCGTAGCGTTGAGCGTTCACTTATCCAAGCACACGCTGAACCGCTTCCAGCACTCGGCTCGGCTGAAACGGCTTGACGACGAAATCCTTTGCGCCCGCTTGAATCGCTTCCGCGACGAGAGCTTGCTGTCCCATTGCACTGCACATGAGCACGCGAGCCTGCGGATCGAAGCTGGTGATCGCTCGCACCGCTTCGATGCCGCCCATCTCCGGCATGATGATGTCCATCGTTACCAGGTCGGGCTTGAGCTCTTTGTATTTCTGGACTGCTTCCTGTCCGGACTCCGCTTCGCCGACCACGTCGAGACCAGCCTGCGTCAGGATGTCGCCGATCATTGTTCGCATGAACACGGCGTCGTCACACACCAGCACGGTACTGTTCATTCTTTTTCCCTCAGGCGAGAGCCATTTGCACGAGCGCACTCAAGTCGAGCAGCGCTTCGAGCGGTACGTCCTTGTTCAGGATTCCTATTTCGTGCACTTCATCCACAACAACACCTGCAACGCGCGTCCCGCGCTCCACGAGGAGAATGCTTGCCGTCGGCGCGCTAGATGGCACTCCGTATTCCGACATTGTCGCGTCGAGCACTGTGACGATCGTTCCGCGAAGGTTTATCAAGCCGAGCACCTGGCGAGGCGCGCCTGGAAGAGGCGTCACGGGCTTGAGCGGAATTATTTCGCGCACGGCGCCGAGTCCTGCGCAATGGACGTGACCGCCAAGACTGAAGACCAACACCTTCGCCTGACGCGATGGCGTCGGGCGATCGGCAATGGACTCGACAGCCTGGTCGAGCTCGAGTGTCTCGGTGTTAGAGGCGAGGCGGGTCATAGAAGCCAAGGGCCACCAGGGGATCCTCGGCTTCACGCAGCCCCGAGCCCTCCGCAACAGCGGAGAGCGAATGCTTCAGGTCCTCGGGCAACGGTGAGCGAATGTCCATCGGCGCGCCAGTGATCGGGTGTGTGAACACGAGCCACGCCGCGTGCAAAAAATGCCGCCGCGGCGGAAGCCCCGCGATTCGCCGGCCACCTCCTCCGCCGTATGTGTCGTCACCCATTACGGGATGTCCGACCGACGAGAGATGAACACGAATCTGATGGGTCCGCCCGGTGTGCAAATGAGCGCGCAGCAGGTCTCCGGGTCCAAAGCGGGCTAGCCGGAAGAAGTCCGTCTTCGCCTGCCTTCCCGTACTGACGATTGCCATACGCTTTCGGTCTCGCGGATCTCGGGCGATCGGCTTGTCGGTCGTAAGCGTGTCGCCCGCAAGGTGTCCCCATATCATCGCCGCATAGCTGCGATTGACCCTTCGCGCCGCGAGCGCTGCGCCCAGAATCCTGTGCGCGCGCTCGGTTTTGGCGACGACGAGGAGACCTGATGTTTCCTTGTCCAAACGATGAATTATTCCGGCTCGGTCAGATGGTGAGCTCGCCGGAACTTCGCCGCCACGTCCGACGAGAGCATTCACCAACGTTCCCGACCAATTGCCAGGCGCAGGATGAACGACCATTCCCGCCGGCTTATCAACGACGAGGAGATATTCGTCCTCGTATGCGACGGCGAGTGGAATGTCTTCGCCGATAATCTCGCGAGACACTTGCTCAGGCGGCTCGACCACCACGACGTCGCCGGCGAGCACGCGATAACTCGCTTTCTCGCGCTGGCCGTTTACGGTGACGTTTCCATTCGCGATGAGTGTCGCCGCCTGATTACGCGACAGGTCCGCTCGCTGGGCCACAAGCAAGTCGAGGCGAACGTTGCCGTCCGCCTCGATGATGAATTCGCGCCGTCCCTCTTCAGACAGTCTCAGATTTCTCGGCTCGCCGGCGACACGGGGGCTGTCGGCATCGGTGCAACAGCAGAAGGCTCGCCGCCATCGGGTCGCTCCGGTTGATCTGCGCGCTCGTCACCCCACAAAACCCACGCGAGAAGAAATGCGCCGATGCTCACCGCCATGTCAGCGACGTTGAACGTCGGCCACCGCATGTCGCCGATTCCAACGTCGATGAAATCCACAACGCCAGCAGCCGAACGAATGCGATCGATCAGATTGCCGAGCGCCCCGCCGCAAACAAGCGCGATCGCCAAAGTTCGCAGAAGGTCGCCGTCACGGGTCGAGCGATAGAGACGCCCGAGTATGACCAGCGCTCCCGCTGTGAGCGCCATGAAGATCCACCTCGAGTATTCTCCGAGGTGGAGACCGAACGCCGCCCCCGGGTTGTACACGAGCGTCAGTCTCACCGCCGGGCCAAGTAGCTCGTGCGGCATTCTCTGAGGATAGAGTGAGTAGACTGCCAGTGCCTTGGTGATGACGTCGGCGACGACGATCACCACAACAACGGACCAGAAGAGTGGCGGGTTAGATCTGCCTCTTTGCATCTTCCTCACGTTGCTTGCAATCGATGCAGTATCGCGCGTGTGGCAGCGCGTCCAACCGCTCGTACGCAATATTCTGTCCGCAATTGTGACACATGCCGAATGTCTCGGGCGAGCGATAAAGTCGTCGAAGAGCTTCGTCCAGATGCCAGAGGAATCGTCCCTCCTGGCTTGCAAAGAGAAATGCTTTTTCTCTCTCCATCGCGTCGGTGCCCTGATCGGCCATATGGAACGAGTACGCGCTCAAGTCGCCATCGGCGCCCTGAGGCGTCGAGCCGAACGTCTCGTCGTAATGCCCGAGCTCTTTCAACACGCGACGACGCTCCTCCATCAATCGCTTCTCGAAATGATCGAGCATCTTCTTGGTCAACGGCTTGAATTTCTTGACTGCAATGGGTGATGCCATCTAAACCGCCCTCTCGAATGCTATGCTGACCTGTTGACCATCGATGTCAACTGATTGCATTGCGTGATGTTGTTCTGCTGCTTGTCCGACGAATAGTTCCCGGGCCAGGACTTCTTCCGAGATCCAATCCGCATGCGTCCGGACCGCCTCGTTGATCTCGGGCGTTCCGGTAACCCATAAAGATATTCGATCGCTCACCGCGAGTCCCGTTTCTTTTCGCATTCGTTGAATGCGGCTCACAATTTCGCGGGCTAATCCCTCTGCTCGAAGCTCAGGGGTGACGACCGGATCGATCGCGGCGAAATATCCTGCCTCCTCCTTGACAACAAGGTTGCCCGATGCACGGCGCACGATCACTAGATCGTCCGCGTCGAGCGCCCTCTTATCGTCGCCAACCGAAATGCTTAGGGGTTCTCCTCTCTCGAATGCAGCAAGCGCGTCACTCTTTAGCTTGGACACCGCTTCGGCGGCCAACGGCGTTTGCTTGCCGAACTTCTTACCCAGAGCGCGGAAGTTGGGTTTCGCTTCGAGAGTCACGAGTGCATCGGCCGACGTGAGGAAGCTCACGTCTTTCACGTTCAGCTCATCAGCGAGAAGCGGAACCAGCTTTCCAATCCCGCGGGTGTCGGGGACGACACACACGATCCGTTGAAGTGGCTGCCTCACTTTCACACCTGCATCCTCGCGCGCCGCCCTGCCGAGCTTGGCGAGAGTGCGAACGTGAGTCATTTCCTGCTCGAGAGCATCATCGCGAGGCGGTGATTCTGATCGAGCGTACGTCGCGAGGTGAACGGATTCACCGACGAGCTCAGTATGAACCCAGTCGGTGATGAATGGCGCAAACGGCGCGAGAAGCCGGCACGTCACGACGAGAACTTCATGCAGCGTCGCAAACGCGGCGCGATTATCCGGAGCGTCTACGTCGTAAAAGCGATGACGGTTGAGACGGACGTACCAGTTCGAGACATCGTCGACGAAAAAGTCCATCACTTCCCGCGCGGCCAGCGTTGCATCGTATCGCTCGAGCATCGCATCGGCGTCGCTTTCAACGGCGGCCAGCCGCGAAAGAATCCAGCGATCGATCTCCGGTCGCTCCGCGACTGGAGGATCGTTGTCCGAAGGTTCCCAGCCGAAGTTCGCGTACAGCGCAAAAATTCCGCTGTAGACATTCTTGAACGTGAGAAGAAAACGGCCAGCAGTGTCGCGGACGGAATTCTCGTCGAAGCGCCTCGGCACCCATACCTGACTCGATGCGACGAGAAATAAGCGCAAAGCATCAGCGCCGTGTCGCGGAATCACGGTCGCTGGATCGACAGCGTTGCCGCGCGTCTTCGACATCTTGAAGCCTTCTGCATCGAGCACGAGCTCGTTGACCACGACCGACCGGAACGGAGCGGTATCGACCGCTTCCTCGATCGGCGCGTGATGCGCTAGCGTATTGTGTGGAAGCGCGTCACCCAATCCGGTTGCGATTGCGAGGAGTGAGTAGAACCAACCGCGCGTCTGGTCCACACCCTCCGCGATGAAATCCGCGGGATAGTGCTTCTCGAATTCAGTTCGATTCTCGAACGGGAAATGCCACTGCGCAAACGGCATCGAGCCCGAATCAAACCACGTGTCGATCACCTGCGGAACGCGACGCATCGTACCTTCACAATGCGCGCATTTCCACGAGTGCCTGTCGATATAGGGTTTGTGGGGATCGAACGATTCGCCGAGCGGCTCGCCAACTTTCTTTTCGAGCTGCTCGAAACTGCCGATCGCTTCGACATGCGAATCGTCGGCGTCGCAGATCCATAGAGGTAGTGGCGTACCCCAGTAACGGTCGCGCGAGATCGCCCAGTCGATGTTGTTCTGCAGCCACTCGCCGAATCGGCCCGTACCCATTTCGGGCGAATGCCAATCCACTCGCGAGTTGCGCGTGAGCATTGCGTCTTTGAACGCAGTCGTCCGGATGAACCAGGAGCCGCGCGCGTAATACAGAAGCGGTGTCTCACAGCGCCAGCAATGCGGATACGGGTGTTCGATCTGTCCGGCCTTCCATAGAATGCCGCGACGCTCGAGCTCCCCGATGATCTTTGGATCGGCGGCTTTTACAAACATTCCCCCGACAACAGGCATGTTCTCGGGAAATTCGCCGCGCGCATCGACCGGCTGAACGAACGACAATCGGTTTCTTAGACCAGAAGCGTAGTCGTCGGCACCGAATGCAGGAGCCATGTGCACGACACCCGTACCGTCTTCCGACGAAACGAAACTCTCACCAACGATCACTTCGTGTTCGCCTTCGCCGAGCTCTACCCAATCGAGCGGACGCTGGTAATGACGACCGACGAGATCGGTGCCCTTGAGTGTCGCGACCGTGTCCCATCGCTCTGCGTAATCCTCACCAAGCACGGCGCGCGCGCGCGCTTCGGCGAGAATGATCGTCTCCGATGCGTCACGATCGCGACGCTGAAGCTCGATGTAGTCGAGCTCTGGATTCACGGCGAGCGCGACGTTCGACACAAGCGTCCACGGAGTCGTCGTCCACACCAGAATACGACGTCGACGATCTCCAGCGGTTCTGTGCCTGCCTGTCGTTGCAGGATCTCCAGATGGAACAATGTCGAGCGCGATGTACACGCTCGGGTCTTTCACATCTTTCCACCCTTGTGCGACTTCGTGACTCGAGAGCGCCGTACCACAACGCGGGCAGTAGGGCAGAACCTTGTAACCGCGATACAGAAGCTCTCGCTCGTAGAGCGTAGCGAGCGCCCACCACACACTTTCGACGTACTCGTTCGTGTAGGTGATGTACGCGTTATCGTAGTCGAGCCAGTAGCCGATGCGCGTACTCATCGCCTCCCAATCGGTCTTGTATTTCCACACACTTTGGCGGCAGAGCGCGTTGAATTTCTCGACTCCGATCTCTTCGATCTGCTGCTTGCCGCTGATGCCGAGCTGCTTCTCGACCTCGATCTCTACGGGAAGACCGTGCGTGTCCCATCCTGCGCGACGCGTTACGTGAAAGCCCTTCATCGCTCGGTAGCGACAGAAAAGGTCCTTTATCGTTCGCGCAAAGACGTGATGGATCCCGGGCTTCGCATTCGCCGTCGGCGGACCTTCGAAGAAAACGAATTCCGGATTTCCTTCTGTCGCGCGCAGGGTGCGCCCAAAAAGATCTTCGCGCGCCCATCTGTCGAGCAGCTCGCGCTCGATTTCATCGGGCGCCCTGTCGGTAGGCAGCGGCCGGTATCGCATTGCTGCATCGAGCGACGTCACGCTCTACTCTCTCGCTCCAAATAATGTTGTTCCGAGTCTTACCATCGTCGCTCCTTCTTCAACCGCAATCTCGTAGTCGTCTGACATTCCCATCGACAGCTCATTCGCCGAATGACCGGCGTTTTGCAATGTCTCGAGCGCGTCACGCGCGCCCGCGAACGTTCGTCGCAGCTCAGCCTCGTCCGCGCCGAGCGGTGCCATCGTCATCACGCCGCGTACGTTCACCCCTTCTAATGTTGCGAGGTTCTTCGCCTGTTCATCGAGCTCACGCGGAGAGAATCCGCCCTTCGTCGACTCGCCGGCAACGTTGACCTGAACAAGCACATCCATCGCTTTTCCACGGTCGATGGCAAATGCATTCACCGTGTCAGCAAGTCGCCCGCTGTCCAACGCATGAAATAAAGCGAACCGGTCAAGCCACTTTACTTTGTTGCGCTGAAGATGTCCGATGAGATGCCATCGCACTGGCATGCCGACTTCGTCCATTTTTGCAACGGCTTCCTGCACTTTATTTTCGCCGACGTCGATCAAGCCGACCTTACTCGCCGCTACTACCGCCTCGGGCCCGTGAGTTTTTGTCACGGCGACGATCGTAACGTTCTGCCCTCGGCCGCCCCGCTCGACGGCGAGCTTGATTCGCGTGCGAACTTCCGCTACCCGCGACTCGAGCCCCGGAAAAAGCATAGCTGGGAAATGTAACGCGTCGAGGTATGCCAACAACGATTTGCGCGTCGAATAGCGATTACCCAAACCTTTGGATAATACTCACCACTAGCCTTCTCAAGTCGTTGTACGTGACGAGCGCAAACAGCAACAAAACTGCGGCCAATCCTGCCCTCAATATGTAGTCACGAGTTTGCGCGCTGAATGCGCTCCCCTTCAATGACTCCAATACCTGAACCAGAATCTGCCCACCGTCCAGGATCGGTATGGGAAGAAGATTGAACACGGCGAGATTCACGCTGATCAATGAGATGAGCACGAGCAGATTCTCGAGACCGCTGCGCGCAGCCTGCACCGACGCCGTTGCAATCATGATCGGTCCACCCAGCTCACTCGGCGCAACTTTCCGCGTCGCCAATCCCTTCAGCGCTTCAATTACAGTCCCAGCCATTCCCCACGTGAGACTCCACCCGCGCGTAATCGCCTCACCAAACGCAATACGACGTGACAGAGGCTTGGGAAGGATTCCGATTCGTCCGACATGCTCCAGCTTCCCCGTTTCGAGATCGGTCACGGTATCAAGCGCCGGCGTAACCGCAATGCGTGTTCGCCCTTCCGGTCGCTGTACGTCGAGCATGACTTCTGTTCCGGCCGATGCACTGATCTTCGTAACGAGACTGTCCCACGAAGTAAGCGGCACGCCATTGATCGCAACCAGGCTGTCACCTGCCCGCAAGCCCGCCATCGCCGCCGGGCGCGATACGAGCACCGAGTCGGTTCTCGTCGACACGTATGGCAAGCCGTAAACGAGCAACATTCCAATCGTGACGACGAGCGCGAGCACGATGTTCATCGTCACACCCGCCAGCAGAATTACGAGTCTCGCCCACAAAGGCTTCGACTCCAGCCAGCGATCCGGCGGAATCGGTTTCGGTCCGAAGGGAATCATCGCATTCGGATCCATCGCTTCACCAGTCGCGGTTACCTGCGTTGCAGAATTCTCGCTTCCGCCCTCGATGAACGCAGTTGCCTCATCATCCTTCGATGCCATGCGGACGTATCCACCGAGAGGCAGTGCAGCGAGCACGTACTCCGTCTCTCCCCATCGTTTCCTGTAGAGGGCGCGACCGAAGCCAATCGAAAACCTGGGCGTGTAAACACCTACTGCTTTTGCCGCAAGGAAATGTCCGAGCTCGTGAACGAATACGACGATCGCGAAAACAAAAAGCGGCGCGATCCATGCTAGCATTCGAACAACTCCATAACGTGACGGCGCGCTTTCATGTCGGCGTCGAGAAGCTCCTCGCGCGTATCTGAGGGCAGATCTCCCAAACGATCCAGGGCCGACTGGATCGATTCGGAAATCTCCGCAAACTGGATTTTTCCCTCCAGAAAAAGTGACACCGCTTGCTCATTCGCTGCGTTGAAGACCGCAGGCGCGGCGCCACCTCTTCGGCCCGCAGCGATTCCCAGCTTCAACGCTGGAAACTTGTCGTGCGCTACTGGCTCGAATGTCATCGGCGAAAGCGCGACGGGATCGAAGGCCTGTACGCCGCTATCGGGAGCGCGCTCCGGGTGCGTGAGGGCATAGAGAACGGGGAGCTCCATCGACGGCACGCTCATCTGCGCAACGACACTCCCGTCGACAAATTCCACAAACGAATGCACGACACTCTGCGGGTGAACTACGACTTCAATTGAATCGTAGGGGAGCCCGAAGAGGAAATGCGCCTCGATTACTTCGAGCGCCTTGTTCGCCAACGTCGCGCTGTCGATGGTGATCTTGCGGCCCATCGTCCACGTTGGATGTTGCAGTGCGTCAGTCACGGTCGCGGTGGCGAGCTTGCTTTCACTCCATCCGCGAAACGGGCCGCCGGATGCTGTAAGAATGACGCGTCTGATTTCCCGGCGGTCGCGACCCGCGATGCACTGAAGGATAGCACTGTGCTCGCTGTCGACCGGAACGATTTCTCCTTTGCCAAGCTTCGCCGCTTTTGCAACGAGCTCACCGGCAACGACCAGCGTTTCCTTGTTGGCGAGTGCGACCCTCTTCCCAGCGTGAAGCGCAGCCAGCGTCGCATCGAGGCCGGCTGCGCCAACGATTGCGTTTAGCACAATGTCAGCATCAGGTCGCGTCGCCGCCTCAACCAGCGATTCCGTTCCGCGATGCCATCCATCCCCATTCGCATCACTGCAGTTCACCATTCCGACGTAGGACGGATGAAACTCGCGCACCTGCTGCCTCAACAGAGCCGCATTGCTGTGCGCCGTGAGCGCGACGACATGAAAGCGATCCGGCTGCCGCGCTATCACTCTCAACGCGGTAGTTCCTATCGAACCAGTCGAGCCGAGTATTGCGATGCCGCGGCGCTTCATGACGGTATCGGAATCAGGAGATATCCGACGATCAAATACGCGACAGGAAGTGCAAACAGCTGACTATCGATTCTATCCAGAATCCCACCGTGACCGGGAACCAGCGAAGATGAGTCCTTCACGCCCGCGTCGCGCTTGAGCAGCGACTCGAGAAGGTCCCCGGTCTGCGCGGCAATGCTGATTGCCGCGCCGAAGACCACCACTCCGATTGGCGAGAGTGCGAGGTGTGCCGCAGGCTCGAGCACGGCCTTCGAGTAAAGCCAGCAAATCGCAATCGCGACGAAGAGTCCGCCGATCGCACCGACAACTGTTTTTCCGGGACTTACAGACGGCATCAGCTTCTTCTTTCCAAACAATCGACCGAACGTGTACGCTCCCGTGTCGGTTGCCCAAACCAGGAAGACGGGAAACATCACGAGTGCGGTTCCTGCTCCGGCTCCAACTGCATAATCGTGATAGCGGAGCGGATAAACGAAAGTAATCATCGACGCATACAAAACACCGAACACAGTCACCGATACGGCGACGAACGGCTTGCCCTCAACCCCGCGCACCCAGATCACGCTTGCGACGAGTGCGAGGAAAATCACCGCTTCGGCCGCAATCGACGGCGTGAACAACCCGAGATAATGTGCGTGCACCAGACCGGCAAGCGGCGCTGCCACAACCGAAAACAAAACACGCCGCGTGAGCTCCGTCACGAGCTCAAACTTCCATTATTTCTGCTTCTTTCCCTTTCAGCAGATCGTCGATCTTCGCGATGTATTCATCGTGCAGCTTCTGCAGATCTTTTTCCGCGTGCTTCACGTCGTCCTCTGAAACTTTGTCGAGCTTCTTCAGCTTCTCGCGCCCCTCGGTGCGTGCGTGACGAATGCCGATGCGCGCTTCCTCAGCGAGTTTGTGTACCACCTTTACGAGATCGCGGCGTCTCTCCTCGTTCAGCGCGGGAATCGGAACGCGAATCATCCCGCTCTGCGTCATCGGATTCAATCCAAGGTCCGATTCGCGCAGAGCTTTCTCGATCGGCTGCGTCAGCCCTTTGTCCCATGGCGTCACAGTCAGAAGTCTCGGCTCCGGCGCAGACACACTCGCCACTTGATTGAGTGGCATCGTCTGCCCATACGCGTCCACTTTGACGGTATCCAGAAGACTGACAGTCGCCTTCCCCGTGCGGATGGACGACAGCTCGCGCTTCGAGCTCTCGAGTGCCTTGTCCATCGCCGCGCGGGAATCCTTGATGATTTGTGGTATTGTATTCATTGAACGATTGTGCCGACCTGCTCGCCGCTCACGGCTCGCGCGATCGCTCCCGGTGTGTTGATGTTGAGAACTATTACGGGAAGGTTGTTCTCTCTGCAAAGCGCGATTGCCGTCTGGTCCATCACGCCGAGCTCCTTGAGCATCACGTCGCGATAGCTGATCTGCGTGAACAGAGTGGCAGTCGCATCCTTCTTGGGATCCGCCGAATAAACTCCGTCGACGCTCGTTGCCTTGATGATTACCTGCGCCTTTGTCTGAATCGCGCGAAGTGCAGCCGCAGTGTCCGTGGAGAAATAAGGGTTCCCAGTACCACCCGCAAAGAGAACGATCCGTCCTTTTTCGAAGTGACGGATCGCTCGGCGTCGGATAAACGGTTCGGCAATTTGCTCCATGTTGATCGCCGTCATTACGCGCGTTTCCATTCCCGCACGTTCTAGAACATCTTGCATCGCGAGCGCATTGATCACTGTGCCGAGCATTCCCATGTAGTCTGCGCCGACGCGATCCATGCCCACACTTGCGAACTGCGCGCCGCGCACGATGTTGCCACCACCGATCACGAGACCTACGCTCGCACCCGCATCCATCGTCTGTTTGATCTCGCCCGCAATTCGCGCGAGAGTATCAAAATCGAATCCGGTGCCTCGACCTCCGGCGAGAGCCTCGCCGGAAATCTTCAGCATCACCCTGGAATAGGCGACCGGACTCGCCACGACTTTACTCCTCTCCCATCTGGTAGCGCACGAATCTGCGGACCTGGATGTTCTCGCCGACTTTCGCCGACGCTTCCTTGATGAGATCGCCGATGGACTTCTTCGTGTCTCTCCAGAGCTGATTCACGAGAGTCTTATCCTTGATGAAAGCCTCGACTTTTCCCTCGGCAATTCGCTGCACGATCGCCTCCGGCTTTCCACTTGCCTTGGCCTGCTCCTCCGCAATTCTTCGCTCTACGACGAGCGTGTCTTCAGGAATTCCATCGCGATCGACTGCCATCGGAGCGGCGTGGGCAATATGAAGCGCGAGCTCGCGACCGAGCTGCTTGAAATCATCAGTGCGCGCAACGAAATCGGTTTCGCAGTTGATCTCGACCATCACTCCTACTTTTCCGTTATGGTGGATGTAGCTCGTGATGAGTCCCTCGCTCGTCTGCTTTCCCGCACGCTGACTCGCCTTCGCAATCCCCTTTACGCGCAGGTACTCCTCCGACTTCTCCATATCGCCGGCGTTCTCCTGCAACGCTTTCTTGCACTCCATCATTCCCGCGCCGGTTCTCTGGCGCAGTGCCTGTACATCTTTTGCTGTGAACACTTTTCGGTTCCCTTGTTTTTAAAATTCTCGCGCCTGAACTGCGCGGTCGTTGTTATCCGTCAATCCGACAATCCGTCAATCCGTCTTACAAAAACGCCGCCGGCGATTCAGCCGGCGGCGGGTTCCTACCCGCGGGCAGGTTGAAGTTAACCCTCTGCGGGCTCCGCGTTAGCTCCCGCGTCGCTCACTTCACCGCCTGCATCACCAGCGGAGTCGGACTCACCCGACTCCACTTCTCCTACCGTCTTCAAGCGTGCCGCAATTGCTTCGGGCCTCGCTCGGCGACGACGCGGTCGCCGCTTCTTCTTGCGATCGCCTTCGCCTTCCGGCTCCGCACCGCGGTCGGAGCTGTACGTGTACGACTCCGCTTCTTCGACTTCCTCGCGAATCGGAGCTTCGCGTCGCGCTTCGACGATCGCGTCTGCAATTGCATGCGTCACGAGCTCCACCGACTTGATCGCATCGTCGTTGCCGGCGATCGGCACCGTGATCAGATCAGGATCCGCATTCGTGTCGACGAGCGCGATGATCGGAATTCCGAGCTTGTTGCCTTCGCTTACCGCAATGCGCTCTTTCTTTGAATCGATTACGAACATCAATCCCGGAAGACGCGTGAGATTCTTGATGCCCGAAAGATTCTTCGAGAGCTTGTCGCGCTGCCGGCCCATCATCAGCTGTTCTTTCTTCGTGTAATTCTCGAAGTCACCACCGGCCTCACTGCCCGCCTCGAGCTCCTTCAGTCGACGCACCTGCTTCTTCACCGTCTGGAAATTCGTGAGCAGACCGCCCAGCCATCGCTCGGTGACGAACATCGCGCCGCAGCGCTCTGCCTCTTCCTTTACGATGTTGACCAGCTGTCGCTTCGTGCACACAAAGAGAACGGCATCGCCCCGAAGGATGACATCGCGCGCCAGCTTCTTCGCCAGCTCGAGCTGACGCAGAGTTTTCTGGAGATCGATGATGTGAATCCCGTTGCGTTCTGCGAAGATGAAACGGCGCATCTTCGGATTCCAGCGTCGGGTCTGGTGGCCGAAGTGCACTCCGGCGGCTAACAGCTGATCGAGGTTTGGCTCAGACATTCAGTAAAGGAAAAGTTATCGCTTTGAGAATTGGAATTTCTTGCGTGCTTTCGGACGGCCGGGCTTCTTGCGCTCGACTGCGCGCGCGTCGCGCGTCAGCAGGCCGAGGTCGCGGAGCTTGCGGCGATGCGTCTCATCGATCTTCACCAGCGCGCGGGCAACAGCAAGACGAAGCGCACCGGCCTGTCCGGTGAGTCCGCCGCCTTCGACCTTGGCAATGATGTCGAAGCGTCCGAGTGAGTCGGTCGCCGTGAAGGGCTGCTGAATCGCTGCAACGTGCGCGGAGCGCGGGAAATAATCACCGAGCGTGCGGCCGTTGACCTGCCACTTGCCGGAGCCTGGTTTCAGGTAGAGGCGGCAGCGCGCTTCCTTGCGGCGTCCGATCGTATGCGTGGTGGTGCTATCAGCCATTACTTCGTCTCACTCTTTTTCTTGAGGTCGAGAACCTTGGGTTGCTGCGCGGCGTGCGTGTGATTCGCGTTTGCGAAAACGCGAAGCTTGCGGCGAAGCGACTGCCGGCCGAGCGCTGTTTTCGGTAGCATGCCGTATACCGCTTTTTCGATCACGCGTTCCGGATGCTTCTCGAGCATTGCAGCGAAAGGCGTGAATCGCTCGTGTCCCATGTAGCCGGTGTGATGGAAGTAGCGCTTCTGCTCCGACTTCTTTCCAGTGACTTTCACCTTCGACGCATTGATGACGATGACGTTGTCACCGGTATCCATGTGCGGGGTGTACATCGGCTTGTGCTTGCCGCGAATGATTTTAGCAACTTCCGCGGCGAGCCGGCCGAGCACCATTCCCGATGCGTCGACTATGTACCACTGATGTTTTATGTCTGACGGTGTAGCGGTGTATGTCTTCATTTGGATTGATCGTGCGTCTAGCCGCACTCGCGATTTTTGCATCGGGAGTGGCAGCTTTTCCGAGCTTATGTAGCGATTTGGGACAGCCTGTAAACTTACGAACGCCATCGGGTTAAGTCAACCTAACTGCGGTCGTTCCGCGCAGCTATGTTTGCGCATGCGAATCGGTTCCGGCGCGGCACTATTTCTTTTCCTCGCGGGTTGCGGCGGAAGTGACGGCCCGGGGACGACTGACGTTCCCCGCAACGCAGACTCTGCTTCCAGCGTTGTAGGTGCAGCGGGTGGTTCAGTCGTCACACCGAGTGGAGTCGCGGGCGTGCAGATCCCAGCAGGCGTAATCTCCCAACAAGCGACAATCACGATCACCCGCCTGCCGGCTCCAACAGCGCCGGGTCAGGGACCTCTTCCGACATCGTTCAATCAATATGGCCCGTACTATCAGGTCTCCATTTCGCCTTCCAATGCGCAGCTCGGTGATTCGGTTCGCGTCGGCGTCTGTCAGGTAACAGATCCTTCAAGTCCATTTTACGCTCCGGATGCCACGCACGATCGGCTCCGCCTCGCACACACAGTCGGCACGACGACGGAGATTCTCGAGCGTGTTGGCGTCAATGATTTCCTGCGATGCGTGAACGTCACCGCCGACAACGGACGTGACGCGACGCACTCCACTCGCTTCGGCAGAGCACTGGCGTCGATTGCTCATCTCACGATCGGATTCTTTTCACCAGCCTCGCTCAATGCAGCTCACGGCGGTCTTGGCGGAAAAGTGAAATCGTTCAGCCCCTTCGGCGCAGTTGACCCTCTGACCGGATTCGTTGTTGAGCCTGAGTTTGCAATCGCCGCGACGGCGGCCCAGGAAGATCTTGGCTTTTCTTCATATGATGGAACCAACTATCTGGTCCCTGTCCAAACCGTAAACGCGCAAGGCCAACCACTCGCGGGAGCCCAGTTCGTCTCATCGAATGGTGTACTCGTCGGCGCACGCATTCCAATTTCCACTTCGGATGCCGGGGAGTCCGCGGCTGCGTTCGATGGAACAAACCACCTCGTCGTGTTCCAAAACCTCGTCGCAAACCAGCCACCGATCCTCGGACAGTTCGTGAACAAGAGCGGAGCGTTGGTGGGCTCATCGTTCACAGTCGTAGCTGCCGGTAACGCAATTCCGAACGCACTCGCCTACGCCGCCGGAACGTACATGCTCGCATACAGCCGTCAGGTGGACCCTTCCCTGGGCGACTTCGGCTACAGGCTGAATGTGCGAACAATATCCCCGGCTGGAGTGGTCGGCCCCCAGGTGGCCTTGCCTACTCCGCTGACCGGCAACGGCTTCCAGAATGTGGCCTTCGACGGAACCAGTTTTTTTGTTGTTTGCAGTGACGGGACGGTGGTTAGGGGAATATTTGTCAGCCCCGCTGGTGTAATTGGCCAGGTCGTGACCATCGCCTCCTCGGGGAATTTTGCGCCGTTTGTTGGCGTCGCATTCAACGGCACGAATTATCTCGTCACCATGTCTTCAGGAAATCCCACCTTCGATGCCGTGGCGCAAATGGTGAGTCCCTCGGGCAATCTGATTGGCGGGCTGATAAGACTCTCGAATGTTCCTGCCGCCGACGAAATCGCTTTCGCAGTTATCACATCGGGAAGCAACTTCCTCGTCTCTTACGTCGATAGCCTTGGAGTAAGAGGCAGTGGCGGCGTGAAGGCACGTTTCGTAAACGCAGGAGGCACGGCGCTCGGAGTCCCGATCCCAATCGCTTCGCCGCGTAACGGAAAAGCGGTGATAGGAGCAGTCGTGCCGTTCAGCGGTTCGAAATATTTTGCGACTCTGGTTCGCGGAATTCAGGACGCAAACAATCCCGGTGATACTGACCTGTGGACTCAGAAAGACGTTTTCGGCGTGATGCTTACTATCCCGATACCCCCACCATAAGGAGCTAAACGATGCATGTCACAATGAGATATTATCCCGGAGCCTCTGCACTTGGAGACGCGATGGCCGCCAATGCCAGCGACGTTGAGCAGCTCGTTAGCAGTGTGCCCGGTTTTATCGCGTATTACGCTATCCGCAACGGGGACATCGTCACATCAGTTACAGTTTGTCGCGACAAGGCTGGAACTGATGAGACGACGAAACGCGCCGCGGCCTGGGTGAAGGAGAACGTGAAGGGCTCGATCACTCCGCCGGGCATAAATGAGGGAGATACCTTCATCTCGTTCACGAAATAGAGGAACTACGTAACCGATGCCGCGAAGGCGCGGCATCAGTTACGTATTTCCTCTATTCGAGCTCGACGAGAATCTCTCCTTTCTCGACGGCACTTCCAACCTCGGCATGTATCGCTCGGACTTTCCCTCCGGTAGTTGCTCGTAGTTCATTTTCCATTTTCATCGCTTCCATCACAATCGCGCCATGTCCGGCCGCGATCGTGTCGCCGATTGAGACGTTCACGCGAACAACCAGTCCCGGCATCGGCGCAACAATCGGCGCCGGGCCGGTCGGCTTCGCAAGAGCGGCAGTGATGTCGCGGATCGTTCGCGTTCTTTCGTCGAGCGCTTCCACTTCGAATCGAAAGCCGTCCACCCATAGCGTGTAAGTTCCGCGCCCTTCGCGCCGGCGCACTACGACGCGATGCACTTCGTCTCCAATTGTCACCACGCGAATCGGAGTTCCCTCGATCGTCTCGAGATTCACATTGAGCTCGTTGTCACCGAGCTTCGCCGTCGGACCATCGAGCTCAACGTCGCGGCGCTCACCATTCAGGTCGACGACGTACTTCATGCGGGCACCAGCTCGCACACGGTCTCGACATGCGCGGTCTGCGGAAACATGTCGAATGCGACAATCGATTCGATTCGATAACTCGGCATACGCGACAAGTCGCGCGCGAGCGTCGCCGGATTGCAGCTCACGTAAATAATTCCGCGCGGACGCGGCGATATTTGCTCGAGCAATTCGGTGACGCGCGCATCAACGCCTGCGCGCGGTGGATTTAAAATGATTGCGTCAGCAGGAAGCGCGTCTGCTAGCGCGTCTTCCACGCGCGCGTGGATCGATTTCGAATTTTCGGGTAATCGCGACTCGCTCCACCGCGCAGCATCTGCATCCACTTCAATTGCGATAACGGCGGGACCAT
>WNGI01002103.1_pt1 | contig 18341 bp, 24 predicted proteins | sample 5400621 | NCBI WGS metagenome assembly WNGI01 (sample SAMN13153374, study PRJNA577476) | soil metagenome | isolation source: 20 cm soil or saprolite under Garry oak tree replicate 1 | place: USA:California | collected 2016-06-15
TCTGCAAGCCCTATGAATACGAAATCATTCCTCATCTGCTTTATTGTTGTGATGCTGGCAACGTCAATGGCCACGGCCGGAACGCACCACGGACATTTCGCGCCCGCTCAAGGCGGTTTCGTTCGCAACGGAACCGGCTCATTCCACGGCGGCAATTGGAACGGCCATTGGAATGGCGGAAATTGGAATGGCGGAAATTGGCATCACCACCACCACGACGGCAACTTTAATAATTTCGTTTTCATAGGCAGCTTTGGCTTCCCGTTCCTTGGCTATCCATATGGCTATGGATCTTATCCTTACAGCTATGGCTATTCTCCCTACGGTTACGGGTATGGGTCGGGTTATTACGGGTATGGGTCGGGTTCCTATGGCTATGGCGCCGGCTACTATGGCAACGGCTATTACGGCAATGGCTATAGCGGCGCCGGCTACTCCCGCAATGGCTACTACCCCAGCAGTTATTACCGCGGCTACGGCTACAATGGTAATCGATCGCGCGTTGTCCGTCTCCAGCAACAACTTGCTCGGGCCGGTTACTATCGTGGTCCAATCGACGGAATAATGGGAAGTCGAACGCGCTACGCGTTGCGCGCCTATCAGCACGATCACGGAACGGCTAGCTTATAAGCATTCAGTCGATCGGCCGCCCTTCGGTAAGCTCAGGGCGTTTTGGCATGCCGAAACGGCTCCACGGACGTATCTGTTTAACGTCCGCGGCTAGATGATTTCGCCTCTCCCTTTCCAAAAGGGAGAGGACGAAGGTGAGGGATTTTCTTCTCTGTAGACTCGTGGATTCGAACGAGAGTATCCGATCTATCGACTCTTCACCTTAGTCCTCTCCTCGCACGAGGAGGAGAGGAGACGATTCTCGATTCACGATTCACGTTGCTCATTCACCACTCCCCGTCATCCAGTTGTCCGCGGTCTAGTCGTCCTATGGTCTGGCCGTCGCTCTGCGCTCCCCGCTCCTTGCTCCCTGTCCGCCGTTCAGGCGGACTCGCCGTGGCGAGCTACAATCTCCCACCTTCTATCTTCCAAGTCTTGACTATTGCTTATCGTAGTAGGCCTTGTCCGTCACTTTCTTGCCATTCGCATCGGTGTCGTTCGCGGTGACCACGCGCGACTTCCCATCTTTCGCTACCGCAATCGTGCCCGTCACCGCGACCTTGCCATCCTTCATTCCGGCGAACTTGTTGGTACGATCGTTCACCATTTCGTAGGCAATCGTATCCATGTTAGTGTTCCCTTTTACCTTGTATTGCTTGCCGTCGAATTTTCCTTCCCATGTCCAATGGGTCGCCTTCCCGTCCTTATCGACGCCCTCCACTGACAGCTTCATCATACCGTTCTTGGCCTCGGTGTAAGTGACGGTATTATTTTTAGTACCGCCCACGAGCTTCGACTTGCTTTCGTTGAGCTTCCAAGTGCCGAGATGAGGATTGGCAGCGAATGGCAGCGAAAACCGCCGCCGCTGCCGTCAACCATACCGCCGCAGCCACTAGCATTGTGCGAGTTATTTTCATAACACGATTCCGACCTTTTGCGGGCTCGCGGTCAATCCAAATCGATATGGACCGGGTCTTTCATTCCGATTCGCTTGGTTTGACCTCTTTCGTTGCGTCGCGGCGTTCGCTGCAGCGGCGGTCTGTGACCGCCGAGCTTTTAGATTTCGACCTGGAGGACTGCTTCCCTAGATCCCATGACGAGCCGAAGCGCCTCCCCCCGATCCGACGATTCATCGGTTCAACGATTAAGCTTTACTGTTCGACCTTAACCTCGAGCTTCGCGTGGTTCATGCGCGTATCCATGCTGGGCACGTAGTAAACGCTACAACCGTCGCGATGAAATAGCCGGGTCGGTCCCCGATCGGCAGTCTTGACCTGCTTGTTCGTGATGCCTGGTTGCCGATAGCCATAGTTGCCGTTCGTGCGAACAAATCGCATGTGTTCGTAGTCAATGATCGTGACGCTGATGTCGAACTGATCGACTCCGTTTATAATGAGCTCGACATTCGGGCCCCCTGAGTTCTGAAGCTTGACCCGTTGCCCAATCTCCACGTCAAGGGTCGTCTGCTGAGCCAGAACAGAGCTGGTAAGAAAGGCGCCGATACTGATAGCCCGGAATATCTGTTTCACTGCCTTTGCCCTAACGGACCGAGAGGTGAGCGATAATCATTAAAACAGGGGAGCCTTCTTGCGGTCACGTCTGCCGGCGCGAGTTCGCCTAAACCCGTCATATCCGCATTACATCCTCTGAAGCTCTAGCCCAGTCGCCACCTCGGTCACGCGTCCAATTGCGCACAGTAGCTCCTCAATGTCCACCGGCTTAACTAACGATTCAGCGAAGCCTGCCCGCCGGTATTCTTCACGGTCTTTGGCGGTTCCGAAACCCGAGATCGCAATGCCCGGAATACCCCGTGCGCCTAACTGTCGCATGAGATCGCGACCATCGCCATCAGGCAGCGCGATGTCCGATAACAACAGGTCGCCGGGTTGTGATGATCTGATTGCTTCTGAAACAGTTCTGGCTTCTCGAACTTCGAAACCTTTGTGGCGCAAGATTCTGGCGAATGTAGATAACGTATCGGCGTGATCTTCGACTAGTAGCACGCGGCGCGGGCGCGGATATTTTTTTGATAACGGCAGAGGCTCCGGCTCGGGAGCGGGCAGTTCCAGACGATAGAGTAGATCACTGACCAGCCGAGCTTCGCGGAGGATGTTCTTGCGTAAGACCTGAATGCAGTCGTGCACCGCCGGCGCATTGTACGGGGCGACGGTTTGCTCTAGTTCGGTTAGCGCAGCTAAAAGTGGTGCCAGTGGGGTGCGGAGCTCATGGCTGACCGCGGCCAGCAACTCGTCCTTTGCTTCGGCATGCGCCTCGGCGCGGAGCAATTCATTGTTAACAGCGAGCCACTGGGCAGTGGTCGGAATTTCCAAAATATGAGGAACGAGCGCACGTAAAATCAGCAATGTCGCGACGGAGAGAAGCGCCTCGGCCAGCCGGCTTATTACCAGCGACCAGACTATCACCGGGCCCTGAAACCAGACTGTGAGGAGTCCCAGAAAAGCACTAACACCGCATAAAAACAGGAACCCGGCAATGCAAAGGACTACCCACCCAAAGGGCACATCGGATCGCTGCCTAACGATGCGAAAGAGCGAAAAGGGCATGACACAAAACGCCAGAGCTATGCTCAAGCTGGAAGCGAGGCTAAGCCAGGTCAGGAACTGAGGCGGCGTGTATGCCCGCGACCGTTGGAGCAAAATCGAAAAGACATTTCCTCCGAAGAACCAGAACCCGAAAACAAGGAGAGCGAAGAGCACGAAGAACCCTGCGAAAAGATAAACCACGCGTCGTAGAGCGACTTTCATGGAATTGTTAGGGCTGTTGCCATAATGGGACACTGTCCTTCTGACGCAGCCCTCGGTCGAACAACTTGGTCGGACACATGGATATAAGGAGAATCGATCCGCGGCCGCGAGGCCCGCGCTATTGGTAACAGGCCTAAGTTTGACAGCACATCTCGAACCAATTGAGCAAACCTGTCAGTGCGGCCAGCGTCGGCTGTGATTTCGGCTGTGTTGGAAAGGGCGACCGTAGTCTCGAAATCCAGTAGAGCGTCGCGGGATCAATCGAGATACAAGCGACCGCGGCTAGGCAAACTCGATCGGATTGATAATATGGCTTGTGACGCTTTCCTCATCCTCGCGCCCAACCAACCCCCGCTTAGCTCTTCTCGTGATCGCCGTCGTGTTCGCGATCCTGAACGCCGATATTACGACGGTCAACGTAGCACTGGTTACGCTGGGCAAGGATCTGCACGCAGATTTGGGCGATCTTCAGTGGGGACTCAACAGCTACATGCTGGCGTTCGCTGCGCTGATTGTCGCGGCAGGCCGTGTCGCTGATGTCTTTGGACGTCGCCGTTGCCTGCTTGCAGGCGCAATCCTGTTCGCCGTGGCCTCGCTGCTTTGCGGAATCGCGCCCACACTTTTGCTCCTCGTAATCGGGCGGGTCTTACAGGGTGCTGCTGGGGCGCTGATGGTTCCCGCGGGCATGGCGATCATCTCCAACGCTTACGACGGGGAGCAGCGCGCGTTTGCTCTTGGGACATTAGTAGGCGTATCGGGCGTAGCTCAATCGATGGGCCCGCTCCTGGGTGGTTTCCTTACGGCCGAGGTGAGCTGGCGATGGGTCTTTCTCATGAACCTGCCGTTGGTCGCCGTCATAATGATCGTTGCGATACGATCAATTCAAGAATCGCACGCTGAGAACGCTTCCCATCGCATTGACATCGCCGGCGTGCTCACTCTGGCGGCGGCCCTAACGAGTTTGCTCCTCGGCCTTGATGCCGCTGAGGATCCTGACAAGGATCAGGTGGTGGCGTTCGGCTTGATCGCTCTTGCGCTGGTCCTGTTTGTGATCTTCACCTTGGTTGAACGCCGCACAGACAACGCCATTCTCGACGGCGAACTCATTCGGCTGCCGGCTTTTCTTTGTTCCTGCCTCGCGAGCTTTCTTCTTGGGTTCGTATTCTTTCTTTTTCTATTCATCACAGCGGTTTACCTGCAGGAACGACTTGGCTACAACGCATTAACAGCGGGAATCGCTCTGGCACCGCTCAGTCTCGTCCTCGCCGTCACCGGAGTCATGTCCGGACGCCTAACCAGTCGGTTTCCATTGCGGACTCTGCTGATCATGAGTTGCATTTTCCTGGCCTCTGGGCTGGCGATCCTTTCCTTTGTGCCTGCATCGTACCGATACCTTGGGATGGTATTTCCATTTCTGCTTGTTGCCGCCGGCGTTGGCCCCGGATTTACTCTGCTGAACACGGCCGGCTTGGCCGCGATTCCTCCGGAGCGCTCCGGCCAGGCAACGGGAATGATCTATATGTTTCGGTTTGCCGGCGGTGCGATCGGAGTCTCCGCCGCCAGTGCACTTCACAGCGCGATCTTTCATCGCCAACTCGTTTTCAGATTGTCCGAAACCCCATTGTCATTTGCGCAACAAAAGCTTTTGGAGCAGCCGGGTGCGGCCGAACGAATCGGGCAGATCGACAGCGGTCTGATCGCGAACCAGGTGGAACAAGTCCGTCAGGCTTTTTACGAATCGTTCGTGGCGGCATTCACCGGCACGCTGCGGTTGAATGTGATATTGCCGATCGCGATCGCGATCCTCGCGATGATGCTGCTGGAAAAGAAGGATGGAATTAAGAATAGGCCGAGCAGGGATGTCGTCGGGTAGATTCTAATCTCTGACTCGATTACGAACATGAGCATGAGCATGAGTTCTTCATTTGTGCTTCGTCATTCGTTCGTCATTCGTCATTCGTGCTTCGTCATTTTCCACTCCTCTGTCCTCCGACCTCTGATCTCTGTTCTTTCCCTCTGCTCCCATCTTCCACTTAAGGCGTGATGAACACTTTGCCGGTATAAGGATGTTTGACTTCCGTTCCGCTAGGAAAGCCGCGAGTGTCGACATAGCCGGCGTTGGGCGCATAAGGACTAATCACGAATCCCGGTTTGTTTGGCACCGAAACGCCATAGGGGAGATCTGTTCGCGGCTGTTGCGGGGGCGCTACACTAGACGCGGTTCGAGTAGTCACTGGCCCCGGCGATTCCTCCGGTTCTTTTAGTTCCGGTGGCCGGAAGTCATTTCGTTTGACGGTAGTGCTGCTATCCCGCTTCGATGGAGTAGTGGGAGGCGTTCGCTGATGATGGCGTGTATGGGCGATGGAGTCCCGAATCCTTCGTAAGAAATCGAACGGCCCGGCTTGCGCGGCAGACAAACCGAAGAATACCTCTCCAACAAGGAGGATGAGCAAAAGTTTGCTAAACGCGGTTCGCATTTGTTCCGGAGGATTTTGACTTATTTCGAGAATCGCTCAATCCCTACGATGACTGACGCTTCTGACCTGTCGCGCCGTAGCCGCTGGCTCGCCGTAGCTTTAGCAGAGGCGGCTTGCGCGAAGGCGGATCCTACCCATCCGCTTCATCGCTTTGACGATTCACGATTCACGATTCACAGTTCACGATTTGCCGTCGTCCCGTCCCTCCGCTTCAACTCTTCAACTCTTCAACTTCTCACTAATCACTTCTCACCTCTCACTATTCCCATCTCCCTGCCGCTCACTCTCCCAGCGGTCCGAACCCGTCGAACTCCCTAACCATGATCGGATAAGGTCCGTGTATCTCCTCCTCGAACACGGGACCGGTCAACTTAGCGCGCTGCGCTTGAAGGGCCTGTTTGTAGGCATCGAATTGCGCCTGGGTGCCACACAAGATCCGATCTTTAGCCGCAGTGGGATAGACGTAATATGTTCGTCCCTTGTATTTGACCGCTGAAACCTTGCCTTCTGGCAATGCGCTTACGCGTTCCTGCTGTTTTGGCGTAGTTACCGTCTTGGACTTGAACCCTGCTTCTAAGAGTAGCGTTTCCTTCTGAGACGCTGTCCCCGCGCCGGTTGACGCGGTTTGGCATGCTGTGATCAGACCTAAGACTTCGATCGCGATGATAAATGAAAGTAATCTTTTCATAGATTGCACCTCTGGCTCGGCTTTACGGCTTTGCATGTTCGAAGTCAAAATTAAAACTCCTCTCCTTTTAGGTAGATTCCCTGAGCCTCACGCTCCGGCAAGCTTCTCCATTTCCGTCACCACGCGATCAAGCTCGTCTACGAGATCGCGATGATCATGGAACTTTCGAAAAGCAGTAACTAGTGAACGATAATACCAAAGCGTTCCATCCTTCTTCCCTTTAAAGCGTTCAAAAACTTCAGGTCCATGTCTGCGCAGGTCAGCAACGATGGCACGGACGTTATGTAGCTTATCGGAGGCGGAAACGAGACGCGTAGAAGCGTCGCTCTTCGGAAGGTGTTCCAGGTAATTTTTCTTCCGCTCCAGCCAGGGCGGCTTCGGCGTCTCATCGCTGTCAGTGCAACCTTCGACAATCTTGGCTACTTTCTCGCCGAACCTTGCTTTTATATCCTTCAGACGGTCCGCTCCGCCGCAATCCTCGACTGTGTCATGTAACAGCGCGCCAATTGCTTCTGTTTCGTTACCACCATATTCCATGGCGATGGCAGTCACGCCAAGGATATGCGCGATATACGAAATTCCGCTTTGTTTCCGTGTCTGGTTACAATGAGCTTGAGTGGCATAGACCAGCGCCTGTTCGAAAAGGGGCGAAAACTGCATGCGCTAGAGTAAAGGCTGGCCTTTACGATTCAACAACGCAGCACGCAGATCCGACAACGATGGAATAATGGGATTAGTCCGTCCCGTAAATTTCGTTTCGACTTGTTCGGGTACCTGATTATTGCGGTTCTGTTGTCCTGCTGTCCGGATGAGATGCGACTCCCGTCCTAAAACTTGACTGGTTTAACCAGTCAAGTTTTGGAGGGACAGCAAGTTAGTACGCTCAAGTTGGCAATGATCGTTTGGAGATCGCGGCGCGTTGCCGAGTAGATCGCGCGCGTTGCCGATTAGCCCGATACTCATGGAAGGTCACCGTGCGAATCTGGCCGATGTCGTGATAGGTGATGGTGTCGTACTCCACTCCGCTGCCCTCGCGGATCCGGAGTTCGAAAGTGAGAATGGAATTGGTCACTTCCTTGATGACCCCGGAGCCGTAAGTGTCGTCGCCAACGCCATTGAAATAAATGCGCACGGTTCTGCCGACATTAGCCTTGAGGATGTCGCGCAATTCGCGATTCATAAGTAAGGGGAAAATGCGTGCGTCCGGCTCGCCTTGCAAACTAGCTCCCAGCCTCTCGTTGAGATGTGCCCTACCAGCCGTTGCCGAGCCGCGGACGTTTCTCGTTGGTTAATGCGCACCGTTCGCAATTCGGCACACAAAAATTTGCGGCTGAACCTTAGTGCGGTTCACGTATTGCCGCGCCAATTCCTGGCCGACAACCGTGGCGCGGGCTTGCTCGCATAAGGCCACAATCGCGCCGCCAAAGCCGCCGCCGGTTAGCCGCGCACCACAAACGCCTGGTAGACTCCGCGCGACGTCGACGAGCAGATCAAGTTCAGGGGTGCTGTTCTCGAAGTTTGTTCGTGAACTTTCGTGCGATTCATTCATTAGCGAGCCAAAGCCGAGACCGTCACCGGCGAAGAGAAGGTCAAGCGCCCGCCGGACCCGCTCGTTTTCGCCAACGATGTGGGTGGCGCGACGCAACAATACAGGTGGCAGATTCGATTTTTCGAGGGTGGCGCGAGACGCATCTCGCAGAGTTGGGATGCCAAGGGCATTGGCGGCCAACTGCGTTTCTTTGCGCCGCTGATTATATAGGCCGCTGGCGAGTTCCCGTTTGCTACCTGATTCAGCAATGAGCAACGCAAACCCGCATGGAAATGGGATCGTTCGGACCTCCTCATTTCCGGCATCGAAGAAGACAGCATGTCCTTCACGGCCAAAAATCGAACAAACTTGATCCAGCAAACCGGATTGAACACCAACAAAACGATGTTCGACGCGTTGACATAGCTTGGCAATTTGCAGCCTTGGCAGTTCCGCCCGGGACAGTTTTAGAAGAAGGAACGTGGTTGCTATCTCAAACGCGGCGGAACTAGCAAGTCCGCATTCCGAAGGAAGATCTCCATCAACGCGCGCGGAAAAATTCGGGATTGGAATACCCAACGAGTCCAGCTCGCTCACGACACCAAGCGCGTAGTTAACCCAGGGATGTTCCGTTTGCGGATATAGCTCGGCGCGGCGGATTTCTATACTCCCCATCCTGGCGGAGCTGATTCGGATCAGCCCATCTTCTCGACGTCGACCAGTCACGGTCAGGCCGCGGTCGATGGCGGCACCGAGAACAATGCCCCCATTGTAGTCGGTGTGATTGCCCAAAAGTTCGACCCGGCCGGGGGCGTAAGCTTCCGCACGCACGATCACGACATTATTCCACAGTCAAGGCCGGTGGAATTGAATGTCGCAAAAAGGCAACGCTATCTCGCCTGCCCCGCTTTTGCTAAGCGTCGGCGGTCGCGGGCGAGCATGCGGGAGTTGGGTTGCGTCTTACGCCGGTCCGGCTCGGACCGATGCGCAGCGAAGTAATTCGCTCAACAAATGCCTTCCGTCTTCGAGCCCTCTCGCGTTGTTTGAGGACTCGTATCTGGTTGCGAACATGAATCGCTCCGGCGACGAACGGCGCCTGGCCAATGGTGAAAACCGGTTCGCGTTGGTAAATCATCATGAGCATAGTTTATTGTATTTATAGTAATATCGCAAGGTTTGAGTTCGCCGGACGCCTCGGATCGCAATAATTGCGAGCGGGTTCAGTCAACAACACCAACGGGTTATGTATAAACTCTGATTTTTGATACGGGGCAAACAAAGTCAGCTCCTATATAAATAACATCTGGAGCGGCTTCGGATTGATCAATTTCGATACACTTTAGCGATCTGCGACTCTATTCGCCATTAGCGCTTCAAGTCGGACGCAATAGGCGGCGAACTGGGCGAGAGCGGATTGCCTACTTCGCCAACGCTATGGCGCGCCAGTGGGAGATCTTCGATCCTCTGATCTCTGATTCCTGCTAATGCCCGCCGCCTGGCCCTTCGTTCTCGGGCTTCTTCTTTTTGCCGGTCTGCGCCGCTTTTCCCTTGCCGTTAGTGCTTGCCGCGGGTCCAGCTTGCCGGACCGGCGCTGGCTGCGGCCGATGCGACGCTACTTGCGCGTGCGGTGAAGCGTGGTGGGATTTCGCCGCGTGCGAAGCATGTGCCTCAGCCGACTGTGCCTTGCCGTAGGCGTTGTTTTGCGAGCCCGTTGTGCGGGTGGTCGCGTCGCCCTGTTTGTGGCCGAACGCGGAGTTCCCCTTAGCTGCTTCCTGGCCGGCTTTGCCTTTGGCCTTCCCGGCACCGGCCTGCGCTTCGTTGTTGCGGTCGAGTGCCTTGATCGCTTCGGCATTAGGCTTTCCGTTATTATTAGCAGCATGCAAAGCGGGATTGTTCTTCGCTGCCTCGACGCGTGACTGCTGCGCCGAGGTAGCTGGGATGTGCTCCGCCTTGGCTGCCGCTTGTTCCTGGGCGGTGGCTTTGGCTGTTGTGCCGCCTGGGCCGTTAAAGCTGGCGCGGCTGCCCGTGTTGTTGACGACCTGTTTGTTGACGTAGGTGTTATGAATCACACTTGTGTTCACCCGGGTCACGGCCGTGTTATAGCGGAATGTATTGCCGACCCATCGGCCGCCATAGTAGCCTTGCCCCCCGTAGCCGTAGCCGTAATTGATCCCGCCGTAGAACCCGACGGTCGGGCCCCAGTAGCCTTCGTTGAAGAAGTAATTGCTACCGTTGTAGCCCCAGTATCCGGGGGTCCACAGGAATCCGACACGCGGCGGAGGGACCCAGACGCCAGGTACCCAGTAATAACCGGAATCGTAGGCCCAGTAGCCCGGGGTCCAAATATAACCTGCGGCTGGGGGGTAAGGCTGTTGATATATCGGTATCGGGGGTGGCGCGATCCCAACGGATATGCCGATTTGTGCAAAAGAAGATGTCAGCGGAAGCCCTACAAAGAGCAACGCCGCGAGCGCAACGGTAGAGAATTTCGTTTTCATATTCAGGTGTAACACGAGTTGAAATAAGAGACGCTGTCGCGCCGCGAAGTATTCACACCCTTCCCGGCCACCACCGGTCAGGGCGCCTTGTCCAGGATCATCTTCATCTCGGAGCTTGTGAAGGCCCGCATTGTCTGCGTGCGGATGTTGCCCAGCATGTCCGCCGCCAGCAACACGCTCGCTGCCGTCTCGTCGTTCGGCGCCTCGAAGACGCACACCTGATCATAGTGACCGAGCGTCCAATACATGTCTTTGATGATCACTCCCATCGACTTCACCTTGCCGGCCCAGTCAGTCACCCGCTGAGTCGTCTCCTTAGCGGCCTGAATCCCTTTATCGGTGAATTGAACCAAACTGATGTACGTCGGCATGATGTTACTCCTTTAGAAAATGCTCGGCTCGATGCGGCCGAAACCAGACGAAGCGAAACTACGGCTAGCATTATCGAGGGTCAAATTGACGGGAATGCGGTTCACGATTCTCGTTCCCGATAACAGATAGCTGATAACTGCGAGGCTTTTGCCTCGTGCGCTTGTGCAAAAAAAAGAGGACTGACCCCACTTTCCCCTGTGATCTCTGACTTCTGGATCTCTGGTTCTCCGACTCGATTACGAGCACGAGCATGAGCATGAGCTCGTCATTCGTGCTTCGTCATTTTCACTCTTCTGATCTCTGACCTCGGACCTCGGAAGGTGACACCGGCGTTACTTTTAAGACGTAGCGTGCGGGTGCAATTGGTTGTCAATTTCAGCGACCTCATAAAAGGAGCATTGAAACCATGAACAACACAACACCCAGGAGGATCCGCGTCCGCCGTTTCATCACCGATCGATACGCCTACCGAGCGCAGCCCGACTATTTGTCTGAGCTGATTACTTTCGGAGTAATCGTCTTTTCCGTCTTCTGGTCGATGTTTGTATTGGCTAGCGCAATGGCGGGGACACTGAAATGAGTCCAAATCGGAGGGAAAGAATTTTATGAGCTTATTGATTATTTTTCGTTGTCTCGTGCGGCGAGTCCTGGATGATTTGTCGCATCGGTAGCCTGCCGCGAACTAACGAGAGTGATTCCCGAAATAAAGCAGCCGATGGACGATCTTAACTGATCTCTGACATCTGTCCTCTGTCCTCTCGACTCGACTACGAGCTCCCAGCTCGCAGCTCCTTGCTCCTTCGCCCGCCTCTACCGAACTGCCTTTTCCATTGTGAACAGCGGCGTTCCAGCCAAGTCGTGCGGCCCTTCGCGGATCCGTTTAAAACCGAAGCGTTGATACAATCGGATCGCGTCATCGAGAAACGGCGTTGTGCTTAGAAGCATGCGTTGGAAACCGCCAGCTCTGGCGAATCTCTCGACCTCCACTAAAAGCATTTCCCCGATGCCTTGTCCTCTCGCGCTGGGCACGACCGCCATGCTGCGAATGTAAAGAGCATCGCCCTTTGCTACGGCCGCTACCGTACCCACAAGGCGGCCATCTTTTACGACCGACCAGATCGGTCCTTCATTCCAACGCTGTTCGATTTCAGTGGGGGTAGGAGTAGTAATGGCAAAAGCTTCAGCCGTGTACAACGATCGATATTCGGCAAAGGCTTGATGCAGCGCCGCAGCAATCGACGCCGCTTCATCCGCGGTTGCACGGCTTATCTCGATACTGCGTTGAGGCTCGGATCCGCTCATGGTAGGTTTTCATACCCGTAAAGCTTGTCCTGAGCACGGTCGAATGGTCGTCGGTCAGATCGGTGTAACTGCCATGCTGCCAGACGCAGTCACAAGCTCGCGATATTCTCAAAGTGTCTCGTCTTTTTGCCGGCAAATAGGCGAAAGTCGCTTAAACCTGATAACCGACAACAATTAACTGATCCGCCAAAGGACGGATTCGCCGTGGTGAATAACTTACGAGCTCTGCTCGTGTGCTTGTGCAAAAAGTGAGGACTGACCCTTTGCTCTTCCAGAATCAATCATCGAACCTTTCACCGCCACGCTAGTAGTTTTCCAGCAAAGTCACTTTATCCACAACATTGTCTCCACCTATTTCGATGTAGTAGACGCGAATTCTGAGGTTCTTGCTTAATCCGGGAGCCTCAAGCACCGTTCCGTCTGGATCGGCATAGACGACGTTCTGGCTTAACTTGAACTGGACCGGTTCACCAGTGCCAATGTCCAAGACCAGCGCGCTACCGGGCGTGTATTCGGTGATGGTGCCCGTGCTTTCCAGCTCCGAACCGGTTGTGACGCTGGAAGTTTGCGCGTGCGCGACTGCAATCAGAAGAGCGGTCGTAAAAATGACGCCAAGGATTGATTTACTGTAGCTGTATATCTTCATAATGGTCTGGTTACTTCGGTAATAAATTTTCGTTCTTGCCTAAAGATCAACGACAGCACTTCTGTTAGCTATTGCGCGTTTGGAAGATCTTGCCGTCGCACTTACGAAGGAGTTGCGAGTCACTCTTTGGAGGGAATTCATTAAATACTGAAAGCATGAACGGCGCGAGCCGGGATGAGCGACCCGCCTTCGCGAATACTACGGCGCGGCAGGCATAGAAGGTCCGAGCCGGACTGGCGAGTGACGAGGGGAGGAGCGAGCGAACGCGGGCAGCAAGCTAGTTTCAATTGGGCGAAAAACTTGACTGGTCTAACCAGTCAAGTTTTAGAGGAACAGCGAGTAAGTTAGTATGATCAAGTTTGTAATGATCGTTTATGGATTGCGCGCGCTTTCCGCCCTAGATTGTGCAGAGAAATGGAGGGCAAGCTAATGCACAAAGGAAAACTCAAGACTGACTTCAAAGGCAATCGCTCAATCCCAGATCGAGGCACTTCGCGGCCAGAGAACGTTTCGGCAAAACAGCGCAAACAATACGCGCACAACGCGCCCGCGCCCCGTGCTGGGAGCAAAGCGCGAGGGTACCGATAATGACCGACCGCCGGTCGGTTGGATCCGGCGGAAACTAGATCTGAAGTAATTGGGGCAACCGGCCGTAGGACTACACATTGCAGCCGGACTCGACTGGTTAAACCAGTCGAGTTTCACAAACCAGCGCAGATCCAATGATTAGCGCTTCAGCCGCCCGGATAACGAACTATTAACAGATAACCAGCGAGCTTTGCTCGCGTGTTTGCATTAGAGGACGCGGTCGGGACCAATTGCTGAGGAGGCCAAGCCTTCACAGTACAATTCTGCCAGATCTTGCTGTGAAAGCTGCTTTAGGCGCTGAATGCCGACAGCGTTCTTCATCAGTTCCAGTAGTCTTTCCTTCGAAGCTTCGCCATAACTGCGGTAAAACCAGTCATAGATTTCTTTAAAAGCAGATATATTTAGCATTATTAAGCATCTCTCATTCGTTGAGAAGTGTTTCGAATTTCAGCGTTTCAGTTTTTTAGAAACGGCTTGCGTCTTTGAGCCAAGAGAGAGGTAGAAGTTAAAAATTTAGCCTTGACCCCAATTACCTCGCCCTAAAGACGCGACCCGTTCACCCGCCCCTCCGATCCGCACTCGCCGCCTTCCAAGGCGGCGGTGCGACTCGAGAGAGTGAAAACTTCAGCTCAAAAGTTCCTGGGGAACTTTCCCGCCGTTTTCCGACAACTTCCTTAGCACTTCTTTGTGCAGCCAAATATTCATTGCAGCAGTATCGCTCTGGTCGCCGCTATAGTGCAGCTCAGTGGCGAGTTGCTTCCGCGCCGACAGGCTACTGTCCATGCCCACCAGCTTCATCAGGTCCACGATCGACCCTTTCCAATCCAGTCTTTCCGGATTCTTAGCAGCCAGTCCGTTAAGAATGACAGCAACATCTACCTGTTCAATGGTCTGAGTGCCTACTGAACCGGCGACATCCGGCCCTCCAACAGAGCTGACCGTTTTCGGCCCGGAAGCCTCAGCATGACCGAAGATTTTCGACATTATATTATTGAATAAACCCATAACTTTTCTCTTTCTATTTTCTAATTTAACCTACTGAAATTTGTGATCGGCTGCTCCCCGGTAATGATTGTCCAGAGTATTGCCATAAGTAAACAAGGCGAAGCGTCCGGCGACTGTCCGCTTTTTATGAGTTACACCGCAGTGGGATTACTGCGTTGAGTGAAGCTGCCTACTCCCCAATCGTCCCTTCTCCCAACAAAGCAACAACTATCTTTCAACCGGCGAAGTTAATTGCTGCGTCGTTGCACGCTCATTGTTTGCTAATAGTTAATATATGGAACAAACGACTCAGCCGACATGGGGCCACAAACTTGGCCGAGCACTTGGTTGGCTAGTGGCGTGGGCGTGGACGGTCATCGCGGGTGGCGGCGGTTTAGGGCTTCTGATAACGCGGGGGCCGCTGCCGCTGACAAACGGTTGGTTCGCCCTTTTCTCCGGCGTTTCAGCGTGTCCACTGACAGCGTGGCTCATAAAAAAATACGCGGGCATCACACTCTCAAGCTGGGTTCGTTTCGCCATCGCGTTTCTCATTATTGTGGTCGGCCGCCTGGTTTTGAAAATAGAAGGGCGCGGCGAATTCCTTATTGATCCATCACGATGCTGGAAGGAAGGCTGCTTCTAAATGTTAGCAACTCGACCGAACGCACGAGCTATTTCTTCAGGTCGATAGCGATTTCGGCGAGCTGGGCGAAGGCGAGACTTTTGACCAGATAACCGTTAACTGTTAACCGATAACTGCGAGGCTCTGCCTCGATGATTTCAGCGTCTTAGCGTTTCAGTTTTTTAAAACGCTCCCAGCTGTCTGCTTCTCATTGAGACGCGACCCCAGCTGCTTTCCTATACGGCGGATTTTTTACCGCTAACGATTAATGCCTCCGCGGGAAAACTCATCTTTCCGCTCACAATGTATCTCCGTGCTGCATCGGCAACAGCCTGCTTTATGGTTGGTAGTTGAGCGGGCGTGAGGCGAGCCATTTTTTCGCGCAAAGTTTCGGACATTTCAGTTCGCAACTGCCAGAACTGCTCAAATGAGATTGCCGCTTCAATCTGAAAATTCAGCTGGCGCTCAATCACATTTTCAGCGTCAGCGGTTACCAGGATTCCTGCCAGCTTGCCGGGAACGGCAAAACGGAATGCATCTGGCGCATCGGGATCCTGTTTAGGAAACTCCACAAATCGGTCTATCACGTCTGTGACAGTCGAAAAGAAAGGATTAGCTTCCTTTGGCCCCCAGACGACAAAGGAGACATATCCGTGCTCGACAATCACTCTCAGCGCCTCCCGAACCCCAGTGACGGGGTCGACGAAAAACATTGCTGATAACCTGCTGACGGCTACATCAAATGCACGGTCCTCGAACGGCAGGTCATCGGCAGAACATTGCCTGAAGTGGATGTTTATTAGCCCGCGCCTGCCCGCTTCCGCCTGAGCGGTTTCGACCATACCGGCTACAGGATCCGTGTACATTACCGATCCTGTTGGCCCAACAATGCATGAGATTGTGAGCGATGGCTCGCCGCTTCCGCCACCGATATCGAGCACCTTCTGGCCAATCCCGATTCGCGCTTCTTCAACTAGACCGGATGTTAATGGCGCGAACATTTGTGCGATGAGCACTCGATACTTGTCCCAATACCGCGCAGAGGTTTGCCACGCGTCCAGGGCTTTGTTCTGTTCTTCGGGATTCATTCTGGTTTGACGAAAGCTAATCCCATTCTCCTCCCTTTCTGCATTTCTTCCCGCCTGACGCTCAAACATATAGATGCGACCCGGTTCTGCCTCTAACTTCAGCCGCGACTGCGGGACGGAGGCGGCTGATCTCTGCGATCAACCATCAGCCATCAACTATTAACCATGAGCTGCCTGCCCTCACCGATCACTGATCACTGTCAGATCTTGATGGCGGGGCAGAGCGATGGTGTTTCCGGCGCGGTGGAAAAATCCCGCCCACAAAACGAGCAAGTGTGGCAAGAGCGGTCACTCCCAGGATGCCTAGGAGAACGAATGCGCCATACAAGCGAATCTCTTCTCTCCCTGCGATTGCGTGCCTCCCACCGCTGGAATCGTATATCGCGCCGGCTTCGTTGTGCAAGCCGCCGTGAAACCCGATCAGTATGCCAAGGCTGATGCAGAATGCGATCGCCAAAACGATCCAGAAGCCCTGCGAGAATAATGCTGGTTTAGAGATCTGCATTTCAGCTTTTAACCTGGTCCCCTGCCCGCGCTTGCACACTACTACTCTCGTACCGGTTCGCCAGTCCGGCTTGGAGGTCTTCGACGATTGACGCGACAATGTGTTTTCTCTTCCCGGTTCAACGCTTCAACGCTTTAACGAAGGCAGGTCGCGTCGGCGCGTTAGGTTGATGGATCGTCTTTGAGTCAAAGATATCGCCAGAAAAGTGCAAAAAGCCCAGACCGACCCCACTTCCCCCGCCCCATTCCGGCATAGTTCATGAAAACAGCTCCTCCCTTTTCTCTCCAGCTTATTAGCCGGAGTTGCTGCTTTCATGTTATCTGACCCCTGTTCTTCCCCCGCCGCCGTCCTGCTGCTCTTCAGCCATGTGATGAGTGGGTAGAGAGCAACTTGAGCAGGATTGACGGTTGGCGTACCATCGCCGCGGCACTCAGCCCGTCCAGGCCCATGACGGCACGACTGGATATTATGACGTTTTTTTATCGACGAGGAGAAAGAAGCATGAGATTCCGACGATTGACTTCGGCTCCGCTGTTCGTACTCGCTGGCAGCCTGTTCGTAACTGCATCGGTCGCCTCGGCCGGGCCGAAGGAAGACGTTGCCGCCGCGACCATGAAATGGGCCCAAACTTTGGGACAAAACGATCCTGACAAAGTTGTTCTTCTCTATGCCACTGATGGAGTTCTCTGGGGAACTCTCTCTCCTACCCTGCGAGCGGATCGAGCAGCGTTGCGTGACTACTTCGTCACGGCCTTCAAGGTCTTGCCCAGTCTCAAGGTCACATTCGGCGAGCAGCTGATCCGCGTTTATGGCAGCACCGCTGTCAACACCGGCTACTACACGTTCTCGTATATCAAGGACGGCGAAACCGAGACGCTGCCAGCGCGTTATAGCTTCACATTCGTGAAAGAGGGCGAGAACTGGATGATCGTGGACCATCACTCATAGTCGATTCCCGTCCCTCCGCGGTAGGCAGACGCTTAGGGCTGAAGGCCTGTGCTGGAACCGGATAGCGGATGACCTGAGATATGGCCGACAAGCGAACTTTTCGAACTCCGCCGAACATTGAATTGGTCATTCGCGATTTCGGCAAACTGAACGAGGGCGGGTTGAAGGTCTTCGATCCTTCTGATCTCTGATCTGTGACTTCAGTATTTCAGATTTCAGTGTTTCAGCTTTTTAAGCGCTCCATGCTTCAAGCTCCCTACTTTATCTGTTACCGCGATAACAGATAACTACGAGCGTTGCTCGGATGACTGACCCCGTTTTTACCCCAGCGAGTGCGACGGCCTTGTGAGGCAACGAACTATTTTATCTTCGCCAGAATGCCTTCCATCTCTTCTTTGCGGAAGGCGCGCAGCGTTTGACTCTTAGCGTTACCGAGCGCGCCGTTCTTTAGCATGAAAGCGCTCACGGTCTCGTCATCGGGCGCTTCGAACAGCGCCACTACGTCGTACGCGCCCATCGTCCAGAATTCCTCAATGATCTTCATGCCCATTTTTTCGGCCTCGGCCATGGCGGCTTCGCCTCGTTTGATGGTGTCCTTGACGTTGCGGATGCCTTGATCGGTAAACTGAATAAGACTGACATACGTGGCCATAGTGTTTGCTCCTTTCGTGAGGTTTTCCTGAAAGGTTATTGCGGATCCGGCTGCGTGCAAAGCAACATG
>WNGI01005282.1_pt1 | contig 18340 bp, 12 predicted proteins | sample 5400621 | NCBI WGS metagenome assembly WNGI01 (sample SAMN13153374, study PRJNA577476) | soil metagenome | isolation source: 20 cm soil or saprolite under Garry oak tree replicate 1 | place: USA:California | collected 2016-06-15
AGACGAACATCTATATCGACATCTCCGGCTGGGCTCCCCGCTACATCCCTACCGAGGTGATGCGCGACATGAAGGGCCGGCTGCAGGACCAGTTCATCTTTGGCAGCGACTACCCGTTCATCGACCCAAAACGCTGCCTGGACGAGCTCAAAGGCATGGACCTACCCGCAGAGGTGCTCGACAAGGTTCTGTTCGGCAACGGCAAGGGCCTGCTCGGCCTCTAGTAACCAGCCCGGTGCCGGCTCCCGCGGCATCCCTGCTCCGCCCACGACCGCGAGTGCATGCACACGCGGCAGATCAGCGCCAAAATCGCCTCCCAGCCCCCGCCGACACTCCTTCATCCCAGTCCGTCCACGCGTCGCCGAACTACAAGGCGTGCCATCAATAATGTGGGCAGGCTGTAAACCGTTACTTGACAAGTCGCCGGCAGTGTTTATCGTGCTGCCATGGCCACCGCAACCATCGCCCCGCCTTCCGATTCGCGCAGAAAATCGTTGCTCGCCGAATCCGATGTCCTGCTGGATGATGTCGAGTCGCTGCGCTTGCAGGACAAGACTGAAGCGCCGGCACCGCTGCGCGACGCGATCCACTCCTTGCAGCTCCGCCTGGGGAGACGCAATCCGGCCCTGCCCCCGGCGACCCTTCACGCTGCTCACGATCTTGTGTTTGCGGTCCAGCAGCGCTTGATGGCCGCCAACCCAAACCTCCCCGGTCCGAACCGCCACGTGGGCCGCCCCACCGGCCAGCCCCTCATGACCGCGGTCCGTGATGACCGCGTGTGGAAAGTCCTCACCCTTCCTCCTCCACCCAACGGATCGGAAGAGCTCGGCATGGATCTCGCGGATTGGCTTGACCTCATCGACTGCACTGTCGAGCGAGCATGGGATCGGTGGTGCTACGCGCAGCAGCATGCGGTTCGCGCGGCGCGCGAGCACTTCAAAGCACACGTCGCGATCGCCGTCGCGCGTGCGGCCTGGACGAATTACTGGGAGCTTCTCGAAGAGTCCAAACGGATCAGCGAGCGCTCACGCGGCCCGCGCGGCGCAGGAACGAGTGCAGCTCCTCGTACCTGATCGGAGCCGCTGACGCGCGGACCCTCGCCGCGAACAGCTCGAGGAAGCGTCGCAAGCCCTGGTCATCCAGCCGCGTCGCGGCTTCGATGACGCCGGCCGCCGCATCGGCGTGGCCCGGCTCGAGCACGCGGCTGAGAGTGTCGGCGAAGTCCTCCGGCAGCCCGCCCATTGGATTCGAGTCTAGGAGGCCGCAACTAGAATCTGACCGTGCAGCCGGTGGTGATCGGGGACGTGATCTGGGAACCAGGCCCCGAGGTGATTGCAAAGAGCCGGCTGAAGCGGTTCATGGACCAGCACGGCATCCAGACCTTGGCCGAGCTCTTGAAGCGCGCCGACGAGGACATCGAGTGGTTCTGGGACGCGGCGATCAAAGACGTCGACATCGCGTTTTACCGCCACTACGACAAGGTCGTAGACCTCTCCGAGGGCAAGCCCTGGGCGAAGTGGTGGATCGGCGGTCGCATGAACATCGTGCAGAGCTGCCTCGACCGCCATCACGACCGCGAGTCCACGGACAAGGTCGCGATCGTCTGGGAGGGCGAGCCCGGCGACGTGCGCAAGCTCACCTACGGCGAGCTCGACCGGCAGGTGTGCAAGCTCGCCGGCGCCCTGCGCAGGCTCGGCGTGCGCCCGGGCGACCGCGTCGGCATCTTCATGCCCATGTGTCCTGAAGTCGCGGTGTCGGTCCTCGCGGTGGCCAAGATCGGCGCCGTGATCATCCCGCTGTTTTCGGGCTATGGCGCCGAAGCAATCGCCTCCCGCCTGCGCGATGGAGAGGCGAAGGTGCTCATCTGCGCCGATGGCTTCTACCGCCGTGGCCAGGTCGTGCCGATGAAAGAGATGGCCGACAAGGCGCTCGTCTCGTGTCCGAGCGTCACGCGGGTGATCATGCATCGCCGCGTGGTGCGCGAGGTCCCCTGGACTCACGGGCGCGACAACGTGTGGGAGGTGCTGCTCGAGGACGAGCCCGACCACGCGCCCACGCACGAGCTCGACCCCGAAGACCCGCTGATGATCATCTACACGTCTGGCACGACGGGCAAACCGAAAGGCACGCTGCACGTGCACGGCGGATTCCCGGTCAAGACGGCCCAGGACATGGCGCACGGCTTCGACGTTGGAGAGGACGACACCGTGTTCTGGTACACCGACATCGGCTGGATGATGGGTCCCTGGCTGATCTTCGGCACCCTGATCCTCGGCGCCACTATGGTCCTCTACGAAGGGACTCCCGACTACCCGGCGGCCGACCGGCTGTGGCGGATGGTCGAGAACCACAAGGTCACGGTGCTCGGCGTATCCCCCACTCTGGTGCGCGGCTTGATGACTCACGGCGACGAGGTGCCGGGGCACTACGACCTCACCAGCCTGCGCATCCTCGGCGGCACCGGCGAGCCATGGAACCCCGATCCCTTCGCCTGGTTCTTCAAGAACATCGGCGGTGGGCGGATCCCGGTCATCAACTACACCGGCGGCACCGAGATCTCGGGCGGCATTCTCTGCGGCAATGTGATCACGCACCTGCGGCCATGCTCGTTCGCGGGTCCGGTACCCGGCATCGCCGCGGATGTGGTCGATTCCGAAGGCAACTCGGTTCGTGGAGAGGTCGGAGAGCTCGTGATTCGCAATCCGTGGCCCGGCATGACACGCGGCTTCTGGGGCGACCGCCAGCGCTACATCGAGACGTATTGGAGCCGCTTCGAGGGAGTGTGGGTCCACGGCGACTGGGCATACGTCGATCCCGAGGACGGCCTCTGGTACGTCCTCGGACGCTCCGACGACACGATCAAGGTCGCGGGCAAGCGGCTGGGACCGGCGGAGGTGGAATCCGTGCTGGTCGGACATCCGTCGGTCGCGGAATCGGCGGCAATTGGAGTTCCCGACGAGCTGAAAGGCGAGGCACTCGTGTGCTTCGTCATCCTCAGACCGAACCGTCAAGCCAGTGACCAGCTGGCGACCGAGCTCCAGGATCTGGTCGCGACCGCGCTCGGCAAGCCGCTGCGGCCCAAGGCGGTGCATTTTGTCGTGGACCTGCCGCGCACGAGGAACGCCAAGATCCTGCGCCGCGTCGTCAAGTCGGTCTACATCGGCACGGACCCTGGCGATCTGTCGTCGCTCGAGAACCCGAGCGCGCTTGCTGCGATTGGGGCGACTCGGGCGTGAGCGGTTCTATCGCCCCTCCGGCCCTTCGGGCCACCTCCCCACACGGTGGGGAGGTGAATTACTAGAAGCTGAGGACTTTGTCCGCTTCCATCGTCAGGCGCACCAGGTCGACCGGTGTGATGTATGAGGCGTTGGGAGTCAGCATCGACGGTAAGACCCCACGGGCCTCAGCACAGCCTTTTCAAACGTAAACGCGCACGTCCTGGTCGAGGCATTTGTCGAGCAGGTCGCGCAGGGGCGGCAAGCCGAGGCCGAACACGTTGGCGATGACGTCCGGCTTGACCAGCTCTGCCGCGTCGCCGGCCAGAGCGATCGCAACCTCGGTGCCCCCGGGCTTGGCTCCGTTCACCGCGATGTGGAATGGAACGCTGGCTCGGGTGGGGTCCTGGGGACCCGATGAGGCGACGATCAAAAGGCCCGGCACAGGCACAAGTATGAAACGCCTTGGGTGACTCCGGGTGAGGCTCACGCGCGCAGATGGAGTGCGGCTGCTCCTGTTGTGGCTGGGCGGCCTCGACCTCCGGCTGACGATGCTGGCGGTGCCTCCCCTGATTCCACTCATCCACCGCGAGCTGCACCTCGACGAGAAGGCTGTCGGCGCTCTGGTCTCGCTGCCGGTGCTGATCCTGGCCGTGGCAGCGGTACCCGGCTCGCTGCTGATCGCCAAGCTCGGTATTCGTCGCGCGCTCCTGATCGGCCTTTGCTTCGTCGGCGTGTTCAGCGCGCTGCGCGGATTCGGTCCCAGCACTCCGGTCCTGTTCACAGCCACCTTTCTGATGGGCGTAGGGGTTGCGGTCAGCCAGCCTGCCTTTCCTTCGCTGGTTCGCGAGTGGTTCCCGCACCGCATCGCCATCGCCACCGCCGTGTACAGCAACGGCATCCTGGTCGGCGAGACGCTGCCGACTGCCTTGACCACGCCGGTCGGCGTGCTGCCGCTGGCCCACGGCGATTGGCGCTGGGCCATCGCGATGTGGTCGGTGATCGTGCTCCTCAGCGCCGCGGGCATCGTGCTCGCCGCGCCGGCCGGTCGCTCGGTGGTCAAAGGTGTCGCGTCGCGCTGGTGGCCGAGCTGGCGCGAGAGCCAGGCTGTTCGCATCGGCCTGATCATCGGGATGGCCTCAGCCGTTTACTTCGGCAGCAACGCCTACATCCCTGACTTTCTTGACCAGACCGGGCGCCACGACCTGATCTCCCCTACCCTCGCCGTGCTGAACGGCTCGCAGCTTCTGACGGCGCCCGCCGTCGCGGTCTGGCACCGCCTTCTCAGCGGACGCGTGGGCTTCATCGGCTCGAGCGTGCTGATGGCGGTCGCGCAGCTCGGGATCGTCCTCACGCCTGGGGCGGGCGTGGTCTTGTGGGCGGTGGTCCTCGGCTTTGCCACCGCGCTCGCCTTCATCGTGGTGCTCACGCTTCCGCCGAGGCTCGCGGCCGCCGGCGATGTGCACCGCATGAGCGCGGCGATCTTCACCATTCAGTACGGCTGCGCATTCGTCCTGCCCCTTATCGCCGGCGCGCTCTGGGACGCGACAGGACTGGCCGTGCTCGCCTTCGCACCCGGCGTCGTAGCGGCGCCTGCGATGGCCTGGCTGGCGGTGCGCCTGCGGGTTCCTTCCGACTAACGCTTACGGCAGGGACTTGAGCAGGCGCTCGAATTCGCCTTCCGAGAAGGCGCGCAGGGTCTCCGTCGACACGCTGCCCTGGCTGCCCGTGATCAAGGCGAACCTCGCCGCAGCCTCGTCGTCCGGCGCCTCGATGATGGCGACGAAGTCGTAGCGCCCCATGGTCAGGTACGTGTGGACCAGCTTGCCCCCGAGGCTCTCGATCGCCCTTGCTGCGGCCTCACGTCGCTTGGGACTGTCCTTGATCGCCTTGGCCCCCTGGCCGGTGAGACGAAGCAATGAGATGTATGTCGGCATTGCGGTGTCCTCCAATTACGAACTCACAACCCACCAGGATCGTAGCGCTCTACGGAAAGATGCCGGCCTTGTAGTCGCTCAGGATCTCGCCCGCCGCTCGCGCACCTTCGGACGCCCCGCCCTCCATGAAGCCCTGGAAGTCCTGCGAGCAGTGCTCACCCGCGAAGTGACACTTGCCGGTGGTCGGGTCCGGCTGCCGAGCCTTCTCGTAGCCGCTGAACTGCGTGTACTGGCCCACCTTCCAGTACGAGTACGAACCCAGCAGGTACGGATTGTTGAGCGGCACGTCGAGCGTCGCGCGGCCGTTCCAGTGTTCACTGATACCTGGGAACACCGGCTCGAGCTGGCTCAGGAAAGTCCTGGCAAACCTGGCCGCGACCGTTGGGTCGCTTGCATCGCCGCTGAATGAAGCGAGCGGCACACCGCCACCCGTGTAGTCGACGAGGATGCCTCTGGTCCCGTCCTGGGCGCGGGTGACGTCCCAGGTGTTCTGGTAGCCGGTGTCCGAGTAGGTCGCCCCGTTGCCGATTCCCCACGGTCCTGACGTGTTCCAGTACCGCGTGTCGAACTGGAGCTGCAGCTTCGCGTTCTTGCCGTAGCCGAGCTGCGTGATCGCCGCCTGCTTGAGAGTGTCGAAGCCCGCGGCACGGTAGGCCCTGTTCGACCCGAGAATTGTCCTCAGCACGGAAAAGGGGATCGCCATGATCACGCGGTCGAAAGTCTTCGTGGTCGTCACGCTCCCGCTCTTCAGCGTCAGGGTGAAGGTGCCGTCCGCGTTGCGCGTGATGCCGCTCAGCGCAGTGTTCAGCTGTACGGTGCCCGAAGCCAGCGCCGCTGCGACCGCTTGCGGCAAGCGCTCGTTGCCGCCGACGATGTGATACCGCTCGTCGGAGGCGCCGAAGATTGAGAAGTTGCCGGGTACGGGCGAGAAGCCGAGCAGGTACACGAGGTTGAGCGAGCTCTGCTGCGTGGTCACGTTGCCGTACTCGATGTTGTAGGCGACGTCGAGCAGCTGCCCCATGCTCGACGTGTGCCCGCCCGGCACACGGCTCTCGATCCACTCGTACAGGCTCATGTGGTCGAGATCCCAACCCGCCTGAGTGAATTGGTTGTAGAGCGTGGGATACGAAGCCGCGTTGAGATCCTTCTTGACGGCAGTCCAGACCGGGTTGAAGTCCGCGTTTGCGTCAGCCTGCGTGTAGTACTTGCCGAAGAAGTAGTCGGTGTCGGTCGAATGAGCGGGCTCTGCGCCCAACAGGTCAACCCGCGCGAGGTTGAACCGGCTGGCAAGCCCGAGGATCGTCTTGTGGCCGCTGTCGATCAGCTCGCCGCAATGCTCGCTGGTCTGGCCGTTGAGCCACGACGTCGTGTCCGAGTGCATGCGGCCGCCGACCCGGTCTGAGGCCTCGTACACGGTGGAGGCGATGCCGGCGTCCTGAAGCGTGAGGGCTGCATTCAGGCCGGAGATGCCTCCGCCGATGATCGCGATCCGCCCCTGCTGAGGGCTTGGCCTGGTGGCCGCCGCCAACGCCGCCAACGGCCCGGCGACCGCCGCCGCGCCAACTGTCGCGCCGGTCACCTTGAGGAAGTCGCGGCGTGTAAGCCTCATCTGCCGGCGTTCTTCCTGCACGGCCTCCACAGGGCGCCCGGATCTTGCGGCCTCGTCGAAGTCGGCGGCCAGCTCCCGGAACCGGCTCAGCAGCGGGGTGCGCGGCATTGAAAGATCCTCCGTTCGAGTGGTGGTGGAGTCGCTAAATGTTAGAGGGGCCCAGGTTGGCCCGGACCCCTCTTGTCAAATCTCGTTGTAATTACGGAATCGCAAGGGTGGCGACGACCTGCTGCTGGTAATGGGCAACATTGTTGCCGCTTTCTGAGTAAGTGGTGACAAAGGTCGACACGCTGGTCGAGCCGCTGAAAGTGTTGCCGAAGTAGTCACCAATGAAGGTGCCGACGCAGTCCGCGCAGCTCGTGTGGGGCGAGTTGAGCTGCGGGTCGAAGCTGTGCTGTGAAAGGCGGATGTTGTGGCCGGCTCGCTGCAGGTTCGCGCGGTAGAACTGGATGCTGGCGTTGATGCAGTAATTCGTCGCCCCGTACGGGGGGAGGCTGCCCGAGTAGCTGGGGTTGACCCGGTCGAGGGCGAGACCCGCCGCGGGCGCCTCAGCGCTTCCCTGCGCCGGGCACGCGAGGCGGCGATCGTAGAAGCTGACGCTGATGGTGCCATTGGCCGCCGCGGCAAGTCCTGGTTGGAACTCGTCGGCCGGGCTCATGTTGTCGTTGACCTTGACCGGTGCGGTCCATGTCATACCGCCGTCATAGGAGGCGGTCAGCAGGATGTTGTCGAAGCCCGTGCTGTAGTCCTCGTACGCGACATAAAGGGGATAGCGCCCGGCGACCTTCTGGAGGCCGACGGTGAACGTGGTCTCTATGCCATCGCGGAAGGTGGTGTTGGCGAACCTTGCCCCCGGCGCCGCGATGTTGTCAGCGACCACCGAGGTGACGTTCCAGGTAGCGCCTCCGTCCGTGGACTTGATCATGGTGATCTTGTCGCAGCAGTAGCCCTTCGACGGTGCGGTGTTGGTCAGCGGCGTGTAGAGGACGCCGTCCGGGTCGACGTGCGGCAGTACATACGTGGTCCCTTGCGGGTTGTTCGAGCCGTCTGGGAGCCGGACCGGAGCCGTCCAGTCGCTGTGGGTGCCATCGGATGAAGCCTGCGCGTACGAGACGAACGTCTTCGCCGTGCAGCAGCCGTCGAAGACCGCCCACATCGCATAGACGCGGTTGAAGAATGGGCTGCCCGGGTTCGTGTCAACGGCGATCCACTGCTTGTCCGGCTCGCGCCCCTTGGCGTCATAGGTCGCCACGTAATCCAGGTGGCCCGCGTGCTGCGTGATCCAGTCGCCATTGCGGCGGACCGCAACTGAGATGACCTCTGGCGACACGGTCGGATTGGGCTCTTTGTTCTGGTTGATCTGGTAGTTCTTCGAGCCGTCAGGGTTGTAGTAAAACTGGTACGGCAGATTCAGAAAGTAGAAATTTCCGTATGAGTCGAAAGCGCCGACCGGGTCGGTGTTGTCGGTCCAACCTTCGTAACCGGGGATGTGCCCCTGAAGTGGCCACGTGGCTCCACCATCGAAGGACTCGTAGAAACCCATGACGTGGTTGTAGCCTTCGGCGCTCACGAACCATTTGCTCGTGCCGATCAGGTGGCTGGGGTTAGTGGGGTCAGCCTGTATATCGGACTCCGAGTGATCCTTGACCAGCATCGGATTGCTCGCTGGGTAACCTGGATTGCTGCCCGCCTGCGATGGGTACGGACCGAGGTCCTCGCCTGTGTTCGCGGTGCCGGAGGCGCACACCGACATGCCGTCGTATCCGTCATTCGGGCCGAGGTTGGTGAAGTAGGGCACCTCGGGCGTGTAACAGCTCGTCTTCAAGGTCGTGGCGAAGACATTCCTGACTTTGTTGGCCCCGCTGGCGGCGTATGCGTCGTCGCTCTGGATGTCCGAAGCCCGGCTGCCCGCGCCTGACACGGCTGCCGGCAAGCCGGCGAAAACTGACGCAAGCAGAAATACCGGCGCGGCAAGCACGAGCAGTCGTCGTCGTCTCATCCCAATCCCCCTGGCGGTGTTGACGGTACCTTCACGACACTAATTCAACCCGCTTAAGAAAACAAGTTGGAGCGGGCGACCGGCCTCGAACCGGCTACCTCAACCTTGGGAAGGTTGCGCTCTACCAGGTGAGCTACGCCCGCGCCCCCAAAAGAGAAGATGCCAGATTCTACGTTTCGACCACGGCCTCGGCCTGCGGCGCGGCCTCGGCAACCGCCGACCGCACCAGCTGCGAGTACTCGGTGACCAGGCGATCCGACTGCACGGGATCGAGCGTTGAGGCGATCACGTGGTACTCCGGCCGGTCCGCGTCCGGCACGACCAGCACCCAACCCCCGTCGACGAACACCTTCACCCCGTCCGTGAGGTCGACGCGGTCGCGCATGTGCCTTTCCATCATCGTGCGCATCACGCGCCCCTTGACCTCCCAGGGGCAAAACTCAACCGCGGCCCGATGTGAAACAGGCGGGATGCGCCCCCTCAGCACGCCAAGGGATGCGCCGGTCTGCGCCAGCAGCTCCAGCACCCGCACCGTGGTGAAGATCGCGTCGAAAGACACCGCGAAGTCCGGCCAGCAGTACCCCCCGGCGCCGTCCGACGCCACCACCGTGTCGGCATGCTGCGCAGCGCGAAGCACCGCGCCGGGTGTGATCTTGGTCGGCACGAACCTGCTGTGCAGCTGCTCGGCGATCATCGAGAAGGCCAGCGATGCCGAAGCGGGGCCGAGCACCATGCCGACCCGTCGCGAGAGCGCGAGCTGCGTCAGGACGGCGAACGCGGTGTCGTGGTCGAGCACGGTTCCGGTCTCGTCCACCAGGAAGCACCTCTCGCCCGGGGTGTCGATGAACACGCCGAGCTTCGCTTTCACAGCGGACACGATCAGCCCCATCTCTTTCAGGTGGTCGCGAAACGTGTTGTCATCCTGCTCAACGATGATCTCGGCCGGTGAGGCGTTGAGCGGGATGACGGTGCAGTTCATCTCCTGCAGCACTCTCGGCAGCACCGTCGCCGCGGCGCCGTTGTTGTAGTCGATGAGCACCTTGAAGGCCGCGCCGCGCAGCGCCTCCAGGTCCAGCTTGGCGATCATGTCCTCGACATAGCGCTCGGACTGCCCGTCGCGGCGCACGATGCGACCCATCTCGTAGTGCGACACCCGCCGGATGTCTTCGCGGAAGAAAAGACTTTCGAGCCGGCGCTCGTTCCGCTTGTCGAGCTCCAGGCCATGGTCGTCGAAGAGGCGGATGTCGGCCGATCGCGGGTCGACCGGCGACGTCTGCACGTGAACCTCCGACACGTGGTTGTGGCGAGCCCAGTACCGCGACACCGGGGCAGGGAGCACCGAGAGATCCGTCACGCTGGTGCCCGAGGAGATCATCCCGGACATCAGCGCGCGGCTGATCATGCGGGCCGACCTCGTGTAGTCGCGGGAAATCCCGATCTCGGTCCCTTTCGGCGCAAGCGCACCCACAGCCGCGCCCAATCGGGAGGCGAACTCAGGCGTGAACTCGACGTTGATCAATCCATTGAGTCCGTATGAGCTGAACAGCCCTCGCTTCCACGAGCCGGCCCAGATGATCGACTCGTGCACGACCGCGCCCGGCTCGACCTCTTTGTTCGGCCAGATGCGTACGTTCGGGTTCACGGTCGAGCCCGCGCCGATGACCACGTCGCTGCCGATCACGGTGCCCTCTTCGAGGAGACAGCCGTTCTTGATCGTCACCGACCTGCACACGACCGATCCTCGCAGTCTTGAGTTGAGGCCGATGTAAGTGTGGTCCCAGGTGATCGAGTTGGAGATCTTGACTCCGGAGTCGACCGTCGTGTAGCCGCCGATCACAGCCGGACCGTTGACCCACGCGCCCGCGCGCACCTTGGCGCCGGCGCAAATGAGGGCAGGGCCATCGATGCGTGCGCCAGGCGAGACCTCCGCTTCCGGGTGGATCCACGTCGAGTCACCCACGCGGTCGGCCGGGATCTGTACTTTGACCTTGCCTTCGAGGCAATCGAAGTTCGCCTTGACGTAGGCGGCGTGGCTGCCGACGTCCTCCCAGTAGCCTGAGGCGACCCAGCCAAAAACGTGCTCGCCTTCCTTGAGGAGCTTCGGAAAGACATCGCCCGACCAGTCCGTCACCTCGCCCGGCCGGAAGAAGTCGAATACAGCGGGGTCGAGCACGTAGATGCCCGTATTCGCGAGGTCCGAGATGACCTCGCCCCAGCTCGGCTTTTCGATGAAGCGCTGGACAGCCCCACCTTCATCCACCACCACGACGCCGTACTCCAGCGGGTTCGGCACGGGCTTGAGGACGATGGTGGCGATGGCGCGGCGCTCGCGGTGGAAGCGCACGGCTGCGGCCAGGTCGATATCGGTGAGCGAATCGCCCGAGATGACGACGAATGGTTCGGTCAGCTGCTGGCGGGCCAGCATCACCGAGCCCGCCGTGCCCAGCGGCGAGTCCTCGACGGAGTAGGTGAGGGCGACGCCCTGCTCGGATCCGTCACCGAAATAGTTGCGAATGGAGGCGCCCATGTACTGAACGGTGGCGACCACGTCGCGCATCTGGTGGCGACGCAGGTGCAGCAGGATGTGCTCCATGATCGGCCGCCCAGCGACGGGGACGAGAGGCTTGGGTTGACGGCTGGTGAGCGGCCGAAGACGCGACCCCTCCCCTCCCGCCATCACAACCGCCTTCATCTCGGTACCGCATAACATCGTAGGTCTTGGTAGACGAACTAAACGAATTCGCTCACGACCTGCTGTGGACCTGGCAGCCTCGAATCGAAAATCTTTTTCGCACCATCGAGCCCGAGGTGTGGGAGTCGACTCGCCAGAACCCCGTCCTGATGGACCACCTGAAGGCGACGAGCGACCTCGGCCTGCCGTTGATGGCGGTCGGGCTTTTGTACAGGCAGGGTTTCGGGCGGCAGGAGATCGACGGCGGCGGCCGGCAGGTCGAGGTGTATACGGAGAATCGGGGAATCGACCTGCCAGTAAGAAAGGTCGAAGGCGTCGAGGTCGAGGCGCCGATCGGGACCCACACAGTGAAGATCGGCGTCTGGCGCGCGCAGGTCGGCCGCGTGCCGCTTTTCCTGCTCGACACCGATCTGGAGTCCAACCCGCCCGATCTCCGTTCGATCACAGACCGGCTTTATGTGTCCGAGCCCGACCGCCGGCTGCGCCAGGAGATCGTGCTCGGCATCGGTGGGGTTCGCGCGCTGCGCGCGCTCGGCGTGACCGCAGGCGTGTTTCACCTCAACGAAGGCCACAGCTTTCTGTGCGCTGTCGAGCGGATCCGTGAGCTGCGCGCGTCGCGGCAGATGACGCTGGAAGAGGCCCGGCTCGTCGCCCGGGCCGGAATCGTGTTCACCACCCACACGCCGGTTGCCGCCGGGAGCGACTACTTCGAGCCCGGGTTGGTCTGGGATCTCCTCGGCCCGTACCTGGCCGAGGTCGGACTCTCGTTTGACCGCTTCATGGACCTCGGGCGCCAGAAACCTGGAGATCCACGCGAGCGCCTGTGCACCACATACGCCGCGCTGCGCCTCGCCGACCAGTCTGTCGGGGTAAGCCGCCTGCACGGCGCCGTGTCGCGACGCTTGTGGAAGGATGCGTGGCGCAGCCTGCCCGAAACACAGGTCCCCATCGGGTCAGTCACGAACGGCGTGCACATGCCGACTTGGATCGCGCCAGAGATTGCCGCCCTACTGCGCCGCTACGTCGGCCCGGACTGGTGGGACCTCGACGGCAAGGATGGCCGCTGGCAGGCCGTGATGGAGATCCCGGCGACCGACCTGTGGTCGACGCATATCGAGCTGAAGCGCCGCCTGCTCGAGTTCGCCAACAGGCGATCCGAAAACGTAAAAGAGCTCGACGTCAACGCCCTGACCTTCGGGTTCGCCCGGCGCTTTGCGCCCTACAAGCGCGCCAACCTCCTGCTGCAGGACTCGCCGCGCCTGGTCAAGCTTCTGAATAATTCGAAGCGCCCGGTGCAGCTGCTGTTCGCTGGCAAGTCGCACCCGGCTGACCAGCCCGGCAAGGAGATCGTCGCGCGCATCGTCGCCCTGTCACGCGAGCAGCCGCGCGTCGCCTTCCTCAAGGACTACGACATCGAGCTCGCCGGCTACCTCGTCCATGGGGCCGACGTGTGGCTCAACAACCCGCGCCGGTTTCTCGAGGCAAGTGGAACGAGCGGGATGAAAGCCGGCGCGAACGGCGGCTTGAACGTGAGCATCCTCGACGGGTGGTGGGACGAGGCCTATCGACCCGAGCTCGGCTGGGCGATCCCATCGGCCGCGACGCTGGACCGGCCAGAGGTGGATGACCGCGCCGAAGCTGAGAACCTCTATCGGCTGCTTGAGCGCGAGGTCGTGCCGGTGTTCTTCGACCGTGACAAGGACGGAATCCCGCAGCGATGGGTGGAGATGATGCGAGCCTCGATTCGCCACACCGCGACGACTTTCGCCGCACGCCGGATGGTGATCGACTACTTCAACCTCGCCTACGCGCCGGGCGCCCGCCGGGTCGAGCAGCTGCGATTGCTTCCCGACTGGGGCGGATAGCTAACAACAACGAGCACATCCCCCCACCCCCCGCCCTCCCCCTGCGGGGGAGGGAGCTGGCTGCTCTCCTGCGCCGGCTACTCGGCTAGCGCTGCGACTCCTCGGCGTTCGCGGCGTGAGGTGATCGCCGACAGGTAAAGCTGCACGTACCGGTGCGCTGACCGCGACCACGAGACGTCCTCAGTCATCGCCCGCTTGACGAGCCACGCCCACAGCGTCGGGTGCCTGAACGTTTCCGCCGCCCGGACGACCCCGGCGAAAAACTGCCAGGCGTCGTAGGCGTCGAAGGTAAACCCGTTGCCCGTTGCGGACACCGGTTCGTAATCCCTGATCGTGTCCGCCAGCCCGCCGGTTTCGCGCACGACCGGGATCGTGCCGTAGCGCAAGGCGATGAGCTGCGCGAGTCCGCACGGCTCGAAGCGCGACGGCATCCACAGCATGTCGGCGCCCGCATAGATGCGCTGGGCGAGCGCGGCATCGAAGCCGATGTTGACCGAGACCTGGTGAGGAAGCTGGCCGGACCAGCGTCGGAACATGTCCTCGTAGCGGCGGTCGCCGGTCCCGATGACCACCACCTGCAGACCGAGGTGCAGAAGCTGGGCCATGGACTGCTCCACGAGGTCCAGGCCCTTCACGTCATAGAACCTCGACACGATCGCGCAAAGGGGCTTGTTGCTGTTGTCCAATCCGAGCTCTGAGCGGAGCTCGGCGCGGTTCAGCGCCTTGGCCTCGGGAGCCTCGTCCGAATAGTGGTGAGGGATATTCGGGTCGCGCTGCGGGTCGAAGATCTCGTAGTCGATTCCATTGACGACTCCGTGAAGCTTGTGCGAGTTGCGGCGGAGCAGCTCGTCGAGCCCCTCGCCGTATTCCGGAGTCTGGATCTCGGCCGCATAGCGCTCGCTGACCGTGTTCACGACGTCGGCGAAATGAATCCCACGGCCCAACAGGTTCACCACGTTGTCCAGTCCCGGGATGCCGACGCGGATCAGCCCCCACTCCTCGAGACCCGCCAGCACGAGAGCCCCGAATCCGAACACTCCCTGGGCGGCGAGGTTGTGGATGGTGAGATTGGTCGAAATCTCGGAGTACGCGCCCTCCGTGTAAACACGATCGAGCAGGTTCGGCACCAGCGCCGCGTACCAGTCGTGGATGTGGATGACGTCCGGGAAAAACTCGAGTGCCGGCAGCATCTCGAGCAGCGCGCGGGAGAAGAACACTGATCGCGCGTCATCGTCACCGAAGCCGAACATGCCGTCACGGTCGTAAAGCTGCGGGCAGTCGACGAAGTACACGACGATGTCGCTGAGCCGCCCTTCATAGATCGTCGCGGCCAGCTTCTGAGCGCCGAGCGGAACCTGCAGATCGGTCACCACCGGTCGCAGTTCGTATCGGTCGATATCGACCTGGCGGTATCGCGGCAGCACCACTCTCACGTCATGTCCCAAGCGGCGCAGCTCCTTCGAGAGCGACGCGGCGACGTCCGCCACGCCTCCGAGTTTCGCGAACGGGGCGAGCTCGGCGGTCGCCACGAGCACCTTGAGGTGCTGGGAGTGCGGGACCTCCGCCGCCGCCGATGTGCCCGGGACGCGGACGCCCAACGAGCCTGATGGAGGTATCTCTTCGATGTCGTGACCCTCGCGGCTCACGACAAGCGCCATCTCGACGGTGTCGCCGGGTTTCTTGCCGAGCAACTTGAACGGAATCGAGATGAAGAAAGGATCGGCGATCTCCCAGGCGGTTTCGGTCACTGCCCGCGTTTGCGGCTCGACGATCCTGGCCACGGTCACGGAGCCTCCGTGAGCACGGGGGACAACGCGTATCACATACGCCGGCTCGAAGCCGAGGTCGGCCATCGCGGTCGGGGCGAGCGGCAGGTCCATGTCACTCGCCCCGTCACCAGCCGGCGACCCCGAGCAGTAGATCCAGAAATCGACGTGCTGCGCCTCGAGCTCAGCCGGCGCCCGCGGCGTGTCGATGCGCAGGTAGAGCTGCTCGTCGTCGTTGCCGTACAGGACGCGTTCGACCACTCCCGCGGGCCGGTGCAGCGCTCCGAACCCGGAGCCGACCAGGAAGTAACCGGCGTGGCTCCACTCCGCGTCGTCACGTGAGGTCGGGCTGATCGATGCCGCCGGCACCCCACGCTCGGGTGCCGGTGCACGCTTGATGATCGGCTGGAAAAGACGCGCGGGCGCGCGCGTGCCCATCAGCTTGTAGACATTGCGCAGGTGCAGCCGGAACTGGTTGTCCCAGATCTGGTCCATGCCGGAGTCGTGCTTGCGGCTGAACCACCAGAACCAGTCGCTGCCCTCGGTGATGAGGATCTCCCGCCACGCCAGCGCCGCCTGGTCCGACTCTTTCGGCCGCTGGCGAACCTGGTCCTCCAGCCAAGCACGCGTTTCCGCGAGCAGGTCCCAGGCGATGTTGTGCTCGGGGTCACCGATCCACGTGTCGAGGCTCGCGCCGATCCAGCTGCCGGTGTGCAGGTGGTGCAGCTGCTGCTCGGGTGGGTGCTGCTCGAGAAAGTCGGCGACGGTGGTCGTCACGATGTCCTGGCTCGATTCAAGCTCCGTGTACAGCGCGTTGAGGAAGTCGTGCCCGTCGCGCGGGTAGAACTCCCACGCGTTCTCGCCGTCGAGCGCGATCACGACAAGAGATTCGCGGTCGCCCTGCTGCTCGCCGATACGTCTCAGCCGCCCGGTGAGCGCGCGAGCTGCGTCGATTGAGGACATGCGTTGGTAGTCAAACCCGATCGCGTTGGAGAGCTGCGCGTCCCGAAAAACAATAGCCACCGACTGGCCTTCTCGGTCCAGGCGTTTCGGGCGATAAAGCTGTTCGTCGCGCGAGAAAGGCCCTTCCAGGGAACGAGCCAGCACCTCCTCATCGCTGATCATCCATTCGACGTTCGCACCGGCGGCCAGGCCGATCATGCTCTCGCCCACGGCCATCTCAGACGGCCACATTCCCTTCGGCCTGCGACCAAGCAGTCGCTCGAAGAGCCCAAGGCCAAGCGAGATCTGCCGCTCGGCGTCCTCGCGATGCGAGAAGTGGTTCTCGGGCAGCTGGAGCTGTGGATTCGCGATGCGCGCGGAGTCGACGTGGACGAGCAGTGGAAGGATCGGGTGGTAGTACGGGGAAAAGGTCAGCTCCGCTTGCCCGCGATCCGCCAGCTCGCGGTACTTCGGGATGACCTTCTGCATCATCTCCATCTGAGCCTCGAAGAGGGGCGCCTTGTCGCTCTCTGAGAAGTCGCGGTCCTTCCGCTTCAGCTCGGCGAGGCGAGGGTCTGACTCCACCCAGACCGGGTCACACCAGGCGAGGTTGAACCACACCTGGAGGTCACGAATGTCGTTCATCGTGAACTGCGCGTCGATGGGCCGCGAAGCGAGCTCGAGGTAGCGGGGAGATTGCTGGACACGCAGGGCCTTGGGTGACTCGCGCATCCAGCGGAGCAGGAACTCGCGCTCCTCCACCGACAGCTCACCCGCGGGGCGGCGGCTCAGGTTGAGGAAGAGGTCGACCGACTCCTCCTTGCCGTAGTCCTCGATCTGTGCCAGCAGCGAGGGAACCAGGTTGAAGGTCGCGCGGACTTTCGGGTAACCGTCGAGCAGGGCCGGCATCTTGTTGTAGTCCTTGGACGAACGGAGCCGAACCCACGGCAAAAGGTACGTGCTGGTGAGGTCGTCTTTGTAATAAGGCTGGTGCATGTGCCAGACAAAGGCGACGTGGATGGCTTTCATCTACTTCCCAATATCGTCGCAGGGGCGGCCGAGTTCATTACCTAGCGTATTGGTCAAGTGCGCGGATGAAGTTTAGGTATACGCGCTGCTGCTCACGGATGATTCCTGGCGCGCCGAGCTCCCACCACTCGTCCGGAGTGAAGTAAGCGCTGACCTCCGCGGCCGATCCCGAGCGGCCGAACCACTGGATGAGATGAAGGTTGTCCGACTGTAGGAGCCACCTCGCGATCTCGATCAGCCTCGGGTCGCCTGTCAGCCGCGCCTTCGAGTACGCGTGGTGCATCAGGCGGAACAGACCCTGCTGCGCGGGGTTGCCCAGGAAGAACTCCATCCCGCCTTCGCCGGCCCAGGTCGTCCCATATTCGTTGACCGCGATCTCATAGCGGGGTTGGTCGAGCTCGGCGATGGCCTCTGACGGCAGCATCAAGCGAACCTTCCGTTTCTTGAGCTGTGTGTTCAGGGCGCGCGTGAACCCGAAGATGCCCGTTTCCTTGCGGTGGTGCTCGCCAAAAGTTTCGAAGTCCCAGCCAAGGGTGACCACGTCACCCCAGCAGTCCCGCACCCAGCCGGCATACTTATCGGGCTTCAGCGGCCACATGCTCCAGCTGCTGTTCGAGAAGCGGTAGCCCACGTCGTCGGAAAGCTCGTGATGACGCGCGAGAAGCGCCAGGTTCTGTCCGGGGTACCGGAACACATGCGTCGGGTCCTGCCATTCCATCTGCCACGCACGGCCTTCCATGAACGCTCCGGTGAATCCACACTGCTGAAGCGCGAAGTACACATCGTTGGACATGAACATCTCGGTGGTGTCGGTCACGGTGACGGGCTTCTGGAACAGCTCCTCCAGACGGCGCTTCGCCCAGAGCATCGACTCCTTGAACTCGACGATGTCCACATAGAAGAGCCAGGAGTGGTAGGGCTCGACGCAAACCACCTCGACGTTCGGGCTTGCGCAGAGGCGCTTGAAGGAATCGAGCACCTTGCCGCCCAACTGTTCCGCCTGTATGAGAAACGAGTTGCTGAATCCGATCGACATCCGCCAACCGCGCCGTGTGAGGTCACGGAACATGGCGGTCGCGGGCAGGTAGGCCGCCTGGGCCACCTGGTCGAAGTAGCGGCGGTCCATCGCTTCGTCGAACAGAAGTGGCCCGAGATCATCCGGTGACGTCCCGGCCGGGATGACCTGCGCGGGCAGCTTCAATCGCCGCGGCTGGTGCACCACCGTATAGATGACGAGGTTCTCAGCCAACACTGGCTCTCAACTTTTTCGTGGGCGGCGGCGGCGC
>WNGI01001768.1_pt1 | contig 18328 bp, 22 predicted proteins | sample 5400621 | NCBI WGS metagenome assembly WNGI01 (sample SAMN13153374, study PRJNA577476) | soil metagenome | isolation source: 20 cm soil or saprolite under Garry oak tree replicate 1 | place: USA:California | collected 2016-06-15
ACCGAGCTTGGCCGAGACCGTGATCTCGCGGATGAGGCGGGTGAAGATCTTGCCGCGCTTGGCGTCGGTCGCAGCCTTCTTGTGCTTGATGTTCGCCCACTTGCTGTGGCCGGCCATGATGGAAATAGTCGATGAAGATGTCGGGAATTATAGCGCCGTGAGCAGCGAGCTAGGTTCCGTTCGCGCCGCTCAGATCAGCCCCTGCTGCTTGAGGAATTGCGCAAGGACCTTCAAGCGAACGACGCTGTCGTTCACCTCGAGCATGCTTTGCTTGATCGCCAGCGGCAGCGGAAGCAATTCGGCAAGCCGATAGCCGACCCAGGACGCATCGTCCAATGCCTGCGCCGAAAAATTCTCGGGCCCCGCGCGGTCTATCATCAGCTCGAGCAGGCCGGCCAGAGGCGCGAACTCGTCAGGAAGCGTGACTGCCGGCTCCGGTGGCAGTAACGTCACCTGCGCGACGACGAGGCCATCGTCGGCAACGCTGCTCGATTGCACCTGAAATCGCGTGCCGCCCTCGGTCTTCAGATGCAATATGCCGAGCTGCGGCATGTCCCAGGAGACAATTCGCGCCTGTGTTCCGATGAGGGCGAAGGCTATCGGTGCGCCGGTGGCAGCCTGATCGCGTTGTGCAACCTCCTCGCCCTGGGTGAGACGGCATACGCCGAATGGTTGCTCATCCTTGAGGCATGCTTTGGTCATGTCGATGTATCGCTGCTCAAATACCTTCAGTGGCAGCACCCGTCCGGGAAATAGCACGGTCTTTAACAGAAACAGCGGCAGCGTCGCCGGCGCGCGCGGACCGGCGCGAAGGAAGGGAAACATTTGCGGCATCCGGCCTGCGATCGCAAGCTTCAAGCACGCTGGATAAAAGGCGGTCGGGGGCCAACGGCGCCCCAGCGCGGGCCGAGCGCATGGCTGACGCCCAACTGGTCGAGAATCCGGGCGACGACGAAATCGATCAGCTCGTCGATGGATTGTGGATGGCCGTAGAAGCCCGGAGAAGGCGGAAGAATCACCGCGCCGGCGCGGGCAAGCTTGAGCATGTTTTCGAGATGAATCGCCGAAAGCGGTGTCTCGCGTGGAACGAGCACCAGCGGCCGGCGCTCCTTGAGCATCACGTCGGCGGCGCGCTCGATCAGATTGTCCGCAAGCCCTGCCGCGACCGCGCCCAGTGTTCCGAGGCTGCATGGGCAGATCGCCATGGCGTCCGCGGGATTCGACCCTGATGCGACCGGTGACATCCAATCCTCTCGTCCGAATACGGTGAGCTGTTCCGGGCTCGCGCCGAAGCGTTCGGCGAGCTGTGCCGCGGCCGCCAGCGGTTGGGCGGGCAGCGTGAGCGCGATCTCCTGTTTGGCGACGATCTGCGCCGCGCTAGAGTAAAGCAAGAACACGCGCACTCTCGCCGCCAGCAGGCACTCGAGCAGGCGCATGCCGTAGGGCATGCCGGACGCGCCGGTCCACGCAAGCGTGACAGTCTCGGGGCGATTCATTCGTCGGATTCTAGCGCATCGCACACGTCGAGCCGGGCGGGCTGCGCGCCGCAAATAAAATGCGACCAGGGCGCAGCTCGCAGGCGACTATGAGAGCTCGCGATGGCGAGTGAGCACCTGATAGCGGTCCATGAACGCGCGCGCAAGGCGCTCGACCAGATAGACGGAGCGATGGTGGCCCCCGGTGCAGCCGATGGCGACGGTGAGGTAATTGCGATTGTCGCGCGCGTAATCGGGCAGCCAGCTGGACACGAAATGATGGATGTCGCCATACATCCGCTCGACTTCCGGGTGACGCTCGAGATACTCGACCACCGCGGCGTCCTTGCCGGATTTTGGCGCCAGCAGCGGCTCGTAATGCGGATTGGGCAGGCAGCGCACATCAAACACGAGATCGGCATCGAGCGGAACGCCATGCTTGTAGCCGAAGGACTGGAACAGCACAGTCAGCCGCGAAGGGTCGACGCTGACGAAATCCTTGATCCAGGAGCGCAGCGCCGCCGCCGACAGGTCGCTGGTGTCGAAGCTGTAGCCGAGTGTGCGGACCTCTGCCAGGCGTTCGCGCTCGAATTCGATCGCCTCGGTCAGCGTGCGATCGTCGCTGGAAAATGGATGCCGGCGCCGGGTTTCCGAAAAGCGCTTGACCAGCGTATCGGTCTTGGCGTCGAGATACAGAAAGCGAACCGTCCAGCCATTTGTGCGCGCATCGTCGATGGCGCTGGCAAGTCCAGCGAGCCCGGGCTCGGTCTTTACGTCGAGTACGATCGCGACCCGATCCTGCGCCGTCGCCTTCAGTTGCGCAAGCAGCGCGGACAGTAGCGAAAGCGGAAGATTCGAGACCGCGTAATAGCCGCTATCTTCGAGCGCGGCGATCGCAACGCTCTTGCCGGAGCCCGATACACCACCGATCAGCAGCAGGTCCATCGTCGTTTAAGTCGCTGTCCGTTGCACTTCGGGAAGCGTCTTGAGCACCGGCCGCGGCTCGCGTGCGGCGGGCCATCCTCGCCGGTCGACGGCGTCAAATGCCGTCTTCCATCAATTTCTGCTGGCGTTCGATGAATTCCTTGGTGCTGTCGATGCCGCGCTGGTTGAGCACGAAGTTGCGCACCGCCGCCTCGACCAGCACCGCAAGGTTGCGACCGGCCGCGACCGGAATGGTTACCTTGCGAATGGGCACGGCGAGAATTTCCTGGTACGTCGCGCTGACCTGGAGACGGTCGAGCTCGGAGAATTGTTCATTGCTGTGATCCTCGAGATGGACCATGAGCTTGAGGAGCTTGCGCGGACGCACCGCCGTCTCACCGAAAATGGTGCGGATGTTGAGCACGCCGATACCGCGCACTTCGAGAAAGTCCTTCAGCACGGCGGGGCAACGGCCTTCGAGCGTATCGGGAGAGATGCGATACAGCTCGACGATGTCGTCGGCAACCAGGCCGTTGCCGCGGGAGATGAGCTCCAGCGCCAGCTCGCTCTTGCCGATCGCCGAAGCGCCGGTGATGAGAACGCCCATTTCCAGCACGTCGAGGAAAACACCGTGCAGCGAAGTCGATTCGGCGAGCACGCGTGAGAGATAGAGCCGTATCACATCGACCAGGTGCGGCGACGGCTGCGGCGAGGTCAGCAAGGCGACGTCGTGCTTGTCGCATTCCTCCCGCAGGTGCGGCGGCACTTTCTCGCCGTTGGCAACGATGATCGCCACCAGCTCGGTGGTGAACAGCCGCGAGATCGAGGCCTGGAGAGCATCCTCCGGCAGCGCGCGCAAGTGCGCGGCCTCCGCCGCGCCGATGAGCTGGACGCGGAACGGATGGATGAAATTCATGTGCCCGACCTGCCCGATGGTCGGTTTCAGCGCAGCTTCCCCGGTCAGGATGCTCGTCCCGCCCTGACGACCCGCGATCCACTCGAGCCCGAGACGCTCCTGGTTGTCCTCGACCACGCGCTCGAAGCTCACCTGCCGCATGGCACGGTCTTCGTTCATCGCGGAGCGGCAGTCCAGGTCGAGAACAAGCGATGGATGCCGGTCGCGTCGGTCGCGGTGGCGACCTGGTCGCGAAAAGTTTTTTCACTGAACATTTGAGCAAGCTCGGACAGAAGCTCCAGATGCTCTTCGGTCGCCTGCTCCGGCACCAGCAGCACGAACACCTGCTCGACGGGCTTGCCGTCGGGCGCGTCAAAAGGAATCGGCTGCAGCGGTCGAACAAACGCTCCGAGCGCTCGCGCAAGGCCCTTGATCCGCCCGTGGGGAATGGCGATGCCCTGACCCAGGCCGGTCGACCCCAGACGCTCGCGCGCGAAGAGGCTCTCGAAGACGACCGAGCGCGCGATCTGCGCGTGGTTCTCGAACAACTGGCCGATCTGCTCGAACAGCCGCTTTTTGCTCGTCGCTTCCACGTCGAGCACGATATTCGACTCGGGCAGGAGATCCGCGATGTGGGTCATCGGTGGTGTGAGAGGAATGCGGTTGCAAAACGACTATATTGCACCGGCAGCTTTAAACCGATACCGCCGGACTCTCGTGCCGCGCTGACTTCGGCGGCCCGGCAAAGTATACGCTAGCGCGTACGGGTCTTGCCCGTGGGGATCGCATCGGCGGCGTGTTTGATCGCCGCGGGCACGTGCCGGCTGCCGTTGCGCTTTTCCTTGTGCCGCAGCACTTGCCGATCGAGCTTGTCGGCGAGCGCATCGATCGCCGCGTACATGTCGGGCTCGACGCATTCGGCGTGGATTTCCTTGCCGCGAATGTGGAGATTGGCGGTGATTTGTTGTCTGAGCTTGTCGACCGACAGCACGACGTTCACATCGATCACGTGGTCGAAGTGGCGCGTCACGCGCTCAAGCTTGGATGTTACGTATTCGCGAATGGCGGGGGTGATCAACAGGCGATGGCCGGTAAGGTTTAGATTCATTCAACGCTCCGTGGTGGCGGTGTCTGATCTACATGAACGAGCTGCGCAATTGATCTATATGGTTGGCATCAGTTACATCGTCTTACGCAGATTGACTGGCGGTATTTGCAGCGCTTCGCGATATTTCGCGATCGTCCGCCGCGCGACGACGATCCCCTGATCTCCGAGGAGGTCCGCGATGCGGCTGTCGGTGAGCGGTATGTTGCGGTCCTCGGCGGCAATGAGCTGCTTGATCAGCGCGCGAATCGCAGTCGCGGACGCAGCGCCGCCGGTGTCGGTCGCGACGTGGCTGCCGAAGAAATACTTGAGCTCGTAAGTTCCGCGCTCGGTGAGCATGTATTTCTGCGTGGTTACGCGTGAGATCGTCGATTCGTGCAGGCTCAGAATTTCGGCAATCTCCCGCAGCACCATCGGCCGCATCGCCACGTCACCATGGTCAAAAAAATGCCGCTGGCGGTCTACGATCGCCTGCGACACCCGGAGGATGGTTTCGAATCGCTGCTGGACGTTGCGAATCAGCCATTTCGCCTCCTGCAGCTGCGCCGCGAGCTGCTGGTTCGAAGAATCGCGATTACGGGTGAGGATGTCGGCGTAGATCCGGTTCAGCCGCAACTTGGGCATCGCGGCATCGTTGAGCGCCGCGATCCATTTGCCCCTTACCTTGCGTACGACCACGTCAGGGATCACATAGTTCGCTTCGGTCCTGGAAAATTCGGCGCCGGGACGTGGATTGAGGCTCGTGATCAGCGCCCGCACGCCACGCAGCTCCGCGTCGTCGATATGGAGCAGGCGCTTCAGCTTGCCGAAGTCACGCGCGGCAAGCAAAGGCAGATGCTGCTCCACCAATTTCATCGCCTCCTGCAGCAGTGGCGTCGTGGCCGGCTTCGCTTTCAGCTGCAAGCCCAGACATTCTGCCGCGTCGCGGGCACCGACCCCTGCGGGCTCCATGTTCTGCAGGCGGCGCAGGCCGATCGAAAGCTCGTCGGCTTCGAGACCGAGCTCGTCCGGAAACAATTCCACCAGCTCTTCCAGCGAGGTCTGCAGATAGCCGTCCTCGTCCAGCGCGTCGATCAGCGCCGATACGATCTGCCGATCGCGAAGGGGAAGGTTACAAAGCGCGAGCTGCGCGTTGAGGTGATCGCGCAGCGAGCAGGTCGCCACTTGCTGCGGAGAAAAATTCTCGTCGTCGTCGTCGCCCGAGGCCGAACCCCAGTCGCCATCGCCGCCGGCATTAGCCAGCAGATCGAAGTCGCCCGCCGACCGCTCGTCGCGATCGTCACTCGCCGACGACTCGGTACTCACGGTCGCGGTGCTGGCTTCCATCGAAAACTCGGGCGGCGGCGCCGGCGTCTCGTCCTCGTCGGCTTTTTCCAGCAGCGGATTTTCCTGCAGCAGTCGCTCGACTTCGGCGTTGAGCTCGAGGGTCGAAAGTTGCAGCAGACGGATCGACTGCTGCAGCTGCGGAGTGAGCGTTAAATGTTGTGAAAGCTTGAGCTGGAGGGTTGGCTTCATGGTCATGGACTCGCAGCCAACATCAAAGCCGGAAATGCTCCCCTAAATAGACCTTTCTCACGCTTTCATTATAGACAATTTCGTCGGGCGTTCCGGATGCAAGCACCCTTCCTTCATTAATGATGTAGGCGCGGTCGCAAATACCGAGCGTTTCCCGCACGTTATGGTCGGTGATCATGACGCCAATCTCGCGTTCCTTGAGGAAACCGATGATTTTCTGGATGTCGAGCACCGCAATCGGGTCGATGCCCGCAAACGGCTCATCGAGCAGTATGAACCTTGGGCGGGTTGCCAGGGCCCGGGCGATTTCGACCCGCCGGCGCTCGCCGCCGGAGAGGCTGACCGCGGAGGCGTCGCGAAGGTGCGAGATCGACAGGTCTTCGAGCAGGGCGTCGAGGCGATTGGCAATTTCGTCACCATCGACTCCCTGTACCTCGAGGATGGCCTGGACATTCTCGGCTACCGAGAGCTTTCTGAATATCGATGCCTCCTGCGGCAGATACGACAGTCCCAGGCGCGCTCGCACGTGAATCGGCATGCGCGTCAGGTCATCACCGTCGAGCTCGATCGTTCCGCCGTCGGTCGCGACAAGGCCGACGATCATGTAAAAGCAGGTCGTCTTGCCCGCACCGTTGGGGCCGAGTAGGCCGATCACTTCTCCGCTTCCCACGGACAGCGACACATCGTGTACGACAATGCGTGACTTGTAGCGCTTGTTCAGCTTGGCGACCGAAAGCGTGCTGGCCGGTGCCGTCACTTGGCAGCCTCCGGCTTCAGCGACGTGTCGGGCTTAAGCGGGACGGGATCGCTGGATTTCTGAGGCGCGTTCTTGCTCTCCTTGGAATCCTTGGCGTCCTTGCCGTCTTTCGGTTGCGGCAGAAATACGCCGCGGACGCGGGAACCCAGCGGGGCTTCGCCGGCGGAGGATGGCTTGCTGTCAGGGCGGCCTTCGGCTTTATAGACGTTGGTCTCCGCGTTATACAAGATGTAGTTGCTGCGAAGCTCGTCGCCGGTTCTCTTCAGCAGCGCACGATCGAACAGCTCGACGATGCGCTTGGTGCCGTCGTAGACGATGCGCTGTGCGAAGCCTTCATAGTAATCGTCGGAGCCGTCGCGCTTTTCTCGAAAGCTGACAGGGTTGCCAGTCGCAGTCGCCGATACCGAATTATCCGGATTCTGATGGAACTGGATCCGGTCGGCGTGGATCGTGAGCGTCCCTTGGGTAATGACAACGTTGCCGATCAGATCGCTGATCTTGGTATCGGTGTTGCCGCCGAGCGAGTCACCCTGAAAGTTGATCGGCTTGTCACGATCCGCCTTCTCCGCGAAGGCGGCGGGGACATGACAGACGAACACGCATAGCAACGCGCAGAGCGATTGCAAGATGTGGCGCACGAAAGACGGGGGGTGGGGCATCACGCTACTTGTTCGGCTGCAACTGCCCGCTGACGCGGGACTTGAACTTGAAGGTCTTGGCCTTGTTGTCGAATTCCATTCCTGTTGCATTGATTATCCCACGAGGCTCCGAGATCGTCACCGCCTTGTCGGTCTCGATCTTATCCTCCTTTGGCAGGACGTGAAGGTACTCGCTGGTCACGATAATGGGGCCCTGGTCGCGTTCTCCCGCGACCGCTTCGCGGATGCCCTTGACCTTGCCGGTGAAGTACGCGTTTTGCTGGTCGCCGGTAATCATGCCGCGATCGGCGGTGATGCTAACCGGCGGCTTGCCGGTTTCGCTGAAGGTGATCAACGGCCCCTCGAATTCGGTGGTGTCGTTGTCCGGGAAATGGCGCGCAATCCTGGCCGTAATCGATTGCCGGATGTGGCCTTGAGGGTCGAGGCTTACGGCCTTGAAATCCTCGATGTACAGATCGGTATCGTGGCGGCCGGAGCCATCGAATGCCGCGCCGCCGGGTTGCACCTGAGCGTTCAGCCAATAGGTCAATGCCGCGAAAGCGCCGAGGAGAAACACGGGAGACCATGCAATCAGCCGGTCCAGCCAAGCGCGGCTGCGGGTCATGATTCGAACTGCGCGATGCGTTGCATGAGATCGCCGCGCGCACCGAGGATGAGCTCGCAGACTTCTCGCACCGCGCCGGCGCCTCCGTCCGCGCGGGTTATGTAATGCGCCCGCCGCTTGACCGCCTCGGGTGCGTGCGGCACCGTCGTGCTCAAGCCGCAGCGCAGGAGCACCGGCAGATCGGGAAGATCGTCGCCGATGTGCGCGCACTCCTCGACGGCCATGCCGAGCTCCACGCGCAGGCGCTCCCATGGCGCAAGCTTGTTCTCCGCGCCGAGGACCACATGAGCGACGGAAAGATGTTTCGCACGCTTGGTCACCGCGGGCGCCGAGCTGCCCGTGATCCATGCGACCACGATGCCGGCCTCGTGCAACATTTTCAGGCCGAGCCCGTCGAGCGTCGAAAACGCCTTCATTTCGCTGCCATCGTCGGCGTAATAGAGCTTGCCGTCGGTGAGAACGCCGTCGACATCGCAGGAAAGCATTCGCACCGCGCGCGCTCGCGCCAGCAGATCGGGCGTGGTCATCGCGCCTTCCAACAGCGCGTCATACCACCTTCGCTCGGAAAAGGTCGTGCAGGTGCAGCGCGCCGACCAATCGCCGTTCGTCGTCGACGATCAAAAGCTGGCTGACTTTCGGGGGAGCTTCCATCAGCTCGACGCAGTCGATCGCCAGCCGGTCGGGGCCGATGGTGCGCGGATTCGCGGTCATCAGCTCGGCGACGTTCGCAGTGCTCAAATCGCGGACCTTCGGAATGCACCGCCGCAGATCCCCATCGGTGAATATGCCGGCGACGCGGCGATCCTGATCGATGACCGCGGTCATTCCCATGCCCTTGCCGCTCATTTCCACGATCGCATCCGCGAAGCTCGCCGTCAGCGGCACCGTCGGCAGCGCGACGCCGGTGCGCATGACGTCTCGAACATGGGTAAGGAGCTTGCGGCCGAGCGAGCCGCCGGGATGCGAGCGCGCGAAGTCCTCCACCGAAAAGCCGCGCGCGTCGAGCAAAGTGAGCGCGAGTGCGTCGCCCAGCGCAAGCGCGGCGGTGGTGCTCGCGGTCGGCGCCAACCCGAGCGGACAGGCCTCGGTGTCGACGCTCGCGTCGAGATGCACATCCGCGGCGAATGCGAGCGACGACTGCTCGTTGCCGGTGAGCGCGATCAATTTGGCTCCCTGGCGTTTGAAATGCGGCACCAGGGACACCAGCTCGTCGGTCTCACCCGAATTCGAAAGCAGCAGTACGATGTCGTCGGCGGTAATCATGCCGAGATCGCCGTGACTCGCTTCGGTGGCGTGCACGAAAAACGCCGGCGTTCCGGTCGATGCGAGCGTCGCGGCGAGCTTGCGCGCGATATGGCCGGATTTGCCGATGCCGGTAACGACCACCCGTCCGCGGCACTCGAACAGTGCGCGGGCGGCGGCCAGAAATGCGGCGCCGAGACGCGCTTCAAGCGCGCGGATGGCCGCGGCTTCCGTCGCGAGTACGTCCCGAGCGAGCTTGAGCACGCGCTCGGGCTCGATGCCGACAGCGGGCACCGGCTCGGCTGCTCGGATCGGCGCGGACATGCGGGCAAGTATAGCCCAACCCCGCCGGGCGCCGCTCCTGCGCTGTGCTACATTCGCGTCAGGACTTCGGTGCGCTGACGATTCCCGATGCCACAGACACTGCAGCTCATTTTGTTGCTGCTGGCGGCGGCCGTCGTCGTGGTCGTTGCCTGCCGTCTTCTTCGCCTTCCGCCGATCCTCGGCTATCTCGTCGTTGGCATTGCAGTCGGCCCGCATGCGCTCGCCTGGGTGCCGGACAACGCCGATGTCCGCGATCTTGCCGAGTTCGGCATCGTGTTCCTCATGTTTTCCATCGGCCTCGAGTTCAGCCTGCCACAGCTGAAGGCGATGCGCCGCGCGGTGTTCGGACTCGGGCTCGCGCAGGTAGCGATTACGACGGTAGCAGCCATGATCGTGTCGCATCTCCTGGGCTACCGGTGGCTCGCGGGACTCGCCCTAGGCGGCGCCGTAGCGATGAGCTCGACCGCAATCGTATCCAAGTTGCTCGCCGAGCGCACCGAGCTCAACACCGCGCACGGCCGCGACGCGCTGGGCATTCTTTTGTTTCAGGATCTCGCGGTGGTAGCGTTCCTGATCGCAATCCCGACACTCGCCGAAGGCGCCGCCGATCTCTGGAAGACCCTGGCGCTGGCCGCCGTCAAAGCCGCCGTGGCGCTGGCGGTGATCCTTTTTTTCGGTCAAGGACCGATCCGAGCCTGGTTTCATCTCGTCGCGCGACAGCGCTCGTCCGAGCTTTTCATGCTCAACATTCTGCTGGTTACCCTCGGTTTGGCGTCGCTCACTCAAATCGCGGGTCTTTCGTTTGCACTCGGGGCGTTTCTTGCCGGGATGCTGATCGCGGAGACCGAATATCGCTACCAGGTCGAGGAGGACATCAAGCCGTTTCGCGACGTGCTCCTGGGACTGTTTTTCGTCACCGTCGGCATGTATCTCGATCTCACCGTGGTCGGGCACTATTTCGGCTGGGTGTGCCTATTGCTGTTGGGCCCCGTGCTGGCAAAGCTGGCGCTGATCGTGCTGTTGGCCAAAGTTTTCGGCGCACCGCTCGGCACCGCGCTGCGAACCGGTTTCTATCTCGCGCAAGCCGGCGAGTTCGCCATCGTGTTGCTGGCCTTGTCGACTGACCTGGGGATCATCGATAAAACGCTGTCGCAGCTGGTCCTGGCGGCCATGGTGCTTTCCATGTTGTCGGCGCCGTTCCTGATCCAGTTCGCCGAGCCTCTTGCGCGCCGCTTGACCGCCAACGACTGGCTCACGCGCGCCGCCCAGCTCACCAACATTGCGGCGCGAACACTGGCTCGCCAGGAGCACGTGATCATCTGCGGTTACGGACGCAGCGGGCAGAACCTCGCGCGCCTGCTGGAAGCCGAGGAGATCTCGTTTCTCGCGCTCGATTCCGATCCGCAACGTGTGCGCGAGGCAGCGGCAGACGGCGGCAGTGTGGTCTATGGCGACGCGGGACGCCGCGAGGCACTGATGGCCGCCGGCCTCTCCAAGGCACGCGCGGTCGTGGTGACTTTTGCCGACACGCCGACGGCGCTCAAGATTCTGCATCACGTGCACGAAGCGCGTCCCGAGGTGCCGGTCATCGTTCGCACCCTGGACGACACCGAGCTCGACCTGCTGCTGAAGGCGGGCGCCGCCGAAGTCGTTCCCGAAGTGCTCGAAGGAAGCCTGATGCTCGCGTCGCATTCCTTGCTTCTGGTTGGCGTGCCGCTCAACAGGGTGCTGCTGCGCATTCGCACGATCCGCGAGGAGCGCTACAGCCTTTTCCGCGGCTTCTTTCACGGCGCGACCGACACCGCGGACGCCGCGGAAAACGTTCAACCGCGGCTGCACTCGGTGCGATTGACCGAGCGCGCGAGCGCCGTCGGCAAGTCGTTCGGGGAAATCGCGCTCGGAGACAAAGTCGAGGTAACGGGGGTGCGCCGCCGCGGCGCGCGATCGGAAGTGCCACAACCGCAGTATCGCTTCGAAGCCGGCGACATTCTGGTGCTGCTTGGCCGCCCCGAGGATCTTGCATCGGCGGAGAAAACGCTGTTGCGAGGCTGATCTCCTAGTGTACTGAGTCAGAAATTCGCTCGATAGTTCGCGCCCTCATTGAACAATGCGCGGCCGCCATGCTGCCTCATTGGCCTTGTGTCGGCCTCACCATACCAGGAGGTATGCTTTCGGCCTCGCGCCTTGCCTGACGGCCGATTTCATCCGCTCCTTTATCTTCGGAACTTCTGAGTCAGTACACTAGCATCCGGTCGTTGTTGGGTGAGGGTGAACCCGCTACAATCAACGTCCCTGCGAAACGGTCCATCAAGAAAATGCCGGTTGCAACCACCGCGGCATCGCATGCCGCGCTGTCTCCGACGCGCCGACTCGATCCTGCGGCTGCGGCGATCGAGCTCGTCGATGTACATTTCGCCTACGACACGCGCGAGATCCTGAAGGGCATCACGATGTCGGTGCCTCGCGGCAAGATCGTCGCGATCATGGGCGCGAGCGGCAGCGGCAAGACAACCATCCTGCGGCTCATCGGCGGGCAGCTCAAGCCGGCCTCGGGCGAGGTGCTGGTGGGCGGACAATCGGTGCCCGATCTCGAACCTGACGCGCTGTACGCGTTGCGGCGCCGCTGCGGGATGCTGTTCCAGTTCGGTGCGCTGTTCACCGACATGAGCGTATTTGAGAACATCGCGTTTCCCATGCGCGAGCACACCGAGCTGCCCGAGGAGATCATTCGTGACCTCGTGCTGATGAAGCTTCACGCGGTTGGCCTCCGCGGCGCCGCGCAGCTGATGCCCTCCGAGCTGTCGGGAGGCATGGGTCGCCGCGTCGCGCTGGCGCGCGCGATCGCGCTCGATCCGATGCTGGTGATGTACGACGAGCCGTTTGCCGGGCTCGATCCGATTTCGCTCGGCATCGTAGGTCAGTTGATACGACGTTTGAACGACGCGCTCGGCATCACGTCGGTGGTCGTGACGCACGACGTATACGAATCCCTGAAAATGGTCGACCACCTTTATTTCGTATCCGAAGGAACGATTGTCGCCAGCGGCACTCCCGAGGAGGTTCGCGCGTCGACCGATCCTTACGTTCGCCAGTTCGTCGACGGCGCGCCCGACGGCCCGGTGGCGTTTCATTATCCGGCGCCGTCCTATCACGGCTCGCTCTTCGCCGATGTCGACGCCTGATGGCAATTGAAGCGCTAGACGACCTCGGGCAAGGCCTGCGCCGCCTCGGCGGCGCGGTGACGGGCGGCATTGCCTGGCTGGGCTATGCGGCACGATTCATGGTCGCCATCATCTGGCACTCGCCGGCGGCTTTCCGGCGCTTGCATCTGACGCTGCGCGAGATTTATTTCTCGGGGGTGCTCTCGCTGGTGATCATTTTGACGTCGGGTTTGTTCGTCGGGATGGTGCTGTCGCTGCAAGGCTACGAGGTGCTGGTCCGGTATGGTGCCGACGAGCAGCTGGGGATTCTAGTGGCGTTGTCGCTGGTCAAGGAACTTGGGCCGGTGCTGGCAGGTCTTCTGTTCGCCAGCCGGGCCGGTTCCGCGATCACCGCCGAAATCGGTTTGATGAAGGCGACCGAGCAGCTTTCGGCGATGGAAATGATGGCGGTCGATCCGATTGCGCGGGTGGTGGCACCTCGCTTCTGGGCCGGCGTCATTTCGATGCCGCTGCTCGCCGCACTCTTTTCCGCGCTGGGGATCTTCGGCGCCTACTTGATCGGCGTCCGGATCCTCGGCGTCGACGCCGGCGCGTTTTGGGGCCAGATGCAGGCGGGTGTCAAAGTGTGGCCCGACGTGAGCAACGGCATAATCAAGAGCCTGGTTTTCGGCACTGCCGTATCGCTGATAGCGGTCCTCGACGGCTATGACGCGAAGCCGACCGCGGAAGGCGTTTCCAGCGCGACCACGCGCACTGTCGTGGTCTCCTCGTTGGCGATCCTCGCGCTCGACTTCGTGTTGACTGTGTTCATGTTCAGGGGAATTGGCTCGTGAATCGTTCCACAATCGATCTCTGGGTCGGCATTTTCGTCGCCATCGGGTTTGGCGCAATTCTCTTCCTGGCGTTGAAGGTGGGAAATCTGCTTACGCTGGATCGGACTCCGGGCTATCATCTGCAAGCGAGCTTCGACAATATCGGCGGCCTCAAGCTGCGTGCGCCGGTCAAGGCCGCGGGCGTGATCGTGGGCCGCGTCGAGTCCGTCCGCCTCGACCCGAAGAGTTACGAAGCGATCGTCGCCATGCGCATCGATCGCGATGTGTCGTTCACCAGGGACACGATCGCGTCGATCAACACCTCCGGCTTGCTCGGCGAGGTGTACATCGGCCTCGACGCCGGTGGTGATACGGTCATGCTCAAGGATGGAGAAAAGATCACCAAGACGCAGTCGGCGGTGGTAATCGAGAAGCTGATCGGACAGTTTCTTTTCGACAAGGCATCCGACGCAGGAGCGAAGAAATGAACTCACCGAATCGCACAATCGCACCCGCGCTGGCTCTCTGCGTGGTGGTGCTCGCCGGCTGTGCCGCGGCGCCGTCGAAGGTCGACCCACTGGAGCCATGGAACCGGACGATGTACTCCGTGCACACGGCTGTCGACGATGCCGTCATCAAGCCTGTCGCCAAGACGTACGTCCAAGTGTGGCCGGAGCCGATACGCACTGCCGTGTCGAATTTCTTCGGCAACATCGACGACATTTTTACCGGCATCAACGACGCGCTGCAGGGCGACGGCAATCGCGCCGGAGACGCCTTCGGGCGCGTGCTGCTGAACTCGACTTTCGGACTGGCCGGTATCTTCGATCTAGCGTCGATGATGGGCATCACCAAGGACCACAACGATTTCGGCCTGACCTTCGGCAAGTGGGGCGCACCCGACGGGGCATATCTTTTCATTCCACTGTTCGGTCCGACAACCGTGCGTGACGGCACCGGCGCTGTGGTGCGGATCTACTTCAGCCCGACCGGGTATATCAGCGATATTGCCGTTCGCAATTCGCTTTGGGGGCTTAATTACCTGGACACTCGGGCGCAACTGCTCCAGAGCGAAGGCGTGCTCGACACGGCTTCCATCGACAAGTACCGCTTCCTGCGCAATGCCTACTTGAGGGCGCGGCGCTACCAGCTCTATAACGGTAAGCCGCCACCGGAGCCCGAGGAAGAGTGACGACAGGACGTTGAGCAGTCTTCTGGTGCGCGACGGAAAAAAGGGCTCCGACTGCAGTCAATTCAAAGAACCGACGCCCGTTTACGCTGTCCATGCGTTCCCAAGCCATGAATACGAAGAGGACCACCATGCTACGCACGCTGTTGTCGACCCTGATCATGCTGCCGCTCGCGCTGTCGGCGGACCTGGCGTTAGCGCAGGAAGCGCCCGACGCGTTGGTCAAGCGCGTGGCCGAGGATGTGCTTACCACGATCCGCTCCGACAAGGATCTGCAAGCCGGCAATCAGGCCAAAGTCAAGCAACTGATCGAAACCAAGCTCGCGCCCCACTTCGACTTCGCGCGCATGACCGCATTGGCGGTGGGCCGCAACTGGCGGAACGGCAACCCCGAGCAGCAACGGCAACTCACGGACCAGTTTCGTACGCTGCTGGTACGCACCTATTCGGGAGCACTGACGAGCTACCGGGACAACACCATGGACTACAAGCCGCTGCGCATGAACGCCGGCGACGCCGAAGTCATTGTTCGCACCGAAGTGCGTCGTCCCGGGCAGGCGCCGGTGCAGATCGACTACAACATGACCAAGACACCGGAAGGCTGGAAGGCCTACGACGTTGTGGTCGCCGGCGTGAGCCTGGTGACCAATTACCGCGATGAGTTCAGCGACATCGTCAGGACCTCCGGCATCGACGGCCTGATCAAGGCGCTCGACACGAAAAACAAGGGCCCGGCGCCGCCGCCGCCCTCGCCGAAGTGAGCGAAGTCACGCCCGCGTTTCAGGTGGAGGGGGAGCGTTGGATGCCCGCCGGTTCGCTCACCATGGATTCCGTTGCGACGGTGCTCGCCACCAGCACCGAAACGGCGCTACCCGCGGCCGGCGTCATCGATCTCCAACATGTCGATGCGGTCGACTCGGCGGGCGTTGCACTTTTGCTCGCCTGGAAACGCCGCGCGGCGGTCGAAGGCAAGCCGCTTACGTTTGCTCATCTTCCGCCGAGCCTGGCTTCGCTCGCGCAGCTCTACGGCGTCGAGGACCTGCTGGTCGCGGAACCGAGCTGATTTCGCACCTGACTTCGCATCTCGGTTTGCCTTAATGGGCGCCGCGGTCGAAATCGTCGATGTCGCTCGCCGCTTTGGCGCTGTGCAGGCGCTGGCCGGCGTCGATCTCGTGGTCGAGGAGGGCGAATTCTTCGGCTTGCTCGGTCCCAACGGCGCGGGCAAGACAACGCTGATCTCGATCGTCGCCGGGCTTACCCGCGCCGACCGCGGGACAGCGCGGGTGCTGGGGCACGACGTGGTGACCGATTATCGCCGGGCGCGGAGGCTCCTCGGAGTGGTGCCGCAGGAACTGGTGTTCGATCCGTTTTTCACCGTTCGCGAAACGCTCAGGATTCAGGCAGGCTACTTCGGTCTCTCCAACAACGATGCGTGGATCGACGAGATCCTGCATCACCTCGATTTGGGCTCGAAGGCCGATGCCAATATGCGCGCGCTGTCCGGAGGCATGAAGCGCCGGGTGCTTGTCGGACAGGCGCTGGTGCACAAGCCGCCGGTGATCGTCCTCGACGAGCCCACCGCGGGCGTCGACGTCGAGCTGCGCCAAAGCCTGTGGGGATTTATCCGCAAGCTCAACCGCGACGGGCATACGATCATCCTCACCACGCATTATCTGGAGGAGGCCGAAGCCTTGTGCGGCAGGATCGCAATGCTCAAGGCCGGAAAAGTTGTCGCGCTCGATACCACGCAAAACCTGCTGTCCGGCTTCGCGGGCCTGACGGTGCGACTCACGGCCGATGCCTTGCCTGATGCATGGCGCGAGCGCGTCCTGAGGCACGAAGGCGCAAGCTACCTCTTGTCGCTCACCAGTTACGCGGAGCTCGAGAGCCTGCTCTCGGCCTTGCGTGAGCACGGTGTCGCGATCGCCGAGCTCGCGCTGCAGGAGGCCGATCTCGAGCAGGTCTTTCTCAGAATCATGAAGCGCGCCGCTTGAATACCAATTGAATACGAAACTGGGCGCGAACTGAGTCCGGAAATGAGCACGAAACTGAGCACGGAAATGAGCGCGAGCCTGACGATGGAGCGGATCCGACATCGCTCGGGCTGGCAGACGCTGCTCTACAAGGAATTGCTGCGATTCTGGAAGGTCAGCTTTCAGACCATCCTCGCGCCGGTGCTGACGTCTCTGTTGTACCTGCTGATTTTTTCGCATGTGCTGGAGTCGCACGTCTCGGTGTTCGACGGACGGGTCCGCTACACGGCGTTTCTCATCCCCGGTCTGGTGATGATGTCAGTGCTGCAGAACGCGTTCGCCAACAGCTCGTCCTCGTTGATCCAGTCCAAGATCACCGGCAATCTGATCTTCGTGCTGCTCCCGCCCTTGTCGCCTCTCGATTTGTTCGCGGCATATGTTGTCGGCGCGATGGTGCGTGGCATCGCGGTTGGTTTCGGCGTCTTCCTCGTCACGTTGTGGTTCGCGCCCATCGCGCCGGCGCACCCGTTGTGGGCGCTCGCATTTGCCTTGCTGGGCAGCATGATCCTCGGCGTGCTGGGCTTGCTTGCCGGCATCTGGGCGGACAAGTTCGATCAGCTCGCCGCGTTCCAGAATTTCCTGATCATGCCGCTGACCTTCTTGTCAGGCGTTTTCTATTCGATCCATACGCTACCGCCGTTCTGGCAAACGCTGTCGCATTTCAATCCGTTCTTCTATATGATCGATGGCTTTCGCTACGGCTTTTTCGGGCTTTCCGATATCGAGCCAGGGTTGAGTCTGGCGGTGATTGCCGTGTCGTGCGGCGCGCTGAGCGCGTTGACGCTTTGGGTGCTCAAGCGCGGCTATAAGTTACGCCACTGAGTGCGGCACTGAGCACGCCACCGAGTGCGGCACTGAGCACGCCGCTCCGTGCGGCACCGAGTACGATTAGCGAAACACCAAGCAGTGATCTCTGGAGCAAGTCGTGGTCACCCCGGAATACATCGAACGCGCCATTCAAGCCGGGCTCGCCTGCGAGCGTGTCGAGGTTACCGGCGACGGTCAGCATTTCCAGGCCGTGATCGTAAGCGCCGCCTTCGCGGGCCTGTCCAAGGTCAAGCAGCATCAGCTCGTCTACCGCGCGCTCGGCGACAGGATGCGTGAGGAAATCCACGCGCTGTCGATGCAGACGCTGACACCGGCGCAGTGGTCCGCGCAAGGACCCAAGCACTAGTGGAAAAACTCTCGATCGAGGGAGGGGTCGCGCTCAAGGGCGAGATCTCCATTTCCGGCGCGAAAAACGCGGCGCTGCCGATCCTGTGCGCGGCGCTGCTGACGCCAGAACCGCTCACGGTCGACAATCTGCCGCAGCTGAACGACGTTCGCACCATGCGCTCGCTGCTCTCGCAGATGGGCGTGCGGATGGAAGCGCACGACGGGGCGCTGACGCTGTCGGCAAGGCAGGTGGACTGGCCGCTGGCTCCGTACGAGATGGTGAAGACGATGCGGGCGTCGATTCTGGCGCTCGGGCCGCTGCTCGCGCGGTGCGGAGAGGCGCGCGTATCGCTGCCCGGAGGATGCGCCATCGGGCTCCGCCCGGTCGATCAGCACATCAAGGGTTTGCAGGCGATGGGCGCCGAAATCGATCTCGACCATGGCTACATCGACGCCAAGGCGGCGCGGCTGACCGGTG
>WNGI01010641.1_pt1 | contig 18324 bp, 17 predicted proteins | sample 5400621 | NCBI WGS metagenome assembly WNGI01 (sample SAMN13153374, study PRJNA577476) | soil metagenome | isolation source: 20 cm soil or saprolite under Garry oak tree replicate 1 | place: USA:California | collected 2016-06-15
GCGGGCCGCACTCGCGGCCTCCACCTTCACGACCTCGGCGCCGAGCTCGCTCAGGAGGAACCCTGCATACGTCGCGGCGAGCGAGCGGGCGCGTTCGAGGATGCGGAAACCAGCCAGCGGCGGCAGCTCGGGCACGGCACGGGAAGAAACCGCGCGACCACGAAGGTGTCAACGCGGTCGATCAGCGCCGCGCGGCCCGCTACTCTCTCATTGCTTCGCCGCCCAGTCAGCGACGACGGACGCCGCGCGGCGTGCGTCCTCGTCGTCGAGCGCGCGCGATTGGTGCGTCAGCTCGAGCGTCACGCCGTTCGGATCGCCGAAGTAGATCGACAGCCAGGTGTCGTCGTGGTTGACCGGCCCGGTGACGTGCACGCCGTGGTGGGCGAGACGCTCCTGCCACGCGGCCAGCGTCTCCTTGGAGTCGACGCTCAGCGCCAGGTGGCGGATCCAGCGCGGGAGCCCGTCGCTCGCAGGTCGCTTCAGGCCTTCGGCCTCGAAGAACGCGATGATCTCGCCGCTCTCCATCGCGAAGAACGTATGGAGGAACCGCTGGCGCTCGGGCTCGCTCACGCCCTCGAGCGCCGCCACCAACCGGAAGCCCATGACCTCGGTATAAAACCGGATCGTCGCGGCGGTATCGAAGGTCGGGTACGCGACGTGGTTCAGCCGGATCGCGATGCGGGGCGTTGCCATGGGGTCCTCCTCTTCAGCCGTCGAGCAGCTCGCGGGCGATCTCGCCCGCGGTCTTGATGCGCAGCCGGGGATTGGCGCACGCGGCGGCGACGACGGCGTCGAGCGCGGCGAGCCGTTCGTCGTCGACGCCGGTCACGAAGGCGTGGCACACGAGCACGAAGAGCCCACCGCGCTCGGCGACGCGCGCGAGGGCGGCGAGCCAGATGTCGCGCACGTCGGACGGACGAGCGGGTTCGGGACGGAGATAGTGGAAGCCGTCCACGCCGCTCCACCTGAACGGGATCTGCGCGAGACCGGAGCCGAGCACCTGTGGGCACATTCCGTCGCCGAGGCTCGCATCGTAGCGGTAGCCGAGCCGCCCGAGCACCGTTTCGGTGTGCGGCGTCCGGCTGCCGCCGGGCGCCCGGAAGCCGAGCGGCCGGACGCCGGCGGCCTCCGCCAGCGCCGCCGTGGCCCGCTCGGCGAGCGCCTCCTCGGTCGCGGGGTCGAGCTCCTGCCACACCTCGTGGGTCCAGCCGTGCATGCCGAGCTCGTGGCCGTGCCGCACGACGTCGGCGACCGCGGCGGGATGGTGGATGCCGTTCCAGCCTTCGACGAAGAAGGTGGCGCGGACGTCGTGGGCGGCGAGTAGCCGGTAGAGGTTCGGATAGCCGTAGCTGAGCGAGGGATCGGTGGTGTCCTCGCGCGGGACCCGCCGTAGGCCGGCACCGACCTCGGCGGCCTCCGCCATGTTGTCGAAGGTGAAGACGGCGGCGGGCGGCATCATCGTCCCTGGCGGTGGAAGGTGCCGAAGCCGCCCGGGTCACGTCAAGCCGCCCGCCCGGTGGGAACGCGATCGGCCGGCTAGGAAGCCGACCCGAGATACATCTCGGGTCGGGACCGGACAGGGAATTGTACCGTTCGATGGCCTGCGCGAGCGGCGTGTCGCGGCCGGCAAAGCCGGCGCGACAAACGAGATACGCACGACACCCCGAGGCGTCTGTGGCGATGGGAGGTCGGTGCGGCGCGACCCCCAGCGCGACGAGCCGCCTGCAACCGGCGCCAGCTCTTCGCGCTTGCTGTCGCGCCGGCGTAAAGGCGGGCCTGAACTGTGGTGCAGTGACAGGAAAGGGATCGACCTCTCGCGCGTACCGCGCATGCCGCGCTGGCTTCGCCAGCCGCGGCACCCCGGTCGCGCGTGGTACTACCCCTTCACTCTCGCGTCTGGCTCCGACCCGAGACATGAGTCTCGGGTCGATCCGACCTCCCGGCGCCCACGAACACGCGATGCGCGCCCGCGTTGCGCGCACGGCGGACACCGGGGCGGACGCTCAGCGACGCACGTCGGGATGGCGCCGAAGCCAGTCGCCGACCGCGGTGTCCCAGACGCTCCGGTCGGTGGTGATCGTGAAGCACGAGGGCAGCGCGCTCGGGAAGGGCCCGGTGCCGAGCCACACCATCACGTTGTTCGCGCAGCCCTGGAGCTCACCCGGCGGGATGCCCATGCGGTCCCCGCCGACCTGGCCGACACGCTCCGCCATGAAGACGTTGCCGTAGAGCGCGAGCTTGGGAGACAGGCTGTTCACCGGGTCGCCCCAGAGATGCCACTTGAAGAAACCGTCGTGTCCGAGGTTGTCGGCGCTCGCCGCCCGAGGTGCCGGCATCGGCTGGAGGCGCACGAGAGAGTTCTGGATCGTCCAGAGCTTCGTCGCTCCGTTGGAGCCGGCGGTCATGATGGTCGGCGACGGGCGGGCGCTGAAGGCGTTGTAGCAGCCGTCGAAGAGCGAGTCGTCGACCAGCCCGTCCTGCAGGTGGTCGTCCTCGACGCAGTTGTCGCGGATGTAGCTGAGCCAGACGCCCTTCACGGTGAACGCGCCGCCGTTCTGCGGGCGGATGGCGTCCGTCACGTTGTCGATCCGCATCCCCTCGACCGTGAACTGCGCGTTCGAGAACGCGATGCCGGCGTTGTTGCTCGTGTGCATCGCGTCCCAGCTCTCGAGCCGGTCATACTGGCCGAGCACCGCGCCACCCGCGAACACGACGCCGGATCCTCCGCCGAGGTTCAGCGGGTACGAGTTGGTGTCGGACCCGAGGAAGGTCGCCGCGCGAGCGTCCACCCGCAATCCCGCCGTCAGCGTGCCGTTCTGGTACGAGTCGACGAAAGTGCCGGCGAGCGTCAACCGCGGCGGGCCGAGCGTAACGATCAGCTGCGGCTTCCCGACCGACGCCTCACGGCTTCGATAGGCGACGGAGTCGTTCGACGGCGACACGAGTGCCAGGTTCACCGTCCCGTCACCGCGAACGGCGGAGGTGACGTCGAACTCGACCACCAGGTTCGGGCCGACGGCGCCGGCGGTCGCGAGAACCGGGCCGACGACGAGCGGCCGCGTGCGGTAGGTCGTCGCCTCGGACCAGGGGCCGTCGACGGCCTCGATGGCTCCCCCGCTGACGCTGCCGTCGGCGCGGCCGGAGCCGACCGTCAGCCGGAGCCGCGCCTGCTCGACGCTCGCCGTGCCGATGCCGCTCACGGCGAAGCGGAGGAACGTCTCCTGGAGCGGCGCGGCGCGCGCGAGCAGCTTCGCGCCGGTGCCGAAGGACCGCCCCGCGCTCTTCGCGTCGACGTACGTGTCGGCGGTCGCGGTGAAGGCAAGGGTCGTCGGGGGGACCACCGTCGCCGTGACCGTCGCCCCGCCGGGGAGGCCGCCGGCGTCCGTCACCGTGGCGGTGATGTGATGCGTCCCGCCCCGGAGCACGCGGGTGAAACCGCCACCCGTACCGAGCGGGCCGTCGAGGTCGGACGTCCACTGGAGGTTGCCGGTGAGCGTACCGTCCTCGAGGTCGGCCGCGGTGCCCGTGAACGTGACCGGCCGGCCGGCGACGAACGCCCAGCCGTCGAGCGGACTGCGGATCACGACGAGCGGCGGCGCGTTCACCGTGGACAGCGGCCGGACAGCGACGCCGACCGCCGCGGCGCCGCTCAGGCCGCCGCCGTCGGTGACCGACGCCGTGATCGTGTGCATGCCCTCGGTCAGGATCGTGGTGAGCTGTCCGCCCGTCCCGAGGAACCCCTCGAGGCTCGACGTCCATGTGAGTTGCGCGCTCAGGTCGCCGTCGGCGGCGTCGCTCGCGGTGGCGGCGAGCGTCACCGGGGTGCCGGCGGGGAGCGAGGCACCGCGCGGCGGCGCCGTGATCGTCACCGTCGGTGGCTGGTTCGGCGCCTGCACCGACACGGTCACCTGCGCCTGGCCCCGGAGCCCACTCGAATCCGTCGCGGCGGCCGTGAGCACGTGCGTGCCGGGACGGAGCGCCGCCGTGACGACGGCCGGCCCCGACCCGAGCGGGCCGTCGAGGCTCGAGGTCCACAGCAGCGACGCGCTCAGGTTCCCGTCCTCGAGGTCGGTGGCCGTGCCGTTCAGCGTGATCGGGTCGCCGGCAGCGAACGTGGCCCGATCGACGGGCGACGTGATCGCGACGGCCGGCGCGTTGCCCGCGAGCGTGACGATCAGCCTGGGCGGCGCTCCACCCTCCTTCGACCGATAGTCGGCGCTGTCGCTCGATCCGTTCGTCAGCGCAAAGGCGTACGTCCCGTCTCCACTCACCACCGGCGTGACGTCGAATTCGACCGTCTGCCCGGGGGCGACCGCCCCGAGCGTGCCGAGCGCGGGCCCGTCGATCGCCGGCCGCGCGCTGAACGTGATGGCATTCTCCTGCCACCCCGTGTCGGAGATCGCGTGCAGCGCACCGCCGCTGTCGCTCGCGGCGCCCACGGCGCCGTCGACCTGCAGGCGGAGGATCGCGCGGACGACGGCCGTCCCCACGCCGGTCGGGGCGAAGCGGAGGTAGGTCGCGCGGAACACGTTCGCGTCGGCGCGGAGGAGCGCGTTGGTCCCGAAGTTGGTCGCGGGAGCCGCCGCGTCGACGTACGCGTCCGCGGTCGCCGTGAACTCGCGCGTCAGCGGTGCCGTCACCGTGACGTTCACCTGCGCGCCGCCCTGGAGCCCCGCGGTGTCGGTCGCGACGGCGCTGATCCGGTGCGTCCCGACGGTCAGCGGGCGCGCGAACGTGCCGCCGGTGCCGAGCACGCCGTCGAGGTCGGACGTCCAGACGAGCTGTCCGGTGAGCACGCCTTCCTCGAGGTCACTGGCCGACCCGGCGAAGGTGACGGGCTGCCCGGCCGCGAACAGACGGCCGTCGACAGGAGCGCTGATGGCGACGAGCGGCGGCGTGTCGCCCGCGGGCGGTCGCCGGACCGTCACCGCGACGGATGCGCGACCCGTCGCGCCGGCGCTGTCGGTGACGCTGGCGACGAGCGTGTGGATCCCGGCCGCAAGCGTCGTCGTGACGAGCGACCCGGCGCCGAGGTCGCCCTGGAGGCTCGACGTCCAGCCGACGAGGGCGGACAGATCGCCGTCGGTCGGCTCGTTCGCCGTCGCCTGCAACGTCACCGGATCGCCGAGGAAGAAGACGGCGCCATCGGCGGGATTCAGGATGGTGACCGTCGGCGCGGCCGGTGCGGCGACCGTCAGCACGAGCGACGGCTTCTGACCGCTCGCCGCTGCCGACGACACGAACGAGACCGCGTCGGACGAGGGGCTGTCGATGGCGAGGTCATAGACCCCGTCGCCCGTGATCGCGCCGCTCACATCGAAGTCGGCGATCGCGCCGAGCGGCACCGGTCCCACCGTCGCGAGGGCGGGACCGTCGATGGCGGGCCGGCTGTTCCAGGTGAGCGTCGCCTCGTCCCAGTCGTGACCGCCGAGCAGATGGACGCTGCCCGCGGTCACGGCGCTCGGTCCGCTGACCTGGAGGCGCAGCCGCGCTTGCCCGATGGCCCGGCCGTTCACGCCGCTCACGGCGAAGCGAAGGTAGGTCGCGCGCGCGGGAACGGCATCGGCGCGCAGCCGGGCGTCAGAGTTGAAGTTGACGGTCGGGCTCGAGCTGTCGACGTACGTGTCGGCGATCGGCGCGAATACGAGCGTCTCCGTCGGCGACGTCTGCGCGGCGCTCGGACCCGCCAGGAGCGCCATGACGGCAAGAGCAACGACGGTGCGCGCGATGCCCATCCATCTGCCATGGTGGCGACGAGGATGCCGGGACAAAAGGCCACAGCGGGTAGCTGATTGAGACGAATTCGGGGGAGCGCAGCGGCTGCGTCGCGCGCACGCGCGGACGCTCAGGAGCCACGCGCCGTCGCGTCCGCGAGCCAGCCGAGATACGGCGCCGAGCCCATGCGGATCGGGACCGCGATCACCTCCGGCACGTCGTAGGAGTGCAGCGTCCGAACGCGCTCCTCGACCCGCACGAAGTCCGCGGCGCGGGCCTTGGCGAGGAGCAGGTGCTCACTCGCGTCGTCGACGGCGCCCTGCCAGCGGAAGAGCGAGCGGATGGGCCCGATCACGTTGCCGCAGGCGATCAGCCGCTCCTCGACGAGGGTGCGCGCGATCTGCGCGGCCTCCGCGGCCGTGGCGGTGGTGACGAGAATCACGATGAACTCTTCGTCCGTCATGTGGGCCTCCCTTCGACCGACGGCTCGCGGCCAGTCGGGCGGAGCCGGTCGAGGATCGCGTCGTAGTCGAGCGCGGCGCGGCGCGGAGCGGGTGCCGCCGCGCGACGCGCGCGACGGCGACCGCGGTAGCGGCGGAAGGCGTCGACCGTGCGCCGCCAGCGCGAGCGGGCCGGCGTGTCCGTCGGCAGGACGCCGGCGACGCGCAGCGCCGCACCGATCCGCTCGGCGGCGGCCAGCGACACGACCGTGCGGCGGACGAGATCGCCGAGCGAGTTCTCGAGCCGTCGCCCCGTGTATCCCGACCGGTCGAGGAGCGTACGCGCCACCGCGGCGACGTCCTCGACGTCGAGGTGCCCGTCGGCGGCGAGCACGACGGCGGTCTGGAAGTAGTTGAACGTCGGCACGACGCGCGCGCCGAACAGCCGGAACGTGCCCGTCGGCGTACGCCGCTCGAGGTTGATGAAGATGCGCTCGACGGCGTCCTGCCTGCCCGCCGTTGCGACGAGAGCGACCACCTGGTCGATGAGCCGGGCGTCGACCCCGATCCGGCGCAGGATGGGCACCAGCCGGTCGACGTCGAGGCGCCCGGCGAGCACGTCGCCGTAGAGGGAATAGATGAGGGAATCCGACTCCCAGTCGTCGCCGAAGAGCAGCTCGCGCGCCCCGGCGGGGGCGTCGACGCGGCCGCGGAGCAGCTCCACGAGCTTGAACCCGACGTGCTCGCGCAGGTTCCGGAGCTTTCCGCGCTTCAGATGCGCGAGCTGGTCCTTGAACACGATGCCGTCGTACGGGATGCCGTCGAGCACGAGCTTCTCGCGAATGGCCTTGCCGATCTGCGGCGGGCTCGCGGAAATGAAGTAGACGAGCGCAGTGCGGCCGTGGCGGACCGCCGCCTTCTTGATCGCCTTGATCAGCTCGGCGACGCCGGGCACGTCCACCTTGTCCTCGGCGCGCTCGAAGGCCGTCCGCAGCAGCTGGCGGAGCGAGTCGAACTCACTCTGCAGATAGGTCTTGTCGAGGTCCCAGCGACAGACGAGCGGTCGCGGCGCGCTCGGGACGCGGAGCCGGCTCATCGCAGGGACGCAACCGCCTCGGCGATCTCCGCCGGCACGCGGTCCCGTACCGCCTTCGCGGCCACCTTGACCGCATTGGCGACGGCACGCGCGTTCGACCGGCCGTGACACTTGATGAAGAGGTTCTCGAAGCCGAGGATCGGCGCCCCCCCATACTGCGTGTAGTCCGTGAGCTCCCGCAGACGCTCGATGCCGCGGGCGAGGAGCGCGAGACCGATGCGCCACGTGAGCCGCCGCCTCGCCGCGGCGCTCGCGACGTCGGTGAACACCTCGGCGATCCCCTCGACGAGCTTCAGCACCACGTTGCCGAGGAGACCTTCGCAGACGATCACGTCCGCACCTCCGCGCGCGAGGTCGTTGCCCTCGACGTTGCCGACGAAGTTGAGCGCCGGCATCCGGCGGAGCCGGCGGTGCGCCGCGACGAGCGTCTCGCCGCCCTTCGACGCTTCCACGCCCATGTTGAGCAGTGCGACGCGCGGGCTCGGCACCTTGGAGATGCGCCGGGCGTACGCGCTGCCCATGAGGGCGAACTGCACGAGCTCCTCCGCCTCGCAACGGATGGTCGCGCCGACGTCGAGCACGAGGGCGAGCGGATCCTGACCCGTGTATTCGGTGTGCCGCGGGTAGACGCTCGCCAGCGCGGCGCGACGGATGCCCTTCAGCAGCCGGAAGTCGCGGGCGCAGGCGAGCACGCACGCACCGGTGTTGCCCGCCGAGACCACGGCGTTGGCGCGCCCCTCGGCCACCGCGCGCGTCGCGACCAGCAGCGAGGCGTCGCGCCGATTCTTCACCGCCTCGTGCGGATCCTCGTCCATGCCGATCGCGTCGCGGCAGTCGACGATCGAGATGTGCTCGGGGTTGTAGGGGACGGTCTCGAGCACCTCCTGGATGCGCCGCTCGTCGCCCACGAGGAGACAATCGATATCGGTCTCGAGCGACGCGCGCGCCACACCCTTGACGATTTCGCCGGGCGCGTGGTCGCCGCCCATGGCGTCGATCGCGATGATGGGCATCCGCTACGCGAGCTCCCGGCGCAGGCGCGCGCGGAGCGCTGCCGCGTCGACCCGGTACTTGAACGCCTTTCGGCCGTTCACGAAGAGAACGGGCACCTCGTCGCCGTACGCCGTCGCGAGCGCCGCGTCGCCGTCGACGTCGACCTCGTCCACCTCGAGCGGCAGCTCGCGCTCGACGGCGGCCACGACCGCCCGCATCTCCTCGCAGAGGTGGCAGCCGTGCCGCATTCGCACCGGGGGGAAGCAATATCGGGTGGCCCCCGGTGACGTGCTGCGCCTCGAGCGGCTCCCCGGTGAAGTGGGCACGACCGTGGATTTCCCGGAAGTGCTCCTCGCCTCGGGAGATGGAGCCGTTCGCATCGGGACGCCGCTGGTCGAGGGCGCCCTCGTGCGGGCCGAGATCGTCGGGCAAGGGCGGGCGCGGAAGATTCTCGTCTTCAAGAAGAAGCGGCGAAAGAACTACCGCCGTCGCCGTGGCCACCGGCAGGCGATCACGACGGTGCGGGTGACGGAGGTCAACTGATGGCGCACAAGAAGGGCCAGGGCAGCACCCGGAACGGCCGCGACAGCGGGGGGCAACGGCGCGGCGTGAAGCTCTTCGCCGGTCAGAACGTGCGCGTGGGAAACATCCTCGTCCGGCAGTGCGGCACGCGGGTGCATCCGGGACCGAACGTCGGCATGGGGCGCGACTACACGCTCTTCGCGCTGGTCGACGGCGTCGTGCAGTACGAACGGCTCGGCAAGGACCGCCGGCGGGTGCGTATCGTTCCCGCGCCAACGCCGCAGGCGTAACGCGCTCGGTCTTCACTCGGCGTCGTGAAAGATGATGCCGAGGCTGAGACGCTCGCCGGCGTGCACACGGCTCACGCCGTGGCGCACGGTGACGCGGAACCACCCGCGCGCTCCCCGCACGGGCCGGTGGCGGTTCGGGAAGATGACCGCCTCGCCGCGGGCCAGGACGATCACCGCCCCGCGCGACTGCGCCCGCGGCCGCTGCTCGACGAGCAGCAGCTCGCCGCCGGTGTAGTCGACGCCGGCGCGGCTCAGGACGCACGTCACCTGGAGCGGAAACGCCAGCGCGCCGTAGAGGTCCTGATGGAGGCAGTTGTAGCCGCCCGCCGTGTAGTGAAGGAGGAGCGGCGTCGGACGGTCCTGCCCGTGCGCGGCGCAGCGCGCGAGGTAGGCGTCGAGGTCCGGCGGATACCGCTCGGGCTGTCCGAGCGCCGTCATCCAGCGGTTGGCGACGGGCGCGAGGCGCGGGTAGAGCGCCCCGCGCAGCGCCGCCACCGGCTCGGGTAGCGGCGCGGCGAAGTACTTGTACTCGCCGACACCGAAGCGATAGCGCGCCATGTCGATCCGGCTCCGGAATCGACGCTCGTCGCTGAACAGCCGCGCCAGCGCCGCGCACTCGTCGGACTGGAGCAGCGGTGGGGTCGTCGCATAGCCCTGCTCATCGAGGGCCGTCTCGATCGCAGCCCAGTCGAGACGTGCGATCCGCGCGGGGATCGATGAGATGGCAAACGTCCTTCTCACAACTTCCGGAACGGCATTCCTCGCCTTCTGACACAGACGGTGTCTACACGCAGCCGAAAGTGGTGTTCCTCAACGGCTCTACGTGTTTACGAGGCCGTCCCTTCAAAACTTTCGGGATCCGGCGGGATCGAGCACCGAGTGCGGCAGATCGCGTTCGGTCGTCGGTAGGATGATGGCGCTGCTGCACGCGCGCGGTCAGTTGCACGAACCCGGCAAACGGGGTTGGGGTGTTGCCGGAAATAGAGCCACTCACGGTGCCGGTCAAGCCGCGCAGACCGCGCCGCCGGTCGTCGAGCCTCGGCGTTTGAGGCGCGCCCCGTGAACCAACGCCACGTTGTCGTCGTCGGCGCCGGGCCCGCTGGCGCCTCCCTCTCCTACCTGCTCGCCCGGCGCGGCATCGGCGTCACGCTCCTCGAGCGCCACACCGACTTCGCACGGGAGTTCCGCGGGGAGGCGCTCATGCCGAGCGGCGTCGATGCATTCGCGCAGATGGGACTCGGCGCCCGGCTCGACGGCCTGCCGCAGACGCACGTCCGCCGGCTCGAGGTCTATCGCGGCGCGCGCTGCCTCTTTCGCCTCGCGCTCGCCGACCTCGGCGTCGAGGGCCCGCGCATCGTCTCGCAGCCGGCGATCCTCGAGATGCTCGTCGAGGAGGCGGGGCGGTTTCCTTCGTTCCGCCTCGAGCGCGGCACCACCGTGCGCGACCTCGTGCGCGACGGCGAGCGCGTCGTGGGCGTCCGCTGCGAGTCGAGTGCCGGCTCGCACGACATCCGCGGGGACCTCGTCATCGGCGCCGACGGGCGGGCGTCGGTCCTGCGCGTGCGCGCGGGCCTGCACGAGGAGCGCGCGCCGCAGCGCTTCGACATCGTGTGGTGCAAGGTGCCGCTGCCGCCGTTCGCGGACGCCGAGACCGCACGCGCGTACCTCGGCGACGGCCATGCCGCCCTCGCCTTCCCCTCGTACGACGGCCGGCTACAGATCGCCTGGATCATCGAGAAGGGCTCCTTCGGCGAGCTCCGCGAGCGCGGCGTCGACGAGTGGCTCGCCGACATGGCGGCGCACATCTCCCCCGACCTGGCGGCCCACCTGCGCACGCATCGCGCCGACGTGACGCACCCCTTCCTCCTCGACGTCGTGTGCGACCGCCTGGTTCGCTGGACGGCGCCCGGCCTCCTGCTCCTCGGCGACGCCGCCCACCCGATGTCGCCTGTCGGCGGCCAGGGCATCAACATCGCCCTGCGGGACGCGCTCGTGGCGGCAAATCATCTCTGCCCGGTGCTGCTCGAAGGCAGCGACCCGGCGGCGATCGACGCGGCGGCACGTGCGATGCAGGAGGAGCGGCTGCCGGAAGTGACCACGATCCAGCGTGCTCAGCAGGGCCCGCCGGCGGTGCTGTTCGGTCGGGCGTGGTGGAACAGGCTCGTCGTCGACGGCCTGGTTCCTCTGCTGGTGCGGACGGGCATTGCCCAGCGGGGCCGCTTCGCCACGGGCGTCGCGACCGTCCGGCTCGAGGCGTGAGGGTGGAGGGCGCCAGGCCCATCCGCTAGCATGCCCGCAAGGCGATGAAGTTCATCGACGAGGTGCTGATCCGGGTCGAGGCCGGCGACGGGGGCAACGGCTGCATGAGCTTCCGGCGGGAGAAGTACGTGCCGCGTGGCGGCCCGAGCGGCGGCGACGGTGGCGACGGCGGCTCGGTCGTCCTGCGCGTCGACCCCGGACTCTCGACGCTCCTCGACCTCTCGTATCCGCAAACGCTGCGTGCGGGACGGGGCGAGCACGGCCGGGGCAAGGAGCAGCAGGGCAAGAGCGGGGCCGATCTCGTGCTCCGCGTGCCGGCCGGGACACTGGTGTACGACGCGGACGACGGGGATCCACTCGGCGATCTTCGCGCCGCGGAAGAAGAGGTCGTGGTGGCGCGAGGGGGGCACGGCGGCCGTGGCAACATGCACTTCGCGACACCGACCAACCGCGCGCCCCGCCGCGCCGAGCGGGGCACCCCGGGCGAGCGGCGGAACCTGCGCCTCGAGCTCCGCGTGCTGGCCGACGTCGGGCTCGTCGGCTTCCCGAACGTCGGGAAGTCGACGCTCATCGGCGCCGTCTCGGCCGCACGCCCGCGCGTCGCGGACTTTCCCTTCACCACCCTCGCGCCGCATCTCGGCGTCGTGCGCGTGGACGACGAGACGAGCTTCGTCCTGGCCGACGTCCCGGGCCTCATCCCCGGGGCGCACGCCGGACACGGGCTCGGCACGCGCTTTCTCCGCCACCTCGCGCGCACCGCCGTCCTCGTCCATCTGCTCGACGTGTCCGGACTCACCGGACGCGACCCCCTCGCCGACTACGAGTCGATCAATCGGGAGCTCGAGCTCGCGAGCCCGTACCTCGCGTCGAAGCCGCAGATCGTCGTCGCCGGCAAGCTCGATCTCGCCGAGACGCGCGCCCGGCTCGACGCCGTGCGCGCCGCGTTCCTCGCTCGTGGCATCACCCTCCACGCGGTGTCCGGCGCGACCGGGGAAGGGACGGCGGCGTTGATGCGCGTCGTCGCGGAGACGCTCGCCCGCGCGCGTGCGGGCGTGAACGCGGAAACGCCGGCGGCGGCGCCGCCGTGAGCCATCTCGTCCAGAAGGCGCGGCTCCTCCGCCGCGTCCGGCGCGCCGTCGTCAAGGTGGGCAGCAACGTGCTCGCCGGTCCGAGCGGGCTCCGGCGCGACCGCGTGCGGACGATCGCCGCGGAGATCGCGGCGCTCGTCGATGGCGGCCGGCAGATCGTGGTGGTCAGCTCGGGCGCCGTCGCGACCGGCGCGCCGCGGCTCGGCCCGCGGCGAAGCCGCATCGAGTGGCGGCAGGCGGCGGCCGCCGTCGGGCAGATCGGCCTCATGGCGGCGTACGAGCGCGCGTTCGAGACGCACGACCGCCACGTGGCCCAGGTGCTGCTGACCCACGCCGACCTCGCCGACCGGCGCCGCTACCTGAACGCGCGCCACACGCTGCGGACGCTCCTCGGCCTCGGCATCGTGCCGATCGTCAACGAGAACGACACGGTCGCGGTCGAGGAGCTGCGGTTCGGCGACAACGACAACCTGTCGGCGCTGACGGCGTCACTCGTCGAGGCCGACGTGCTGGTCGTCCTGAGCGACGTCGGCGGCCTCTACACCGCCGATCCGACGGTCGATCCCGCAGCGACTCTCGTGCCGCTCGCCGCGGCCGACGACCCGGCCGTCGCGCGCGCCGCTGGACCGGCGCGGACCGGCGTCGGAACAGGCGGCATGGCGTCGAAGGTCGACGCCGCCCGCAAGGCGGCGGCCGCTGGCATTCCCACGATCATCGCCGACGGCGGTCGCGAGGGTGCCCTCGCTCGGATCTTCGACCCGGGCGTCGAGACGGGGACGCTCATCCTCGCCGAGGGCGACCCGCTCGCGCGCCGCAAGCACTGGATCGCCTATGCGCTGAAGCCCGCCGGCATTCTCCACGTGGACGAGGGCGCCGAACGCGCCGTGCGCAAGGGCGGCCGGAGCCTGCTCCCGTCGGGCGTGCGCCGCGTCGAGGGCGGCTTCGGTGTCGGCGACTGTGTCAGCTGCGTCGGGCCCGACGGACGGGAGTTCGCGCGCGGCCTCGTGAACTACGGTGCGAACGAGGTGGAGCGTCTCAAGGGCGCGCATACCCGCGACATCGAACGGCTGCTCGGCTACAAGGGCAGCGACGAGGTGATCCATCGCGACGACCTCGTCGTGGTAGCGCCGCCGGAGACCGTCGGCTAGACTCGCCGCCGATGGAGGCGCCGCTCGCATCGCGCGATGCCGGCGCGCGGGTCGAGGCGCTGACCGCCGCGGCGCGCGCCGCCGCACGCGCGCTCGCCGGAGCGCCGGCGAGTGCGAAGGACGCGGCGCTCCGCGAGGCGGCGACGCGGATCCGGGCCGCCGAGCGGGCGCTCCTCGACGCCAATCGCGGCGATGCCGAGCGGGCGAAGACGGCCGGCGAGAGCGCCGCGTTCGTCGACCGCCTCACGCTCACGCCCGCGCGGATCGAGGCGATCGCGCGCGGCCTCGAGGACATCGCGGCGCTGCCTGATCCGGTCGGCGAGACGATCGCCGCGTGGCGACGGCCGAACGGACTCGAGATCGCGCAGGTGCGCGTCCCGATCGGCGTCGTGCTGACCATCTACGAGTCGCGGCCCAACGTGACGGCAGACTCGGCGGGCCTCTGTCTGAAGACCGCCAATGCGGTGCTGCTGAAGGGTGGCTCCGAGGCGCAGGCGACGAACGCGGCGATCGCCGACGCCCTGCGCGCCGCCGTGCAAGCGGCGGGGCTGCTCGTCGACGGCGGCCGCGAGGTGGTCCGCGGATTGCTCACCCGCGACGATCGGATCGACGTCGTAATCGCGCGCGGCGGGGAGCAGCTGAAGCGTACCGTCCTCGAGGAGAGCCGCATCCCGGTGGTCAAGCACTTCGAGGGCATCTGTCACCTCTATGTCGACGCCGCGGCCGACCTCGCCATGGCCGAGCGCATCTGCCTCAACGCGAAGGTGCAGCGGCCGAGCGTCTGCAACGCAATCGAGAACCTGCTCGTGCACGAACAGGTCGCGGCGCGCTTCCTGCCCGGCATGGTGGCGGCGCTTCGCCGCCACGGCTGCGAGGTGCGCGGGGACGCGGCGACGCGCGCGCTCGTGCCCGACGTCGTGCCCGCCACCGACGCCGACTGGGACACCGAGTACCTGGACCTCGTCCTCAGCGTCGCGGTGGTCCCGTCGCTCGACGCGGCGCAGGCCTTCATCGCGCGTCACTCGACCGGCCTCGCGGAGACCATCGTCACCGAGGATCTCGGGGCGGCCCGTCGCTTCCTGGCGGAGGTGGACTCGGCGGCCGTCTTCGTCAACGCGTCGACCCGGTTCACCGACGGCTTCGAGTTCGGGTTCGGCGCCGAGGTGGGCATCAGCACGAACCGGCTGCACGCCCGCGGTCCGATGGGCCTCCGCGAGCTCACCACCTACAAGTATCGGGTGATCGGCAGCGGCCAGGTTCGTGAGTAGCGGGACCGGGATCTTCGGCGGCACCTTCGACCCGATCCACCTGGGCCACCTGCGGGCGGCCGAGGAGGTGCGCGAGGCGCTCGGGCTCGCCGAGGTGCGCTTCGTGCCGGCGGCCACGCCGCCCCATCGACGCAGCGCGCCGCCCGTCGCACCGGCCGAGGACCGCTACCGGATGGTGCAGCTCGGAATCGCCGACAATCCGGGTTTCCGCTGCTGGGACATCGAGGTCTCCCGTGCCGGACCGTCGTACTCGATCGACACGGTGCGCGCCGCGCGAGACGAGCTCGGGCCGGCGGCGCGCCTCGTCCTCGTCCTCGGCGTCGATGCGTTCCGCGACTTCGAAACCTGGAAGGACCATGCGACGCTCCTTACCCTGTGCGACATCGCCGTGCTGACGCGGCCGCCGGCCGCCAATCTCACCGCCGAGAATTTTCCGCTTGCGGCTCGGAAGGCCTTTCGGTACGATCCGGACAGTGACGGGTTCGTTCACGAGTCGGGGCACGTGCTGAGCCTTCAGCGCATCACCAGCCTCGACATCTCGGCCACCGCCATCCGCGCCCGCGTCGCAGCCCGTCGATCGATCCGTTTTCTCGTTCCGTGCGCGGTAGAGCGCTACATCGCCGAGCATCGGCTCTACCGGCAGGAGGACGGCGCGCGTTGACGCCGCTGCCCGGCTGGCAGCGGGCGCTCGCTTGCACCCGCGCCGCCCTCGACCGGAAGGCCTACGATCTGGTCGTGCTCGAGGTCGGCCGGCAATCTTCGATCGCCGACTACTTCATCATCTGCAGCGGTCGCTCCGACACCCAGGTGGAGGCGATCGCCGATGCGATCCAGGAGGACCTCGGACGCGACGGCGTGCAGCCGCTCGCCGTCGAGGGCCTGCCGCGCGCGCAGTGGGTGCTGATGGACTACGGCGACGTCGTCGTGCACATCTTCTACGTGCCCGTGCGCCAGTTCTACGACCTCGAGCGGCTGTGGATCCGGGCGCCGCGCGTCGAGCTGCCCGAGCCGTTCCAGAGCCAGGCGCGCGCGCAGAAGACCGGGACCTAGGCGGGTCGCCTCGCCCGCAACTCAGCGCGGACGGGCGGACTCGGGCCTCACCTCGATCGGCGCCACGACCTCGAGCGGCGCACCGTCCCGCAGTAGCCGGAGCTTCACGTTCACGTGAGTCTGATGACGTCATATATCTCGGGTCCGAACTCCGACATGTCGGTGCTGGTCACCACGCCCGTCTGCACATCCCACTCGTGGAGAGCGCACCCTCCAGCGGGCGTCCCCGGATCCGCTGGGTTGCACATGATTCCCGTGCTCTTCGATTGTGCCCGCCCCACGCTCGTGCCGAAGATCGCACGATGCTCGTCGAGCACACTCAGGCCGCGGGTGTAGCCGTTGGCCCGACACGTGCGCGCGCCGTCGAGCCGCGTCACACCCTGCGTTCCCGACTCGCAGTAGTACATCGTCCGTCCGAAGGCACACACGCTGTGCGGCTGATTGATGCCCGTCTTGAGGACGCTGCCGTCGACGATGTTGCAGATGTACCCGTCGCTCGCGCTCTGCCACAGGTCCGAGGCTTTGGGGCCGAACGCCGTCACCCAGATGTGGTCGCTGTCCCGGTACGCGATGGAGTTGAGATGGTGCGTATCCGTCCCGGCGTGGCTCGGCGTCCAGACCACCCCCTGGAACGTCAAGCCACCGGGTTCCCAGCGATACGCCACGACTTCGTCGGTGCCCGTCGAGACGATCAGCACGGTGTCGTCGGTGACACAGAGAGAATGCGGACTGCGGACGCGCGTGATTCGCTGGTGAGAGAGCGGTCGCAGTTCGTCGGCGTCGAGGAGCACCACGCACACCTCATCACCGCATTCGACCATCGTCAGGACGCACCCTCGAGCCCGTGCGATGCCCGTGCAGCCGGTCACGCTTGTCGGCAGTCCGAGGTCGAGCCACCTGGTGGTCGAGCGCGACGGGTCGCACAGAAGCAACCCGCTCTCCGAGGCTGCGCCCAGATTGCAGAAGGAGATCAGGACGCCCGGAGGTGTCACCCGACCTCGACCGCTCGAGCACCCGAGTGGGGCGCCCGGCGCACGCCAGCACGCGCGCGGGCGCGGTGGACGAGGGCGGCGCCTCGCTGCACAATGCGACCGTGCCCAACCACCGCAGCCAACGACCGCTCACACGCTGAGCCGTGACGCGCTGGCTGGTCGCGATCGCGGCGGCGCTCATCGTGATCGGCGCCGGATATGTGGTCTTCCTGAACAGCGAGCCGACGGTCGTGCGGCTGACGCCCGGGCGATCGATGCGCACGCCGCTCGCCGGGGCGCTGCTCGGGGCATTCGCCGCCGGCGGGCTGCTCGTCGGGTTGCTCGCGGCGGGCAGCGCCGGCCTCCGCGAGTGGCGCGAGTGGCGCGCGCGACGTCGAGCACGGCGGGATGCGCGACGCGCCGAACTGAGAGCCCGCGCGCGCGATCTCCTGTGGCACGGTGACTCGGGGAAGGCGCGGACGGAGCTTCTCCGCGGCGAGGGCGCCGCGCCAACCGACGTGGCGAGCCTCACGCTGCTGGCCGAAAGCTACCTCCACGAGGGTGATGCAACGACGGCCCGCAAGGTGATCGAGGAGGGTCTCGTGCGGGTCGGCCTCGAGCCACGCCTGCTCGATCTCCTCGCCGAGGCCTGCGAGCGCAGCGGTGACCTTCGCGCCGCCGCGGACGCGCTCGAGCGGGCACGCGTCGTCCAGCCGGAGAGCCTGCGTCTCGGCCGTCGCTTGCGTGACGTCTATGCGGCGGCGGGGCGCTGGCCGGAAGCGCTTTCCGTCCAGGCGCAGCTCCTGCTGCGGGTACGCGACCCGGCCGCGCTCGTGCGCGAGCAGCGCATGATGCGCGGGCTCCGGTACGAAGCGGCGCTCGGCGAGCCCGAGCCTCGACGTTCGGCGCGACTGCTGATTGCCCTCGCGCGCGAGGACCCGACGTTCGTCCCGGCGTGGGTGAGCGCGGGCGACGCGCTCGCGCGCACGGGCCGCACGCTGGCGGCGCGGTGTGTCTGGGAGCGCGGCGCGCGGTACCGGCCCGCCGCCATCCTCCTCGAGCGCATCGAGCGCGCCAATACCGACGAGCGGCATCCCGAACGGACGGCACGCGTCTACCGGCGGCTCCTCCGCCGCCACCCGCAGGCGCGCTCGCTGCCGCTGCTCTTCGCGCGCTTCCTCGTCCTCCAGCAACGGTTCGAGGAGGCCGGCGAAGTGCTCCGCGCCCTGCCCGACTCGGCGGCAGGCAACTCGTTCGCGCATCTCGTATGGGGCGAGCTGCACCGCCGCCAGGGGCAGCACGATCAGGCGTCGGCCGCCTTCGCGCAGGCGGCGCTCCGGCACGTGTCCGGCGCATCGTCGTTCCGCTGCGCCGTGTGCCTGCAGCCCACCGAGGCCTGGGAAGGCCACTGCCCCGCGTGCCGCCGCTGGGACACGCTGCGTGCGGACGCCGAGCTGACGGCCGAGTCGCCCCCTGCCGGCGAC
>WNGI01001769.1_pt1 | contig 18322 bp, 18 predicted proteins | sample 5400621 | NCBI WGS metagenome assembly WNGI01 (sample SAMN13153374, study PRJNA577476) | soil metagenome | isolation source: 20 cm soil or saprolite under Garry oak tree replicate 1 | place: USA:California | collected 2016-06-15
TGGGGATCGAGGGACGCTTCCCCTATGGGATTGGCGGCCCGACCGAGTGGGCGAAACGGGCCCGGGAGTGGCGTGACCTCGGTGCCACCCACCTCTCAGTGAACACGATGGGCTCGGGCCTCTCCCCGCGGGGCCATATCGAAGCCATCTTGAAGATGAAGAAGGTGCTCGACGACGTGTGATGGCGCAGCCGCCATGCGCACGCTGCTCTTCCTCGACCCGGGCCACTTCCACGCCGCGCTGACCCTGCGCATGCCGCAGGCGCGCGCGGCCGACGAGGTGTTCGTCTACGCGCGCGAGGGCGCCGAGCTACGCGACTTCCTCGCCCTCGTTGAGCGCTTCAACCGGCGCTCCCCGCACCCCACGCGCTGGCGTCCCGTCGTGACGACGTCCGATGACCCACTCGAGCGGCTCGTCGGCGAGCGACGTGGAGACGTGGTGGTCCTCGCGGGCAAGAACGGGGGCAAGGCGCGCACCATACGACGGCTGCACGAATCAGGCTTCCACGTGCTCGCCGACAAGCCGTGGCTCGTGGAGCCGGCCGACCTCGAGCACGTGCGGGCGAGCCTCGAGGGCTGGCCGCTGGTCGCGGAGATCATGACGGGGCGCCACGACTTGGCGGCCGGACTGGTCAAGAGGCTCGTCGGTGCTCCCGCGCTCTTCGGCGCCTTCCGCGACGATGGGCCGGCCATCGAGCAGGAGAGCGTGCACCATCTGGAGAAGCTCGTCGATGGCGCCCCCCTCAGACGTCCGTGGTGGTTCTTCGACGTGCGCGTGCAGGGGAGCGGCCCGGTCGACATTCCTACCCACGTCGTGGACCAGGCGCAATGGCTCGTGGGCGGCGACGCCTCGGCGCCGGCGCTCCTCTCGGCCCGCGCGTGGTCGACGCGAGTGCCCGCGGAGGCGTTCCGGCGGATCACCGGAGAGGCGGGGTTCCCACGGGAGCTCGAGCCCTTCGTCGACGGCGACGCGCTCAGCTATCGATGCAATGCCGAGCTCGTGTACCGGATCGGTCGAGTCACCGCGAGCGCCGCGACGCGCTGGAACCTCTCGCCGTTGCCGGGTGGGGGAGACGCCTCCCGCAGCGTCGCGCACGGGACTCGCGCCGACATCCGCCTGGAGCAGAGCGCCCGCACGGGCCATCGCCGCAGAGTGTTCCTCGAGCCCCGCACCGATGCCGCCGGAGTCGTGCGCGTGCTGCTTGACACGGTCACGGCGTGGCAGGCGGAGATCCCCGGTGTCGAGGTCGTGCCCGCCGGCCCGGAAACGTACGAGGTGACCGTGCCGCCCCTGCTCGACGGGGGCCACGAAACACACTTCGCCCGGGTCCTCGACGAGTTCCTGAGAATCATGGACGATCACCGCTGGCCCACCGCGCTCGCCGAGCGCACGCTGGCCAAGTACACGCTGCTCGCCGAGGCCGCGGCCAGGACGGGGGAACCCTGATGACCCAGCCCGAGACCGAACCCTTCACGAAGTCGCTAGAGCGCATGAACTTCTTCCAGGAGCCCGAGGCGCGCATCCTCATCGCCGACCTCGACTTGCCCGAGGGCTCGCGCGGCCTTGACGTCGGCTGCGGCGTCGGGCTCTTCGCCCTCTGGCTCGCCGAGGCGATCGGGCCACGAGGGCGCGTGGTGGGCATCGAGCCATCGACAGAGCGCCTGGAAGCGGCGCGCGCGCTGGTCGGCCACGGGTCCCTCGCCTCGCGTCTCGAGTTCCGCGAGGGCGACGCCACCAAGCTCGACGCCCCCGACGCGACGTTCGACTGGGTCTGGTGCGGCGACGTCTTACACCACATCCAGGAGACGGGCCGGGCGCTTGCCGAGTTTGCGCGCGTCGTTCGCCCCGGTGGCCGGATCGTCGTGAAGGAGTCCCAGCTCCTGCATGGAGTTTTCCTGCCCGGCCATCCCGCTCTCGAGCGTCGCCTGCGCCAGGCCGAGATGGAGTGGAGCCGCCACGAAGGCGGGGAGTTCTCGTTCGAGGAGCGCCGCCAGCGCACCCTCGCGTCGCTGCGTGCGGCCGGACTGTCCGTGGAGGGCTTCCGGACGTACCTGCTGGAGCGCCGGGCACCGCTGCCCCACGCTGCGCGCGACTACATCCAGCGCGTCGTCTTCGAGCGCAACTGGGGCCCGCGCCTGCGCGATCGCCTGGACCCCGATGACTGGACGCGACGCTCCGCTCTCTGCGAGGCGGAGTCGGCGACCTTCCTCCTGGACGACCCCGACTATTACTGTCTCTATCCCATCAGCGTGCTCGTCGCACGCCGATGATCAGCGCGCGGTCACTGCTCTCCCAGGAATCAGGCTTTCAGGGATGCGGTCCCCACGGGGCCGCGGTCAGCAGCTTGACCTCCTGCGACGCGACCAGCGGACGGAATTTCGCGGCGAAACCCTCGACGAAGTCCTTGTTGGCGAAGACCGACGCCCAGTGCGCGCGACGATCGGCGTCGTCGTCGAACTTCCAGAGGTGGACGAGCTGATTGATCATGCCCGTGTCGGCCTGGAAGTAGCCGATCAGCTTCTTGGCCTGGCCGCCCTTCTCGAGCGCCGGGTAGCCGAGCTCATGGCGATCCTCCTCAGATCGTGGTGAGAGGGTAGGATAGTGCACCGGAGGAAGCCATGAAAGGCGTCGTGTTTCTCGGAGATCGAAAGCTGGAGCTCAGAGAGTTCCCCGATCCGACCCCGGGTCCCCGGGACGTGATCCTCGAGATCAAAGCGTCAGGCATGTGCGGCAGCGACTTGCACAACTATCGCGCCCCGGCTCACGCGCCGGGGACCGTGACCGGCGGCATCAAGCGGCAGGCCGGGATGATCGCCGGCCACGAGCCCTGCGGTGTCGTCGCCGCGGTGGGCGCCGGTGTCACCGAGAAGGAAGCGCGCGTCGGCCAGCGCGTGATGGACCACCACTACGACGGCTGTGGCAACTGCAAGCACTGCCGCGCGGGCTGGACTCAGATGTGCCTCGAGGGAACGGTGGTGTATGGCTCGGGCGGACACGGCGGACACGCCAGGTACATGAAGGTGCCGGTGTCGACGCTGGTGCCGCTGCCGGACTCGCTCTCCTTCGTGACGGGCGCGGCGATCTCGTGTGGTACCGGCACGGCCTGGGGTGCTCTGAAGCGGATCAATCTGCAGGGCGGCGAGACGATCGCCATCTTCGGCCAGGGCCCGGTGGGCCTGTCGACGACGCAGTTCGCCGTCGTCATGGGCGCCCGCGTCATCGCCATCGACGTCGCGCCCGAGCGGCGCAAGCTCGCCCAGGCGTTCGGCGCGCACGAGGTGATCGATCCGAGGTCGGGCGACGTGGTGGCGGCGATCCGCGACCTCACGCACGGCGAGGGCGCGCACAAGACACTGGACGCCTCATCGGCGCCGGACGCGCGCGCCGCGGCGGTGCGCGCGGTGCGCTCGTGGGGCACGGCGTGCTTCGTCGGCGAGCGCGGCCAGGTGACGCTGGACGTGAGCCCGGATCTGCTGCGCCGACAGGTGACGCTGGTGGGGTCCTGGACGTTCTCCAGGCAAGGCCAGGCCGAGTGCGCGGAGTTCGTCGCCGACCGGAACGTGGACGTGGAGAAGCTCTTCACGCACCGCTGGAAGCTCGAGCAGGCGGAGGACGCCTACAAGCTCTTCGACACGCAGACGACGGGCAAGGCGGTGATCCTGCCGTCCTAGCGGCCTTCCGTACCGCCTTCCCGCTGCTTGCGCAGGAACTCCTCGAGCTCTTGCATCAGCTTTTCCGAGTCGAGCTCTCCGCCAGGTAGCGGTGGCCTCTCCTCGCCAACCTCCGCATCGTATTCCTGCTCCAGCTTCCGGACGTGCTCCCGCGTGGCGCGGTCACGAGCCACCGCCTTGTCACATTGGGTGCGGAAGTCTTGGATGGCCTCGGCGAAGTGGGACATGTCCGGGCTCAAGTGGAGCAGGCGGGCTGTATAGCTCACCAGGCTCTGGATCGCCGCCGGGTTCTCGGAATCTTGCAGATAGTGCGGCGCTTGCCCCATGAAGCCGACATGCTGGATGCCCCGTCGCTCGGCAGCCTCCAGGACGACCGAGGAAATACCGGTCGGGCCTTCGTAGGTCGGACGACGATAGATGCCCCAGGCTTCGAGCAGCGACCGTGAGGCGGGGTCGGTGCAGCGGGCCGTGACACGTACGGGCCGCGTATGAGGAGCGCCCGCGAGAAGCGCTCCCAACGAGACGATCCGCTTCACCCCACAGCGCTCGGCCACATCGAGGAACGTCTTCGTGTAGGTGCGCCACTTCTGATGGGGCTCCGGGCCGCAAAACAGGAGCAGGCCGTCCCGGCCCTCTCCTGGTGACCACGCAAAGAACTCGCTCTTTGGCCAGTGGACGTCCCGGTCCCCATCGTCCCTCAACCGCACCTCGGGTCGTTCCTGGGTGAACACGAAGAACTCCTCGGGATCCATGCGGGCCACCCGCTCGGCCGGGAGGTCGCGGACCAGGTGGCGCAGGGCGCCCGTTGCCGCGCGGCCGGCATCGATCCATCCCCCAAACGCAATGACCATCGTCGTCAAGGTGGCCGGCGGCTCGTGGTCGAACACGACGTTGTCCATGATCATCCTCTCGGCCGTGGTAGGCGGCGCGCGTCACGCACACAATATCTTACGTCTCGAAAGCTCGGCCTGGTTGCACATGGTACGCCCGACCGAAGCGCGCGATGTCGCGCAGGGGTTGATCGCCCGCGAACGAGAGCCCCAGCTCGGTTGCGCCGGCGTCACCGTACGCCTCGCATCGTTCCAGGCATTCGCTCGCGGTGCCGGCGATGGCGTAGCGGTCCAGCACGGCGTCGTCGATGACACCGGCCGCGCGTTCGCCCATCGCCAGGCGTCGGACGATGGTCTCGAACTCTTCTCGCTCGAGCCCGTTGTAGTCACGGACCGCCGATTGCGTCGCGGCCGACGCACGGCCGTCGTGGCAATACGCGACGAGCATCGCACCCACGACGGCCTTCGCGCGCCGGCGCGCCTCGTGGTGATCGTCGTCGATGGCGCCGGTCACGTACTGCACGACCTCGGCCGGCATCGGTCGTCCGGCCGCCGCCGCTCCCCGAGCGACGACGCCGACTGCGCGGCGAGTGAACGCCGGCGGCGACAGGTTCGAGATCATGAGGCCGTCGGCGATCTGGCCGCAGAGATCGAGGGCCTGATCACCCATCGCCGCCATGAGGATCGGCACTGCGGCTCGCCGGAGAGGACACTCGAGTCGAACGCCGTGCGCCGAGAACACCGGCCCGTCGTACTCGACGGTCTCACCGCGGAGCAATCGGGAGACGATGTGGATCGCATCTCGCACCGCCGCGATCCGTCTCGGCGCTGCCATGCCGATCTGCGCGAGCCGGATTCCCGAGCCGATGCCTAGCACCGCGCGCCCGTCGGACAGCTCGTCGAGCGCCGCCATCTCCATGGCGATCAGCGTCGGATGCCGGTTGAACGGATTGAAGACGCCGACGCCGAGACGGATCGTCCTCGTCGCCAGCGCGCTCGCGGCCAGACCGGACATCGCCCCACGCGCGAAGGCATTCTCGGCGAACCACACCGTGGAGAACCCGGCCTCCTCCGCCGCACGGGCCTGCGCCGCGCATTCCCTGGCCGGAAGTCCTCCGTGAACACGGAGGGCGATGCGCGGCCGCGTGCTCATGGACCTCCCCTGGCTCAGATGTCACCGGGTCGCGGCTCCCGGCTCGCCTGAGAGAAATGCGCGTGGACGGTCTTCCAGCCACCGGGCTCCTTGACCATCACCATGGTCGATCGGGAGATGAAGGACGGGCGGTCTGCGTCGTAGGTCAGGCGCTCCGATTCGGGTCCCTTCCACCGGCGTGCCGTCCTCCGGTGGCACGTGACCAGCGCCATGTCGGTCCGGACGAGCACCTTGATGTCGTACGGCTCCCACCACCCCGTATCGACGCGCTCGCGGTAGTACTTCCACAACCTCGTCCAGTGCGCCAGGCCGACGTACGTGTGCCCGTTCATGTTGAAGAAGACGTTGGTCGGGTCGTGACTCCAGATCTGGGCAAGCCGCTGCCAGTCGTACGCGGCGTTCGCGGAGAGGTACGCGTCGAGCGCGTTCATGATCTCGCGGCGATCGGCCTCCGAGCCGCCATCGAACACGATGTCATCCGGCATGGCCGTTCTCCTCGGCCCGGTCCCTACCGCGTCCGGTTGTATTCGTAGTCCTCGCGCTCGCCGTTGCCGACGCGGAGCTCCGGCCGGAGCGGCGGCCGCGTGCTGTTCAGCTTCGCGTGCGTGTCGAGGGCGGCCTTGTCCGTCCAGCGCTCGAGCAGCGTGAGCCGGTCGGGATCGGCGACACCCTGGAAGATCTCGAACTGCTCGCAGCCGGGCTCCTTCCGCGCGTCGGCGCAGCGGGCCTTGTACGCCTGCGCCAGCTCCGAGCCCTTGCCAGGTGTTGCGGTGATCGTCACCACGAGTCGGATCGACATTGGCATCTCCTTTGGTCGCGTGTCGTCGTCGGCGCTCTTCGAGCGGCGGCTACAGTAGCAGATCGGCGATGAGCTGGCCGCGGCCTCGTTTCTCGACGAACGGATGAAACTCGATCGGTTGACAGAAGGTCGCCCGGCCGTCATGATTCCGCGGATATAGAAAGCTCTACCCGACGGAGGACGAGGCCCTCATGCGCTACGAGGCACCAGAGACACTGCAGGGAGCGGTGACCCTGCTTGCGGGAGCGACGGGCGAGACGCGGGTCCTGGCCGGAGGCACCGACCTCCTGGTCCAGATGCGCGCCGACGTCGTCGATCCCGATCTGATCGTCGACATCAAGCGAATTCCCGAAACGCGCGCGATCACGGAAGAAAAGGGCGGCTGGCGGATCGGCGCGGCGGTGACGGGCGCCGAGCTCAAGGAGCACCCGCGGTTGAAGCAGGTGTGGCCCGGCGTGGTCGAGGCCGCAAACCTCATCGGCTCGACCCAGGTGCAGGGGCGTGCCACGCTCGGCGGCAACCTCTGCAACGGTTCGCCAGCGGCCGACAGCGTGCCCGCCCTCATCGCCGCCGGTGCCGTCGCAACGCTGGCCGGGCCGGAGGGCAAGCGTGATCTTCCGGTCGAGGACGTGATGCTCGGGCCGCGCAAGCTCGCCCTCCGCAAGGGGGAGATCGTCGTCTCCTTCCTGCTGCCGCCGCGCCCGCCGCGCTCCAGCGATGCGTACCTGCGCTTCATCCCGCGCACGGAGATGGACATCGCCGTCGTGGGCGCCGGCGTGAGCTTGACGGTCGATGGCGCGGGCACGGTCACCGCGGCGCGCGTGTCGCTGGGCGCCGTGGCTGCGCGCGTACTACTGGTCCCGGAGGCCGCGCAGGCCATCATCGGGAGCCGACTCGATCGAGCAGCGCAAGACAGGCTCGAGGCGGCGGCGCGGGCCGCGTGCCGCCCGATCGACGACAAGCGAGGAACGGTCGAGTTCCGCATCGAAGTCGCCGGCGTGTTGACTCGCCGGGCTGCCATGATCGCGCTGGACCGGGCGAGGACGAACTGATGGCCAAACACCATATCGAAGCGACGGTCAACGGCGACCAGGTCGAGTTCCTCTGCGAGACGGAGGAAACGCTGCTGGACGTGCTCCGCGACACCTTGCACCTGACCGGCAGCAAGGAAGGCTGCTCGTCCGGCGACTGTGGCGCCTGCAGCGTCACGCTGGACGGCCGGCTCGTGTGCTCGTGCCTCGTGCTGGGCTGCGAGGTCGGGGGCCGACGGATCGAGACGATCGAGGGCATGGCCAAGGGCGAGACCCTCCATCCGTTGCAGCAGAGCTTTCTCGAGCACGCCGCGCTCCAGTGCGGCATCTGCACGCCGGGATTTCTCGTGGCCAGCAAGGCCCTGCTCGAGAGGAAGCTCGATCCGACCGAGACCGAGGTCCGCTACTGGCTGGCCGGCAACCTCTGCCGGTGCACCGGATACGACAAGATCGTCAGCGCGGTGCTGGACGCCGCCGCGACGATGAGAAAGGGTTAACGATGGCCGAGACGACGAACGGGCATTCCCAGTACATCGGCACGCGCACGATCCGGCCTGACGGCGTCGACAAGGTGACGGGCCGCGCCCGCTTCGGGGCCGACTTCGACCTGCCCGGCCAGCTCATCGGGCGCGTGCTGCGCAGCCCGCACGCTCACGCACGCATCGTCTCGATCGATGTCTCGAAGGCCGCGGCGCTCCCGGGCGTCAAGGCGATCGTCACGCGCGACGATTTCGCCGATCAGCCGTCGGAGTTCGTCCCGGCCGGCGAGATGATGATGAACTACAAGGACGTCGTCCGGAACGTGATGGCCCGCGAGAAGGCGTTGTACGAGGGCCACGCGGTGGCCGCGGTGGCCGCCACCAGCACCGCCATCGCCCGGCGCGCGCTGAAGCTCATCGACGTGACGTACGAGGTGCTGCCGCACGTGATCGACGTGGTCGAGGCCATGCGCCCCGACGCGCCGCTCCTGCACGACGATCTCTTCACCGCGGGCGTCGAGCCCAAGCCCGACAAGCCGTCCAACGTCGCCAAGCGCGTCGAGATCACGCTGGGCGACATCGACGCCGGCTTCAAGAAGGCCGACGTGATCGTCGAGCGCGAGTTCAAGACCGCGCCGGTGCACCAGGGGTACATCGAGCCCCACGCGGCGGTGGGCAGTGTCTCCGAGGACGGGGTGGCCGAGCTGTGGTGCACGACCCAGGGCCACTTCATCGTGCGCGCTCACTGCGCCAAGCTGCTCGGCATGGACATCGGCAAGATCCGCGTCACGGCCACGGAGATCGGCGGCGGATTCGGCGGCAAGACGGTCGTCTATCTCGAGCCGCTCACCCTGGCGCTCTCGCGCAAGGCCAAGCGTCCCGTGAAGATGGTCATGTCGCGCGAAGAAGTCTTCAAGGCCTCGGGCCCGACCTCCGGCGCCACCGTCCGCGTGAAGATGGGCGCGACCAACGACGGCAAGTTCGTCGCCGGCTTCGCCGAGCTGAAGTACCAGGCCGGTGCCTTCCAGGGCTCGCCCGTGCAGCCCGGCGTCATGTGCGCGTACGCGCCGTACGACATCGAGAACGTGAAGGTCATCGGCTACGACGTCGTCTCCAACCGGCCCAAGGTGGCGGCGTACCGGGCGCCGGGAGCGCCGATCTCGGAGTTCGCCGTCGAGAGCGTGGTGGACGAGATCGCCAAGAAGCTCGGCCTCGACCCGATCGAGCTTCGGATGATGAACGCAGCCCGCGAGGGCACGAAAGCGGCGTACGGCCCGAAGTTCGGTCCGATCGGTATGGAGGAGACGCTCAACTCGATCAAGAAGACCGAGCACTGGAACACGCCGCTCCGCAAGTGGCAGGGCCGCGGCGTGGCCTCGGGCTTCTGGTTCAACATCGGCGGCGAGACCTGCGCGTCGCTCACGGTGAACGAGGACGGGACCGTGTCGCTGATGGCCGGCACGCCCGACATCGGCGGTTTGCGCGCCTCGCTCGCCGCGGTGGCCGCGGACGAGCTCGGTGTCCCGTACGAGAAGGTGCGGCCGATCATCGGCGACACCGGATCGCTCGGCTTCAACTTCCTCACCGGCGGCAGCCGCTCGGCCTTCTCGGGCTCGATGGCGATCGTGGAGGCGGCGAAGCAGATCAAGACCGATCTCTGCGCGCGGGCGTGCAAGCTGTGGGAGGCCAAGCCCGACCAGGTCGTGTTCGAGCAGGGCCACGTGAAGCCGCTCGGCGCGCTCGCCGAGAAGTTCAAGCCGATGTCGATCGCCGACTTCGCGAAAGTCGCCGGCAAAACCGGTGGTCCCATCGGCGGCGTGGGGCGAATCAACGCGCAAGGCGCCGGACCGAGCATAGGCACGCATCTCGTCGATCTCGAGGTCGATCCCGAGACCGGACGCGTGACGATCCTGCGCTACACGGTCGCCCAGGACGCCGGTCGGGCGCTGCACCCGGCCTACGTCGAGGGACAGTTCCAGGGCGGGGCCGTGCAGGGCATCGGCTGGGCGCTCAACGAGGAGTACATCTACGGTGCCGACGGCAAGCTACAGAACGCGGGCTTCCTCGACTATCGGATGCCCGTCGCGTCCGACGTGCCGATGATCGACGCGATCCTCGTCGAGGTCGCGAACCCGCGCCATCCGTACGGCGTGCGTGGCGTCGGCGAGACGCCCATCGTTCCACCGCTCGGCGCCATCGCCAACGCGATGGAGAACGCCACCGGCATCCGCTTCACCGAGCTGCCGATGTCGCCACCCAAGGTGCTCAGGGCTCTGAAGGAGCGGGGTCTCGCCGCAAGGTCTGAACCGGGACGCGAGATCGAGGAGCGTCCCGGGTTCCCCGGGGCGCGACGAGCGCGGGGGGTGTGGGGGCCATTTCGGGGCCCCCACGTTCTTGATGCCGCGAGTAATCCTGGTCGGTAATCTCGCGCAGATCACGGGGGGCGTCGCCGAGTTCCAGCTCTCGGCGACGTCCGTCAAACAGCTCTTCCAGCAGTTGACCGAGCTGCACCCGGCGCTCGCGCGCCACCTCGAGGACGGCGTCGCCGTGGCCATCGATGGCCAGATCTACCAGGACGCTCTCTTCGAGCCGATCGGCCCCGACAGCGACGTGTTCCTCCTCCCCCAGATCGCCGGCGGCTAGAGTCGCTCGATCGCCGGCGGTTCAGACGCTCGACTCGCCGGCGCGCGCAGCTCGGCGCGTCTACTCGACGCAGCTCAAGCTTCCGAACCCGTAGTGGTCGTCGTAGCGCCAGGGCGGCGGCAGCTCGCCTGACGTCGCGAGCATACCGTCCGCGCCCGCGTGCAGGCCGACCGTCGAGCCGCGGAGCACGGCCTTCCTGGGAAGACCGATCACGCGCGCGACGGCTGGCGCGTTGGGCACGGCGAGCGTGACGTTCTTGAAGAAGCTCGTGCTCACGATCGCGTCGGCTTCGGGCAGGGGCTCCAGCATGGTCGGTGCGCCCTCCGTCGCGTCATCCTCGCTGGTGAGGAACACGGTCTTGATGCTGAGCCGCTCGCACGCCTGAATGCTCCGGACCACCTCGATGAATTCGTTGCCGCCGGCGTCCCACGTCACCACCGCGCCCTGCGCGCCGAGCTGCCTGGCGAGCTTGGCCGTCTGGTTGGCGATGAGCTGCTTCTCGGTCTGCGTGGTCCACTCCGTGCGGAGCGAGATCACGCCGAGGAAATTCCAGTCCCGCCCGTGGCGGCGATAGAGGTCGAGAAAGAGCGGATTGTTCGCCACCGTCCAGGACATCGCGAACGCCGTGCGATAGGGCCCGGTGAGCGCGCCGTCCAGGATCTCGTTCGGATGGAGATACCACGGCGGCGTGAGCTGCGTGAGGCCGTAGGTCGCCGTGCAGAATGCCGTGGGAGAACCCGACATGGCCTGCGGTGAGTGCACGCACCAGATGTAGACGACTCGTGGGAGTGACGGATCCACCGGGCGGAGCTCGAACACCTCGCGCTCCGGCGGCGCGAGCGAGCGCACCGCCTCGCCGAGCTGATCCGCGACCGTGAGCGCGGCCTTGTGCACCGCGTAGTTCTTGACCTCTTCGTTCAGGGTCGCGTCGGGCTCGACCACCAGACAGAGGTTCACGAGCTTCTGGTAGGGATACATCTGGCCGTAGTGGCCCGACATGTCGAGGTAGGTCTCGACGTAATCGCCGCCGGCGTCGTGCCAGTTGACGCTCGAGACTTCGACGACGCCCATGCCGGCGAGGCGATGCGTGCGGCCTTCGCCCACGGTGGCGATGTCGCGGCCGCAGATGCCCGGGTAGCAGACGCCCGGGCCTTCGACCTTGATGCGTGGCTCGATCACATCGCGCACCGGCCAGATCCTCACGGACTCGCCGGGCCGTGCGATCTCGAGCTCGGCGCTGGCGATCCGCGGATCCTGCCGCACCGCGGCCAGCACGGCGTCGCGATCCACCGTGAGCCGACCGGCGTCGTACCGCGTCGCCCGGCCGAAGACGACGTCGCTCACCGGGAAGGTGCCCATCTCAAGACGCATGCGCCGATCCTCTCCAGGGTTGTAGAGGCGCGCCACGGCTTGGCCGGGGCGTGCCGGACGTTTGGGGGCTTGGGGGCCATGTCGTGGCCCCCATGTTCTAAATCGCCTCCTCGGTCTTCCCGGGCGCCATCGGATCGAAGAGCGTCGGTCCGGGCACCGCGATGGTCAGCGTTTGGAGCGCGGTGGTCACGATGCGCATGCCGAACGCGTAATCCTTCTCCGGGCTCAGCGTGGGATCACCGCAGACGTGCTCGATGCGCGCGCCGCGAATCACGCGGTTGGCGCCCGTCGTGAGCGCGAAGTTGTAGATGGCCGAGATCATCCCCACCGGAATGCCGGCTCGCTCGATCTCCTTGGCGATCGTTGCGCCGCAACGATTGCAGGTCCCTCAGGTGGCGACGAGCAGCGCGCCATCGACGCCGCCCGCCTTGAGGTCGGCGGCGATGCTGCGCCCGTGGCCCGCGGACACCGCCACCGGCGTGCTCACGCCGGGCAGCGCATAGATGTGCTCGTGCACTTTACCGACGCGGCCCTGGCGCTCGAGATCGCGCAGGAACGAGAGCGGCAGGATGTAGTTCGGGTTGCTGTTGACGATGTGGTTGAAGTAGCCGGCGTGGTAGGCCTCCCAGTCCGCCGGCGAAAGCGACTCGAGCTCGGACACCGTGTGGCGGTGATAGCGCACGGCGTTCGCCGAAACCTGCTTGTCGGGGTTGCCCTTCCGCACGAGGCCGCCCGTCGTGACCATGGCGATGCGGGCGCGCGAGAGATCGGCGATGGGCGGTGCGGGAGGCACGCGCTCCGGCGCGGCATAGGGGACTTCCGAGCGGTACGGACGGCCGTGGAGCTTGTCGAGCAGCATGTCGAGCGCGCGCTGATAGCCCGGGCGCCCGCGGTCGTGGACGCGGCGCACGCCGCGCGGAATGTAGCCCTCCACCTCGGCCGGCCCGAGCGGCTCACCGCGGCCCAGGCGTCGCACCAGTGGCGCCAGAGCGTTGAGCGCCGCCGGCATGGACGTCGTCGACGCGCCGGTCGGCACGATGTAGATCTCGCGCCGTGCGCTCGACGCGCCGGGATTCTCCGGATGCATCGCCGTGATCGCCGCGATGCCTCGGCCCTGCGCGACCTTGCAGGCGAGCGCGCACGCGAGGCCGTAGCGCCCCGAGCCGAACGCCGGGCCCGCGACGAGCACGTCGGGCTTGATCCGATCGAGCTCGGCGGTGATCGCACGCGTGGCTTCCTCGCCACGCTCGCTGACGAAGTTGTCCCCGCCGATCAGCGTGGCCTCGACGCGGGCGCCGTCGCCCAGTGCCGTCTCGAGGGCGCGACCCGGGCCGACGGGGCCGGCCTTCGCCGTCACGCCGACATGGGCCTGGTCCTCTCCGCCGATCCCGCCGAAGAACTGGTTCACGTAGTGAACGACGCGAAGCGGACCGCTCATGGCGGCATACCCTCCGATATCGTCAGGAGTACTTGACCGTGCACCCGTACGCGCGCGTGACCGGCATCTTCACCAGCTGGCCCGCGGCGACCGCCTGCAATGCCTCGCGGACGTAATTGTGCGCGCCCTGAACGTCGCCGCGGCGCGTGGTAGGCCGGTCGTCGATCGCGCCCGCGTACATCAGCGTGCCGGCCTTGTCGATCACGTACATGTGCGGCGTGTTGGTGGCGCCGTACATCTTCCCCACGACGCCGGTGGGATCGAGCAGCACCGCGGTGGGCGCGGCCTTGCGCGTCGTGGTCAGCTCGTCGGCCTCGCGCGGATTCACGTAGCCCTGCGTGCCCGGCGCCGAGGAGATGATCGTGAGCCACACGACGCCCTGCCCGGTGGCCTCCTTCTGCAGCGCCTGCATGTTGCCGGTGTCGTAGTGCTTCCGCACGTACGGGCAGTCGTGATTCGTCCACTCCAGCACGACGATCTTGCCGTGCTGATCGCCGAGGCTCACGGCCTTGCCGCCCGTGTCCGTGGCGGTGAACACGGGGGCGGCCACGCCCGTCTTAGGTGCGCTCCATGCGACGGACGGAATCACGAGGCTGCTCTTGGCGACGACGACGAGACTGGTTCCGGCCAGGAATGCGCGGCGGCTCAGATCGGACATGATTCCTCCTTGTCGTGGTTCATCGAATGGTCCATCAGAGTTTACCGAGCGCGTCGATCACGGCGCCCTCGCTGAGGATCTGCGGCAGCACCTCGGGCTCACCGGCGGCGCGACCCGGATAGAGCAGGTAGAGCGGCACGCCGTTGCGCCCGAACGACCCGAGCACGCGCGTGATGGCGGGATCGCGCTTCGTCCAGTCGGCCTTGAGCGTGGCCACGCTCTTGCGCGCGAGCGCCTCGGCGACGGCGGGTGATCGCAGCGCGACCCGCTCGTTGACCAGGCAGGTCAGGCACCACGCGGCCGTGACGTTGACGAAGACCGGTCGACCCGCCGCGCGCAGCTCTGCCAGGCGTGCGGTGCTGAACGCTTCCCAACCGTCGGCTCGCGTCGTCGGTTGCGCCGAGGACCGTCCACTCGTGACCGGGCCGAGCACGACGGCACCGAGCGCGAGCATGGCGACCGCGGCCGTTGCGATTCGCCGCCAGGACGGCCGGGCTTCGCGCGAGACCTGGTAGAGCCACGCGGCGAGGCCGATCAGGACGAGGCCGGCCATCGCCGCGGCGACACCGGACGATCCGGCCTGCTGGCTCACGACCCACAGCAGCCACGCCACCGACGCGTAGAGTGGAAAGGCGAGCGCCTGCTGCAGCCGCTCCATCCACCGGCCGGGCCTGGGCAGGAATCGCCGCCACGCGGGGATCAGCGTGAGCAGGAGGAAGGGCAGGGCGAGGCCGAGCGCGAGCGTCTCGAAGATCAGCAGCGCCGTCGGCCACGGCTGCGTGACCGCGTAGCCGACCGCCGCGCCCATGAATGGCGCGGTACACGGTGTCGCCGCTACCGTGGCGAGCGCGCCGGTGAAGAACGATCCCGCATAGCCAGCGCGGCCGGCCAGCGACTGGCCAGCGCCGGCGAATCGCCCGCTCACCACGAACACGCCGGAGAGGCTGAGCGCGACCGTGAAGAGCACGTCGGCGAGCAGCGTGACGACGACCGGCGACTGGAGCTGGAATCCCCAACCGATCTGCTCGCCACCGGCGCGCAGCGCGAGGAGCGCTCCGGCGACGCCGGCGAACGAGGCGAGCACGCCGAAGGCGTAGGCGAGGCCGTGCCGACGCAAGACCGCGCGGCCGCCCGCGTGATTGACGAGCGCCAGCGTCTTCACCGAGAGGACGGGCAGCACACAGGGCATCAGGTTGAGCACGAGGCCACCGGCGAGCGCCAGCGCCATCGCGTGGGCGAGCGCGAGCGCTGACACGCGGGAGCGTGGCTCGGCTCGCAACGCGAACGCCTGACGCGCCACACCGCCGTCGAGCCGTTCGGTCACGATCAGGACGCCGTCGATCGGCGCGGCCGTCGCCTCGGCGAGCTGGCCGCGCTTCACCTCGAGCGTGATGCCCTTGGGCGTGAGGCTCACGCGTTGCGGCGCCGCGTGCTCGATGGCGCCCCATTTTGCGGGGTAGAACCACACCTCGGCGACGCGCTCGGGCGCGAGGTCGCGCGTGGCCACGGTGAGCGTGACCGTTTCCGGCGTCGCGCTGAACGAGGCGGGCCACGGGCTCGGGACGGGCAGACGCCGCCGGGCGGCGCCGATCAGCGGCGCGCCGACCGGATCAGGTCGCGGCGTGTCGGCGACAACCGGCAGGCTCAGCGCGACCGGCGCCTCTTCGGGGATGCAGATCTTCTCGCAGACGAGCCAGGACGCCTGTCCCCTCAGCGCGATCGTCGTCCCGGGCGTCACGTCCTGCGACACCGTCACCGGGATCGGCAACACGACCTCGGCCTCGTACCCGTAGCTCATCGCGATCCCGGCGGGAATCCGCGACGGATAGGGCCACGAGATCTCCCCGGCTGTGAATCCGACCGGCAATGCCCACTCGATCCGCGTGGGCTCCCCGGCGTCGCCAGGATTCACTCCCCAGTACGTATGCCATCCGGGAGTGATCTGCTGGCGCAGCGCAATCCAGAAGGTCTCGCCCGGTCGAACCGACCCCGTCTCGCTCAGCAGCTCGACGGCAACGAGCCGAGTCGGCGGCACGGTGGCCGCGCGCGCTGGCGCACCAGCAGCGAGGACGAGAGCGAGCGCGATGACGAGCTTGGCGCAGAGGCGGCGCATCAGCTCCGCATTGTCCCACACCGCGGAGGCCGGCAAACTACCCCGGCGGCGTGATGGCTGTCGATTTCGGTGGACCATCGGCGTCGTAATAGGTGAGTGGCTGCCGGCATCGACCGAGGGCCGGGGGCCACGACACCGACACTCGAGGGGGGTTGCATGCGTTATCTCCTGCTGAGCTGCTCTGACGACAAGACTGCACCACCACTGACGCGACCCGAGATGGACGCCCTGATCCAGGAACACATGCGCTTCAGCGAGAAGTTGCGGGCGGCCGGCAAGGCGGTCATCGGCGAAGCGCTCAGGCCCGAGGCCGAGGCGAGCCGGATCCGCCTCAAAGCCGGGCACCGTCAAGTGACCGACGGCCCCTTCACCGAGACGAAGGAGGCGCTCGGCGGCTTCTACGTCATCGAGTGTGATTCCAGGGAAGAGGCGCTCGAGTGGGCCAAGCAAGTCCCGCTCCGCGACGGCCGCTTCATCGAGGTACGGCCGATCTGGAAGATGTGAGGGTTACGGCAACAGGTCGGCGACGGCGATCTGAAGAGCGGTGAAGGCGAGGGGAGTGACGACGGCTGGCGGCGCGAGCGTCGTGACGGACCGGTAACTCCAGCCGTACGGCGTCGAGGAGTCAGGGCCCGGATCGCGGTAGACCTCGAGAACACGGCCGACGAGGTTCACGATCCAGTAGTCCTGGATCTTCGCCTTCGCGTAGAGACTGCCCTTGTGCTCGCGGTCAAAGGTCAGGCTCGACTCCGCCACTTCGATGGCCAGCACGGGGCGCGCCGGATGCGCGTGACGATAGTCGGCCGGGCGCCCCGGCACCACGGCCAGATCGGGCTCGGGCTCGGATTCGTCGTCGAGCGAGACCGGCAACTGGATGTCGAGCATCCATTCCGCGGGTAGAACACCTCGCAACGCGTGAGCGACGGCGCGAATCGCCGAAGCGTGATACGTGCCCTGGGGCTCCGCGACGACGAGCTGCCCGCCGATCAACTCGATGGGGTCGCACTCGAAGACGCCGAGACTGACGAGTCGGTCGTACTCGACGCGCTTCCAGCGGCGGAGTGTGAGTGGAGACTGCGTCATGGCATCAGAGTACGCGGCACTGACGGTCGGATCAATGTCTCGAGCTGGATACCGTCGCGGGCGTTCTCGCCGTCGCGTCGGGTACCATGGCAGCCCGTGGGCCCGATCGACCGCGAGCCGGCCCCGCACACCGTCCGCGCGCGCGTCGCCGACGCGTTTCGCCTCGAGTACGCGCGCGTGGTGGCGTCCGTGCTCCGCATCGTGCGCGACATCGACGCCGCCGAAGAAGTCGTTCAGGAGGCGTTTGCCCAGGCGCTCGATCGCTGGCCCGCGGACGGCATCCCGGACCGGCCGGGCGCCTGGATCCTCACGACGGCGCGGCGGCGCGCGCTCGATCGCCTCCGCCGCGCCCGGCGCGCCGACGCCCGCGCCGAGGCGCTCGCTTATGAAACCGAGCTCGGTGCGATGAGCGACGGCCCCGACGTGACCGGGCCCGAGGCGATTCCGGACGACCGGCTGAGGCTGATCTTCACGTGCTGTCACCCCGCGTTGCCGGCCGACAGTCGCGTCGCGCTCACGCTGAGACTGGTCGGCGGCCTCACCACCACCGAGATCGCGCGCGCCTTCCTCGTGTCCGAGCCGACGATCGCCCAGCGGCTCGTGCGCGCCAAGCGGACGATTCGCGATCGGGCGCTGCCCTACGAGGTGCCCGAAGGCGAGGAGCTCGAAGCACGCCTGCCGGCCGCGCTGGCGGTCCTCTACCTGATCTTCAACGAGGGCTACGCCGCGCACACCGGCGAGGCTCTGGTGCGCCACGATCTGTGCGAGGAGGCCATCCGTCTCGGCGGGATGCTCGTCGAGTTGATGCCGCAAGAGCCCGAAGTGCGCGGGCTCCTCGCGCTGATGGAACTGCAGGCCTCGCGCGGGACGGCGCGCACCGACGCCCAGGGGAACCTCGCCCTGCTCGCCGACCAGGACCGCGGGCACTGGGATCACGCACGCATCGCCCGTGGCCTCGCGTTACTTGAGCGCGCCGACAGTCTCGCGGGCGCTGGTCCCTACCAGCTCCAGGCGGCGATCGCCGCGTGCCATGCGCGTGCGGACTCGTGGGAG
>WNGI01004799.1_pt1 | contig 18322 bp, 16 predicted proteins | sample 5400621 | NCBI WGS metagenome assembly WNGI01 (sample SAMN13153374, study PRJNA577476) | soil metagenome | isolation source: 20 cm soil or saprolite under Garry oak tree replicate 1 | place: USA:California | collected 2016-06-15
AGGCGCCGGCATTTGGCAATCTCTTCGTGCAGACAGAGACATTGGACAAGCGGCACGCCATTCTCTGTACTCGGCGTCCGCGCGCCCAGAGCGATCCTGCCCCATGGATGTTTCACTTGATGGCGGCGCACGGCGCGGCCGAGCAACCTTGCTCCTACGAGACCGACCGCGTGCGATTCGTCGGACGCGGCAACAGCGCCTTTGCCCCTCGGGCCATGCTCGATCCGGCTCCGCTCTCAGGCACTGCAGGCTCGGTTCTGGATCCCATCGTGGCTATCCGGCAGCGCGTGACAATCGATCCGGGCGAATCCGCGACCATCGATATTGTCACCGGCGTTGGCGACTCGCGCGACACCGTGCTGGGACTGGTCGAGAAATACCAGGATCCGCATCTGGCAGATCGCGTATTCGATCTGGCATGGACCCATAGTCTGGTAGTGCTGAGGCAACTCAACGCGAGCGAAGCCGACGCGCAGCTTTTCGGTCGTCTCGCCGGCTCGGTGGTATACGCCAATGCCTCCTTGCGCGCCGAGGGCGGAATCCTGCGCAACAACCAGCGCGGGCAGTCGGGGCTGTGGGGATATGCCATCTCCGGAGACTTGCCTATCGTGCTGCTGCAGATCAGCGATGCGGCCAACGTCGATCTGGTCCGGCAAATGGTCCAGGCACACGCGTATTGGCGCTTAAAGGGACTCGCAGTCGACCTGATGATCTGGAACGAGGACCATTCGGGCTACCGGCAGCTCCTTCACGATCAGATCATGGGATTGGTCGCCAGTGGCGTCGAGGCTCACGTGCTCGATCGTCCCGGAGGCATATTCGTTCGTCGCGCCGAACAGATCGCCACCGAAGACCGCATCCTGATGCAAAGCGTCGCGCGGGTGATCATCTCCGACAGCAAGGGCAGTTTCGCGGACCAGATTACCCGGCGCGCGCTTCCGGAACCACCCCTTTCGCGGACAGGGTCCGCGCTCATCCGTCGCTCCGACTCCGCCCGTCCGATCGACGTGCCGACCCGAACTTTGCTCTTCGACAATGGGCTCGGTGGATTTGCCGCCGATGGCCGCGAATACGTCATCAGTACGGGAAAGGCACAAACGACCCCCGTGCCTTGGTCGAACGTCATCGCAAATGCGCAGTTCGGAACGGTGATTACGGAGAGCGGCCAGGCCTATAGCTGGGGCGAGAATGCGCATGAATTTCGCCTCACGCCTTGGCACGGCGATCCGGTGAGCGACGGTGGCGGGGAAGCCTTTTATCTCCGCGACGAAGAGAGCGGCTCCTTCTGGTCGCCGACTCCGCTACCTAGACGCGGCGCGGCGCCTTATTGCACCAGGCATGGATTCGGCTACAGCGTCTTCGAGCATAGCGAGGAAGGGATTCATTCGGAACTGTGGGTCTACGTTGCGCTGGACGCCTCGGTCAAGTTTGCGGTGTTGAAAGTGCGTAATGAATCGGGACGGCCGCGCCGGCTTTCCGCGACTGGCTACGTCGAATGGGTACTGGGCGACCTGAGATCAAAAACAGGTATGCACGTAGTGACCGAAATTGAACCTGCGAGTGGGGCCTTGCTGGCGAGAAATCCGTACAACAGCGAGTTCGCCGGCCGGATTGCCTTCTTCGACACCGACGCTGTCGTCTGCAGCGTGACTGGCGATCGAGCCGAGTTCATCGGCCGCAATGCGGGGCTCAACGATCCCGCTGCGATGGCTTGGACGGCGCTCTCAGGGAGGGTCGGACCGGCGCTGGATCCTTGTGGCGCCATTCGGGTTCCGTTCGAGCTGGTAGCCGGCCAGGCCTCCGAGGTCATTTTTCGCCTTGGCATTGGGCGAAGTCGGGACGATGCACGGAAGCTGGTGCAGCGCTTTCGAGGTTCGGTGGCAGCGCGGGACGCCTTGGACAAGGTGCAGCAATACTGGCAGCGGACACTCGGCGCGGTGCAGGTAAAGACGCCCGATCCGTCGCTCGACGTGTTGACCAACGGTTGGCTGCTGTATCAGATTCTGGCGTGTCGCCTCTGGGGTCGCAGCGGTTTTTATCAGTCGGGCGGGGCCTTTGGATTTCGCGACCAGTTGCAGGATGCGATGGCGCTCGTTCACGTCGAGCCTGCCCTTTTGCGCGAGCATCTCCTGCGCTGCGCGGCGCGCCAGTTCCTCGAGGGTGATGTCCAGCACTGGTGGCATCCACCGGGGGGCCGCGGTGTGCGCACACGCTGCTCGGATGATTACCTGTGGCTGCCTCTTGCGGCGTGTCGTTACGTCGCGGCCGCGGGTGACGTCGGCATCCTGGAGGAGTCGGTGCCTTTCCTCGAAGGCCGGCTGGTCGCGATGGAGGAGGATTCGTACTACGACTTGCCGGTCAAATCAGAACAGGCAGCGAGCCTGTATGAGCATTGCAAGCGCGCCGTGGTGCGCGGCTTGCGATTCGGCGAACACGGCCTTCCGCTGATGGGTACCGGCGACTGGAACGACGGAATGAATCTGGTCGGCTTCGGCGGCAAGGGTGAAAGCATCTGGCTCGCATTCCTTCTCTATGACGTGCTCGTTCAATTCGCTGGTATTGCGACGCTGCGCGGCGACACCCTGTTCGTCGAGCGCTGTGAAACGGCAGCGGCCGACCTGAAACGGAACATCGAGCAGCACGGCTGGGACGGAGAATGGTATCGCCGCGCCTACTTTGACGATGGAACGCCGCTCGGCTCGGCAATCAATTCCGAATGCCGAATCGATTCCATTGCGCAGAGCTGGTCGGTGTTGTCCGGTGCCGGCACCGGCGACCACCCGCGCATGGCCATGGCGGCAGTTGATCGGTACCTGGTTCGACGAGACGCGGCTCTGGTTCAGCTTCTCGAGCCACCGTTCGATCGATCGCCGTTGAATCCCGGTTACATCAAAGGCTACGTTCCGGGGGTGCGCGAAAACGGCGGCCAATATACTCACGCTGCGATCTGGGCAACGATGGCGTTCGCCGCATTGGGCGATCGCCGCCGCGCGTGGGAGCTATTGGCAATGATCAATCCGGTGAACCACGCGCTAACGGCGGAGGCGACGGCGGTATACAAGACCGAGCCGTACGTCGTCGCCGCCGATGTGTATGCACTGGCGCCGCACACTGGCCGCGGCGGGTGGTCATGGTATACAGGCTCTGCCGGGTGGCTGTACCGCCTCATCGTGGAAACGCTTCTGGGGCTGACTCTGGAGAAGGACAAGCTGCATTTGGCGCCGTGCGTCCCTGCTGATTGGGAGACGTATGCCGTGGACTACCGCTATCGGGATACGATCTATCACATTACAGTGGTGCAGCATGGCGTCTCTGAAGGCGAGCCCGCGGCGACCGTCGACGGCGTCGCGCAAGACGCTCCGGTGATTTCGCTCGTCGACGACGGGGCGCATCACGTGGTCGAGGTGCGGCTGAACCGCCAGCCGGCCGCCGCCAGCAGGGCGCTCACGAGCCTCCATTGATGGGATCCCTGACCGTGGCAGCGCTTGATGATCGGACCGACCCCCACGCAATCGGTCACCGGGCGCTTTGCGTGTTCGTCGGGACGCTGCTCGCGATTCTTCCGCTCGCGCATGTCACCGGCCTTCGCAACGCGCTGGTGGGCTTTATCGCGGGAACCGCGGCACTGCACTTCAGAAGCGCACTCTGGAAGGACAACCCGACGCTCGTGCCGTGGCTCGCGTGGCTCGGCTTCGCGGCGCTCTCGATTCTATGGTCGACGGTGCCTTTGGTGTCCTTCCACGATTGCGCCGATCGATCCCAAGGCGGATGCTCCGGGCCCGGGGGTGCTCGGTTGGCTTGCGTGGAAGGCTGGCGACACGGTGGACCTGAGCACCTTTGTCGCCTTTGTCACGGTTCCCTTATTCCTGGTCCTGCTGACCTCGCGCAAGGCGCTCTATCGCGCCGCGGTCGCGATCTGGCTGGTGGTGTTCGCCGCACTCGGCATCATGAGCGAGAGCCGGACGCTGGTCGTATCGCTGTTCATGTCTCTGGCATGCTTCGTCATCGTGCTCGGATTGCTGCGAGGCAAGCTTCACCTGCGTTCGGTACTGGCAGTGATCGGCGTCGGTCTGATCGTTTCTGCGATCAGCGTCGAGGTGATCTCGCGTTTGCGCACGCCAGGACCGCAGACGATGTTTCGAAGCGCCGCGCTGGAGATGATCGGCAAGGACACGCGCCCGGCAATCTGGTCTGCGTATCTGGAACTTGCCAAGCAACACCCGTGGCTCGGCGTCGGATTCGGGCGGGCGCTGCCGTCCAGGACCTACCATCTCGACGAAAATGCGGAGTTTCGTCAGATCGATGTCCATGCGCCGACCCACGCGCACAATTTGCTCCTGGGGCTCACGCTGGAAGTGGGATTGATCGGTTTGGCGGTATGGCTGTACCTTCACGTCGCGCTTTTGAGGCTTGCAATTCAACACGCGCGACCGCGAGGCAACCGCGAAAAGGCGTGGGCGGCCGCTGTCGTGGCGCTGGTCCTATCGATGCTGGTCAAGAATTCGACCAACGATCTGATGGTCTTCGGCAACGCTTTGTTATTCTGGTCGCTTCTCGGCGCAATGCTCGGTCTTGCCTGGTGGGGCCCATTCGCGGATGGCCCACCCACGACGCGTCTGGGCGAGATCACGCGCTAGACGCGGCGACTAAGGCGAAAAAAAAGCCGGGCATCGCCCGGCTTTTTATGATCTCGCGACAACCAGCGTTACACCGCCTGGATGTTGGAAGCTTGTTTCCCCTTCGGTCCCGTGGTGACTTCGAACGAAACCTTCTGGCCTTCCTTCAGCGACTTGAATCCCGGCATGTTGATCGCCGAGAAATGTGCGAACAAATCTTCGCCGCCGCCATCGGGCGTAATGAAACCAAAGCCTTTGGCGTCGTTAAACCACTTTACAGTTCCTGTTGCCATGTTTTCCAATTCCTTAAAACAGAAAATAATCGGGTCGAACCCGGCCGATGTTTCGATCTCAAGGACAGGAAAGTACGGCGTTTCGGCGACAGCGAAGCAGCCGGACAGGTCGTGCTTTAGTACTTGAAACAAAACACAAACGGCACTATACGCACTATCCCCAGCGGGGTCAAACGACTGTCAAGGGGTCGCTAGGCGTCCGAACATCGCAAACTTAGCCGGAAAGCTCGCCACGAACCAGCGCTGCGCCCGCCGCCAGCGCCTCCAGTTTGGCGCGAGCCACATCGCGCGACAGCGGCACCATGCCACAATTGGTGCAGGCGTGGAGACGGTTGGCGGGAACGAAGGCGAGCGCCGCCCGCAGGGTAGCCGCCACCTCCTGAGGCGTTTCGACCCTGTCGGTCGCGACGTCGATGGCCCCGACCAGCACGTCCTTGCCGGCAAGAAGTCCCAAAAGCTCGAGCGGGACGCGTGAGTTGGCGCATTCGAGTGAAACCTGACGGATCGAGGACTGCGCCAGCAGTGGGAACGTCTGCTGGTATTGCCTCCACTCCGAGCCCAGGGTCGCTTTCCAGTCGATATTGGCTTTGATACCGTAGCCGTAGCAGATATGGACGGCGGTACGGCATTTGAGCCCCTCACCATGGTCATCGGTCCCGGCAAGGTGAATTTCACCCTGCGGCCGGTCTGGCCGCGCAGGAAATGCGCGTCGTCGACGTAGATCGGGTGCGTTCGCGCGACGGGCCCGACGACGACCGGAACATCGGCATCGTAACGGTTGCGGATGCGTACGGTTTTCTTGTGCTCGAAATCGACACCCTCGAGGTTCTCGATCAGGGTGGTGACGAAGTGCCGGCGGCTTTGCTCACCGTCGGTGACAATGTCGATGCCCGCGTGCTCCTGATCGAACAAGGCGAGCCGTACCGCGTCACGCTTGCCCTCGGCCAGCTTCTCGCCTTCGAGCAGCCAGGGCGCCCAGAGTTGATGGGCCGGCGCCAGCCACTCGGGCTTCGGCAGGCTTCCGGCAATAGTCGTGGGCACGAGCGTGGGCATGGGTTCTTCGCGTGAAACGGCGCTCAAGTCAAGGGCGGCCGATTATAGCGCCGCGAAAGATGCGCCCGCGCTTTCTCGGCAGCCCTTGCTCAATTCCTGGCAGCCACGTACCGTGAGCGACGCTCGAGCATCCGATGCGTGGCAAGGTCGAGCCGCTCGCCGATTTGCGCCCGGTTGCCCTAAGCCTCATTCCATTCGATGACCCGAGTTCTCTATACCGAGCACGATTACCCCGACGTCAACCTGGAACGTGGCGTGCTCGAGGCCGCCGGTATCGAGCTCGTGCTCGGGAACTGCAAGACCGACGACGAGCTCATTGCGGCAGGCAAGGATGCCGACGCTTTCCTGATTCAGTACGCGCCGATCACCGAGCGGGTGATTGTGGAGCTGCCTCGATTGGGGCTGATCAGCCGAATCGGCGCAGGCTTCGACACGGTCGATACGGCGGCCTGTGCCAGGCATGGTGTCTGGGTCGCGAATTCACCTGATTACGGTGTTGGTGAGGTGGCAACGCACGCGTTGTCGCTCGCGCTGGCCCTGATCCGCAACGTTGTCGGCTTTAACCGCGACGTCAATGCCGGCAAATGGCACTACCTTTCGTCGGGAAGGCTCCGGCGTGCCAGCGAAATGACGCTCGGCATCGTCGGCCTCGGGCGCATCGGCAAGCGCATGGCGCATATTTCGCGCAATACATTCAAGCGGGTCATCGCCTGCGATCCCTACCTCATCGATGGCGATTTCCCGGCATATGTCGAACGGGCCGATCTGGGCGCTCTTTTCGAAGCGAGCGATGTGGTGAGCCTGCACACGCCGCTGAACGACGAGACACGCGGCATGATCGACGAACGCGTGCTGCGGCGCATGCGTCCGGGGTCGTTTCTGGTCAATACGGCCCGCGGCGCCGTCGTCGCGATCGAGCATTTGCTTGACGCACTCGATAGTGGAATACTTGCCGGCGCCGGATTGGATGTCCTGCCGGTCGAGCCGCCCGCTCCCGAGAGCAGGCTGCTGGGCCACCCGAAGGTGATCCTGACGCCGCATGTCGCGTATTTCAGCGCACAGTCGGAAATCGAGCTGCGGCGGAAGGCGGCACAAAACATCGTGACCTGGGCGAAGACCGGCCGGCCGGATTATGTGGTCGTAACGGGCGCACGGCATCCACGCGCGTAGGCGATCCGGAAGCAGCAGCCGTCCTCAGAACGGCTTTACAAAGGATGAGAATGGCAGCGGTAAGCATCAGGGCGGTGCGCAAGAATTTCGGCTCGACGCAGGTGATACGCGGCGTCGACATCGATATTGCTGACGGAGAATTTTGCGTCCTGGTCGGCCCTTCGGGATGCGGCAAGTCGACCTTGCTGCGGATGATCGCCGGGCTCGAGGAGATCACCGACGGCGAAGTCAGCATCGGCGGTAAGGTGGTCAACCGCGTGGCGCCGAAGCAACGCGACATCGCGATGGTGTTCCAGAACTACGCGCTCTATCCGCACATGACCGTTCGCGACAACATGTCGTTTGCGCTCATGCTCGCGAAGCAGAGTAAAAGTGAAATCGAAGCGCATGTTGCCAAGGCGGCGAATATCCTCGGCCTGACGGTATTGCTCGATCGCTATCCACGGCAGCTCTCCGGCGGCCAGCGCCAGCGCGTCGCGATGGGACGCGCGATCGTTCGCGACCCGCAGGTATTTCTGTTCGACGAGCCGCTGTCGAACCTCGATGCCAAGCTGCGAGTGCAGATGCGAACCGAAATCAAGGAGCTGCACCAGCGCCTGAAAACGACCTCGATCTACGTAACACACGATCAGATCGAGGCGATGACCATGGCCGACAAGATCGTGGTCATGAAGGATGGCGTGGTAGAGCAGATCGGCGATCCGCTGACCTTGTACGACCAGCCGAACAACGTTTTCGTGGCCGGCTTCATCGGCTCGCCTGCGATGAACATGATCCCCGGCACCGCGCGCAGCAGTGGTGGCATTGTGCAGGTGGAGTTCGACGGCGGCGTACGCTTGCCGATGCCGATTAGCGCCCGCGCGAGCGACGGGCAGCGCGTGCTCTACGGCATGCGGCCGGAGCATTGCCTGCTGGATGGAGGAGCCGGTTTCCCGGCGGAGGTGGTCGTGGTAGAGCCGACCGGGGCGGATACCCAACTCTACTGCCGGTTCAACGGACAGGAACTGACCTCGCTGGCGCGCGACCGGGTCAGCTGTCGCGCCGGCGATCGCATTTCGTTAAAGCCGGATCTTGCGCGCGCGCATCTGTTCGATGCCGAGAGCGGAGTGAGGCTGGTTGCTTAAGAATCGCCAACGGCCTGGAACCCGCGCCGGCGACACTATTGTCAAGTCGTCAACTGGAGGAGAAAAGCATGAATGAATTCAAGCGCCGCGATTTTCTGAAGGCTACTGTCGGTGTCGCCGCCAGTACCGCGCTCGGAACCGGCTCGGTGTTGCTGCCGGCCGAAGCCGTCGCACAGCAATACACGATGGTGCCGGAAAAGGGCGCCAAGCTGCGCGTGCTGCGCTGGAGCCGATTCGTGCAGGGCGACATCGACCAGTACATGAAGAACGTCGCCAAGTTCACCGAGAAGTACGGCATCGAGGTGCGCGTTGACAACGAGGGGTGGGAAGACGTACGGCCGAAAGCGGCCGTCGCGGCGAACACCGGCGCGGGTCCGGACATCATTCTGTCCACCAATGACGACGCAAATCTTTATCCGGAGAAGCTGGTCGATGTGACCGACGTGTGCAATTACCTCGGCGCGAAATACGGCGGCTGGTATCCGGTATGCGATCCATACCTCAAGCCCGACGGCAAGAAGTGGATCGGCGTGCCACTGGGGGTGGCGGGCGTCTGTATGACATACCGTGTGAGCGCCGTGAAGGCGGCGGGGTTCGACTCATTCCCGAAAGACACCGACGGCTTCCTCAAGCTGTGCAAGGCGCTGAAGGAGAAAGGTACGCCGGCGGGGATGGCCTTGGGCAATGCCACCGGCGACGGCAACACGTGGTGTCAGTGGCTTGTCTGGTCGTTCGGCGGCAAGCTCGTCGACAAGGACAACAAGGTCACCATCGACAGTCCCGAGACGATAAAGGCGCTGGAGTACGCGAAGGAACTATACCCGACGTTCGTTCCCGGGACGCTGTCCTGGCTCGATCCGAACAACAACAAGGCGTTCCTCGACGGGCAGCTCTTCGTGACCAACAACGGCATCTCGATCTACTACGCCGCGAAGAACTCGCAGGATCCCAAGGTCAAGGAGATGGCGGCAGACATCAACCACGCCAACATGCCTGTCGGTCCCATTGGCCGGCCGACCGAATTCCAGCTCTTTTTCAACCAGATGATCTTCAAGTACAGCAAGTACCCGAAGGCGGCAAAGGAGTTCATCCGCTTCATGATGGAGGCCGAGCAGATGGACCCGTGGGTGCAGGCGGCGATCGGCTACGTGACTCCGGCACTGAAATACTACGAGAAGAATCCGATCTGGACCGTCGACCCGAAGCACACGCCTTACCGCAATTCGATGCTGAACATGCTGCCCTCAGGCTACGCGGGCAAGATGGGTTACGCGTCGGCGGGTGCGCTTGCCGACTTCATCGTCGTCAACATGGTCGCCGAGGCTGCCTCGGGCTCAAAGACGCCGAAAGAAGCGGCGGAGCGCGCGCAGAAACGGGCGGAGCGCTACTACAAGGTCTGATTTTGCGATCAACCCGGCTGGCTCAACGATGGTCAGGCGCTGGCGAAGAAGGCCAGGCCGACGCAATATCTGCGCAGGTTGAAGCGGTCGCCTGTGGCGACCCTTAATCCGCGCGCGTTGTTCAGGTGTTGGACGTAGGGCCGAATACGGCAGGCCGCCGTAGGTCATTCGGCCCGATGTTCTCTTGTTTCGTTTTCGGATTACCGCCATCGCGAGCCATCAAACCGCGCTCTCCCGGGCGCTCGACAATCGCACCATCCTCGGGCTCTTGTTTATGCTGCCCGCGGCGACGTTGCTGCTGCTTTTCCTGACCTATCCGCTCGGGCTGGGCACGTATCTCGGCTTCACCGATACCAAGGTCGGGCGTGGCGGCACCTGGGTCGGCCTGGAAAATTACGAGTTCCTGTGGGGAGATGAAGTCACGCGTCTGGCGCTGTTCAACACGCTTTTCTACACGACCGTCGCCAGCGTGATCAAGTTCGGACTTGGCCTCTGGCTCGCGCTGCTGCTCAACAAGCATCTGCCGTTCAAAGCGATCCTGCGCGCGGCGGTGCTGCTGCCATTCATCGTGCCGACCGCGCTGTCTGCAATCGCGTTCTGGTGGATTTACGACTCTCAATTCTCGATCATCAGTTGGGCGCTAATGCGGATAGGATTGATCCACCAGTACATCGATTTTCTCGGTGATCCGTGGAACGCGCGGTTTTCGACGATCGCCGCAAACATCTGGCGCGGCGTTCCGTTTGTCGCGATCACCCTGCTCGCCGGCCTGCAGACGATCTCGCCTTCCTACTATGAGGCGGCGAGCCTCGACGGCGCGTCGCCGTGGCAGCAGTTCCAGCATGTGACGCTGCCGCTATTGACGCCGATCATCGCGGTGGTGATGACCTTTTCAGTGCTGTTCACGTTCACCGATTTTCAGCTGATCTATGTGCTGACTCGCGGCGGCCCGCTGAACGCGACCCACCTGATGGCGACGCTGTCTTTCCAGCGTGCGATTCCCGGCGGCAGCCTGGGCGAGGGCGCCGCGATTGCGACGGCGATGGTGCCATTTCTGCTCGCCGCAATCCTGATTTCATACTTCGGGCTGCAACGGCGCGCCTGGCAACAGGGCGCGGCGGATCAATGAGCGAAGCGAAGAGCAGCGTCGGAAGCGTCGCGGGCCGCAAAGTACGCGTCCCCGCGGAGGTCATCGACTCGCTGGGCATGAATTACCTGGTGTCGCTGCCACGGCGCATCGTCGCCGTTTATCTGCCGCTCTTGGTGTTCGTCATCGTCCTGCTGTTCCCGTTCTACTGGATGACGATCACGGCGCTCAAACCGGACGCCGAGCTCCTGTCACGCGAGGGTAATCCATTCTGGGTGATGAATCCGACGTTAGTCCACATCAAGAAGCTGCTCTTCGAGACCGCGTATCCCGACTGGCTGTGGAATACGATCGTGGTCTCGGTTGTGTCGACCTTCCTCTCTATTTTCTGCAGCGTGCTGGCGGCCTACGCCATCGAGCGATTGCGCTTTCGCGGCTCGCGCTATGTGGGCATGAGCATCTTTCTCGCCTATCTTGTTCCGCCTTCGATCCTGTTCATTCCGCTGGCGGCGATGGTGTACAAGCTCGACCTGTTCGACACGCGGCTGGCGCTGATCCTTACCTATCCGACGTTCCTGATCCCGTTTTGCACTTGGCTCCTCATGGGGTATTTCAAGTCGATTCCGATCGAGCTCGAGGAATGCGCGCTCATCGACGGCGCGAGCCGACTGCAAATCCTGATCCGGATCATTCTTCCGCTGGCGGTACCGGGACTCATTTCCGCGGGTATTTTCGCGTTCACGCTGTCCTGGAACGAATTCATCTACGCGCTGACATTCATTTCCTCGTCCGAAGTCAAGACCGTTCCCGTCGGCGTAGTGACCGAGCTGGTCGAGGGAGACGTGTACCACTGGGGCTCGCTGATGGCCGGGGCGCTCTTCGGCTCGCTGCCGGTCGCGATCCTGTATTCTTTTTTCGTCGAGTACTACGTGTCCGGCCTAACCGGCGCGGTCAAGGAATAATCCCGCGACGCCGTCGGGGTTGAATTCAGGTGGAGTCGCCCCCATTCCGATACAATTCGTATCCAACGATCATCCGACTCCACGAAAGCTGCCCATGAGCACCCAAGACACCATCCGAGACCAAGTGACCACTCATCCGGTCGTGCTGTACATGAAGGGCACGCCGCAATTTCCCCAATGCGGCTTCTCGAGCGCGGCGGTGCAGATGCTGAAAGCCTGCGGCGTCGAGAGCTTGTTTACGGTCAACGTGCTGGCCGACCCCGAGATACGCCAGGGAATCAAGGATTACGCCAACTGGCCGACCATTCCTCAGCTCTACGTCAAGGGTGAATTTGTCGGGGGGTCGGATATCATGCGCGAGATGTACGAATCGGGAGAGCTGCAGCAGCTTTTGGCGCGGCAAACGGCCTAAGTTTCGGCGACCAAGGTCTGCAATGCCTCCGCAGGAGTGTGACGAATTGGCAACCGCACGGTAAATCGGGTACCCCGTCCGACCTCACTGGCGACCTCGATCTGACCGCCGTGTTTGGCCACGATCGAGTAGGACACCGATAGCCCGAGGCCGGTGCCCTGTCCCACCGGCTTGGTGGTGAAGAAGGGGTCAAATACCCGCGTGAGGTTTTCTTCGCTGATGCCGCAGCCGGTATCTTCTACTCGAATCCAGACGTCGCTGCTTTCGACGCCCGTCGAAAGCGTAATCTTGCCGTCCGCGCCAATCGCCTGTGCCGCGTTGACGAGCAAGTTGAGGAACACCTGACCCAGGCGCGATGGCAGGCATTCGACTTTCGGGAGCTCGCCAAAGCGAGTCTCGATGCTAGCCTTGTGCTTTACCTCGTTACGCGCGATGTTTAGCGTGCTTTCGAGGACCGCGTTCAGGTTAGCCATTTCCCATGCTTCTTCGGCGCCACTGCGCGAGAAGTCCTTGAGGTCCTGCACTATCCGTTTGACGCGCACCAGTCCGTCGCGCGACTCGCCGAGCAGCGCGACGACATCGCAGCGCAGAAAATCGAAGTCGTGACCCTTACGCAACGTTCTGGCGCGTGCCAGCGATTCGGTCAGCGGCGTGGGCGCGGCTTTGTCCGCCTCGATGTAGGCAGCGAGCAGTCCAAACAGGGTTTTCAGGTACGATTCCAGGCTACGAAGATTCGACGTCACGAACCCGATCGGATTGTTGATCTCATGTGCGACCCCTGCCGCCATCTGGCCGATGGAGGCGAGCTTGTCGGATTGGATCAGCTGGCCCTGGGTGTCCTCGAGCATGGCGTTCACCCGTCGCAAGGTCTCGTTTAACGACGAAAGCTCAACGATCTGGTTGTCGCGCTCGACATTCATCCGATGATTGGCGATGACCAGCGCGAGCAGGCTGGCCAGCGCCTGACCTCGATCGAGGTCTTCCACCGTGTACCGCTCGCGCGATGCGGCTCGATTGACCGCCAGAGCCCCGATAATCTCCTCCTGAACGATTAGCGGCCAGCACATCGCGGAATGCGCGGGCCGGTCGCGCGGTTCGGTCACGCGCAGAGGCAGCCCCGCTTCGGCAGCCGTGCCGTTGATCAGAAGCGGCTGGCGAGTCGCGACGACATGCCCGAATACTCCAACTCCGCGCTGCAGTTTGCTGCCGACTATACCGGGCGGCAGATCCGTGCCTGCGGCAATCTCCAGCTGGTCCTCGGTCCCATCGACTATCAAGGCAATCGATCCGCTTTCTGCGTCGAAGCCTTGGACGATATGGTTGAGGATGTCCTGCCGCACGCGCAGCGGGTCGGCGCCATGGGCTGCGGTGTGGCCGAACTCGTACAACGCGCGGATCCAGGCAAGATCCGCGGTCCTGCCGCTAACCGGGGGCACTATTGGTTCGTTCATTGAGAAAGCGGAAGCGCGGCTTTGGCGCCACCGCTAGTTTGTGGGCTCGAGGTCGGGTCACGCTGCAGCGGCGCGAAGAAACGAAACTGCGTGCGGGTGTCCTTCACTCTTCGAGCAGCACACCGCCGTCCTCGGTCCAGCGTACACGTGTGATCCCCGGTGTTTCCAACTCTAGTCGATCGAGTTCTGCCTGCTGCTCTGTGATGATGCCGCGCTGCCGGCGAACCTCGTTCGCGAATTCCTGGTTTTCCACGAGCAGCGTGCGATAGGCGAGGACCTGCATGATTGCCGTCTTCAGCTCATAGTCGGACCACGGCTTGCTCACGAACCGGAAAATGCCGGCCTCGTTGATCGCCCGCATGATGCCTTCGATATCGGCGTAGGCGCTGATGATAATGCGTGCCGAATGGGGTTGAAGCTCCCGAGCCTGGGTGAGGAATGCAGCGCCGTCCATTTCCGGCATCCGGAAGTCGGAGATCACCAGATCGACTGGATGTTCGCGCAGGTACTCGAGCGCTTGCACGGGGGATGTGAAAGTCACCACATCCGGCTCCGGAATCGCGGGCGCTGCGTCATGATTGAGACACATTCGACGCAAAGCGCTCAGAACATTCGGCTCATCATCTACGATCAATAGCTTTGCCATGATCACTTTCTGAAGCAATTGCAGGGACTTAGGCTCGCGGGGCCACCTCGTCTGAAAGTGACTTTGGACTCTCCGCTTCGGTTATCCACAAAGCCGAGCAAGCGCTGTGCCACCACCATCCATGGGTAACCGGTCGCGGTTCTGGCGCCGACGTGAAAACAGCCAACGGCCGCGGAATTACGGGTCCTGATTCGGTTCACTCACTGCGATGGGCGCGAGGCACTTTCCGGGCCGACGGGTGACAACCGGCGCGGTCAAGGAATAAAGAAGCGACGAAGGTGGCTGGCACGCTCGTCGGATTGGCGGAGGCTTGCCTAGTAGGTCACCGTCACCGTGATGGTGTTTTCCTGATAATTGCCGACGGCGAGGTTGGTTTGACCGCTCGCTACACGGCCGTACACCGTCAGCGTTTGCGCGATGCCCAAACCCGCGCCACTGCCGGATACCCACGATCCGACCGTATTGCCCCAGATACTCGATCGTGCAGCATTCGTGTACAGGTTGTACTGCATGGTGTTGGCGCCATTGGCCATCAGGCGCTGTGCAATCGTCGTGCCGGTGGTCACGCCAGCGTCGAGCCCGACGGTGTAGGGCGAGTTCTTGGTGCAATTCACGGTAAGGGTTGTCGTTCTGTCGACCTGGCTGTTAAGCGGATCGATCGCTCCGAAGCTGAGATTGGCGGCGGATACGTTGCATTGCGCGGCTACGCTGGCGGTTGTGTTGAAGATATCGGTTGACCCAACGAAGTTCCCCGTGACCGTCACCGTAATAGGCACCAGCGTTGTATACAAGGCAGCCGGCGTGACGTTTTGCGCCGCACCGATCAAACCGTACACCGTTTCGGTCGTCGACCCGCTGTTGTTCGTGCCCTTGGGAACCGTGAGTGACCCGCTGACGGTGGCTGTGCCTCCGGACCCGTCCCCCCAGACCGTCGTGTGTGCGCCAGAGGTGTAATGGTTGAAATTCAGCGTGTCGACGCCGCCAGTCATCTGCCGAGTCGCGTAGGATCCGGATCCACTGGACAAGGCAATAGTGTAGTTAAAGGTAACCGCTGGATTCGCACTGTGCGTGCAGGTGAGGGTGATCGACGAAGTTCCCGACGTCGGGCTTATGGTGTCGTACGCACCAAAGGCGTGTGTCGTCGCACCGACAGTGCAGGTGTTCGCTGACCACGCCACCGAGCATCCAAAGATGGCGCAGGCGGCGATGCACGCCAGCAGCGCTCTCGACCTCGGTTGAGGTTCCCGCTTTTCGATTCTTTTCGGATGGCACATCAATGCAGTCTCCGACACACAAACGGTCCGAGACGCGGCTGCGGGTCACCGGTTTGGGGGTAGTCGAATTCGAATGCGCATTCGTGATCGAGCCACGTCGCGACGGCGCGGTTTCGCGCTGACAACCCGGTGAGATACGCGTCGCCGTTCAAAGCGACCGGGAAGGCGCCGACCTGTCCCTCGACGCGTACCTGCGCACCCGCTGGGACCGGCGCTCCGTCGTCCTGCATGATCTTGATCAATGCGCCGCGAGCAGGCCGCACGGCAAATTCCACGACAACGCCGCTCCGCGCATAAGGGACGGCGTCGTGGGCTAGCACATCGAACTCGGCGTCGAACGGCAAGTCTCCCTGTTCGATGCGCACGGTATTCTTCTGGTACGGCAACAGGCGCGGCACCACCAGCTCGCCCGCGGCGTCGGTGCGCCCGATTTCCTGGTTCTCCGAATAAACGCGCACATCCGGATAGCCGGGCAAGCGCACCAGACCAAAGCTGTCGTTGATTGTCCGGCTCAAGAACATGTTGCCGCCGATGAATCCGACGCCGCCGCTCGCGGACACGCGTTCGCCGGTTTGTCCCTGCGCCTGCGCCACCTCCGCCGAATAAGTCCCGTAACGATTCTGGTAGTCGATCTCCGCCTGGCGCGGGCCTTGGTCGCTGGCACGCAGGCGGTAACCGAACCCTTCGCCGAGCGGAAGGTTGCGCTGGATGCTCAAGGTGCGCTCGTCGCGATCGGCGCCGGGAGCTGTGCTGCGCACGCGGTCGATGCTGAGCGCGGCACTGGTCGACGTCCCGAGCGGCAGCGTCCATGTGGCGTTGACCTGCGTCGATCGATCTTCTGCGCGCACTCGCGACACCGACACGCCGAAATAACCCCAGCGGTCCAAGTTGAATGAATAGCCGAGCGAACCAATCGTCGTGCTGGGCTGTTCGTGGTAGCTCCGCGCCACATAGGCGACAGAGAGCGTCCCGTAGCGCCCGAAAGTATAGCCGGCCGACGCGAGCAACTGTCGCTCAACCACGAGTTGCGAGTCGGTATCGCCTACGAGTCGAAAATGCGGAGATGCCCACGCGCCTTGAACGGTGAAGGATAGTCCCGGCGACTGCCGGTCGAACCCAAGCGAAACTCGGCCGCCGCCGAAGAGCGGGTTGCGGCCTCCCGCCGCCGACGCGCTGAACACCCCAAAATCGTCGATGAGCACGTCGGATGCGATCCCCGCGTTGGCGAGTCTGGCCTGCGCCTCGGCGCGGACTTCGCCGGTCCATCGATCGCTAATGCCTCTCCGATACGTACCCGAAGCAATCCAGGGACCGTAATCGTTGCTGGCGATGCCGAGATTTTCGCGCACGAAACCGAGATCGTATGAAAAATCGGTGAGCCCGGCTCGCAGTAGCACCGGGCTCGCGTAAAAAGGGCGGGTGATCACCTGTTCGCGCCCGAGCTCGTCGCGAATCACCAGCGTCACGTTACCGGGACCTGTGATCGGCGGAATGTTGGTGATGTCGAACGGCCCCGGTTTCACCGCTTGCTGGGTCACCAGTGCGTTGTTGACAAAGACTTCGACCGTAGAGGGAATCGTCGCTTGGCCGGCGACGAACTGGCCAGGCGTCAAGACGAGGTTGGGCTGGGTCGCGAAATCGGTCGCATATTGGACGCCGCCGTAGCGCACCGCATTTCCCCATGCGCCGGCGCGGCTCACGGTATCGCCGGCGCGCACCGTCGCGAGACGATCCGGCATGGCATAGGTCCATGTCGATTCGAGGCGTTTTGCGTCGGTCTTGCCTGCGACGGTCGACGCCACCGCGGTGGTCGTTGCGGTGCCCCAGCGGCCGAATGCTTGCGAGCAAGGTGTAATTGAGAAATCCACCCACTGCCGAGCGTTGCGGCACGGGTACCGGCGGAGCCATCGCATCGATCTGGGTGGCGGCGAACATTGCCGGCGGCGCTTCGATCGACAGCGTCTGCGCTTGGTCGTCGACGGTCGCGACCAAGCCCTTGAATGCCGACAGCGGATAGTAGCGCTCGCCTTGGTACGTCGTCGGCGCTTGGTCCGGCAACCGTAGCCGCCAGCGGGCGAGATCGGCTGCGGCGACGAACACCCGGCCTGCGCCATCGCGCAAGGCCACGATCGCCTCGTCCTGCTGCTCGTGGTTGACCGTGACCTCCAGAACCGTGAGGACGAAGCCGGGAGGAGGAGCCGCGCCTGCCGGAGGCCCCATGTGTGGCTCGGCTGCTCTGGCAATGGCGGCGAACATGATCGCAATTCCCAAAAATGCCAGCCGGCTAGCGCTGTTCGAGTACCACATCGGCAGCAAGGGGACCTGCATCGGTTTCCGCCTTGACCTGGACCCGACCGGCTGCAATCGTATGCCCGTCGCTGGGTTTGATCGTGACCGTGCGGCGCTGACCCGGCAGGATGTACCAGAGGCCGGCGAAGCGCGCGTCCGGATCGGTTCCGGCGCTCGTCACCTCGATGGTCTGCACCTTGATATGCTTGGCGCCGGTGTTGACTGCGGTCAGCGCTAGCTCCCCCTTGATGGTGCGGGTGCCGCTCCACTCGAGCTGAGGCGCAGTCTTCGTTCCGCTGGCATCGACGAAAATGGGAAGACTGATCTTAAGCGCGAATTGCGCGCCGGCTGATTCCGGCTGCGGCTTGGCCGGTACTTCGGTCACCAGTACCCGATATGCCCGCTCGCGCGCAGCGTCAGGCGCGAGCCGAAGTGCGATCCGTAGAATTTGCGACGCGCCGGGGGCGACGGTGAAAATTGGAGGCGAGGCGAGGATGTCGGTGGTCGGCTCGAGGTGATCGTCGTTGTCCACCTGCGACCAGGCG
>WNGI01001945.1_pt1 | contig 18315 bp, 16 predicted proteins | sample 5400621 | NCBI WGS metagenome assembly WNGI01 (sample SAMN13153374, study PRJNA577476) | soil metagenome | isolation source: 20 cm soil or saprolite under Garry oak tree replicate 1 | place: USA:California | collected 2016-06-15
CGTGAGAAGAAGTCGCGGCGGACCCGGGGCGAGCTCAAGCATCGCGACCCGAGTCCCCATCGCCTCGATTGCGAAGATGAGGCGGCTGCCGACCGTCTCCACGAAATAGCCAACGTCCGAGGCCACGTCGCGGCTCGGCATATACACGTAGTCGAGCTGTTCGAAGGGCGGGTGGCTGGTCGCGTCGGTCATTGCCTCGCTATTGGAGCACACCAACGCCACCGACCCCGACTGACCTGCTCGCGTCGGGTAGCCACAGCACGGCGAACGGCCGCCTTTGCTACCGTTCCTCAATGAGCCCGGGTCCCTCGGCGAATCGGGCGTCCCCGCCGGACGAGACCCTGCGACCCCTGCGGCGCGTACGGCAGATTCGCGAATTCACCGATGAATCGATCACGGAGGAGGAGCTGGCCGCCATTGCCGATGCGGCGCGCTGGTCGGGAAGCAGCGCCAACGAGCAGCCGTGGCGATTCATCCTGATCCGGGACGCCGGCACGTTGCGGCGCCTGGCGGAAGCCGGGTCCCCTCAGACGCGGTCCCTGCGGACCGCCTCGGCCGCGATCGCGATAGCCGTGCCGGACCAAAAGGACCGCGCAGTTTCGCGTGCCTACGATGAAGGTCGAGCCGCGGAGCGGATCCTCATCGCAGCGTCGTTCCTCGGCCTGGGTGGAGGGATCGCCTGGATCCGAAGCGATGCCCGGGACGCGCCCCGGGAGATCCTGGGGCTGCCTCCGGATTGGCTGGTACGCACCATCGTGGCCCTCGGCCATCCGTCTGAATCGGCGCGCCGGCCGAAGTCAAAGCCGGGCGAAGGCCGGCGGCCCCGTCAGGAGACCGTCTTCGAGGAGCGCTGGCCGAAGTCGTAGGCGGTCAGGCCTGGACGGGTCGCGCGAGGAGACCGAGGGCGTCGCAGTCTTCGGCGATGCTCTCGATCAGGTGCAGATCGCCGATCGCACCGAAGCCCTGCAGGATCGTCCGGCTGAGGCCCAGGTCGGCGTATTCACGCAGCCGTGCACGCCGCTCGGGCCCGGCTGAGGTTGACGGTCGGCCCCAGACATGGACGGACACGCGCAGCGTCGTCGGGTCACGCCCGACCTCCTCGCAGCGCTGCCGAATGACCGGCAGGGCGCGCTCGACTTCCTCGGGCATGAGGGCGTCCAGGTTGAGCTCGTCGGCGAAGCGCGCCGCCAGTCGCCAGGTCACGTTCGGTCCGTTGCCGCCAACCACGATCGGCAGGCGAGGCTGCTGGAGCCCCTTCGGTTCGTGGATCGCATCCATGACGCGGGCATGCCGGCCGTCCCAAGTCGCTCGGCCCGGTGCCAGCATGCGCGTGATGATCTCGAGGTGATCGGCCAGGATGGCCAGTCGCTCCGGGGCGCCGGGAAAGCCATAGCCGTAGGCCAGCCACTCGTCTTCCTTCCAGCCGGCCCCGATGCCCAGCTCGGCCCGACCGTTGCTGATGACGTCGAGCGTGGAGATCATCTTGGCCGTGAGCCCCGCGTTGCGGTAGGCGGCGGCCAGCACCAGGTGGCCGACACGGATACGGGACGTCGCCATGGCCAGGGCGGACAGCTCCACGAACGGCTCGAAGATCGGAGCTTCCTGCGGCGGGGGATCGACCTGGAAGTGGTCGTACACCCAGAGCGACTCGAATCCGAGCGCCTCGGTCTCGCGGGCGATCTCGACGGTCCTGTCCCAGGCGCGCCGCGGCTCAACCCCGAGGTACTCGCGATCGCAGCCCTGGGGCATCGTCACCCCGATTTTCACGTGGTCGCCTCCTCCGAAGCGGGGCGGGCCCGGTCCTCGATTTCCCAGGCGTGATCGAGCGCGTGCCAGATCGTGCGCCGCAGCACATAGCGAGGCGACCAGGGCCTCTTGGGTGCGCCCGGGTTTGCCAGGGGCCGGCCACCGACGCTGGCTGTCAGCGCCTCGACCATCGCATCGCGCAAGCGAACCGCGCCACCGTCGTCATCGTTGCGCACTGGCTTGGGCGGCCTTGAACCGAGTTGCGTGAGGTACGCCTCCTCCGACTCCCTGACATGTCGTCGGATCTTGCCGAGGTCTCGTCCGCCCCCGCGTGGGCCCTTGCGAAGCTCCACGCCTTCGGCGCGTGCCGCCACGTCATCGAACGTCTGCCATGCCGCCTTCAGCAACGCCAGTTGCCGTTCGATCTCCGCCTCACCCATCGGCTCTTGGTCGCTCGCGGGCCCGAGCGAGGGCACCCCGAAGTCGGTGCCCGCGTTCCCTCTCAGTCGTTCGGTCACCTTCAGCTCCGAAACGTCGTCCGGTTCCGAGAAGGCCAGGCGGGCGCGCCGAGCCACCGGCGCATAACGGGGCGCATACGCGAATAGGGCCTCGAGGGCGTCAAGCTCCTGCCGGCCCCCGCGCGACCAGCCAGGCCAGTCGATGGAGCTGGCGAACACCCGCTTCGAGCCGGTCTCGACGACGACGGGAATGGATCGAGTGCTCAGGGGCCGCGCCGCCCCGCCGCGATGGCCGGCCCAAGATCGGCCACGTGCGCATCTCGCGTGGCGATGGGATCCAGACCGAACTGCACCTCGAGCGTCTTCATGATCGATGTCGTGTCGTAGACAGTGTGATCGACCGCCGACCTGGTGAGGCTCCGCCCAATCAGGATTGCCGGGATCCTGGTCCCCGGTCCGAACTGGTCGTGGAATCCGGCCGTGGCACCCATGCCCGGCGGTGGAACGTGATCCCACTGCCCGCCGAACTCGTCATAGGTCACCACGATCAGCGTGTTGCCGGCCTGCGGTCCCGTTTCGATCGCCTGGATCAGGTCGATGAGGTGGTTGCCGCCGTTTGGCTCACTGGCGTATCCGGGATGCTCGTTCTCGACACCGTTGGGTTTTACGAAGCTGACCTGAGGGAGCGCCCCGGCCTTGACGGCGTGCAGGAAGTCCTGCTCGTCCTGGAGGTGCGAGCGGCCGGGCGCGCCAGGGATGTATCGCGCGTAGTAGGCCAGCGGCTGATGATGTTGCTGGAACGACTTGTCCGGGCAGTACGGCCAGCCGCCGGGGTTGCCGGCCCCGTCGGCCGGGGCGGGCGCCGAATTCGGGTCGGCGCACGTCGTGCCGGTGCCATTGGTCCAGCCACGTCCGGTCCGGTTTCCGGCTGCGTTGTCCCAGCCACCGGCATACCATGCCCAGCTCACTCCCGCGTCGGACAAGGTGTCTCCGATCGTCATCGGGGTCGCCGTATCGTCGATCACCGGCAGCTTCGGGGCGAAGGCCGCAGTCGGCTGATACCACGGGACCAGCGTGTTTACGGAGTAGTCGCCGCAAGCCAGGCCAACGACCGTCGTCGGCTGACCGCAGAGCTGCGTGACCTCACCGTTCACGACCGGCGTCCGCGTCGGCGTGTAGAGCGGATAGGCGGTCGGGAAGCCATTCGTGTCAAGGACGGAGTGCCTGCCGGCCGGAAACCGGGGAGCAGCGGCGGCCACGAGGTACTGGTGGTTGAGGTAGGAGCCGCCGAACGCCGCCTGGAAGAAATGGTCGGCAATGACGTAATTCGGGGCGCCGTTCGCGTGCAGGTACTGGTAGATCGGGAGCTGCGTGCTGTCGTAATAGCCCATCGTCATGCCGACCGCGTCGGAACCCGTGACGTAGCGGTTCAGCTGACCGCTGTCGAGCTGGTATTGCTCCTGGTAGAAGCGGTGGACCAGGTCGCGGGTGCAGCCCCCAGGGTGCCCGTTCGCGTCGCCATCCAGGATCCCGAACGCGAAGCTGAATTGGTGGTCCCGGTCAGGGCAGGTCGCGGCGGTCGCCGGAATGAACTGGTCGATGTTGTAGGGCGCGTTCGAGAAGTGGAAGGCGGTGGTCGGCCGGTTCGTCCCGAACGAGAACGTGCTCGTGCTGCAGTCCGGCGACAGGGGTGGCGACATCAGGTTCACGTCGCTCATGAGGAGGCAGGCGTACGGGTCGCCCGATTGATCGATCTGGATCGTGTGGTCCGGATCAGCGTCGGAGCGGCCGACTACGTGTTGGCCGCCGACCGTCCCCCAGTTGCCGTACAGGTTGTCGAAGCTGTGGTTCTCCTCGTAGATCACCACGATGTGCTTGAAGTTCCCCAGGGGCCCCTGCTTGGGGGCGGCGGCGGTCGACGATATGGGCCCGAACGCGACGGCGAGAAGCGCGATCGAGGCCACGAGAACCCTGCCGAACCGGGCATGACGAGAGTTCACGGTTCCTCCTCCAGGCTGTCCCGAGGGGCCCTACCGCAAATGTCGAGGTCTCGCGCGGAGCGTACGACCGGGCCGCGTCCTCGCGCAAGGGGAGCTCACCCGAAAGGCGCTGCCGCGAACCCTGCGAGTGCCTCGCTCGATGGCACGAAGTAATAGGCGCCGGTCAGGGCATGCGCGAAGTCGGTCAGTCGGTCTCGGCGGCCGCCTCGACGGGCGATCATGCTGTCGAGCATCGCGTCCAATCGGGCGCGGTCTCGGCTGAAGCCCACGAAGATCGTCCCGTGCCGGGTCAGAGTTCCATAGCCGATGTTCCGTCGGAAGATCCGGCCGAACTGGTCCTGGTCCGTTCGGGCAACGTGGGACGTCTCCGGCCTCGGTTCGAGCTCGTCGCCCTGCAGCTTCCGGCGACCCATCACCTGCTCCTGCTCGGGGATCGGCAGCGTCTCCCATTGGATGACGTCGTGTTCCCACTCCTGGAGGAGCAACACGCTGCCGCCTTCGCCGAGCGACCCGGCCTCCACGATCGCCGCCTCCGTGGCGTCCACCAGCGTCGGGTTCTCGGTGCCATCGACGAACCCCGTCAGGTCGAGATCGCGGTGGTAGGGCCAGCCCACCATCTCGTGCGCGAGCGTTGCATACGAGGCCAGCGCGGCGACGACACCTCGCGACACGTCGAACACGACGTCGTAGGCCGCGCCGGCCAACCAGACCACGACATCGTGCTGCGTCGCCGGAAGGGTGAAGCCGTCGGCACCGACGACGGGCTGCGCGAATCCCGTAAGCCGGGCTGGCGAGGCTTCCGGCGCAACCGACGCCCAGAGCTCCGGACGGAAGCCGGCCACGAGATTGACGCCGCCGATGGTCGTGCGCGGCTCCCGGAGGCTGGCAACCCGTCGGACCAGCTCGCGCGAGTCAGCTCCCGGCCGCTCGTCCATTTCGAGATAGGCGTGGGACATCGTGCCAAGCGCGAAGATGCCAGTCTGGGGCGTCGCCACCGACGCAGAATACGCGTCCCGATCAGATCCTTCGGCGGCTGGTGACGAGGCCCGGGGCCAAGGCCTGGGCGCCCGGTGAGCGGGCAGACGGTCAGGGCTGGACGAACCTCTTGATGAAGTTCAGCGCCGTGTCGGCGACCTCCCGCCAGCCGCTGTCGATCGTCAGCGCGTGGCCCCGACCGGCGATCTTGACGATTTCGGTCACACCTTGATTCCGCTTCTGGCGCTTGTATGAGGCGTTGGCGATGGCCCACGGCACGACGTGATCCAGCTCACCATCGATGATCAACAACGGTCCGCGGTCGGGGTTCCTCGTGTCGACCTTCGCCTCCGTCCACGGATTGAGGTTGGCGGTCGCCGCCTGGAACAGCGGCTCGCCCGGGGCCGCCACAGCGAATGTGGAATACAGCTCCTTGGCCTCGTCCTCGCTGACGGCGTTGGCAAACGCGTAGCGGAATTGCTCGTAGGTCAGCGGAACCGCGCGGTTGTGATTGAGGGGATTGCGGAGCACTGGCGACGCGGATCTCAGGGCGGAGATCGGTAGCGGGAGGACGCCCCGGAATGGCGCCGGATCGATGGCCACCGATGCCGCCGACAGGCTTCGCCCGGCGAGGATCTGCGTGAGCAGGCCGCCGAACGAATGCCCGACCACCGCGGGCTTCTTCGTGAGCTGATGGATCACGCCGTCGAAATGGTCGGCAACCTCTTTGATCGACTTGTTGGCGAAGACCTCCGGGTGCTGCCTCGCCTCCGCGACTGTCTCAGGATCATCGGGCCAACCCGGCGCGAGCGTCGCGTAGCCAGCCTCGTCAAAGGCCGTGCGCCAGCGGTCCCAGCTGCTCGGCAGCAACCACAGACCGTGGACGAAGACGACCGGCGTGCGTCCCGCGGAATTCGCCGCGTCAATCTGCTGTGCTTCATGCCCGGTGACTGTTGCCATGATGGGTTCTCCCTCATCCTTGTCCTGGCCGGCCGTCGCTCGAGCTCCGGAAACGGGCGCGGAACCTATCTTCCTTCAAACCGCCGTATGCCTACTCGACAGGCATCGATAATGCGGCCCTTAGTCATGTCTGCACTCCTGCCCCTCGATAGTCGACAAGCCCGCATCACTCGCCTCCTCCTCGCGGACGGCAGGCCGTCGAGCACGCAGGCGATCGCCGCCGAGCTCGAGCTGACGCCGCGGGTCGTCCGCTACAACCTGCCACTCATCGAGTCGTATCTCCGCTCGGCCGGCCTCCAGGTCGTCCGGCGCCGCGGGCTGGGGGTCTGGATCTCCGGCGAGGAGGAACAGCGACGGGCGATCCTGGCCTCCCTTGATCCATCCGCCGGGCCACAGGTCCTCGATACGGCCGACCGCAAGCTGAGGGCCCTGGCTGCGCTCCTGGACAGGGCTCCGGAACCCATTCAGCTGGCCGACCTGGAGGTGGAGCTGGGCGCCTCGCGGCCCACCGTTCGGCGCGACGTTCGAGCCGCTGAGGCGTGGCTCGAAGAGCACCATCTTCATCTTCAGCGCATCCCTGGCGTTGGCATCGTGGTGCGCGGAAGCGAGCTCGACGTCCGCAAGGGACTCCTGGCGCTTGTCCTCGAAGCAGTGCCCGCGGAGGCGCTCCTGTCCGAGGGCGAAAGGAGCGCTGGGCTTGAGGGCGCCACGAACAGACCTCTTTCGGTGCGGCTTGGCAGGCTAGGGACGGACCTCGACCTGCCGACCCACCGGTCGATCCTGGCTGAGCAGCTCCACGAGCTCGACGAAAACGGGCCGATGGCGATGGTTGCCGCGCTGTACCTGGCGATCGTCACGCGGCGAGTCCGGGCCGGCCACGGGGCGGAGCTCCAGAGTGGACAGCTCCGCTCCCTGATCGAACATCCCGTGACCGACGCGGCCACGCGCATAGCGGCGGCCGTCGAGGCGTCGGCTGGGCTGACCATGGGCGAGGCAGACGTTGCCGCGATCACCGAGTTTCTCCTCGGGTTCGTGGAGCTCGCCGATGTCGGGTTTCGGACGGAGGCCGACGACGACTCCGCGGTCGACCGGATCGTCACGTCGGCCGCGACACGGCTGCATCCGGCCCTGGCCGAGGACGACCAGCTGCGGCGCACCCTCGGCGAACATCTTCGGCGCCTTCGAATCCGTCTCCGCTACGGGTTGCCCGTCAGCAATCCGCTCGACCATGAGGTGCGCGAGCGCTATCCGGACGTCTACGCCGTCGCACGCGACATCGCCGCCGAGCTGGGCCCGCTCGGCGATGCGATCGTCCCACCGGAAGAGGTCGGCTTCCTGACCATGTATCTCGCTGGCTCCCTGGAGCGCAACCGACTCCGGCCCAAGGTACGGATTACCGTCGTCTGTCCAGCGGGAATGGCCACCGCATGGATCCTCGTGTCGCGCCTGTTGGCCGAATTCCCCCAGGTCGAAGTCGGTCGAGTTGTGTCCAAGACCGAGTACGAACGGGACCCCGAGGATCCGGGCACAGGCCTCGTGGTCAGCACGGTCCCTCTCGACGAGGAGCCCGACCGGCCGCCGACGATCGTCGTAAGCCCGCTCCTCCACGAGCGCGACGTACGGCACCTGAGCCGAATCCTGGGTGAACCGACGCACTGATCAGGCCGAACGGGATTGTCACAACTTGTTGCGGCCAGATTGAGACTTGTTACGAGCCGATCACCCTCCGATGATGCCGGCCAATCAAACCCGGAATGGAGGAAAGGCTGTGCAGGAGCGGATCCAACGCGTCGGCGGCAACCTGGCCGCCATCGTCATCCCGAACATCGGCGCCTTCATCGCCTGGGGCCTGATCACGGCGTTCGTTATCCCGACTGGCTGGACGCCGAACAAGACGTTGGCGGCGCTGGTCGGCCCGATGATCACGTACCTCCTCCCGATACTCCTGGGGTACACGGGAGGCAAACTCGTCTACGGCCACCGCGGTGGAGTGGTCGGCGCGGTCGTGACGGCCGGGATCATCGTCGGCTCCAGTGTGCCGATGTTCCTCGGCGCGATGATCGTTGGGCCGGTCGGTGGCTTCCTGATCAAGAAGTTCGACGAGCTCACGGCCGAAAGCATTCCATCCGGCTTCGAGATGCTTGCCAACAACTTCTCGGCCGGGATCCTGGGAGCACTCCTTGCGATCGCCGGCGTCCTTGCCGTGGGCCCACTTCTGGACTCGTTCTCGACGGGCCTTGGAAACTTCGTCCACGGCCTGATCAATGCGGGCCTGCTGCCCATCGCTGACATCCCGATCGAGGTCGGCAAGGTCCTGTTCCTCAACAATGCGATCAACCACGGAGTTCTCGCGCCGCTCGGGGTCGCCGACGCCGCGAAGAACGGCCGGGCGATCGAATTCCTGCTGGAGACGAACCCGGGCCCCGGCCTTGGGCTGCTCCTGGCATTTGCGGTCGCCGGCAAGGGCATGGCCAAGCTGTCCGCACCAGGGGCGATCATCATCCACTTCTTCGGCGGGATCCACGAGATCTACTTCCCGTACGTTCTGTCCCACCCGATCATGATCCTGGCCATGTGGGCCGGCGGGATCTGCGCCGACATCGTGTTTGTCACCCTGAACGCCGGCCTGGTGGCGACGCCATCGCCGGGCAGCATCTTCGCTTACCTCGCCGTCACGCCGCCGGGCCAGCACATTCCCGTCCTGAGCGGTGTGGCTGTCGGCGCAATCGTCTCCTTCGCCGTGGGATCGACGATCCTGCGACTGGTCCCAGTCAAGGAACAGGAATCCGAGAACGCCCCGGTTCCGTCTACGGTTCAGACGCCGGCACCCGTACCGGCCTGACTTCTCGACATCCCGCCACCGGCCGGTCCTCCACCCTCCGGCCGGTGGCAATCACCCGGGAGGGTGCCTCATGGTCACCAAGCACGCCGCCGACGTGAAGCTCGTCGTGTTCGTCTGTGAGGCCGGCATGGGCTCCAGCCTCATCGGCGCGAACCAGCTGAAGAAGCGCATCAAGGACCTCGGGCTCGACGTTCGGGTCATCCACTCGCCGGTCAACGAGGTCCCGCCCGAGACCGACGTCGTGGTGGCCCACGAGGGCCTCGCCGAGCGGGCGCGCAAAGTTGCACCTGCCGCCGTCGTCCTGACCTTCCGCAACTTCCTCAACAACACCGCATCGGACCAGGTGGTCCGAAGTCTGTCCACGGGCGAGGACATCTCCAGCGAACCCGGGCAGGTCGCGTGACGATCGAAGCGCTTTCGAAGTCTGCGGTCGTCGTCGGAGCGACCGCCGCAGATCAGGCCGCCGCGATCGATCTCGTTGGCGGCATGCTCGTGGCCGAAGGCTGCGTCACACCCGACTACGTGGTCGAGATGCAGGCCCGCGAACAGATCGTCTCGACGTATCTCGGCAACGGCATCGCGCTGCCCCACGGGACGAACGAGGCGCGCAGCGCCGTTATCAGAACCGGACTCGCGATCGCCCAGTTTCCCGATGGCGTGATGTGGGGTGAGGAGCCGGCCAAGCTCGTGATCGGCCTCGCCGCAACTTCCGGAGAGCACCTCGGCGTGCTCGCGCGACTGGCCACGATCCTCGGCGACGAGGCGTTGTGCCGTCGCCTCGGCACTACGCAAGATCCGGACGAGATCTATCGGACGCTGACCGCGGAGGACACGGACAGCCCGCCGGGCGACGGATATCCGGCTCGTGTTGACGAGATCGCAGTCGGCCTCAAAATCACGAATCCGGCCGGGCTGCACGCCCGACCGGCCGCGAATGTCGTCGACCGTGTCCGTGGTTTCGAGGCGGAGGTCATGATCGAGTCGAACGGCCGGCGCGCCAACGCGCGCAGCATCACTGCCTTGCTCGGGCTCGGCGCGGCCGTCGGCGGCGACGTGCGCATCGTCGCTCGTGGAACTGATGCGCAGGGGGCCGTCGATGCGGTCGCCAGCGTGCTCACCAGCACCGAGGGCTGATATGGCTCGCCTCGATCGTGATGGCATCCTGACCGGGATTACAGCATCTCTCAAGGCCACACCCGATCCGGAGGGATTGGCCGACCTGGTCGCGTCCCAGGGCAGGATCAACGTTGCCGCGACGGGGGCCGAGATTGGCCCGGCGATCAAGCGGTTGACCTCGCTCCCCGGATACCGGTGGGTCGCAATCAACGGCGGCGACCTGTTCGTGGCGAGCCCGCTGACGATTGGGACGAAGGTCGGCATCATCGATCCGACCGGGAAAGTTCTCAAGGCGGCCGATCTCCCGCGACCAAAGTGAGCGGCCTCGCCGGCGTCCAGGAGCAGTCCCCGGCATACCGGCGGCTGTCAGATCGTTTACCCACGCGGACGCTGGCCTGGAACGTCTACGGCAGGGGAATCGAGAGCGTCGGTCGCAACGGGGCCCCCGAATCGGTCGAGGTCGGTTCGCCGCACGAGGACCAGCTGCTCGTGCGGGTGGATGCGGTCGGCCTGTGCTTTTCGGACGTCAAATTGGTCCGCCTCGGAAGCGACCATCCGAAACTGTACGGCCGTGACCTCTCGCGGGAGCCGACCCGGCTCGGCCATGAGACCGCGGTGACGGTGGTTGCCGTGGGCGCGCAACTGGCCGACCGGTTTCGGCCGGGCCAGCGGCTCGCGATCCAGCCGGACATCTACGTCGGCGGTCGCAGCACCGCCTACGGCTACACGATCCCCGGAGGCCTGATCGGCTATCACCTCATCGGTCCCGAGGTGCTCGACGCCGACGACGGAGCCTACGTCGTTCCGGTCGACGATAGGCTGGGGTTCGCGGAAACCGCGCTGACCGAACCGTGGGCCTGCGTCGAGGCGGCCTACACGCAGCGCCGCCGCCTCGTCCCGGCTGTCGGGGGGCGCACCTGGGTGATCGGGCAGGCTGAGGATGCACGCGAATACCGGTTCGGAGACACGCTCGCCGGTGCACGGGAGATCGTGGTGAGCGAGCTCCGGGACGAGGTCATCTCAGGCATTCGGGCGGGCGCGCCTGGCGCGCTGATCACCGTGGCTGAGATCGAGCAGACGGAAGGCCCGTTCGACGACGTGATCCTGCTCGGGCCCCGCTCGGCGCACGTCGTCAGCAGGGCCGCGGATGCGCTGGCGTTTCGGGGCGTGCTCAACCTCGTCGGCAAGGAGCCGCTCGACGGGCCTGTCGACCTCGATATCGGGCGGATCCATTACCACTACACAGCCTATGTCGGTTCCACGGGCCCGGACGTCGCGAACTCATATGGCGAGGCGCGCAACCGGGCGGACCTGCTGCCCGGCGGCGTCGCACTCTTCGTCGGGGCGGCCGGGCCGATGGGCCAGATGCACCTCGAGCGCGCCCTTCGGCTGCCCAACGGACCGGCTCGCTTCATCGGGGTGGACCTGGACCCGCATCGGTTGGAGGCCGCGAAGGCACGCCTCGGGCCGATCGCCGCTGCCAACGACCGCGAGCTCCTCATGGCCGTGACTGGCGAGAACGGCGAATCGCTGGAGGCTCTGGTGGCCCGGGAAACGGGCGGTCGGGGCGCCGATGACGTCGTCGTCACCGCGCCCAGCGCAGCGGCTGTGACCGAGGCATCCCACGTCATGGCCCCCGACGGCATGCTCGTCCTGTTCGCCGGACTACCCGTCGGCACGCGGGCTCCGCTCGACCTGTCTCCGGTCTTCCTGCGAGGCGCCCAGTACACCGGGACCTCCGGATCGCGGATCCTCGACCAGGAACTGGTCGTGGAAAAGACGCTTCTCGGCCAGCTGTCGCCCGGCCGAGCGCTCGCCGCAGTCGGAGGGATCGAGGCGGCGGCAGACGGCCTCCAGGCGATGATCGACGGCCGCTTCCCCGGCAAGATCGTCATCTTCCCGCAGCTCCGCGGCCTGCCCCTCACGTCCCTCGAGGACCTGGCGGTCGGGGACCAGGAATTGGCCGGGGCTCTCGGCGACGGTGGGACCTGGACGTCCGAGGCGGAAGCGGTCCTCTACGCTCGTTACGCGGCCCCGACCGACGAGTCGTGATCGTCACGGTCACGCCCAACCCGAGTATCGACCGCACGATCCGGGTCGAGCGCCTCGTACGCGGCTCACTCAATCGTGCTTCGGTTGCCAACTCGGAGGCCGCCGGAAAGGGCCTCAACGTCTCGCGGGCGCTGGCCATCGCGGGCCACGAAACCCTGGCCGTCCTGCCACTGCCCCGCGAAACGGCGACAACGTATCTCGAGCTTCTCGCCGACGCCGTGCCGATTGCGCCAGTACTCGTCGACGGATCGATTCGAGTCAACATCAGCCTCGTCGAGGCGGACGGCACAGTGACCAAAGTGAACGAGCCCGGCCCTGCACTCGACGGATCTGACGTCGATACGCTCCTGTCCGCCGTGGCAGCCGCGACTTCGGCGACCTGGGTCGTGGGCTGCGGATCCCTGCCGCCAGGGGTATCGGCCGACTTCTATGCTCGACTTGCACAGCTCGGCGTGGGCGGACGTCGGGTAGCGGTCGACACGAGCGGTGAGGCGCTCCGGGCGTGCGTCGGGTCGGGCGTCGCCCTCCTGAAGCCCAATCTCGTCGAGCTCGAGGAGTTGTCAGGCTGCCGGCTCGCGACCCTCGGCGAGACGGTCGACGCGGCGGCGGGCCTCGTCGGGGCCGGCGTCGATGCGGTCGTGGTCAGCCTCGGTCGCGATGGTGCGGTCTACGTGGATCGGTCGGGGGCCGTTCATGCCGAGGCGTCGATCGACGACGCCGTCAACCCAGTCGGCGCCGGCGACGCCTTCCTCGCTGGCTACCTGGCCGCGGGCGGCGGTCCAGGCGCGCTGCGCCAAGCCGTCGAGTGGTCCGTGGCCGCGGTCCGGTCGCCGGGCACGCGGATGCGCGCGCTGACGAACAGCGATCGGGAGGCTGTCACCGTCCACGACCACCTGGACCGGGCCCGGATACTGACGTCGTGAAAACTTCGACCGTCGGTGTGGCCCCTGAGGCCACGCCGCGAGCTCTGCTCCGTGGCGTCCCGGCGGCGCCTGGGGTCGCCCGAGGGCATTGGGTGCGGATCGAGCGGCGCTCGCTGCCGGCTGCCCGCCGAATTGAAGAGGGCCAGGCCGATGCCGAGATAGCCCGGTTGATGGCCGCCGCGGAGGCAGTGGCCGCCGCGTCCGAGGAGCTGGCGTCGCGGACCCGAGAGGCCGGTCTGTCGGACGAAGCCGAGATCTTCGAGGCCCACGCTGCAATGGCACTCGACCCTGAGCTCCTGGGGACGGCGTCGGGCCACATCCGGGAGGACGCCATCGACGCCGTCGGAGCGGTCGCCGCCGCGGCGGCCGCCGCTGCCGAGATGCTCCGAGGGCTCGACGACGAGCTCCTCCGGGCGCGAGCAACTGACGTCATCGACGTCGGTGACCAGATCGCCCGGGAGGTGGCCGGAGTGCCCCTCGCCGACGTGACCCTGAGCCAACCGATGATCGTCGTCGCGGACGACCTCCCGCCGTCGATGACCGCCACGCTTCCACGGGACCGACTCCTTGGGATCGCCCTGGAGGGCTCGTCGCCGACCGCCCATGCCTCGATCCTCGCCCGGGCGTACGGCATCCCGGCGGTCGTGGGCGCGGCCGGCTTGCTCGCTGCCCTGACCGAGCGCGGACCACTTGTCGAGCTGGCAATCGATGGCTCGACGGGCGAGATCGTCGTCGCCCCCAGCCCGGAGGACCTCGCGGCCTTCGAGCAGCGCGCGGAGCTCGGGCGGCGAGACCGGGAACGAGATCTGAACGAAGCATCGCTCCCGGTCGTCACGCGCGACGGCACCGTCGTCACGCTGCAGGCCAACATCGGGTCTCCTGCGGAGAGTCAGGCCGCGGTGGCCCTGGGCGCCCGAGGGGTCGGCCTGTTCAGGACCGAATTCCTGTTCCTGGAGCGCTCGACTCCCCCGTCCGAGGACGAGCAGGCCGAGGCCTACGGCGCGGTCGCGGAGGCGTTCGCGCCGCATCCCGTCACGATCCGCCTGCTCGACGTGGGCGGGGACAAGCCGATCCCGTACTTGCCGATCGCGCCCGAGGACAACCCCTTCCTGGGGGTCCGGGCGCTTCGACTGGCGGAGTCGCAGCGGGACCTGTTCCTGACTCAGCTGCGCGCCTGCCATCGCGCCGCGGCCCGCGGCCGGGTCAAGGTCATGGCGCCGATGGTCGCAGATGCCGGCGACATGGCGACTCTCAGCGAGCTCGCCGAGCGCGCCCGTGCGGAGGTCAGTGGCGCCGGACAGGCTACCGGTGAGATCGAGCTCGGGGTGATGCTCGAGATCCCTTCGGCCATCCTGACCGCCGCGACGTACTTCGACCGTCTCCGATTCGCGAGCCTCGGCACGAACGACCTGCTGCAGTACACGCTGGCCGTCGACCGCGGAAATCCCGCCCTGGAACGCTATCGCGACTCGCTTCACCCGGCGTTGCTTGGGCTCATCCGTCTCGCGGTTGCGGCAGCTGCCCAGTTCGGCATCGAGCTATCGGTGTGCGGAGAGATGGCCGGCGACCCGGTCGCGGCGCTTGCGCTCGTCGGCCTGGGCGTTCGGTCTCTCAGCATGGCGGCCCCGGGCCTGCCGGCCGTCAGGCGGAGCATCCGCGGGGCGTCACTGGCGGATCTGGAGGTTGCAGCCGACGCAGCGCTTGCGGATCGATCGGCCGCCGACGTTCGGCTGCGATTTGAAAAGCTGACCATCGCGGCGCCCTGAAGATGGCCTGTCCCGTCAGCCTTTGATCGTTCCGCTGAGGTCGGCGCCTGGACGAGCATTCAGAAGCGTCAGGGATCGGACGGGTCGCGGACCGGGCTGGCAGTGTCGTCGGCTCGGGTCGGGAGAATCTCGGGATCGCGGGCTCGCGGCTCGATGATGACGATGGTCCGGAAGGGAGCAACTTCTCCGACGCGGTGCCTCGCCTCGTCGATCGAGCGGGTGATCGCATTCGCGCTCCGCTCTGCATCCACCCACACGCCGGCGGCGACGACCAGGTCCTCGGGACCGACGTGGATCGTCCGGAGCTCTCGAACGCCGGAGATGCCCTCGGTGCTCGCGATTGCGTCGCGAATATCCGCGACGACGCCGACTGCCGCCGCCTCCCCGACGAGGAGGCTCTGGGTTTCCCGGTTGACCACGAGCCCGATCGCCATGAGGAGGATGCCGATGGCGATCGAGGCCAGCGCGTCCCAGGTACCCTCACCGGTGATTGCGCTCAAGGTCACCCCCAATGCCGCGATCGCCACACCCATGATCGCCCCGAGATCCTCGAGGAAGACGACGATCAGCTCGGGCGCCTTCGTGTCGCGAAGAAGGCGCTTCCAGGTCAGTTCTCCTTTGGCGCCTCCCCAGGCTCGAACCGTCGTTCTGAGTGACCAGCCCTCCAGCATCGCGGCGAGGGCGAGGACGCCGAACGCCCAGCGCGGATCGACGATCTGCTCCCCGGCGATCAGGTGGTTGACACCCTCGAGAACCGACAGCACGCCGCCGATCCAGAAGACCGTCAGCGAGACGACGAAGGCATACAGGAATCGATACCGCGCATGGCCGAAGGGATGACGGAGGTCCGGCGGCCGGCTGGCTCGTCGCGCGCCGATGAGCAGGAGGACCTCGTTCACCGAGTCCGCCACTGAATGGATGGCCTCGGCCAGCATTGCCGACGAGCCCGTGATCGCGGCCGCTCCGGCTTTCGCGACGGCGATGGCGAGATTCGCGGCGAGGGCCATCAGGATCGCGGCGCGGCGCGTCGGACGCTCGTCACGATTGGCGGCCGCCCGTCGCCGTTCTCGGGGCGGATCCTCGGTGCGACCGGATGGCTGCGACGTCACGACGCGGCCATCTTCGCGGATGGTCCGGCTAATGTGACGCCCGGAAACCGTTCCAAATGATCAATTCGTGAGGCGCTGAAAATGCCTTCCCGGCATCGCGCGCGTCCGAGCCATGCCTCATGGCCTTCGAAAGCCGACTGGGACGCGCTGAGGTCGCAGGTCGGGGGTCGGCTGCTCGAGCTGGAACCACCGCTGGCTGCCTGCCGGACCGCGCCCGAGGGCCTGGCCTGCCTCGAGGCGCTCAGGCGGCTCAAGAATCCGTACTGGCTGGGCGATCAGCCGTCGCTGACGCAAGCATCGGGGTGGCTCGACGCCTGGACGTCGACTCCCAGCGCCTTCGCGGTGGCCGCGGCGAAGACCGGAGACGTGGTCGCTGCAGTCAACTTCGCGCGGGAGCATAACGTGCGCCTTGTCATCAAAGGCGGTGGGCACAGCTACCACGGAGCCTCCAGTTCTGCGGACTCGCTCCTGATCTGGACACGAGCGATGAACGACGTCGTGCTGCACGATGCGTTTGTGCCCGACGGCGGTGCGGGAGCGATTGCGCCGGGACCGGCGGTTTCCGTCGGGGCGGGCGCGATCTGGGTACACGTCTATGACGCTGTGACGACCCGAGCCGAGCGGTACGTGCAAGGAGGCGGCTGCATGACGGTCGGCGTCGCCGGGCTCATCCAGAGCGGCGGTTTCGGGAGCTTCTCGAAGGGATTTGGGCTCGCAGCGGCGGGCCTGTTGCAGGCCGAGGTGGTCACTGCGGACGGCGAGACGCGAACAGCCAATGCCTTCACCCACCCAGACCTGTTCTGGGCGCTCAAGGGTGGCGGCGGAGGCACCTTCGGCGTCGTGACCAGGGTCACGCTCGGGACGCGTGAGCTCCCTCCGACGCTCGGAGTAGTTTTCGGAACGGTCCAAGCCCATTCGGCGGTGGCATTCCGCCGTCTGACAGGTCGCGTCGTCAGCTTCTACCGCGAGCGACTCTTCAACCCCCACTGGGGCGAGCAGATCCATTTCGAGCCAAACGACAGCGTCGGGATCGGGATGGTGTTCCAGGGGCTGAGCAGCCAGCAGGCGGAGGAGGCCTGGCGTCCCTTCCTCGACTGGGTTGCGGAGGCACCGCAGGATTTCAGCTGGTCCACGCCGCTCACGATCGAGGAGCTCCCGGCACGTCACTTTTGGGACGTGGGGTTTCTGAGCGAGATTGCCCCCGCGCGCATCCTCGCAGACGACCGTCCGGATGCGCAGCAGGTCAGTTTCCTGTGGGCCGGCAATCTGGGCGAGGCCGGGCAGTTTCTGCACGCGTATTACTCGGCGTGGCTGCCCGCGTCGTTGCTCGAGGACAACCAGCAGCCCTCGCTGGTCGAGGCCCTCTTCGCCGCGAGCCGCCACTGGGGCATCTCGCTGCATTTCAACAAGGGTCTGGCAGGCGCACCAGCAGCCGACCGTGCAGCGGCCAGGGAGACGGCGATGAACCCGGTCGTGATTGACGCGTTTGCCCTGGCTTTCGTCATCGCCAGCGGCCCACCCGCCTTCCGGGACATCCCTGGCGGCGAAGCCGACCTGGCAGCCGCTCGCCGGGAGGCCGCGGCGGCCAGGCGGGCGAGTGACGAGGTGTCAAGACTCGTTCCGACCCCCGCGTCCTACGTATCGGAGAGCGACTTCTTCACTGGCGAGTGGCAAGAGGCGTTGACTTCTTCATTGCTGACTGGCAGGAGGCATTCTGGGGGTCGAACTACCCGAGGCTCGTCGCGGTGAAGCGGAAATACGATCCCACGGGTCTTTTCTTCGCCCATCATGGCGTGGGAAGCGAGGAATGGGAGGCCGACGGGTTCACGAGAGTGGCCGAAGACGACGCGGGGTGACGGCCGGCCCTACTGCGAGGACATCCGCCGGGCACGTCGATCAACCGCCCGATGGACGCACGTTCTGGTTCAGGTGGAACACGTTGTCGGGGTCGTAACGGTCCTTGACCGCGACAAGGCGGTCATATGTCGCCTCACCGAAGGCCGCACGCACCTTGTCGGTCTCTGCGCTTTCGATCGCGTTGACATAGGACCGGCCGGTCGAGAGCGGCAGGATCGAGTCACCGTAGGCTCGTGCGGCGGCCACCCGCTCCGCGTCCTTTGCGGCGTCCTCCCAGGTCGACGTGACGACGAGGTCGAACTGCGCATCACGACCGCTGAACGCGCTGTCGTCTGTGCTCACCCTTGATATCGATCCACCCAGCTGGCCCATGCTGCCGTTCGCGGCGACCTCCGGATCGAGTCCGCCACGGGCAAGGAACGCTCCCACGAACGCATCGGGCGTCGAGCGAATGAAGTGCGACCGCGCGTACTGTCGCAGTCCGTGCGTCTGGGCGTCATCGGCTGCTCGT
>WNGI01001771.1_pt1 | contig 18303 bp, 15 predicted proteins | sample 5400621 | NCBI WGS metagenome assembly WNGI01 (sample SAMN13153374, study PRJNA577476) | soil metagenome | isolation source: 20 cm soil or saprolite under Garry oak tree replicate 1 | place: USA:California | collected 2016-06-15
TGATCTCACCAACACGAAGATTCAGCCCTGGATACATCGAATTCATCAACGATGATTTTCCGACACCAGACGGTCCACTGAGCACCGATGTGCGTCCAGCGAGTGCGTCGTGGAGCTCATCGAGACCGATTCGCTGCTTGACGCTCGTGAAATGCAGAGGGTATCCGGCACGCAGATAATCAGCGAATCGATTTTTTGTCTCGGCGAGATCGACCAGCTCGATTTTGTTTATCACGATTCGCGCCTCGAGATCGTTTCCTTCGGCAATCACAAGAAAACGATCGAGCATTCGCACGTGAGGCTCCGGATTCGCCGCGGCGAAAACGACCACCACCTGATCGATGTTTGCGACGACGATTCGCTCGCCGCGCCCTTCACCGGGCAGACGACGCGCGAGCTGCGAGCGACGGGGAAGAATTTCCGATATCGCCCAGCCGGCGTGGACGTCACGCTCGAGCAAAACGTCGTCGCCGACGGTCAACTTCAGCTTGTCGTGCCGCTCCTTTTTCAATCTTCCGCGAAGCGACGCCTCGACCGTCTCACCATTTTCGGTGCGAACAACCCAGATGCCACCCGTCCCTTTTACAACCACGCCTTTTTCACGAACCCGCTTTGCGGCAACGGTCACGCGCCAGCCTCGATGAGTCCATCGAGGACACTGCGCACTTCACTCAGCTTCATTGCTCCGACTTTTGCAATCGCTTCGGCCTCGGTTGCGCCGTACTCGAGGTAGTCGGTCTCGAGATGTCCCGCAGCGACGGGATCTCCAGCACGCCACCTCACGAAGAGCAGAAACGCGCCGAATTGTTTTCCGCGCTCGCCGGTTTCGTCCGCGACGATCTCGACGCTGTACGACGCGCCGTCTTTGCCCTCGAATGCAGCTGGTCTCGCGTGTACCGCCATGTAGCCGCCAATCGTGTTGGCGTCGCCGCGCGCGTGATCAGCAGGGAGAAACTGACCCATCTCAAGCGCGATTCCGGCCGACCATTTCCTTCAGCACATTGCCGGTGATGAACGCAACGTTCGCTGGGCGTTCCGCGAGACGCCGCATGAGATATGGATACCACTGCGTTCCGAACGGAACGTAGACGCGCATCCTGTAACCCTCGCTGACGAGTTTCTCCTGGAGATCGCGCCGCACTCCATAGAGCATCTGGAACTCGAATCGGTCTGCAGCGATGTCGTTGTCGCGAGCGAAACGCTTAGTCTCTCGCACCATGCGCTCGTCATGTGTCGCAATTCCGGGATAGTGCCCCTCGAGCAGCAGCTCCCGCATGCACCGCAGATACGAATCGTCCACATCTTTCTTCTCGGCGTATGCGACTGATGCCGGCTCCTTGTACGCCCCCTTGCAGAGTCGTACGCGCGCGCCCGCCTTGTTTGCTTCCTGCACATCCTGAAATGCGCGGTACAGGTAGCTCTGAAGAACAATTCCTACATTGCCGCGAAACGATGGGAAGAGCCGCTGATAAAAAATGTCCAGCGTTTTCTGAGTGTAGTCGCTTCCTTCCATGTCGATTCGCACGAACGTCTCGAGCTCACGGGCTCTCTCGAGGATGTTCTGCATGTTCGCGATGCAAAGCTCCTCGTCGATGTCGAGTCCCATCGCAGTGAGTTTCACGGATACATTGGCGTCGAGCTTCTTCTCATTGATGCGATCGAGAATCCGGATGTATTGTCTGGCGGTCGCGCGCGATTCATTCTCGTTCCGAACGCTTTCGCCGAGGAGGTCGAGTGAGGCGGTGATTCTCTTTGCGTTGAGTTTCGCGACGGCGTCGAGTGCGGTGTCCAGCGTTTCGCCGGCTACAAAACGCGAGGCGAATCCTTTGGCCATTCGGTTGTGTCGGACGAAGCTGAAAACTTTCGGCTGCGAGGAAAGGTAGAGGAGTGCGCTGCGTAGCATCGATTGAGTTTAACGGGATGCGGGCCGGGGATCGCTCATCAGTCTCGTTACTGGATAGGTGGCTGCCGGCTTGAGCTCGCTATCGAAGAAGTTCCAGGTGACAAGTCCGTCATCGCTTTGCGGCTCGAGAAGATAAACGGCGACAATGCCCAGGGGTTGATTGGTGCGGACGATATACGTCCCCGCCGGAATCTCGCGCGACTCAGTGGTCCAGTGTCCGACTAGCTGCATCTCATGATGTCCTTGAAATGGACGCGGCGAAATCAATGTCGAATCGACTGTGAACCGCTCGGCTTGGGTGGAAGTAACGCGAGTGACCGAATCCACAATTACACCGTGGAGTCGGAGGACGCGAACAGCTTGAGTGTCGGAGGCAGGTATCGCGTACGCGACTGGCGGGGCAGCGAAGAGCGTAGGCTTGAATCGATCGAGGACAGGCATTTTCACCGCGTGGAATCTGCCAGTGCGTCGTCTGCCCTTCGGAACGCCAGGCTGTGTTCGTGTGGAATCGCCTGTGCGCTCGATGTCCTCTGCTACTACATCGATCGCGGATGGTGCTGCAATGATCTCCGATCGAATCGGTATCGGGCTAATGAGACGGGCGCGACCCTTCACGACTTGCGGGGACGCGCACCCATTAGAGAAGCAATCCTGAGTCAGTTCGACAGCGTGGCTATTGCTCGCTTCCGTTACCAGCCTGCGAATTGTCGCGGCACGCTCAGCAACGACCGAAAGAATCTCCCGGACGAAAGCGTACGTGGAAGCGACTCGGTGCTCGAAAGGATCGTGCGAATATGCCTCGCTCAGAATCGCGATTCGACCGCGCAGCCCGTAATAGTTCGTTCCGAATCGGGGTCGCGAATCGAAGGTGACCCAGCCTTTCGATAATGTGTCGTCGGAAATGAAGTCGCCGTAGTCGAAGGTGGGAAAGCCACGCAGCTTCATACGCGCACGGAGCGTCGGCATGATCAAATCACGAGTGAAAATTCCCAACGGCGCCGCAGGATTCAGCGGAGGCGCATAGGTCAACGCGTAACCGTGATAGCTTCCGTCCGTCGTATGCAAATCGACAAACACATCCGGATCCCACTTGTTGAACATCGCGAGCGAGGCACGCGTCTCCGGCGCCTCAGATTTGACATAATCGCGATTGAGATCCAGTCCTTGTCCGTTCGCGCGCTCGCCGACTAACTCCGGCCCATTCTGCGAGCCCCGATTCACTTCCTGCGATGCAAACTTTTCGTTCCCGTCCGCATTGTAGATCGGTACGGCGATCAAAACGAGCGAATCGAGAACATTCGGCACGCTGGAGCTTGTGAGATCTCGCAGCAATGCGAGAAGCGCCTCTTTTCCCTCGACTTCTCCCGCGTGGATGTTTCCCTGCACGTAAACGATCGGACGTCGGAGTGCACGCGCCTGAGCGGGAGTCGATACACGCGGACGCGATGCAATGACATAAGGAATGTCGCGGCCCTGCGTTGTCTTGCCGATAACGCCGAACGAGAGCTCTTTCGTTCCGCGTAATGAATCGATGAACGCGATCACGTCCGCGTAATGCGATGTCTCGGTGTACCCGCTACGCTCGGCGCGAGTCCGTGGTGTCGCCTGCGCTCTGACTATCGATCCGATCGTCATCAACAGAAATCCAACCAACAACGATGAACGCTTCATGGTCCTGCGTGGAAGCGTGTCTTCCGGCGCGCCATCCCGACGAGCAATTCCGCAGGCGAGTACCGCCCGGGAAAGCGATCGTTCAACTCCTCTAACTGACGAACGACCTCCGCTGCGCCGAGTGAATCGATGTAGCGGAATGGACCACCGCGAAACGGCGGGAAGCCAAATCCATATACGGCTCCGACATCACCGTCACGCGGCGAACGGATTACACCTTCTTCGAGACAACGCACGGCTTCGTTGAGCATCGGCAAAACAGTTCGCTGCTGAACTTCCACCTCCGGAAATTCGGGACGCGGACGAGGTTCCGCACCCGCGGACGGAGGAGTCTCCCGTGCTGCCGGTGTCAACAAAGCATAAACCGATTGATCGACTTCTCCCTTCTTCCCTTCTTCGTCGTAGAGGTAGAATCCTTTTTTCGATTTCCTGCCGAAGCGACCCGACGCCATCACTGCCCCAACCGACTGCGCAGGCGAGAAACGATCACCAAACGCGTCGTGCATGATGTGTCCCGCCTTCGAGGCAACGTCGAGTCCCACTTCATCGACAAGAGTCACGGGTCCGACAGGAAAACCAAAATCCACGAGCGCCTTGTCGATTGCATCGATTGATGCTCCCTGATCGAGCAAGCGACCCGCTTCATTGATGTACGGAGTCAAAATACGGTTGACGAAAAATCCGGGACCGTCATTCACGACGATCACTGTTGTGCCAAGCTTCTTCCCGAATGCGACTGCCGATGCAATCACGTCGCGATCCGTCTGCTGAGTAGTGATCACCTCGAGCAGCGGCATCTTGTGCACCGGCGAGAAGAAATGCATGCCGAGCACACGCTCCGGAGAAGTAGAGGCGGTTGCGATCTGCGCGATCGGGATGGTGCTCGTGTTTGAAGCGAAGATTGCTTCCGGTTTGAGGACAGCCTCGACTTCACGAAGAACTTCGTGCTTCACGTTTATGTCTTCGAACACCGCTTCGATCACAAGATCGACCTTCGCGAAGCCTGAATAATCCGTCGTTCCGCCGAGGAGCGACATCATGTCTGCGAGCTCGACGCGTGTGATCTGCTTGCGAGTGAGTCTTTCTTTCAGAATCTCTCTCACCGCCGCGAATCCTTTCGCAACCCGGCCGTGATCGGCATCGCGCATTCGCACCAGTGCTCCCTGCTGAAGCGCAACCGACGCGATCCCCGATCCCATGAATCCTGCGCCGAGGATTCCCAATTTGTTCACTGAAATAATGTTCGGCGGAGGCTGACCTGCTTCAGTCGAGACCCCGGGATCTTTCTTGAGCGCCGTTGTGGCGTAGAAAAGATAGATGAGCTGTTTCGAGACGTCGCTCGCAGCCATTTCTCCAAAAAGCCGCGCTTCCTGTCGAAACCCGAGGCTTGGGCCGCCACTGTAACCGGCGGAAACCGCGTCGATTGCTGCGAGCGGCGCCGGATAATGTCCGTGCGTTTTCTTGAGCGTCTCTTCGCGAGCTTTCTTCAGAACGATTCTGCGACCAGCGGGATTTTCGTCGAGGAGAAATCCCGTAACGCCGCTGCGATGTCGCTCGTGCTTGCGCGTCCCGTCGGCAATCTCACGTCCGCGCTGAAGCGCGATGTCACGAAGAATCGCGGGATGAACGAGCTCGTCAATGAGACCGATCTGATAAGCTTTTTTCGCGCGGACATTCTTTCCCGTGAGAATCATGTCGAGTGCAGCGCGAACTCCGATCAATCGTGGAAGTCGTTGCGTCCCCCCTGCACCGGGGATCAATCCGAGCTGAACTTCGGGAAGTGCGAGCACTGTTTTCGGGTGATCGCTCGCGATGCGATAGGCCGATGCAAGCGCAAGCTCCAGTGCGCCGCCGAGGCAGGCGCCGTGTATCGCGCAAATCAGCGGTGTGCGCATTCTCTCGATCGAATCCAGCAGCAGCTGACCTTCGTGACTCATGCGCTCTGCATCTGCGGCAGTTTTCAGCTCGAGAAATTCGTCGATGTCTGCGCCGGCGATCCAACTCTCTTTTTTTCCACTCAACAAAACCGCTGCGCGAACATTCAGATCGCGCTCGAGTCGGTCGAACAACGCGACGAATTCATCTTTCACCGCGCGGTTCAATTTGTTGACGGATTCGTTCGGCAGATCGAAGGTGATTACGGCAACGCCATTCTGAATGTCGGTGTTCAGCGCGTAGGGATTGCTCACGATGCACCGCCGCGCTCGACCACCATCGCGAAGCCCATTCCCCCCGCGGCGCAAACTGTCATCAATCCGAATTGACCGTCTCGTCGAGCGAGCTCGTTGAGAAGCGTGACGGTGATGCGCGAACCGGTTGCGCCAAATGGATGACCGATCGCGATCGATCCGCCCATCACATTGAGTCGCGCCTGGTCCACTTCTCCAACAGGTTCGGTGAATCCGGCTCGCTCGGCCCAATACTGCGACTCGAAACCGCGAAGGTTGGACAACACCTGCGCCGCGAATGCCTCATGCATCTCGACCAGATCCATGTCCTTCAGCGTGAGGCCCGCGCGCTGCAATGCGACCGGCGCGGCAAGCACGGGCGCTTGAAGGAGCTGCTCGCCGGGGTCGAGTGCGGCGTAAGCGTAGGATCGAATGAATCCGAGCGGGGGATATCCGAGCGCGTACGCTTTGTCCTCACTCATCAGGAGAATGCATGCGCCACCATCTGTGAGCGGCGATGAATTTCCCGCCGTGACGGTTCCATATTTCTTGTCGAACACCGGCCTGAGCGCCGAGAGCTGCTCGTAGCTCGTGTCGGAGCGAATTCCATTGTCCGACGTGACGACACTCTCGTAACGAGGCGGAACGTATACCGGCATTGTTTCGGCGAGGAGTCGGCCATCAGCGGTGCCCGCCGCAGCGAGTCTGTGCGATCGCAGTGCGAAATGATCCTGCTCTTCGCGACTGATGTGATTGATCTTCGCCATTTTTTCGGCCGACTGTCCCATCGTTTCCCCGGTCGACGGCTCGGCAATCGCCGGAGTGATTGGAACGAGATCGCGCGGCCGAATCGCGGCGAGCGCCTTGACTCGACCGCCGAGAGTTTTTGCTTTCGAAGCTTTGACGAGAGCTTCGGCAAACCCCTGCGAGTGAAGAATCGGAACGTTGGACAACGATTCCGCGCCGCCGGCAATGGCAACGCCGACGTGTCCGAGGGCGATTTGATCGGCAGCATCTGTGATTGCCTGATTAGCGGACGCGCACGCCCGACTGACGCTGAATGCCTGAACGCCCTTTGGAAAAATCGGCATCAACGAAACTTCGCGGGCGATGTTTGGCGCCACGACCGAAGGGATTACCGTGCCGAAAACCAGCGCCTCGACTTCCTTGCCGCTTAAATTCGTGCGCTGAATCAGCTCCGCGACGCAGAGCTTCCCCAAATCGATTGCCGATATGGACTTGAATGCCGAGCCTGCGCGCGTGAAGGGAGTTCGTACTCCAGCCACGATGGCGACCCGTCGACCGTTCCCCAAGGCTGGCATCCACGGGAAGTTAGACGGGGCGTGGGTATCTTTCTAGGATGCGCACCAGCCTGGAGGGGAGCCGGTTCGATGTGCTGGTCATTGGAGGGGGAATTACTGGCGCCGGCGTCGCGAGAGATGCAGCGATGCGCGGACTCACTGTCGCGCTCGTCGACAAGGAAGATTTTGCCAGCGGGACGTCGAGCCGATCGTCACGTCTCGTGCACGGCGGAATTCGCTACCTCGAGTACGCGCAGATCGGAATGGTGCGCGAGTCTGTGCGCGAGAGAGAAACACTGCTGCGAATCGCGCCGCATCTCGTTCATCCTCTCGAATTCACGTGGCCGGTTTATCGCAAAGCGCGTATCTCACGCACGAAGCTCAGACTGGCAATCGGCGTCTACAATTTTCTCGCTGGTCATCCATCGCTCCCGCGAGTTCTCTCAGGACGAACCGTTCTTGGACGCGAGCCTCGACTCAAATCGGACGAGCTCAAGGGCGGCGCTGTTTACACCGACGCGTCAACCGACGACAGCAGGCTCACACTAGCCAACCTTCTCGCCGCGCAGGGGGCCGGCGCGATTACGGTCAATCACGCGGAGGCCGTGCGTCCGATCTCGCGCGATAAACAGTTCTGGGTTGTGAAAGTCATGGATGCGGCCTTGCACGCCGAATTCGAAGTGAAGGCCACCGTTGTTGTGAACACGACTGGACCGTGGCGATTGAATCTCGAGAGACGATGGCCGCAGCACAGAGCTCAGCGACGTGGCAGCAAGGGCGTTCACATCGAGCTGCCGGCAGAGCGCGTCGGTAATCACGGCGCGATCACGATTCTATCTCCGGACGATGAGCGAGTGATGTTCGTTTTGCCGGCGGGACAATTCACGATTGTCGGAACGACTGATACGTGGACGGATGAATCGCCGGACGACGTGAGACCGTCGGAGTCGGATGTCGAGTATCTTCTCCGCGCGGCGAATGCCTATTTCCCCGACGCAAAATTGACCGAGTCCGATGTCGTCAGCGCATGGGCCGGCATTCGCCCTCTGGCCGACTTGGATCCGGCGAAAAATCCGTCGGAGTTTTCGCGCGAGCACCGTATCACCACAACTGGTGCCGGGATGATAAACGTCAGCGGCGGGAAGCTTACGACATATCGCGCGATGGCTGCGGAGATTGTCGATACTGTCGAGCACGAGCTTGGACGAAAGCCGTCGAAATGCATCACTGAGGATGTCGATCTGCCGGGTGCGGACCGCGGTGATGCGATCGCGGCGCTTATCGCGTCGGACGCGGCGTTAGGCGCGCGTGTTGTTCCGGAGCTTCCCTACACTCTCGCGGACCTGCGTTACGGAATCGAGAATGAGATGGCGCTCACACTGAGTGATCTTCTGATGCGGCGAACGAAGGTTGCGTTCGAGACGCGCGATCACGGGATTGGAATTGCCACGACTGTCGCCGATGCGATCGCGGGTGTTGCCGGCTGGGATAAATATCAGAAACGCGCGCAGATCGAAGCTTACTCCGATGACATCGCGCGGGTTTTTACAATAGAAGCGTGAGAGAGCGCTACCCGCTACCAGCTACCCGCTATCAGCCCTCGTGGATAGTCTTCAGTTCGACGATCTTGAGTTTACGGGTGCGCGCCGGGAGTTTAAGAATTGTCGTATCGCCGATTCCCTTGCCCACCAATGAAAGACCAATCGGCGACGACATGCTGACGTGTCCGTCCTCGAATTCCACGGAGTCGCCGAACACGAGATTGTAGCGTTCCTTCTCACCTGTAGCCTCATCCTTCACAACAACCTCTGATCCGAGGCCGACTTTATCGGCGGGGATCTGGGTGATGTCGATGCTCGACAGCTTGCTCAACCTCTGATGGAGCTGACCGAGCCGAGCCTGCACGAGCTGCTGACGCTCGAGGGCAGCCTTGTACTCGCTGTTCTCACGCAGATCGCCCATTTCAACCGCTCTGCGGATCTCGCGTGGCAGCACGACGTTGAGCTCATGCTGGAGCTTTTCGACTTCTTCGCCGAGTTTGGCTTTTAGTTCCTCGATCATCTAAACATCCGGTGTCACGGAGACAAAAAAACCAAGCGTCGCTCCCGACGGGAACGACGCTCGCCACGTTTCAACTTAGAGGCTGGGGCCAGCTATCTCAAGACCTGCGGATCCAGGACTAACTGCAATTGACGATCGACGACTAATTGAGAATTGCGGGCTATGAGTTCTCAGTTCGCAAAGTCAGCGTTCTCAGTTCGCACGTGTCCGAGTTCGCACTAAGTCGTCGATCGTCAATTGCAGTTAGTCCTGGATCCGCAGCAGTTAGTCCGCATTCCGTATTGTCGTTTATACATCACTCGATCGCCGCTCGGATCTTCTCCTCTCGATTTTTACGCTCTGCGCGTTGTAGGCTTTGATCACCGCATTCGCTGCTTCCGCGGGATCATCAGTGAGCACCATCAGATCGATATCCCCTGGCGCAATTTTTCGCTCGGCAAGTACGCGCGCCTGCAACCAGCGAATCAATCCCGCCCAATAACGCCGGCCGAATAGAATCACCGGGAATTGATAAATCTTTCCAGTTTGAATCAGCGTCACCGCCTCGAAGAGCTCATCGAGCGTTCCAAATCCTCCGGGAAAAATTATGAACGCCACCGAGTACTTGATGAACATCGTCTTCCGCACGAAGAAGTAGCGGAACTGAATCAGCGTATCGACGTACGGGTTTGCGCCCTGCTCGAATGGAAGCTCGATGTTGCACCCAATCGATCTTCCTCCGCCCAGCTGTGCGCCTTTGTTTGCGGCTTCCATGATTCCCGGTCCCGCACCCGTAATAATCGCGAAGCCGTTCTCTGCCAGAATGCGCGCGACTTCCTGAGCGGCCGTGTAGTGCGGATCGTCGGGAGAGATTCGCGCCGAGCCGAAGATCGTCACGCCGCGATCGACTGAAGCGAGCGTGTCGAATCCCTCGACGAATTCCGCGGTGATCCGCATAACGCGCCAGGGATCTGTTTTTGTGAACGCATCGCCCGGAGCAGGAGTTTGGAGGAGCTTCTCGTCCTCCGTCATCGGCTCCACATAATCTCTGATCGCTTGATCGATGATGCGCGTCGCGCCGGCCTGGCGCGCATCTGTGATCTGGGAAGGAGGAGTACGGCCGGCCATCAGGTGGCCTTCTTCCGTTCTCTCTTTCAATCCGGCGCGCGCACCTTCTTCCGCTGATGCCTGCGTGTCGGGATCGTATTTTTTTCCGGTCGGCGTTCGAGGTTTCGATCGACGTACCGACCCATCCGCCTTGGCGGCGATATCTTTCTTTCTCTTCATGACTCCAGATCGTCGCGAGATCGCCCGCGCTGCACGGGCGGGCGTAAGATGCGTGAGCAAATACCACACTCGCCAGATGATCACATGCCTGTAGTCGTGATCGTTGCCGACGGCGCTCGGCCCGACACGTTGTCAGCGGCAATCGAATCGGGCTCCCTTCCCGCGCTCCAGCAGATGCGGGACGAGGGTGGATTCTATACCGTCACCTCAGCGTTTCCGTCGGTGACAGGCCCAGCATACACACCGTTTCTCATGGGACGATACCCGGGCCCGGTGGGTCTTCCCGGGCTTCGATGGTACGATCGTTCGCGGACGACTGCGAGGTTCGCCGGAAATTCAAGAAGCTATGTGGGACCCGACATGCGATTCGTCGACGACGATCTCGATCCGGCAGCTCCGACGATTTTCGAAATGGTGCCGTCGAGCATCGCCGCGCTCAACGTCATCGGTCGCGGCTTATCGAAACATGGTCGTATCGGACGTGGAATCCGATTCGCCGCGCGGGCAACTGGAACTCACTTTCGCGGAAACGTGAGAGGATGGCTCGCAATCGATCGCGACATCGGCGGAGAAGTGGCAGAGCAAATCTCGCGCAGAAATCCGGATTTTGTTTTCGCCGCGCTCACCGGAATCGACAAGACTTCGCACTCGGCCGGTCACAACGCGCCGATTGTGAAGGAGGCACTGAAAATCGTCGACGAAACCGTTGGCGAGATTCGCCGAAGAGCCGAGCGTGCGGGGACCTGGGGAAACACGCACCTGTGGGTAGTAAGCGATCACGGGCACTCACCGGTGAAGCACCACGAAGATTTGGCCGGGCTCATCCGCGCGGCGGGGTTGCGCACGATTGCGCATCCCTGGGTTTATCGATCTGGTGCTGATGCGGCTGTGATGGTGAGTGGCAATGCGATGGCGCACATCTATCTCGATCTCAAAAAGCGGGAGCGTCCATGGTGGCCATCGGAAAATTCACGATGGCGTGAGCTCGCCGACTTGCTCATGGCGCGGCCATCAGTCGATCTGATGATTCTCCCGAAATCCGCGAGCGAGTGTGAGATACACGGGCGCGGACGAGGGATGGCTCGCATGTGGCGGAGCGAATGTCGGATGTCGTATGAGCCTGTGACGGGCGATCCACTCGCAATCGGTGAGCAGCATGAAGTCGACTCGAGTGAAGCATACGAAATGTCGATCGTCAGCGACTATCCCGATGCGATTGTTCAGATCGCCCATCTCGTCGGTGCGCCGCGCAGCGGTGAGATTATCCTCTCGGCGACTCGGGATTGGGATTATCGCGCGAAATACGAGCCGATTCCGCACGTGTCATCGCACGGTGCTCTTCACCGCGAGCACATGCTCGTTCCACTTCTCGTCAATCGTCCAGTCCAAGGATTACCCCGACGGACAGTCGACGTAATGCCTAGTGCACTGAAGGCGCTCGGAGTGCCGATTCCGGCGGGATTGGATGGAGAGTCCTTTATTGAACCGTAATGCTTCCGTTCATCCCCGCGTGGATGGTGCAGTGAAACGCGAACGTTCCGACCGTGTTGAAGGTCCGCACGACTGTCCCGGATGATATGAGGCCAATGTCGGCCGCACCCGACGCCGCAGTGTCGAACACAACATTGTGATCGACGGCCGAGTTGTTCTGGAAGGAAATCGAAGTTCCCTTTGCAACGGTTAGAGTCGTCGGCTGGAAAGTGCTCGCCCGCATGCAGAAGGTGAAATCCGCGCACGTCGACGGCGGGGGTGGTGGAGGTGGAGGCGGAGAGACGATTCCTCCGCTGCCGCCACTGCCACCGCAGGCGCTGAACACCGAGAACATCGCAACCACAACCATTGAACCAATCTTTTTCATAGGCTTCCCCTGCGGCCGCGCCGCCGAATTACGTGCGCCATTATCCGAAGCTTACGGGCAACGACGAGGGGAAGGAATGCCATTCGCCGCACAGGACCTGCCCTTCGCCGAACCTGAAAGCTAATTGCGGACTGCGAACTTCGGACTAACGCGAGCTAAAAAGTCCGCAATTCGCAATCCGCAATCCTGTTTACATCGACGGTTTCTTGGCCGTCGGCGGAAGCATTCCATTCAAACGCATGTAATTCGCCAGCTGACTGTAGTGATCAGCCCAGTCAGTTGCCGTCGCAATGATGAACCCGGCACGCGACATTTTCCGACCGAAGAACGGCATCTCCTCGCTGAGCTTCGAATCATCGAGTCCGGCAAGTGATTGATCGCAGAATGCGAAAGTTTCCTTCAAGCGGGCGACGAGCGCGGGTTTGCTTGACGCGGGCGCGATCTTCGCGCGTGCGGGTGCCTTGGTTCCACCGATGGATCCGCACAGGTAGTCATTGCCTTGCGCCAGGTGGCCGGCAATGTCGGCAATGCTCATCTGCGCCTTCGTCGGCTTGTAGCTGTACTTGGCGGCCGGAATATCCTCGAGAGCCGCAACGAGATTCTTTTTCGATTCCGCTTCATTTTCGCGGAAGGCACTAGCCACAGGGTTTTGAGCGAACGCTAAAGCCGGCACGAACGTGAGCGCGGCTGCGGCAGTGAGGGCACTGAAACGCATATGGAGGTATCCCGTGATGGAGTGGATTCCAATTTTGGCTTGCGTAACAGCGGGTGTCCAGCACGATCCGGTCACCGGTGCCCGGTAGCCGAAGGCCGGTGACCGAGGCCCGATCCCCGCTAACCCCGTCGCGACCGGCGCTCAGATGGTTTTCGCGCGTTTGCGTTTCCTCGACGTGGATCAGGCGCGTTGGTTGGCAGCGGTAACACGCACGACTCCTTTATCGTCAGGAGCGACACGACTGTGCGCGTCGCGCGCACTCCGGACAGGGAGCGAAAGCGCGCGTTGAGGAGCGCCCCGAGCGACTGCGTGTCCTCTGATCGAACTGTGACGAGAAATCCGTCCTCTCCGGCGATATGATAGGCGTTGAGAACTTCTGGCATCGCCCTCAACTTCGCCTCCAGCCCCACTTCCTCCTTCAACGTTCCGCTGCGAATGAAGATGAAGGAGATGAGGCTGAGCCCCACCGCTTCCGGATCGAGCTCCGCATGATAACCGCGAATGACGCCGAGTCGCTCCAGCCGGTTTACGCGAGCTAGTGTCGCGGACGCCGCGAGTTTGATTCGCGCTGCGATCTCGCGATTTGTAATGCGTGCATTTTTCTGAAGCAGATCGAGAATCTTGAGGTCGGTGCTGTCGAGCTCGGACCGCATCAGCTAGCGACCATTGGCTAATGGAGGCCTCGGCGACGCGAGATCGAAGATGTACAGCCACCGCCCTCCGGCGTCTTCGCGCCAAACGGTGAGGAAGTGACCGCGTCGAAGAACTTTTGCGGTATCGCTCCGATCGTAGGTGATAGAGTTTCCCGTTGTATAAGCAATTCCGCCGCTTCCACCGCCGAATCTTCTATCGGGCGCCCAATCAAGCACGGCTGGTGGCGGCCAATCCTTGAACGCTTCCTCGATTTCTTTCCTGCCGTGTGCGACGGCGAAGCCCGGCATCAACACCGCGTCCTCCGCAGCGTAGGAAACGAACGCTGCGACTGGTCCATTCGCGCCGGATCGACCCATCGCTCCGTATGCGGCCTCATTCTCCTGAATCATCGATCGCAATCGCCGGCCGCCGACCTTCGATGCATGCGTGGCGGAGTGTGGCGCGCTGACAAGTGTCGAATCGGGATTGCGATTTCCGAGGGGAGCCTGATGATCCGCACGCTGCTGCGCGACAATTCGCCACTTGCCATCGCGGCCGCGAGACCAGCACGTGATGTACCGGCCCGCGTAGGTTGTACGCGCGGAATCAGCGCCGTCGATGAACGTCGATACGCCGACAGTACAACCGAAATTTCCATCGATGCCCGCCACCGCGTGGGTCGGTATCCAACGATATGTCGAAGGCGAATCGTAGCGAGCGTGCATTGCCGAGGCAGCTTCTCCCTTCCCGCGAAGAATTGGCTGGCCCGGAATCAGTACGGCAGCGTCGCTGTCGAGCAATGCGACTAAAGCCGCCTGACCCCGCTCCGAGACGGCTTCACTGAGTTGACGATCGGCGGTCACGAGCTCGGCTTTCGTCGCGGTCGTGTCCGACATCGGAAACGATAGCGCTACGACAATCGGCAATATTGGGAGCACGAACTATTATATACTCTTATGCAAATCAACAGCAAGATATTCTGACAACAACCTTACATACAGAATATACTGCGGTCTGACGCACGAGACGATATTGCCGACATGGCGCCACTCACCGGTTGCATTGCATGTATCGTCACCCTAGCCATCGCGGTGAGCCCACCAGCGGCTCTTGCTCAGAATAATCCTTCGACGAAAATTGCCGCTGCAACTCGCGCAGCGATTCCGCCTCGCATCGACGGCCGCGACGATGACGATGTCTGGAAGAAAACACCTCTCATCGATCAGTTCCTCGAGCAACAGCCGACCGAGGGTGCAAAGCCCCGCCTCCCGACGACCGCGCGCGTCGCATACGATGACGAAAATCTTTACGTGTTCGTTCGCGCGTTCGATCCGCACCCCGACAGCATCGTCGGTCGTTTGAGCCGTCGCGACAGCGACAACACCTCAGATCGCGTTGGACTCTACATCGATTCATATCTCGATCGGCGGACAGCCTACCATCTCATAGTCAATGCTGCGGGAGTAAAATCGGACGGCTACTTCTACGACGATGTGCAACAGGATCTCGGGTGGGATGGCGTATGGGACGTTGCTACTCGCATCGATTCAGCAGGGTGGACTGCGGAATTCCGCGTTCCATTCAGCCAGATGCGATTCCCGCGCGGTGACAGGCACACATTCGGATTCGCTGTCAGGAGGGTTGTCGCTCGTTATGGCGATCTCTCGGGCTGGCCACTAATTCGCCCTTCGCAGCTCGGCGTCGTATCTCAAATGGGTGATCTCAAGGGAATTGATACGCGTGGTCCGACGCATCCGGTGGAACTCGCACCCTATGTTGTCACGAAGTCCGTACCTCGCGCGCCCGGCCTCGCACTCGGTCAGCGCACCTCGATGACCGGCGGCGCCGATGCACGCATTGGACTCGCGCCCAATCTCACACTCACCGGAGCGATCAATCCGGATTTCGGTCAGGTCGAGGCTGACCCGGCAGTTCTCAATCTCAGCGCATTCGAGACGTTCTATCCCGAGCGGCGTCCGTTTTTTCTCGAGGGACAAAACATCTTCGGATTTTCGCTGTCGCGGAACGATGGAGCGCCCGATGCCCTCTTCTACAGCCGGCGCATCGGGCGTGAGCCGCAGCTCCGTGATCGATTCGGCGATGCGACATCCGCACGCGAGACGCAAATACTCGGCGCCGGTAAAGTCACTGGTCGCACTGCGCGCGGTCTTTCCTTCGGCGCGCTCGGCGCAGAGACAAGCAGGCAGGTTGGTGCATGGGACTCTGTTGCGCTCGACGAGCGAACCATCGAGCCCAACACACAGTACTTCGCCGCTCGCGTCCAGCAGGAGGTAAATCAGGGTCGCACCGGGGCGAGCGTCATGATGACGGGAGTGCATCGCTCACTCGATGAGTTCACCACAAGCTTCCTTCGGCGGGAAGCAGTCACCGGTGGTCTCGATTTGAGACATCGATTCGCGCACGATTCGTACATCGTGAGTGGATACATCGCGGGATCGAGCGTTAGCGGATCGCAGGCTGCGATTCTAAGAACGCAGCTGGCGTCGATTCACTTCTTTCAACGCCCGGCCGCGGCGATGCCGGTCGATTCATCACGGACCCGCCTAGCAGGATCTGCCGCCGAGATCTCCTTGAGCAAAGCGCGCGGCGTATTTCAATGGGTCACGGACTATCGGCGATTGTCGCCCGGATTTGAATCGAACGACATCGGCTTTCTCGGCCGCGCTGACTGGCAAGCATGGTCGAACTGGTTCGGCGTGAATTCCACGAAGGCGACCAGGCGATACCAATACGCCGGCGGGTCGGCCTATATCTATCAGGAATGGACCACCGACGGACTTCCTACCGAACGGATGATAAATCTTTCCGGATACGTCGGACTCCCGTCGTTGTGGCAAATCAATCCGTACATGATTGTCGGACAGCTTCCCGGCACGTTTTGCACGGGATGCGCGCGAGGCGGTCCGGCAATCCGGCACGATCGCCGACAAGTGATTGGGACAACGATAATCGGCGACACACGAAGAATGATTGCACCGCAGCTCGATGTGCGTTGGACTCGGGACGAGCAGGGACGAACGCAGATCTACCGCGCCGCACCGAGAATCGACGTTCGCCCATCGCCGAGAACTCTGTGGTCCGTGGGAATGAGCGGTGTTCAGAATCACGACAACGCGCAGTTCTACGGACTGCGACGCGATGCATCCGGTGCAGCGCATTATCTCTTTGCCCACCTCGATCAGACGACGTTCTCGGTGCAGAACAGAATCAACGTCACTATTACCCCCGCTCTTTCATTCGAGTGGTACGCCGAGCCGTTCGTGTCGGCCGGTCATTTCAGCGATGTGCGCGAAGTCGCCGATCCCGGCTCCGCGGAATATGACAAGCGGTATCGGCCGTACGCTGATCCCACCGTGACTGGCGATCCGGGCGGTCTGCATTTTCGGCAGCTCCGATCGAACGCGGTTGCGCGTTGGGAGTACCGGCCGGGCTCGGTTCTTTATCTCGTGTGGAATCAGGGACGCGACTACAGCGACAATGTCGCCGAGTCATTCGCGCTTGGCAGAGAGGAACGCGGACTTTTTGCGCAGAGGCCAGCGAATACGATTTTGGTGAAGGCATCGTACTGGATTAACCGGTAGGAACCGGTCACCGATTCGTGCCTTGTTCTTTTGTCATTAGTTTTTATCGCGATGGAGCATCCAATCGTTCATGTGGAGTATCCGCCCTGGGTCGACGAGGTCGTTGACTTTAGCCGCGCGTACAAGCGCGACGAGGACCGCATGCGCGTCGCCGTCGGGGTCGCGCGAGCGAACGTCGAGCGCGCAACCGGTGGTCCGTTCGGCGCCGCAATTTTCGAATCGCGATCGGGCAAGCTCGTCGCGGTTGGAATGAACGCAGTGGTTCGCCTCAACAATTGCGTTCTTCACGGCGAGATGATGGCGTTCATGATGGCGCAGCAGTGCGTGAGCTCATTTACCCTCAATTCGCCTGGCTTGTCCGAGCACGAGCTTTTTACTTCGTGCGAGCCGTGCGCAATGTGCCTCGGCGCAACTCTCTGGAGTGGTGTTCGCCGCCTGGTTTACGGTGCGACCAGGGAAGACGCGGCACTGTTGAACTTCGACGAAGGTCCGGTCTTCCCGGAATCGTACCGCTATCTCGAGGACCGCGGGATCAGGATTGACCGCAGCGTGCTGCGCGAGGAAGCGCGCGGAGTCCTCGAGCTTTATCGGGCGAAGAGCGGAAAGATCTATAACGGATAATCCGGTACCCGGTGGCGGGTACCCGAGTAAACGGAACAGTCCCTCGCGACAACATAGAACCAGCTACCGGCTGGCCGCTACCGGCTAGTCCGCATAGCGCTATTTTTTTAGCATGCTGCTAATTTTATAGCATATTTTGCGAACCCTTCGCCGACACGGTGTGTCGAATGCTTCGGGCCTCGGGTACCGGCGATCGGGTACCGGGTTCCAGGTACCGGGTCTCGGAGAGAGGATGAAGAAAAAACTTTCGCTCGCTTCAATTTTCCTCGCCGCCGTTTCCGCAACAGCGTCTGGCCAGTCGCCGGAAGTGATCAGGGGCAAAGTCACTGACGATTCTTCGCACGCGATTGTCGCGACCGTGATGGTCACTCGCGGTCCCGACAGACTGACGCAAACCGATACGACCGATGCCGCCGGCAGCTTCAGCGTCCGCTTCGAACAAGGAACCGGAGATTATCTCGTCTATGTCTCAGCCCCCGGATACAAATCCGCGCGCAGACGCGT
>WNGI01001772.1_pt1 | contig 18301 bp, 19 predicted proteins | sample 5400621 | NCBI WGS metagenome assembly WNGI01 (sample SAMN13153374, study PRJNA577476) | soil metagenome | isolation source: 20 cm soil or saprolite under Garry oak tree replicate 1 | place: USA:California | collected 2016-06-15
TCCGGCTGTTGACCTTCGATCCGCTCTGCAAGCGTCTGGCCATCACCCAGACGGCTGCGGGGACGACGACGACCTTCCTCGTGATCGAGAAGTTCGGCGCCTCGGAGGACCTCTGCTCGCCGTGACGGGCGCGCATTCGGGGGTGAGCCTAGATTCAGACGTCGCAACGGCGCGGATCATCCGGCGCCGGTATTGACGCTGCTCCCTGGTGGGACGATCCTCTTCGTCGCGCATTCGTGCGCGAGGGAGCCGTCGATGGTCCGCCGCGTATTAACCGGGTCGTTGGTCGTCGGCGCGCTGCTCGTCGTCGTCCTGCCCGGCCCGCTCGCCCTGGGTGCTCCGTGCGTCCAGGCCTGTAAGCCGCACATCGCTGCGTGCATCGGCGCAGAGTGCCAGGGCCTCAAGAGGAGAGCGCTGAGGCGCTGTCGGCGCACCTGCGCCCATGGGATCGTCAGGGACTGCTTCCGCGACCTCACGATCTGCGGGGCGACGACGGCACGGCCGACGCCGCCGACGCAGCCGCCAGCCAGTGGTCCGTCTCCGCCGACCGGTGGTTGGTAACGCCTGATCGATATCGGCGCCGCGGGGCGGCGCTCGTCGTGCTCCTCGGCCTGGCGCACGCGGTCTCCTGCGACACGGGACGCGACCGCGCCGGGCCTCCCGATCCGCACGCCGATGCGCTGGCGCGGCTGCGGGCGTTCGAGACGGCGCGGCGCGACCAGACCGATTTCCGGACGCTGCCGACGTCGGACGAGATCCTCGGTCCCGATCCGGTCGCGATCCGGAGGCTTCCCGGAAGCCCGCTCCTCGTCGGCGTGCTTCGTGGCCGCTCAGCCGTCGTGCTGCTCGACGCGGAGCTGCAGGAGCTCGACCGGGCCAGAACGCCCGCCTCCCCCACGGGCCTCGCGGTGAGTCCCGCCGGAGAGGTGTTCGTGAGCGGGGAGCTCGAGGCTGCCGTCGCACGCTATGCCCCCAGCGGTGGCCGGCTCCTGCCGATGGGGACGATTCCAGTCGACGGCGTGCACTCGATCCGGGCGATGGCGTACGGACCGGAAGGAATCCTCCACCTCGTCGAGGACCACGACCATCGGCTCCTCACCATCTCCTTGACGGGCGAGATTCTCGACGGCGCCGACAGTCCCATCGGGCTCGGGCCGACGATCGTCGTGCGGACGGCCGGGTACGTTGTGGTGAACTGCGTCCTCTCGCACGAGGTCGTCGTGCTCCCCGTGGATGCCCGCGGCGTGCCGCGGCGCGAGGCGGCCGTGCGCATCGCCCAGAACGGGCCCTTCTGGGCGATCGACGCGGTGGAGGTGGCCGACGGTCTCCTGCTCGCGATGGGCGGGGTCGAGGATCATCCTCTCGACCGCCGGCAGGGATCGTTCGGCTACATCGACTCGTTCGCCTACGTCTACCGGGTGAGCGGAACGCCGCCGACGGCGCAGCGGGTCGTCGCGCTCAACGCGTCGGCCCTGGGCGTCGTGACACCGAAGGTCGTGAGCCTCTCCGCCGACGGCGGCCGTGTTCACGTTCGCCTCGTCGGGTACGGAGACGTGAACGTGGCCGAGCTCGACTGGACGAGCCCGCACGTCACTCGCAAGGGGACATGGCAGCCCCCCGCGGTCGTGACGCACCCGCTGGTTCCGGGAAGCGTCATGGAGGCCCGGCTCGACGACGGGCGAGCCGTCCTTGCCGATCCGTTGCTCGACGCCTGGGTCGTCGACGAGGGGAGGCACGAGCGTGTCGTGCCGGTCGCGGATGCCGGCGCCGTTGCCGCACGCAGCCTCGAATCGCGCGACGGCGAGGCCCTCCTCTTCACCACGCTGATCGCGCCCTGGAACCGCACCAAGGGCTCGGTCAGCCGCTTCACGTGCGAGACGTGCCACTTCGAGGGCTACGTCGACGGCCGCGCCCACGACCCCGGCCGCGGAGACGTCCGGGTGACGACCCGCCCTCTCCTTGGCCTGTTCAACAACCGCCCTCACTTCTCGCGCGCTCTCGATCCCGACCTGACCGCCATGGTGCACAACGAGTTCCGCGTCGCGGGACTCCGGAGCCGTCACGATCCCTGGTTCGCCATCGGGACCGCGCAGGCGCCGTGGCTCGCGTACCTCGGCGTCGGTCCCGAGCCGCTATCCCCGGAGATGTTGCGGCGGGCCCTCATGGTGTTTCTGATGGAGTTCACTCATCGTCCCAATCCCGCGGTCCTCGGGCGTTCGGTGTGGTCGGCCGAGGAACGCCGAGGGGCGGAGATCTTCAGGGATGGGTGCGAGCATTGCCACGAAGCACGGCTCGTGACCGACCGGCCCGATTCGCGCGTCCTCTTCGGCGAGTGGGAGCGGCTCACGATGACGCGACAGGGCCCGATCGTCTGGGCGCGCGACACCTACGAGAAGACGGGCGTCGTGCCCTACGTCCACGAGGCCGGGACCCGGGTGCCTTCGCTCCGCCGCCTCTACAAGAAGCGCCCGTACTTCACGAACGGCTCCGCCGCGGATCTGGACGACGTGCTCCGCCGGGCCTACGTCTCGCATGGATCCTTCCTTCACGAGACCGCAACGCCCGGAAGCCTCGACGGCGCATCGCGCGCGGCGCTCCGGGCGTTCCTCGATCTGCTGTGAGTCCGAGATCGACCTACACGACGCGGTCGCGACGGAGTCGCGCGATCTCTTCCGCCCCGAACCCGAGGCTCGCAAGCACGCCGTCGGTGTGCTCGCCGAACTTCGCGGGCGCCGTCCGCAGCGAGGCCGGCGTCTCGGAGAGCTTGATCGGCGTGCCGAGCGTCAGCGTCCCGTCGTGCTCGACGACCATCCTGCGGTGACGCACCTGCGGATCAGCGAAGGTCTCGTCCAGCGTTGCGACCGGAGCGAAGCAGACGTCGACGTCCCCGAGCTCCGTGACCCATTCGGCGAGTGTCTTCGCGCGAAACGCGGCGCGGAAGAAGGCGAACATCTCGTCGCGCGTCGGACCCTCGTCCCATTGCGTGGGGATGAAGTCCTCGCGTCCGAAATGGCGGCAGAGGGTCGCCCAGAAATGCTCCTCGTACGCGCCGACGGTGACGTGCCGCCGGTCGCGCGTCTCGTAGACCGCATAGCAGGGGAAGTAGCCCGTGAGCTGCGTCCGCCCGCGCTCGGGCGGCCGCCCCGACAGCAGATAGAGCAGCCTGTGGTAGACGTTCCACGCGACGGCGCCGTCGAGCATGGCGACGTCGACCAGCTGGCCGCGGCCGGTGTGCTCGCGGGCGAGAAGGGCCGTCAGGATGCCGACCGCGGCCATCAGCGACCCGGCGCCGATGTCGGCGATCTGCACGCCCGGGATGACCGGCGGCCCGCCCGCCTCGCCGACGTAGTTGAGCACGCCTGCGGCGGCGAGGTAGTTGACGTCGTGGCCGACGCGGTCGCGGTACGGGCCGTCCTGGCCGTAGCCGGAGATCGCACAGTAGACGAGCCGCGGGTTCAGCGCCGACAGACGCTCCCAGCCGATCCCGAGGCGCGCCATGATGCCCGGCCGGAAGCCCTCGAGCACCACGTCCGCGTCCGCCGCCAGCCGGAGGAAGATCTCACGCCCTGTCTCGGCCTTCAGGTTGAGGGTCATGCTGCGCTTGTTGCGGGCGAGGGACGGGATGCCGGTCGCGAACGGATCGTCCGGCCGCGCGATCATGAGGACGTCGGCGCCGAAATCGGCGAGCAGCGTCGAGCAGAACGGGCCCGGCAGCTGGCGCGAGAGGTCGAGGACGCGGAGGTGACCGAGCGGCGTCACGCGCGCGCCGGCACGAGGCGGATCACGACCACCGGCCGGCGAGTGACCCAGCGACGGAGCGCGGCGGCGGTGGGTGGGCGCAGGACCGTGCGCGCGAGTGCGTTCAGCGGACCGAACGGGGCAGCCGGGAAGAACGGGTTCGCGGAGACGATCGCCCGCTTGTGGAAGACGTCGTCGACGATCTCGGCGCGTCCCGGGACGCGCCGGCCGCGCGCGGTCACCTCGACCTGCGGCTCCTTCCGGAGGTTGCGGAACCAGTCCGAGCGGGTGCCGTACGTCGAGATCACGATGATGTCGCCGTTCGTGCGCGCGCAGGGCAGCAGCACCTCGCGCGGCAGTCCGGTCCGCCGGCCGCGCGTCGTGAGCAGCACCCAGCCGGGTGCGCGCGAGAAGTAGCTGCGCAGCGTCGCGATGAGCACGGCATGCGCGCCGCGGAGCGCGCGCGGCACGAAATGAAACCGCGCGGCGAGTGGCTCACGCATCAGCCGCCGACCAGATGGCGGGCAATCGTCAGCTCCTGGATCTCCGTCGTGCCCCCGCCGAGCTCCATGAGCTTCGCGTCGCGCGCGAGACGCTCGACCTCGTACTCCTCCATGTAGCCATTGCCGCCGAGGACGTGGATCGCCTCCATGGTGATCTGCGTCGCGGCCTCGCAGCAGTAGAGCTTCCCGGCGCAGATGTCGGCCATGCCCATGCGCACCTTCCGGCCGGCGAGGAAATCGGCGAAAACGAAGTTCCGCATATTGCAGAGAAGGCCGTACATCCGGGCGAGCCGGCGCTGGATCAGCTGGAAGTTGCAGATCGGCTGGCCGAACTGCTCGCGCTCCTTCGAATAGCGAAGCGCGAGCTCAAAGGCCCGGTCCGCGAGCCCCAGGGAGAGCGTCGGCATGCCGGCGCGCTCGTCGGCGAGTCTGCCCTTCACGTGATCGCGCTCGCGGACCCCGCCGCCGAGGAGGTTCTCCCGCGGGATGCGCACCTGGTCGAGGTACACGGCCCCGGTCGGCGAGGCGTGGGTGCCCATCTTCCGGAATGGCTTCGAGACGTCGAGCCCCGGCCGTTCCCGCTCGACGAGGAACGGCTGGATGTTTCGCGACCCGTTCTCTTCGAGCTTCGCGTAGATCACGAAGACGTCGGCGTACGGTGCGTTGGTGATGAAGGTCTTCTGGCCGTTCAGCACGTACGCGTCGCCGTCGACACGCGCCGTCGTGCGCATCGACCCGAAGGCGTCGGAGCCGGCGCCGGGCTCGGTGAGTCCCCAGCCCCCGACCACGTCGCCGCTCATGAGACCGGGCACCCAGCGCTCCTGCTGCGCCGGCGTGCCGTGCCGGCGGATCGTGCCCGCCACCTGCCCGTAGCTGACGCCGTAGGACACGAGCACCCCGGCGCACACGCGCGAGATCTCGATCGCCACGGCTGCGGGCACGAAGAACTCGAGATGGTCCTCGGGCGACGCCTCGCGCATCGCCTCGGTGAACTCGCCGTCGCCGGCCATGCCGAGCCCCCGCGCCAGGTTCTTGATGCAGGCGTAGGGCGGCTCCTCCTCGTGCTCGAGCTTCTCGACGTGCGGCTTCAGCTCGCGGTCGACGATCTTCCGCGCGGTGTCGCGGATGACGCGCTGGGTGTCGTTCAGCTCCGGGTAGGCATCTGGCATGACGAATCCTCCGCGAACGTTTTGGCCCAGGCGTAGTCCGGCTTGCCGCTCGGGCTCCGGACGATCTCGTCCGCGACCACGAGGGCGCGCGGGATCTTGTAGTCGGCGAGCGACGGGGCGCAGTGCGCGCGGAGCTCGTCGATCGTCGGCGTCGGCCGCGCATCGCGGAGCGACACGACGGCCGTCACGCGCTGCCCCCAGCGCGCGTCGCGCACGCCGACCACCAGCGCGTCCTCGACCGACGGATGGCCCTTGACGACGCGCTCGACTTCCTCGGCGTACACCTTCTCCCCGCCGGTGTTGATGCACGCGGAGTCGCGCCCGAGGAAGATGAGGCGGCCGTCCTCGGCCCAGCGCGCGCGGTCGCCGCCGATGCAGTACCGCACGCCGTCGATCACGGGGAAGGTCTTCTGCGTGCGCTCGGGGTCGCCGAGGTAGCCGAGCGGGAGATGGCCCTTCGTCGCCATCCAGCCGACCTCGCTCGAGCCCGGCTCGACGAAGCGGCGGCGGTCGTCGGCGAGCAGGACGGAGTTGTCGCGCAGCTGATACGCCGATTGCCCGCCGGGCCCCGAGGCGGCGTCCCAGCTCATCGCCTGGAGCCCCGATTCCGTCGCGCCGATGCTCTCGACGAACATCGTGCCGTCCGGGAGGAGGGCGGCGAGATCCTGCTTCACCGCCGGCGACAGGACGGCGGCCGTGCTCGAGATGACGCGAACGGACGACGGGTCGTAGCCCCCTTCGTGCAGCGCCGCGAGGAGCGGCCGCGCGAAGGCGTCGCCGACGAGCGACATCTGGTCGACGCGCTGGCGCTCGATCGTTCGCCAGGTCGCGTGCGGGTCGAAGCGCCGCACCTCGTCGGGGAGGACGACGGTGCCGCCGCGGTGGAAGGTGTTGAACGTCGCCCACTGCCCGGCGCCGTGCATGAAGGGCGGCAGCACGAGGAAGCGGCCGCCGAGCCCCGCGTCGACGTGGCGGAGGAGCTTCTCCTCGCTGTCGAGCCGCTCGAACCCCGGCACGTGGCCGCCGAGCCCATTGAAGAAGACGTCCTCGTGCCGCCAGAGGACCCCCTTCGGCATGCCCGTCGTGCCGCCGGTGAACAGCACGTAGAGGTCGTCGGCGGAGTAGGGGAGCTCGATCGGGTCCGCGCGCTCGGCGGCGAGCCATGCTTCGTAGTCGACGGCGCCGGGCAGGAGCGCGTTGTCCGAGTCGTCGCGCACCTGGACGAGGTGGCGGAGCGCCGGCAGCCGGTCGCGCACCGCCGCCAGCAGCGGGGCGAACGTCGCATGGTAGATGATCGCGCGCGCGGCGCTCGTCTCCAGGATGTAGTGCAGCTCATCGGCGACGTAGCGATAGTTGACGTTCACGAACGCAGCACGCGCCTTCCACGCCCCGTACATCGCCTCGATCCACTCGTTGCCGTTGTGGCAGTAGACGGCGATGTGGTCGTGGCCCGACTCCCACGGCTGGAGGTCCGGTCGCTCGCGACGACAGCCGAGGCCGAGGCGCAGGAGGGCGCGGCCGAGCTGGCGCGTGCGCGCGGTGAGGTCCGCGTAGGTGAAGACACGGTCCCGCCACACGAGGGCCTGCCGGTCGGGCATGTGGCGCCCGAGCAGCTCCTGGATGGCGGCGAGGTTGACGAGCATCAGTACGGCTCGCCGCTCTTGTGCCGGAAGCTGAAGTCGGCGGCGACGAACAGATCGACGTCCGGGTAATGCACCTCGTCGCCCGGGGTCCGGTCACCGACCTCGAGGTAGAGCGCCGGCCTCGTGGTGCGGTTGATCAGGTGATGGCCGTCGGCCTTGCCTGCCGGGAAACCGGCCGCCATCCCGGCGCGCAGCGTCTGCTCGCCCGCGTCGGTGACGAGCACGAGCTCTCCTTCGACGACGTAGACGAACTCGTCCTGTCGCGTGTGCCAGTGGCGCTGCGCCGACCACGCGCCGGGATCGAGCCGCGTCAGGTTGACGCCGAAGTGCGTGAGGCCGAGCTCGCTGCCGAGCGCCCGCTTGCTGCGTGCGACGCACGGCGCGCGGAGCGGCTCCGGATACCCCGAGCCGGTGCGCTCGGCGACCGTCGCGGGATCGAGCGCGGGCGGTGTCGCCATGCCCGGACCTCCTCACCGGCCCTTGAAGACCGGCTTGCGCTTCTCCTTGAAGGCTTTTGTCCCCTCGCGCGCATCCTCGGACATCGACGCGGGAATGCCGATCTCGAGCTCCTTCTCGAGGGCCTCCGCCGTCGGCCGCCCGAGGCCCGCGAGCACCGAGCGCTTCACCGCCTGGACGGCGATCGGCCCGTTCTCGCAGATCACCTCGGCAAAGCGGCGCGCCTCGGCCATGACGTGCGCCGCCGGCACGACGCGGTTCACGACGCCGATGCGCAGCGCGTCCGCCGCCGAGAACTGCTCGCCGGTCAGCAGGATCTCCATGGCGTTGGCGAAGGGAATCTGCCGCGCGAGGCGCGCCGTCGAGCCGCCCATCGGGAAGAGGCCGTGCTTCACCTCGGCGATGGCGAAACGGGCGTCCTCGGCGGCGACGCGGATGTCCGTCGCCTGCAGCATCTCCATGCCGCCGGCGACGCAGTAGCCCTTGACGGCGGCGATGATCGGCTTCGACACGTCGAAGCTCCGCATGAGCCCCTTGTAGATGAGGCTCACGTCGTTCTTGATCCGCTCGTCGAACTCGTCCTCGGCGGGACGGAGTCCCTGCATCATGCGGACGAGCCGATCGAGGTCGGCGCCGGCGCAGAAGGCCTGCTCGCCGGCGCCGGTGAAGATCGCGGCGCGGATGGCGGGATCGTCGTTCACGTCCTGCCAGGCGTCGGCGAGGCGGCAGAGCATCTCGGCGTTGATTGCGTTCCGGACCGCCGGCCGATTCATCGTGACGACGGCGATCGCACCCGACTTCTCGTAGAGGACGGCCGGCTCAGCGCTCATCGCTCACCACCCACATCGCGAAGTACTGCGACCCGCCGCCGTACGCATGGCCGAGCGCGGTCTTCGCGCCGTCGACCTGATGCGCACCGGCACGGCCCATCACCTGGAGCGCCGCCTCGCCGAGCCGGAGCATGCCCGAAGCGCCGATCGGATTCGTGCAGAGGACGCCGCCCGACGGGTTGATCGGCAGGTGCGCGCCCATCTTCTGCTCGCCTCGGTCGATCGCCTTCCACCCTTCGCCGACGTCGCAGAAGCCGAGGTTCTCGAGCCACATCGCCTCGAACCAGGCGAACGGGACGTAGATCTCGGCGGTGTCGATCTCCTTCCACGGATTCTTGATGCCGGCGCCGTCGTAGACGGCCTTCGCGCACATCTTCCCGGCCCGCGGACTCACCTGGTCGCGACCCGGAGCCCACATCGCCTCGGCATACGAGGCGCCCGATCGGATCCAGGCCGGCTTGTGCGGCGCCCGGCGCGCCACGTCTTCCGAGCCGATCACGAGCGCGCAGGCGCCGTCGGACGACGGGCACGTCTCGCCGTAGCGGATCGGATCCCACAGCACCGGCGAGTTCATCACGTCGTCGAGCGTCATCGGCTCGCGGAGATGCGCGTACTCGTTCCGTCCGCCGTTCTCGCGCGCGTTGACCGCGGTCATCGGCCCGATGTGCGGCGGGCATTTGGTCCGGGCGATGTACGCGCGCACGTAAGGCGCGAAGTAGCCGCCGGCGCCCGCGACGATGGGCTGCATGAAGGGAAGGTTCGGCGACAGCGCCCACATCGCGTTGCCCTCGGACTGCTTCTCGAAGGCGACGGCGAGGACCCGCTCGAAGAGCCCGGAGCGCACGTGCGTTACGGCGGCGAGCGCGGTCGACGCGCCGACCGAGCCGGCGGTGTGTACCCGGATGAGCGGCTTCAGGTGCGCACCGAGGGCGCCGGCGAGGAACTGTTCCGGCTGCATGACGCCCTCGAGCATGTCCGGCGCTTTCCCGACCACGACGGCGTCGATGTCCCGGTGCTCGAGCCCTGCGTCGAGGAGCGCGCGGTCGACGGCCTCGCGCACGAGCCCGGCGATGCTGACGTCGGCACGCCGCGAGGCGTGCTGCGTCTGTCCGACGCCCAGGACCGCCGCTTGCCGGCTCACATCCATCTCCGCTCATCGCCGAGCACCCAGACGACGTTCTGCTGGAGGCAATGGCCCTGGGCGCCGTGCGCGATGGCCCGCCGCGCACCCGCGACGCCGTGGCCGTCGGCGCGCCCCGCGAGCTGCCGGAACGCCTCGCCGAGCCGGATGAGCCCCGCCATCATCACCGGGTTGCCGACCAGCGGTCCGCCCGACGGGTTGATCGCCGGGCGCGAGCCCGCCGCATCGAGCCCCATCGCCTCGCAGAGGATCAGCTCCTCGGCGGGCGTCGTCGCGCAGAGCTCGACGACGTCGACGTCGGCCGCCCGCACGAGGCCCGCCATCGCGAGCGCGCGCTCGGTCGCGAGCTTCGCGCCCGCGCTGCGCGAGAGATCCCGGCCGCCGAGCGTCTGGAGCTCGATGCGCTGGTCGACGCCGCAGATCCACGCGGGGCGGTCGCACATCTTCTCCGCCTTCCCCTCCGCCGCGAGGATCAGGCAGACGGCGCTCTCGCCAACGGGCGGCAGGTAGCCCTGCCGCAGCGGCTCGACGGCCCACGGCGTCTTCGCGAGCTCGTCGGCGGTCGTGGGCTCACGGAGCTGGGCGTCCGCGTTCCGCGCGCCGGCTGCGCGCCGTCGCGCGGCAAGCGCGGCGAGCTGCCGGTCCGTCGCCCCGCTGCGCGCCATCCAGGCGCTCGCCTGGAGCGCGGCGGTGGACGTGGGATCGAGGCCGATCGCCGCCTGGTAATACGGGTCGAGCTGGAGGTTCAGCACGCGATCGGGTTCGCCCTCCGACGTCTTGCCGTAGCCGCAGACGAGCGCCGTGTCGGAGTCGCCGGCCTGGATGCGCAGCCAGGCGTAGTACGCCGCGAAGCTCGCATCCATCTCGAGGTGCAGGTCCGGCTTCGCCGGCCACGAGCCCATCACGTCGAGGGCGGCCACGAAGCCGAACGGCCGGCCGTCGAGGTAGTCGGCGGAGCCGGCGGCCTGGAAGTCGATCGCGTCCCGCTCGACGCCGCACTGGTCGAGCGCCGCGCGCACCTGTCCGTAGAGCATCTCGGTGGCGATCCGGTGCGCGTCGCGCGCGACGATCGGAGCCTGCGCGAAGCCGACGACGGCGACGTTCCGGAGGGACGCCATCAGAGCCGGTGCATGAACGATGCGAGCGGCGCGTCGGGCTCGCCCGTCGGCCGGAAGTGGACGATGTCCTCGTGGCTCCCTTGCCGCTCGCCGTCGGGCTTCCAGACGGCCTCGACCCGCATCCCCATCCGGACTGCTTCGGGGGCGCATTCCTGGACGAGCGCGTAGATCGAGATGTCGGCGCCATCGAGCGCGACCGACGCGGCGACGTACGGCAGCTCGATCGCCCGGCCGATGACCGGGATGTTGACGATGCAGAAGGTGGTGACGATGCCCCGATCGGCGACCGGGACGAGCTCGTCGCACGGCGCGAAGCTCTCCGGCGACGCGACGATCGGCGGCACGAAGACCTTGCCGGTCCGCGAGCACTTCGAGCCGAGGATCGTCTTGTCCTTGAGCGCGGCGAGGTATCGCGCCTTGTAGTCGCCGGCGACGTAGCAGTAGGGCAGGTGGACCTGCGTCTCGACGTACTTGACCGGCTCCTTCGGCGGTTCGCTCGCGCTCACGTGATCACCCGGAAGCAGGCGATGTCGCGGATGGACCCGGTGCGGTCCGCGTCGGGCGCCCACACGGCCTCGACGCGCGTGCCGACACGCAGCCCCTCGAGGTCGTCGCGCACCACGTGCGCGAGCGCCGTGTCGGCGCCGTCGAGCTTGACGAGCACGAACGCGAACGGCTCGGCGCACGGATGAAGCTGCGCGATCGGCCGGTACACCCTGGCGACCGCCGTGACGACGCCGGTGGGCTTCACCTCCACCCACTCGCCGCCCGCCGAGCCGTCGGTCTCCGAGTAGCCGACGGGCGGGACGACGACGCCCTGACCCGCCACCCGCTGGCCCCAGATGCGCTTCTGGTCCTTGAGGCCCGCCAGGAAGCGTCCGATCACCTCGCCGGTCGAGTGCTTGTAGGGGAACTCGGTGACGACGCGCTGCTCGAGCGGCTCGGTCACGTCTGCACCATCGCGCCCATGCGGGCGAGCGTGTCGACGCATTCGTTCACGAGGTCATACATGATCTCGCGCACGGGACGCACGGAATTGATGCGACCGACGATCTCGCCGATCGGCGTGCCGACCAGCTCCTTCGCGCCCGACGATTCGACGTGCGCGTACCGGTGGATGCGGCTCACGGCCTCCGCCGTCGCCATGAACTGGAGCGGCATCGGCAGCGTCCCGGGCGACTCGGGGCCGTCCCACGCATCGGTCCACGCGGTGCGGAGCTGGCGCGCGGGCTTCCCGGTGAGTGCGCGTGACCGGACGGTGTCGCGCGACGTCGCCTTCAGGATCTTTGCGAGCGCGACTGGATGGAGGTCGCTCTCGGTCGACGCCATCCAGATCGATCCCGTCCACGCGCCGTCGGCGCCGAGCGCGAGCGCGGCGGCGACCTGCCGCCCGCAGCCGATGCCGCCGGCGGCGAGGACCGGCGTGGGCGCGACCGCGTCGACCACCTCGGGGACGAGGACGAGCGTCGCGATCTCGCCGGTGTGGCCGCCCGCCTCGTTGCCCGACGCGACGACGATGTCGACGCCCGCCTCGACCTGGCGGCGCGCGTGCTCCGCCGTGCCGATGAGCGCGGCGACGAGCACGCCGTGCTCGTGCACCTTGTCGACGACGTCGCGCGGCGGTGTGCCGAGCGCGTTCACGAGCAGCTTGATCGGATGGCGGAGCGCAACCTCGACCTGCGAGCGGGCGCCCGTGTGTGTCCAGGCGAGCAGCGACTCGTACGCGGACTCACCCTCGGGCAGTGGCGGCACCTTGTAGCGCTCGAGGGTGTCCTGGATGAAGCGCCGGTGGCGCTCCGGGATCATCTGCTCGAAGGTGGCCTTGTCGAGACCGCCCTGCTCGGCGCCGGCGTACGACACGGGCATCACGACGTCGACGCCGTAGGGCTTCCCGCCGAGGTGCTCGTCGATCCAGCGGAGCTCGACCTCGAGCGCCTCGGGCGACGGGAAGGCGAGCGCGCCGAGGACGCCGAGGCCGCCGGCCTTGCTCACCGCCGCCACGACGTCGCGACAGTGGCTGAAGGCGAAGATCGGGAACTCGATGCCGAAGGTGTCGCAGAGCCGGGTGCGCACTAGCGCCGCTCCGGCGTGAAGCGGACCGGCATGTGCTTGACGCCGCCGATGAAGTTGGAGCGAAGCCGCGTCGGCGGGGCGGCGAGCTCGATGTCGGGCAAGCGACGGAGCAGCTCCTCGAACATGATGCGGATCTCGAGACGCGCGAGGTTGGAGCCGAGGCAGAAGTGCGGGCCGATCCCAAAGCCGAGGTGGTCGTTCGGATGCCGGCCGACGTCGAAACGGTCGGGATCGGCGAAGTGCTCCTCGTCGCGGTTGGCGGAGCCATACCAGAGCGTCACCCGCTGGTTCTCGCGGACGGGCTGGCCGAGGATCTCGGTGTCGTGCATGGCGGTGCGGACGAAGTACATCACGGGGGAGACCCAACGGACCATCTCGTCCACCGCCGTGGGGAACAGCGACGGATCGCGCAGGAGTCGCGCGCGTTCCTCGGGATGCTCGATGAGCGCGAGCATGCCGCCCGAGATCGTGTTGCGCGTCGTCTCGTTGCCGGCCACGAGCAGCAGGAGGAAGAAGGAGTTGAAGTCGATCTCGGAGAGCTTCTCGCCCTCGACCTCGGCCGCGAGGAGCACGCTCACCATGTCGTCGCGCGGGCACCGGCGGTGTTCGGTGGCGAGCTCGTGCGCGTACATGTAGATCTGCGCCGCAGCGACCTTGCCGGCTTCGTTCGACCCGTTGCCGTACTCCGGGTCGTCGAAGCCGATCATCGTGTTGCTCCAATCGAAGATCTGGTGCCGATCCTCGGTCGGCACGCCCATCATCTCGACGATCACCTGGAGCGGCAGCTCCGCGGCGACGTCGGTCACGAAGTCGCACTCGCCGTGCGCCGCAATCTTGTCGATGATCCGGTTCGTGATCTCGCGCATGCGGTGCTCGAGCCGGTTGGTTATCTTGGGCGAGAAGCCGAGGTTCACGAGGCGGCGGTACTTCGTGTGGCGGGGCGGGTCCATGTTGAGCATGATGGTCGCGTTCGAGGCGGCCTCCTCCTCGTTCCAATCGCGGAGGATCGTCCCGCGCCGCGCGTTCGAGAAGGTCTTCGGATCGAGCGACACGTTCCAGATGTCGCGGTAGCGCGTGAGCGCCCAGAACCCGTCGCTCCCGCCGTTGCCGTTCCAGAAGAGCGGCGCCTCGCGGCGGAGCACCCTGAAGGCCTCGTGCGGCGGCCCTGCGGCGAACAGGTCGGGGTTCGAGAGATCGATGTCCGCAAGCCTCATCCGCGCCTCCGTGCGCCTGGTGCCACGCCGAGCAGCTGCGTGACGGCGGCCTTCAGGAAGCGGCGCTGGCGCGCGACGGCCGCGGGACTCCGCGGATCCTCGTCGACGATCACCTCGAGCAGCGCCGCGTTGGCGAAGTAACCGAAGAGCAGGTGGTAGAGGCCGGTCGCGAGGTGCGGCAGGTCGGCCGGCTCCCATGGACCGACGGCGCCCTGGAGCAGCCGGAGTCCGTGGGTGTACAGCGGGCGCAGCAGCGTGCGGACCGCGGTCCGCAGCGACCGGCTGTCGTCGAGCCCTGCGCGCTGGATCAGCCGCGGCAGGTGCGGGTGTGCCGCCAGGTAGTCGAGAAGGCGGTCGACGTTCCGTTCGACGTCCGCGGGATCGAGCCAGCCGCCGGCGCTCTCTTCCATGAGCGCGACGATGGGCGCCACCCCGCGCGCGAGCGCCGCTTCGTAGAGCGCGCGCTTGTCGGTGAAGTGGTGGTAGAGGCTCGCCTGGTTGCGCAGGCCCGCCTCGGCGGCGATCTCGCGCGTCGAGACGCCGGCGAAGCCGCGCTCCGCGAAGCAACGCTCGGCCGCGTCGAGGATGACGTCGCGTGTCGACGGCGGTTCCGGAGCTGGGACCGCCGCCGCGCGCACACTCATGCGGGCGGCTTATCCGAACAAACGTTCGTTTGTCAACGGGGCAACCACCAGCGCGCGAGCTGGATCTCCACCGCGGCAAACGGCTCCGGCCGACCCACCTCGTTCGCTGCATGTGACGAGACGACGGTCCAGCGATCGGCCTCGAGGCGAAGCACCTCCAGCGTGCGCGCGAGGGGGTCGACGAGCCAGACCCACGACACGCCTTCCTGCGCGTAGCGACGCATCTTCACGATTCGGTCGTGGCGGATCGACGACGGCGAGATGATCTCGGCGAGCCAGTCCGGCGCGACGGCGATGGCCGGGGCGTCCGGAACGATCGGCATGCGCGCGCAACGCCACGCGGCAATGTCGGGGACGAGGACGTCGTCGCCGAAGTGCAGCTCCGGCTCGGGTAGTATCCACCATCCGCCGGGACCCGATCGCGCCTCGATGCCATGAAACGCGGGCAGCAGATCGGCCGCGATCTCCGCCGCAGCAAAGGCGTGCGGCGTCGCCGGTCGCGGAGTCACCACCAGATCTCCGTCGACGATCTCGGCGACCATCGTATCTGGCACGAGGAGCAGATCGTCGTACGTGGCGCGCCGCTTCGTTTCCACCGCGTCGTGAGCCATACCACGTTCACCCGAACGCCGGACAGCAACAGCGATGCCGCGCGGAACTTCGCAACTATCGCAGTGCACGCGGGCGGGAAGAAACACGCTGTTTCGCGCCGGCAACAGCTCCGAGCGCGTCAGCGGTGAGCGGTTCAGAGCCCGAGGCGGTGGACGAACCGCTGCGCGCCACCGAGCGCGCGGCTCAGGGGGCGCACTCCCGATCGACGAGTGACTTTGGTGGGCACGCTGTCCGGATCCGGATCCTTCTGGACGAGCTGGATCCCGACTTCGGCTGTCGCCCCGCGCCGCACTTGGACGTCACGCATCTGCGCCTCGAAGAGCGGCGCGGTCGCCCGGAGATGGTAGGCGCCTTCGTCGAGAACCTGCCGTGCGTGGCCGTCGTCGCCGGGTTTCAGGGTCGCGATCAGGGTGTCCGTCGGTGTCAGGATCTCGACGGTCGCTCCGGCGGGGGGCTTGTCCGCCTTGGCGCTGCGGACTGCGACCAGGATCTCACCCGTGCGCGGCGCCGGCTTGACGTACTCCATGCCCGAATACAGCGCACCCGAGAGCGATGCGAGCCCGGCGAGCAGACTCACCACGGACTGGAGCGATGCGAATCCCTTCCCCACCACTACACCCCCACATTGGGATAGCGGCGGAGCCGGCGTGTCTCAAGCGGCGTTTCGCCATACGCTCCGGTCATGGCGATCCCGAGGGGGCAGCGGGCGCTCCGGGCGTGCCGGTCAGTGCTGTTGCTGTGCTGCCTGCGGTCGCCGGCGCCGCTCTGGGCGGCGCCGCCGTGCACCGCGGAGCTCGGCCCGGGCGGCGACGTGCAGGCGGCGCTCGACGCCCTGCGCCCAGGACCGGTGGCGCTCTGTCTCGGTGCCGGCGAGTTCCCGGTGCATCGGTAGACAAGCTGTTGGCGGCCGGCACACTCCGCGCGCATGTATTGCCGGCGATCGCGCGGCAGCGTAGCGTCGCTCTCAATGGCCACGCCTGCCCCCGTGGAACCCGTCGTCCGATACACGGTCGAGCGCTACTCCCGCCTCGTGGAGGAGGGGGTGCTCTCGCCCGACGAGCGGGTCGAGCTGCTGGAGGGGGTGATCGTCGGGATGGCGCCACACAGCCCGCGACATGCGGCGGGGATCAGTTGTGCAGGCCAGGCGCTTCGCGTCGCACTGGAAGGTCGGGCGGCCGTACGCGAGCAACTGACGCTCGTGCTCGGTCCGTACTCGGCCCCAGAGCCAGACATCGCAGTCGTTTCCGGAAGAGTCGAGGACTACTACCGTGCGCACCCAAGGGCCGCGCTGCTGGTCGTCGAGGTTGCGGAGACGTCGCTCGCCGCGGATCGCCTCACGAAAGCGCCGATCTACGCTGCGGCGCGTATTCCGGAGTACTGGATCATCGACCTGCGCCACGACCGGATCGAGGTCTTCCGGGACCCGGACCGCAAGCTCTCGCGCTACGGGTCGATCACGACCACCGTACGCGGTGAGCGGCTCGAGCTCCTGGCGTTGCCGGGTGTGAGTGTCGCGGTCGACGACTTGATCCCTGCACGGTAGGCGGCGGGTCACGTCACGTCGCGCTCGACGTAGCCGTGCTCCAGGATGCCGTACCCAACACGCTCGCCACTCCGATACCGCGTGATCCCGTCCTTCAGCCACGTACGGCCGTACTGAACGGGACAGTTGACCAGCACCTCCTCGCCGACGACGTGATGCTCGCGGCCGCGCTCGTCGCGTAGACGTGCGTCGACACCGAGCTGTCGCGTGCCGCCGTCGGCGGTCTCCACCGCAAGCTCGACACCGCTGAGCGCGAGCAGCTCGCGGCCGTCCCACACGCAGCCGATGCGGACGTCGACCTCGGGGCCGAAGTCGATGCGGACGGCGTTGAACCAGAAGTCGCGGCCGAGCTCACCGCTCAGATAGTTCCAGCGGTGGAACTTCGACCAGTCGCGCTCGCCGCCCCAGCTGTGATCGCGATGTCCGAAGCAGTCGATCGGGTAGGTGACGCCCGCGAGCTCGAGCGTCCCGCTGACGACGCCGCCCTGCTCGATGTGCCCCGGGTACTGATCGAAGCTCACGCCCGGCGGGTGGGGATACACGTACGTCGGGCTGATTGCCTGCCAGACGACGTCCATCCCATGGTTCCCGTGCCGGTAGCGCAGCCGAAAGCGCTCGCGCGGCACGACCCATTCGATAAAGAGGCCGCCGAGGCCGAGACGGCCGGGCTCGACGGGCGGTACCGGAAGTCGATGGTCGATCAGGCTGTGCACCACCTTCCCGCGGTGGGTGAGGAAGAGGAAGAGGTTCGCCTCGCCGAGGTTCGCATGGATGCCCGCGCGGAGCACGACGCCGACCTCGCTCGCCGGATCGTAGAACGGGAACCAGAGGCTCTCGTTCCAGAGCGGGAGCGAGTCGGGGCCGGGCGTGTGCCGGGCGTCGTCCTCGGCCGTCGCCATGTGGCTGGTCGTCGCCATTGATCAGCTCCTCCCCGGCGGTGGCAGGTCGAGCAGCACCGCCAGTCGCTGGTGACACTGGGTATTCGTCTCGTAGTCCGGCCACGGCGGTGCGATGCCGACCTCGGTCATGCGGCCGGCGATCCGCGCCATGATCGCGCCGAACCGGAGGGCAGCGAACACCTCGTTGAAGAACGCGTGCTCGACCGGACGGCCGGTGACCGCCTGGTAGCGGCGAATGGTCTCGTCGCGGCCGGGAAAGCCGTCGAGCGGCGGGAGCCCGTAGCCCTCGCCCGTCGCCCAGTGCATGAAGAGCCACCAGCCGAGGTCGGCCTCCGGGTCGCCGAGGAACGCCATCTCCCAGTCGAGGACGCCGACGACCTCGCCCTCGCGATAGATCAGGTTCGGCAGGCGCGCGTCGCCCCAGCAGAGTGTCACGTGGCGTGGCGCGTAGCGGTGCTCGCGAAGCCAGGTGAGCGCGCCAGCGAGGATCGGCTGCGGCGCGCGGCCGCGAACCGTCCATTCGAGGTAGCGAGTCCAGTACGCGAGCTGGCGGTCGATGGCATCGGTTCCGGACCCCGGAGGGTCCCAGAAGCCGAGACCGAGCGTCTGCCATTCGAGCGCGTGGATGCGGGCGAGCGTCTCGAGACCGCTCCACCAGATGCGGGCGCGCCGCGCGGGCGACGCCTCGAAGCAGAAGCCGGTGGCGTGGTACGGCGGC
>WNGI01001773.1_pt1 | contig 18301 bp, 20 predicted proteins | sample 5400621 | NCBI WGS metagenome assembly WNGI01 (sample SAMN13153374, study PRJNA577476) | soil metagenome | isolation source: 20 cm soil or saprolite under Garry oak tree replicate 1 | place: USA:California | collected 2016-06-15
CAGAATGAGGATGGGTCCTCTGATTCAGGAGCAGCTTCGCCGCGCCGGAGTTCGTGTGCACCTGGAGCCGCTCGAGAGCGCCACTGAACTGGATAGAGAGACCCGCCGTGTGTTCGACGCCGCACTCTCGAGCTGGACGCTGCCTTCCAGCCCTGATGCGCTGAGAGACGCGTGGACAAGCTCCGGAAACGGCAAGAACGGCGTGAACTTCAGCACTTACAGCAACCCGCGATTCGACGCGCTCCTCGACAGCGCGCTTTCAGCAGACCCGGCACGCGCACGCGATAGATTCACTAAGGCCTTCGCTGTCATCAATGAGGACGCGCCTGCGGTTTGGCTGTACGAGCCCCGCAAAATCATTGGCGTTCACCGACGGCTTCGGCCCGGTGCTACGAGGCCCGACGCATGGTGGTTTGACCTGGCGGACTGGTATATACCCTCAGCCGAGCGCCTCCCGAGGGACCGAATCCCGCTACTCCGTTAACCGCTCCCCGAGGGCATCAACTCTGAGCGGGTGACATGAAAATGCCCCTACGGTGATACGAAAGAGGCATTTCTAAACCCGGAGAAAAGTGCGATTTTTGAGGCACCAAATTACGCCCAAAAAGGCCCTATGATTCGGCATCAAGTCTATTTCGACACACTTGGTTCCATGAAGGAGGATAGTGCGTCCTGGCGATCCGTATTCGCGGGACTCTCCATCCTGCGCTTCGTGGATTCCTACGCCGATGGCGGCTCGTCGATCGACCCGGCGAGCTGGGCGCAACTGCACAGCGTGCGCAGCGCGATCGAGGCCGTGAGCGAAGGCGACCCGATTCGAGGCGTACTTTCCACCGTACTCGAGGAAGTGACGAAGCGCGCGGTGATCGACGACACCGTTTGCGCGTCGCTCCTCGCGTACGGGCGCGCGTTGGACTACGAAGCCAGCTGGGGCCTCGCGACCGACGTCTTCTCTACGGTTGCCAAGTTGACCCGCCCGGAGAGGAACCCCAAGCTCGCCGTCGAGGCGAATGTGGCAGCGGGTGGCGCCGCGCGACGCAACGGGGATTGGGAAACCTCGGCCCGCGCTTACTCCCAGGCTGCTTTCATTGCCGATACACTGGGCGACCGTCAGGGCGTTTTAACTGTGCAGGTCGGTATCGCGAATACGTACTTAGCTAAGGGAAACCTGCCGCAAGCGGAGTCGATTCTGGATGACGTGATCGTCCAAGCGCGTGATCAGGGATTCCGTGATGTTCAGGGTATGGCACTCCATAGCCGCGCTTCCGTGGCTCAACGCAAAGGGGAAAAGGCAGAAACGATAAGGCTCGGGTATGAAGCCCTAAGTTTGACAAGCAAGCAAGCGTCCCGAGACGTGGTGTTGGAAGATCTTGCCGCGGCTTTTTCCGAGATAGGGATGCGGGATGCGGCGAGAGACTCGCATCTTCTTATTGCAGCAACGGCGCAATTAAAGTGGGTGAGGTGGCAGGCCACTATCAACTTGATGGAGCTCGCGAGCATCGACGGAGCGGAGGATGCGTTCGAGAGCTACGCGGCGGAGCTTAGGAAGGCTCCGCTGGGCGTCTGGTTGAAGGCACACTTCCTCCTATTCCTCGGCGAGGGCTTGGAGAGATTCGGGCGCTACGAAGCTGCGGAGCAGGCGCTTGACGAAGCGATGGCCTTCGCGTACGCAAATCAGGTACACGCCGTCACGTTCAAGGCCGAGGAGCGATTGGCTCAACTGCGCGCCAAAGCCCGTCGTCAATCCGAAGCGCCGGTCTTCGATCAAGTCCCCGCGGAAGTCCTTGCGGCAGCTCACGCCATTTCCGAGCTCCGCAAGGCTGCATTGGCTCCCGCGTAGCGGGCGGCTATCCGCCGCCCGACGGCCTATCTAACAGGTCTGCGAGCCGCTCGTGATCGGGCAGACGTCGGGTTTCGGAGCGGTCATGTCCGAGCAAGCGGCGAGTACGACTGAAGCGATGACGGCGGTGGCGATGAGAAGGCGGCGGCGGATCATTGGAGTAACTCCTCGCAAAAAGGGAATGGGGTGCTGCTGACCTAGCAGGCTCAACGTACGACCATCCGCCCGCGCCGAAATGGCATTTTCTTATCAGAAAATGTCTGTTTCCTATCAAAAACAGCGCTTTTCCTATCACCTGCCCTCGCGCTTGAGGGCTTTTCCCACCACTTTCTTAGTACCATGCGCATGATCGCCCCGTGAGCGTAGCGGCGTTCCTGCCCGCCCGGCTCCTGACCCACGTCAAGCACGTCTTTGCGGACGAGGAGGAGCTTCTCATTGCTGAGTCCTGGCAGGAGATCGAATCGTTCATCCGGCGCAAGCCCGTTAGTGTCGTAATACTCGACCCGGCAGCCGATGGGATCATGAACGTCAGCGCTGTCGCGGGGCTGCTAAAGCGCTATCCATCGCTTCCGCTAATCGCCTACGTCACTCTCCACGCGCCTCAATTCAACGCCGTGGCTCAGCTGGGGCGACTCGGTTTGAAAGAGGTTGTTCTCCATAGGTTCGACGACGCGCCGGAAGGGTTTCGCGAGCGCGTCGCGCGCGTCGAGGGTAACGCCCTTACCCACGATGTGATCGAGGCGCTTCGAGATCGATTGGGCCAACTGCCAAGACAGTTGGCCGTCACCGTCGAGAATCTTTTCGAGCAGCCGCATCGCTACACGAGCGCGCTCGACTTGGCGATGGAGGCGGGGGTTGCAATAGTCAGCGTCTATCGGAATCTGGACGCCGCGCAACTCGGATCGCCGAAGCGATTGCTCATTGCGGCAAAAGTTCTCCGTGGATTCGGCTATTTGCGCGATCCCGGCTATTCAGTACTCGACGTGTCCGTCAAGCTCGGATACAAGACAGCGCGCATTTTCTCGCAGCACTGGGTCAGCGTGTTTGGGCTCACGCCGGCGCGCGTTCGCACTCGGCTTACGGACGAAGCTGCGATCGAAGGTGTAATGCGCTGGCTTGGAGCGAGCGACGACGATTCGTCACTCGCCGATGACCCGGGCCATCCGCCCGGGCACAACGGCTCACGCCGCCGCCGTCACCGCAGACCGGAGCCGAGTTAGTCCCACTGCAGGATGCCCTTCATGTCATCAAGAAGGGGCACCGCCGAGCCGGACTTTTTGGGGGCCTCTGGATCCCTCGCCTCATCAGCGACCCGGACGAAATCAGTCCACAGATCACCCAACCGGACGGTCAGCGGCTCGCCACCCAAGTCGTCGCCGCTGAACTCGGCGACGGTTGGGTGGAGCTTCTCGAGATCCGATTTGGCTGAGGAATCTCTTCGCTTTTTCATCGGGATGGGGGAGGGGCACTATCCGGTGGGTCAAGCTGGTCAAAGGCAATGACCGCGCCGGCTGCGAACGCATTTACCAATATGTGGCCGTCACCCGTCACCCGTCTAGCGGCAACCATATGATCCGCGAACCAACGCCCGCGATGGGTCCCTAAATCATCGTATCGGACCCCATTACCGCTGGATGAGGAGTGGATGAACCGGCCATTTCCGGCGTAAATCGCGACGTGGCTGATTCGGCCTCCCTGAGCGAACAACATCAGGTCACCAACGGCGAGAGAGTGCGTGGATACTGCGATGCCCACGCCAGCCATTTGACGCGAGGTACGTGGCAGATCTACCCCCTGCTGTCCGTACACGTATTGAACGAAGCCAGAGCAGTCGAAACCTGTGCGAGGCGAAGTCCCTCCGTAACGATACGGTACACCAATGTACTGTTCCGCTGTCGGCACAACCCTGCGAGCGGCTCCGCTCGCAGAGGTGGTGCTGACCGGCCAGGTGGTGCGTGACGGGCTCCGCGACGGTCGTGGTGCGCTTGGCGGTACGTCGACGCGTCGTCTCGAGTAGACGGTGGGCGACGGCCGGCGCCCGCCAAAATGGAAGCCTATTCCGACGCGGTATTCGAGGCCGCGGACGAATTGAGAGTCGGCGGACGTCGCTGGCGCTGCCAGGTGGCGCGATCGAGCTTCGCCGTTCACGGAGAGGAGGCGACCAAGAGAGAGCTGCAGTCCCGCTCCGTAACTCCACGTGCGGATAGCGTCGGTGAATGCTACCGGCTGCGCACTGCTTTCCAGCCCGAGGCCGGCGAATGTGTAGGGCATGAAGCCCTCGCCGAGACCGGCGTTGACGGGTCCGAGCATCAAATCAGCGTTGGTCGCCCAAACTAGATCCGATGGTCCCTGATTTACGCCGGTGGACTGGGTCGTGAGCGAAGAGATTCCCAGGCCTCCGCTGCCACGGATTCCGACATAGGGCGTGCCCACGCTGAGGGAAAGACCACCGATCGTCCTGGTGATCGGTGCGGCATTGTCGAGAGCTCCGTAAAGCTCTACCCCGCCGGCGACCTGGGCAGCCAAGCCGACGGGTAATGCCAAATACGATAGGACTCCAGAGAGACCTATCAAGCGTCGCAGGTGCATAAGCGACTCCACTGAAGAGGTTGGGTCCTTACGAGGCATTAGGAATACCAAGCTGTGCCACTTTCGTAAGTCCAAGATTCACAAGCTATTACGGCGATCACCGGCGCTTCTCAGAGCTCAGGTGTCACCTTTCTCGGACAGGGATTGGGGTCACTTAGGAACGATCTGGATTGACCGGGTATGACGCAAACATGCCGACAATTGATTGGCGATCGATCCTCGCTGTTCTTACAGCGGGACTCATCGTCGGTACTCGTACGCCGATCGTGGCTCCATCGATTGGGGACGCAGTCGCCACTGCGTCTGCCAACATCGTGGCTAACGTCTCAGATGGTCCACACCTCGGGTTCGATACTTTCGCTTATCCGGGTGATGACGCGATGCGCGCGTGGCTGACGGCAGACAAGCCGTATCGGTGGGTCGGTTACTATTTATCTGCTCCGTGCCACACTGACGACTCGTGGTCCGGAAAGCGAGAGACCCTGTCCAGCATGGGTTGGGGAATGGCGGTGATCTACGTCGGTCAGCAGACGTGGGGCAGGACTCCCGGACAAAAAATCGCGGTCAAACGCTACGGCACGAAGCGCGTTCGTCAGGTCAAAACGCGCAACGGAAGGCGCGTGGTTCGTTATGTCAACAAGCGGGTTCCAGTTCGTGTCCTCGTAACACCGCGCGCATCTCGTGGCTCGAGCTGCTCGACTCAGTTCGTGAATGCTGCACGCGGGACTGCGGATGCGAACGATGCGATCGCGAAGACGGTCGGCGAGGGCTTTCCGAACGGCACGGTGATCTTTTTGGACCTCGAGCGAATGGATGCCGTGCCGCGGGCGATGCGCGACTATTATCGGGCGTGGACGACGCGAGTTCTCGACGACGGACGATTCCGACCCGCCTACTACGCGCACAGCTTCAACGCCAATCTGATTTACCGCGATGTGAAGCAGGTGCTTGCAGCGGCCGGTGTCTCGAGTGATCCGCCATTCTGGATCGCGAGCGCGCGCGGGTTTGCCATCGACAAGTCACCCACCGAAGTAGGGCACGCGTTCGCTCAGGTCTGGCAGGGGGTGCTGGACGTCGTCGAAACCCACAACGGTGTCAGGCTGCCGATCGACGTCAACGTCGCTCAGCTGCCATCACCCTCGGAAGATTATCGCGCCGGAGAGTAGTCGGCCTATTTGACGCGGGTGATGAAGTCCTCGCGATGCGGGGGCCGAAATATCAGGTCCACCGCAAGCCATGTCGTCTTGGCAAAGGGATAACATAGAACTGCACCAATGATCGACAGGACGACTCCGCCATACTGGAGCGCGTCCCACGGCGGATTGGGCCACGTGACGAGCATGACGACGAGAAATCCCACCGCGAGCAGCATCTCCACCGCAATAAGATTCACGGTGTAGGCGCCGAGGAAGTAATCAGACTCACCGCGCTCGAGCAACATTCCACAATTGGGACAACGCTCTTTGATGTGGAAGAATCCGGTGAAGAGTCCGCCGACTCCACAATTCGGGCAGCGCAGGAGCAGCGCACGACCCAGCAGGCGCCACGGGGATTGGCGCGAAATACTGGGATGCGAATGACCCGTCATGCTTCTCGCTTGCTCTTCCACCAGCAAGCGTCGCGCACGATTCAGGCCGGTCTGCCTCAGTGTCCCTTGACCGGATGCGGGAGGTACGGCTCCTCGACTGCGCGGATGTGTTCGTCGGTCAGCTTGACTTCCAGTGACCTGACGGCGCTTTCGAGATGCTCGATTTTGGTCGCGCCCACTATCGGCGCGGCGACCCCGGGCCTCTGAAGTAGCCAGGCGAGCGCAATCTCCGACGGCAGCACGTTTAGCTCGCTCGCGACTTTGCGCACCGCTTCGATCACCTTAAGGTCGGACGGCGAATCGTAGAGATCGACTGCGTACGTGTCGCTGTCGGCGCGGACCGTTCCTTCCGTCGGCGACGGAGTAGTACGCGCAAGCCGGCCACGTGCGAGCGGCGACCAGGGAATCAGTCCGACTCCTTCCTCTACACAGAGCGGAATCATCTCGCGCTCTTCCTCCCGGTACACGAGGTTGTAGTGATTCTGCATCGAGATGAAGCGGGCCCAACCTCGCCTTTCGGAAACACTCAGCGCGCGCGCCATCTGCCACGCGTAACCCGAGCTCGCGCCGATGTAACGCACCTTCCCCTGGTGCACGAGGTAGTCGAGCGCGGCCAGTGTCTCCTCAATAGGTACGGTGCTCTTGAATCGATGAATCTGGTAGAGATCGATCGTCTCAACGCCTAGCCGGCGCAAGCTCGCTTCGCATCCTTGTACTATGTGCTTGCGTGAGATGCCTCCCATGTTGGGTCCATCGCCCATTGGGAAATGGACTTTGGTGGCGAGAACTATCTCCTCCATGTTCGCCATGTCGTGGAGCGCTCGGCCGGTCACCTCTTCGCTTGCGCCCATGGAGTACATGTCGGCAGTATCGAAGAAATTGATGCCGAGGTCGAGCGCTTTCTTGTAAAACGGCCGCGCGTCGACCTCGTCGAGAATCCATGGCCGCCACTTGGGAGTGCCGTAGGTCATGCACCCGAGACAGATTCTCGACACTTCGAGGCCGCTGCTACCAAGCTGGGTATACTTCATCTACAGGTGCCTCCTCGGTGCCGCGTTGAGATCGTGGCGCTGCGACTCGCACTTTCAATACCGAAGCAGGGAGCCTCAAGCTGACGCCGCTGCCGTTCGGAGCGCTCAACCCTTTTGAAACTACGGGTGTCAGAAGGTCGACCATGGAGCTGGCTGCCTACGAGTCTCGGAGCTCGGTGAACGATATCCAACTGATCGCGCGAGTGGTTGCTGGCGATGCGGCCGCCGAGCGTGAGTTGTACGAGACATACGTCGATCGCATTTACCGGCTGGCGTTTCGCCTCGCCGGTGATGACGAGCTCGCACGGGATTTCACGCAGGCGACCTTCATCCGGGCTTTTGAAAAGATTGGCAGCTTTCGCGGCGAATCATCGCTTTCCACCTGGCTTCATTCGATTGGCGTCTCGGTGACGCTCAACGGATTGAGAAAGACGAAGCGGCAGAGAAATCGTGAAGCTCCGATGGAAGAAGGGATAACGGTCGGCTCGCCTCGGGTTGAGGCAGAGCCGGATTTGAAGGAGAGGCTGGCGAGTGCGATTGACTCGCTGGCGGAAAAATACAGGGCGGTATTCGTGATGCACGACGTGGAAGGCTACACGCACGAGGAGATAGGCGGGACGCTCAACATTCCGATAGGAACGTCGAAGTCCCATCTGTTTCAGGCGAGGAGCAAGCTGCGCGTCCTGCTGGCGGATTTTGCACCGGAGTGGGTGTCATGACTGAAGACAATTTCGAAGAATTCCTGAAGAAGACGGCGCAGGGCTACAACGCCCCCCCGACTCGTGTTCCCCGCGAAGAGATGTGGAGCGCGATCCAGGCGAAGCGTGCCGCCGGACCACGTGTGGTTTACGGTGGCGGAGTGACGTACCTGGTGCGCCACAGATTCGGGACGAAGGTGTGGCTTGGTGCCGCCGCGGCCGCGATACTGCTGGTTGCTACCGGTGTTGGCATTGGGCGTTGGACAGCCCGGCCGTCACCCAATGCGGTTGCCACTGCGCAGCCGACGACAACCCTGTCGAGACCGCCAATTGTTGGAGAGGGTCCGGACGGCGGGGCGATCACCGGATCAGCCTCGACGGGTACCGCGACGAGCGCGCCGAACGCGGCGAGCGGAGCATCTCGCAGTCCCGCGGGACCGGGGGCGGGCGCTGAGCGTGGGCGTGCTGTCGCGAGCCGCCCGACACGGGAGAGCGAGCGCGAGGTAGCAACGGTGGGACCTTCCACTCCAGCACCGAGCTCGGCCTACCAGCTCACGGCGGTCCGTCATCTCAGCGAAGCAGAAGCGCTCCTGACTTCATTCAGAGCGCGTTCGACGGCAGATCAACAGATGGATGCACAGCTCGGAGCGTGGGCACGTCAGCTCCTCAGCAACACCCGTCTGCTGCTCGATTCACCCGTCGCCAACGACCCTCAGCGCCGTCCGCTGCTGGAAGATCTCGAGCTGGTGCTCGTACAGATCGTCCAGCTATCGCCCGGAAGCGCGCCGCAGGATCGTGAGCTGATAGAAAAAACGCTACAGCAGGACCACGTAATGACGAGGCTGCGCACCGCGATTCCCGCAGGGCCGCAGCGTGGTGGTTGAGGAACCTTCAATGACAATGAGAACACTACTCACGGCAGCAGCAATAATTTCCTCGGCGGTTGGAGTCGGTAACACTCCGATCAGCCATTCCACATATGACTCCAACTTCGCGCGGCTAGGATTTGCCAGCGCGAAGCTTCGCATGGGGGAGAGCGTTTCCAGGATTACAGCGCTGAGCGAGGAGTTCGCCTCGCTCGATCAGCAGGCGCTACCACTTCCGCCCGAGCCGTGGGCGAAAGCAGATCCGGCGGACTCGCTTTATCGGTTGGCGCGTGAAGCGATGTCGCGCGGCGACTACAAGCGAGCGGCGGAGATCTTTCACCGGATTCCTGAGCGCTATCCACAGTCTGCTTACGCTGGACAGGCGCTCTACTACGAGGCGTACTCGCTGTACCGCGTCGGCGGTGACGACGATCTGAGCACCGCACGCGACCGGCTCAATCAACTGAAGCAGCGTGATGCGAAGGTTTGGAAGAGCGATGGTGCCGTTCTGCTGACGCGCGTTTGCGGAGAGCTGGCGAAGCGTGGGGACGAAGCCTGCGCGGCAGACATCGAAAGAACCGCACAGAAGGATCCACCGGCACAGACGGGAAAGAGCTGTCCGGATGAGGACGACGAAAACGACGATCGGATTGCCGCGCTGAACGCGCTGCTGCAAATGGATGCGGACCGTGCCGTGCCAATTCTGAAGAAGGTTCTTGAGCGCCGCGACGCTTGCTCGGCCGGACTGCGTCGGAAAGCGGTGTTCCTCCTTTCGCAAAAGCGTACGCCCGAGACGGCGAACATCCTGATGAGTGTTGCGCGCAGCGACCCAGATCAGGAGGTGCGCGAGCAGGCAGTGTTCTGGCTGTCACAGGTGCCCGGATCGACCGGGTTGCTCGAGGAGATCCTCAAGAGCAATGCCGACGAGGATATCAAGGACAAAGCCCTTTTCGCTCTCTCGCAACAACATGAGCCGAGAGCGCAGCAGATACTTCGCGATTTTGCTCTACGCGAGAGCGAGTCGGAGGATCTGCGCGACAAGGCAATATTCTGGCTCGGCCAGAATCGCTCCACGGAGAACACCGAGTTCCTCCGCAATCTTTACTCGCGGCTGACCAATCAGGATCTCAAGGACAAGGTCATGTTCTCCCTTTCTCAGCAGCGGGGAGTGGGTAACGAGCAGTGGTTGATGAACATTGCCGTCAACTCGAAGGAAGACATCGAGCTGCGGAAGAAAGCTCTCTTTTTGGCCGGACAATCAGGCGTGGCAATTCCCGAGCTGGCACAGTTGTACGATCGGATGGGCGGAGGCGACAGCGAGATGAAGGAGTCTATCATCTTCACGCTGTCGCAACGCCAGAGGGATCGGGCGGCGATGGACAAGCTGTTCGACATTGCCAGGAACGAGAAAGACCCTGAGCTGCGCAAAAAGGCAATCTTCTGGCTGGGCCAATCCCGCGATCCGCGCGTGCAACAGTTCCTCATGGATCTGATCAACAGATGAAAAAACTCCAACTGAAATCGCTGGCGGGGACGACAGCCGTCGTCCTCGCGGCTCTGGCGGCGGCTGCGGCGAACGCCCCGGGCCAGAGCATCGCTAGCAGAGTCGCTGGCGTAAACAACGGCACTGTTCGCATGTCGTTCAAGGTGAAGCCGGGAATCTGCGGCAGTGGCAATTCGATCTGGGATGTAGGTGGAAGGGGACGGACAACCTGGGGCGACAACTGGAGAAACTCGCGCGATGTCGAGTATGACATCGACTGCAGCACGGGACCCGCGCGGCTGGTACTCGATCGCCGCGGCGGTGAGATCACTGACGTGAGGTTCTACGTCGGCGGTCAATGGCGCCCGGCAGGATCGGACGTCGTCGACCTCGGCATCGTTTCCGCGCGTGAAGCAGCGGATTACCTCGTATCGATCGCGCAGACGGAGCGGGGAAGCATGGGGGAGAAGGCGATCTTTCCGGCTACGATCGCGGACAGCGCCGACGTCTGGCCGGCGTTTTTAAAAATCGCGCGCAATCCTGACCTTCCCCGCAGCACCCGGACTCAGGCAGTGTTCTGGCTCGGACAGGCCGCTGGCGAGGCGGCAACATCTAATCTCAAGGACATAGTGGTCGACAACAGCGTTGACCGCGAAGTCCGTGAGAGCGCGGTGTTCGCACTCTCTCAGCGGCCGCGCGACGAAGGTGTGCCGGCATTGATCGCAGTTGCGAGAACCAACAAGGATCCGGAGATACGCAAGAAGGCCTTGTTCTGGCTCGGTCAATCGCACGATCCGCGAGCACTCGATTTGTTCGAGGAGCTGCTGACCAAGAAGTGATACAGGACTTTTTACCCGTTCGGCGACGTCCAGGCCGATAGCTGGAATCATTGCAAAGAGGGATGCTTCGAAATAGCATCCCTCTTTTGCATCCAGTGCAATCGTGGATTTCTCGCATATCTCGAGTCAGCTGTCGTCCAGTCCGCTCACCGCGTTGCCAATTCTTTTCATTGCGGGAGTGCTGACGAGTCTGGCGCCGTGCATCTATCCGATGATTCCGATCACCGCCGCGATTGTCGGCGGCACTTCGGTCGGAGATGCGCCGCGTCCCAGGTCGCGAACGGTGCTGCTCACTCTCACCTACGTCTTCGGTCTCGCACTCGCCTACGCGTCGCTCGGCCTGTTTGCCGGTCTCACGGGGACGCTGTTCGGGTCGGTCAGCACCAATCCCTGGCTCTACTTCGCGATGGCAAACCTGCTAATCATCGCGGCGCTGGCGATGCTCGACGTGATTCCGGTGCGAGTCCCATCGTGGCTTCTGACCAAGGCGTCCGCAGCGGGCCACGGTGGAAGTCTCTACGGCGTTTTCGTGATGGGCGCGGTGTCCGGCCTGGTGGCTGCACCCTGCTCGGCCCCCGTAATGGCAGCAGTGCTCACCTGGGTAACATCCACCAGGAGCGGTGTCCTGGGATTCATCTACCTGTTCGTGTTTTCGCTCGGGATGTGCACGCTGCTGGTGGTCGTAGGCCTCTTCAGCGGAACGATTGCACGACTGCCGAGAGCTGGTGAATGGATGGTCTGGGTCAAAAGGCTTTTCGCGTTGATCATGTTGGCGGTTGCGGAGTATTACCTTGTGCAGATGGGTCTGCTTCTCATCTGATCCACGCCTGAACAGCTCCCCGACAAAAAATGCGCTTCCCCAAAACGTTCCTCGTCACGCTGTTGCTCACCTCGCTCGTTCCGATCACGGCGCGCACACAGGACCTCGGCATCGATGTTGGAGCGCGTGCACCAGTAGTCTCAGTGCAATCGCTGGACGGGAAGGAGATCTCGCTCGGCAACTACATCGGCAAGACGCCGATGCTTATCGAGTTCTGGGCGACCTGGTGCCCAAACTGTAAAGAGCTGATGCCAACGCTGCTCGCCGCCGAGAAAAAGTTTGGCAAACAGGTAAAGTTCGTGGCGATCGCTGTAGCGATCAATCAATCGCCGGAGAGAGTGCGGCGGTTCCTCGCCGCACACCCACTCCCACACGACACCTTCTTCGATGTGGATGGAAAAGCCGCCGGTGCCTTCGACGCCCCCGCCACGTCGTACGTGGTGGTGCTCGACAAATCGGGCAAGGTGGTCTACACGGGATTGGGCGGCAAACAGGATCTCGAGCGAGCGATCAGAAAAGCTCTTTAGCGGGAAGCAGGTGGCGCGAGACTGTCGACCACTGCCCCGAGATCGGTATAAGCCGAAGGCGTCAGAACCTTGAACGGCTTCGTGACGTAAGCGATCCGGCCGTCCGGACGAATCACGAAGAGTGATCGATTGTCCAACTTGTTCTTGGCGTCGTAGGCGGCGTACAGCTGGCCAACTCTTCCGCCAGGATCGCTGGCGAACACAATAGGGAAATCCTCATCGCGCGCCCACGACGCGAGAGCAGTATCAGGATCGACGCTGATGCCGATCACAGTAACGTTGCGGCCATTGTTGAAGAGTGTGGCGTACTGATCACGGTACGCCTCCATTTGGACCGTTCAGCCCTTCGTTCGCGCCTGGAAGAAGAAGGCAAGGACTACGGTGCGGCCGCGATAGTCCGACAGTCTAACGGGCGTCTTCAGCAGGCCGTATCTGTCAGCGCCGGCTAGGCTGAAATCAGGCGCGACATCGTTGATCGCAGGACCAGCACTCGCAGCCACGGATGGGGCCGCGGTCTGCTGTGCGCTCGCGACTCGACCTGCCGCGACAAACGATGCGGCGGCGATCGTCAGTATCGCTATTCTTGCTCGAATCACCATGCTGCAGTCCCCGGTGCGATATTGTCAAAAGTCTATACCACTGACCAATCCACGGCTAGCCACCGCGATTTGAAATTCAATTTGCTCCTGGCGTTGCTCCTGGCGCTGATGCTTGCATCGCCAGTTCATCTGACCGCTGGCGCGCAGCACCACAGCTTTTCCGACGCAGTTGAAATAAGTGCACAGGCAATTGGGGTCGCGACCCGGGTATCTCCCGCGCTTCATGGGAGGGATCTCACCGAAGGCTATCTCACGCAGCCCGCCATCATGGCGCACGTCGCGCCGTGGGGAGACGCGCTTTCACTGAATGCGAGCCTCAACTTCGAGGGAGCCACCATAGACCGAGGCGAGCTCACTCCCGGCATCTACGGCGAGGGTTACATCGATCGCCGTCACCCTCACACTTATCTACACGAGCTCGTGCTGACGTCGGCTCGAAGATTCGGCACGAATGGATTGAACGGCGTGTCTTTCGCGCTTGGAAAAGGGTTTGCGCCGTTCGGTACCGACGATCCAATGGCGCGGCCATTCGAGAAGTATCCGATCAACCATCATCTCGCCCAGATCCTCGAGCGTGCCGTCGCTGTTGGTGCACTGCGGGCGGGTCGTTTGATCTTTGAAGCGGGCACGTTCAACGGTGACGAGCCCACCAGTCCCGGCGACAATCCTAATCGGAAACGATACTGGGACTCGTGGTCGGGCCGCGTCTCTTTCATACCCTGGCCACAGGGAGAATTGCAGACCAGCTACGCTCGCGTGAAATCCCCTGAGAATTCCACTGGAGGCGGCGCCGATCAGCGCAAACAAAGCGCGTCGATCCGCCTCGAGGATGCGCAGCATTCGGGATACGCTCTCTTTGAATGGGCGCGCACTGGAGACTACGTCGGGTCCACGCGTGTGTTCACCTTCACATCATTCCTGGCCGAGACCTGGGCTCGCTACGATAGATTGAGCGGAGGGCTCAGAGTTGAGCGTACGAATCGGCCCGACGAACAGCGTCTGGCCGACGAATTCAGAGCTCCGGTGCCCGCGACGGACTTGAGTATTTCTGGACGCTCGCGCTGGACGATCATCACGGCGCGTCTCGCTGTCTATCTCGTGAAACGGAAAGCTCTGACGATCGAGCCGTTCGCCGAGGTAGCGCGCGCCCGCGTAATTCCGACGCTGCGGCCAGCGGGATTCGATCCGCGTCAGTTCTACGGTTCCAGTCGTATTTGGAGCGTTTCCGCCGGCGCCAAGCTCGCGTTCGGGATGTCTCATATGCGCATGGGGCGCTATGGAGTTGCGATTGCACAGGAACGGAAGACGGAAATGGCAGGTATGCAGATGGACCACGTGCACCCGCCGCACTGACTCACGCTTTAAAGAACCCGCGAGAATGACCGACTCGACTCGCCTGAGAGTAATCGCGCGCCGCGCAATTCTCGTTTTGGGCATCTGCACGCTTGGGTGCAGGCCGGATAATCCGGTTACGCCTCCGACGACGTCGAGCGCTTTGACGGTGTTCGGGGTTGGGTTGGTCGCCGATCGATTCACCGGAGAGATCTGGGTGCGCGGAAACGTCGCATACACCACCACCTGGGGAACTCGCAGCGCAGCCGGCGACGCAATCAAGATCTGGGATGTCCTGGGCAACACCCCAATTCTGGTCGACTCGGTCATCGTCCCGAATGCGAGCACGCTCGGGGATGTTCAGACCAGTGACGACGGCAAAGTGCTGGTGGTGGCAACCGAGTTCTCGCCGGGATCGATCATGATCTACGATCTGGCGGATCCGATGAAGCCGCAGCTAGTCTCGCGGTATACGACGCCGCTGACCGATCCCGGCGTGCACACCGCGGAAGTCCAACGCGTGAACGGCAGACTGTACGCGTTTCTTTGCGTCGATCCCACGAGTGGCTCACCAGCGCGCCTGGTGATTGTCGACATAACTGATCCCACCGCGCCGACGCAAGTCTTCACTGCCGCAATGGGAAGTCCGTTCGTGCACGACGTTTTCGTTCGCGATGGCATCATGATTACCGCCCTTTGGAACCAGGGCATAACGATCTGGGACATCGGCGGAGCGGGAGTCGGCACCGTTGCGAATCCAGTGCAGCTCGGCAGGCTGCTCATCGTCGGCGGGAAGGCGCACAACGTGTGGTGGTTTCACAACGCAGTGGCCGCGGAGAAGCGTTACATCTTTGTCGGCGAGGAAGGACCGGGCAGTATCGGAGCGTCGTCCAGCGGCGATATTCACGTGGTCGACGTCAGCAACCTGGCTGCACCACGGGAGGTTGCTTTCTTTCATCTCGATGGCGCCGGCACCCACAACTTCTCCGTCGATGAGAACCGCGGCATTCTTTACGCCGCCTTCTATAACGGTGGCGTGAGAGCGATCGACATTACCGGCGACTTGTCCAGTTGCGATTCGGGTGATCGCAGCCTCGATGGGCGCTGTGACCTCGCCAAGGCTGGTCGAGAGCTCGCTCACGGTCTCGGTAATGTCGGCCCTGTGTACGTGTGGGGCGTTCAGTTGGTTGGGCTGCGAGTTTACGCTTCCGATATGCTCAACGGTATCTGGAAACTGGGGCCTGTATCGTTCCCTCCGGACTGAAACCGAGATCCGTTCAAACCGTAGGGAAAGAATGATTGTCTAACCGGTCACACCCGAAACGGAGTAATCGATGAAGCGGCAGTTTCGCGGGGCGGCCTTCGCGGCGGCACCATTTCTAATCGGCTCGGCTGCGCACGCGCAGTGGTCCAGTCCCTATTCGGCGCCCAGGAATGCAGTCGTTGATGCAGCCGGCGCCAGGAAGGTCGAGGTAGAAGCTGCTGCCGGAAGCCTTCGCGTGGAGGGCAGGCCGGGACTCCGACAGGTGCAGGTTACTGGTACCGCCCACTCATCCTCGCAGCAGATGCTCAACCAGATCAAGCTGATCGCCGAACGTCGAGGGGATGTCGTATTCATCAAGGCCGACATTCCGGACGATGACTCGAGGTCCTATAGCGATAACTACTCGGCGTCGCTCGACCTGGTCATAGAAGTCCCGCAGGGCATTGATGCCGACATCGCCGACGGCAGCGGCGAGACGAGAATCATGAACGTGGGCTCTCTCGAGGCGACAGATGGATCGGGATCGTTCTCCGTGAATGGCGCAGCGGGCTCGGTGCGCATCACCGATGGGTCGGGTGAGCTGACGATCGAAAACGTCGGCGGAGATGTGACAGTTGACGATGGCTCGGGCGAGATCAACGTCCGCAATGTGACCGGTTCATTCACGGTTGAGAGCGATGGATCCGGAAGCATTTACGCCAGAGACGTGCGCGGCTCTGTCATCGTGCAGAACGATGGATCGGGAAGCATCGAGGTAAACAAGGTCGGGAAGGATCTCAGAGTCGAGTCGAAGGGCAGTGGCAGCATCGATTACGCGGATGTATCGGGACGGATCGACATTCCCGAGCGCCACCGCGACCGCCGACACAGGGACTACGACCGGTAGTTTTTTCTTGACGGGTCAGATGCCCCGTCCTATGGTGTGGCACGCCGCAGCTTCGTACCTCACCCTCAGAATTTGAAGGCTTCGTGACTGCTTCTGTCGCTGGCAGGGCCGCAGCGCATACGCGCGCAAAAACCCGCGCGTGGACGATTCCCTGGCCGCTCTACTCGGTAGTCCTTGCCTCGACTTGCTTTGTCGTGGGACTGATCTGGGACGTGTCGTGGCATAGAACCGTAGGACGGGACACCTTCTGGACCCTCGCTCACGTTCTCGAGCAAGTCGCGGCGGTGATTGCCGGGCTGAGCTGCGGCTATCTGGTTCTCAGGACCACTTTTGCGGGCACGCCGGAAGAGAAAGGAAGTTCAGTTCGCTTTTGGCGATTCTTTTACGGACCGCTGGGCGCGTGGGTCTGCATCTGGGGAACGCTGATGATGATTACCTCGGCGCCCTTCGATAACTGGTGGCACAACGCGTACGGACTCGACGTCAAGATTATCAGCCCGCCTCACATGGTTCTCGCCTGGGGAATGATGGGAATCCAGATCGGGGCGATGTTGATGACGCTGAGTGCGCAGAATCGCGCGACGCCGGACGACCAGAAGCTGTACAGCATGATGCACGCGTACGCGGCCGGAATTCTGATCACCATGATCGCCACGGTGATTCAGGAGGACGCCAGCGTCGGCAATCAGATGCATGGCTCCAAGTTTTACGCGATAACCGCGTGGACAATCCCGCTTTTTCTCGTCGGCCTCTCTCGCGCGTCACGACTCAGGTGGCCGGCCACTACCATAACTGCCATTTATTCCGCGATCATCCTGGCAATGAGCTGGATCCTTCAGCTCTTTCCGGCGACGCCGAAGCTGGCGCCGATCTACAACCCGGTCACGCACATGGTGCCGCCGGCCTTTCCACTGCTCATCATCGTGCCGGCGGTTGCCGTCGATCTTCTGATGCGGCGGCTGCGGCGGGAAAACGACTGGAAGCTTTCACTCGCGATCGGCGTAACCTGGGTGGTGGTCATGGTGGCGGTGCATTGGTTCTGGGCGAAGTTTCTTCTCTCGCCGGCAGCGCGGAATTTCGTCATTGGCGCGGACCAGTGGTCTTACGGTGACCGGCTAGGAGACTGGCGTTATCGATTCTGGACACTCGATGTCGACGCGTCGGGAAAGTGGAGTCCGCTACTGTTTGCGAAGGGAATCGGCTTCGCCGTGCTATTGGCGGTCGTTGCGTCGCGCATCAGTCTCTTCCTCGGCAACGGAATGTCGAAGGTCAGACGGTGAGGGTCCTCGGGCGAATTGCAGCGGTGAGTGCGGTGATCGTCGTTTGCTCGGCGCACATCGGTAGTCCCGACGCGTGGTACGAGGGAAATGCGGGACCATACCACCTTGTGGTGCGGGTGGCTACCCCGGGCGTCGTTCCAGGTGTCGCAAAGGTTTTTGTACGTGTGAACGAGACTGGCGTAGAGCAGGTGACCGTCCAGGCGAACCGGTTTGATGCACTCACTGCCGCTCCGCCGCCCGAGGTTGCAGAGCCAGTCGATAGCGAACCGGGGATGTATGCGGCCTCGCTCTGGATCATGACAGGGGGCTCGAACAGCGTAACGGTTAACGTGCGCGGGACACGCGGCTCGGGAAACGCTGTCATTCCAGTGGTTGTCGTTGCCAGCCGTCGCCTCGCACTCGATACGAAGCTCGGCGCCGGCCTGATCCTGGTTGGGATTTTTCTCTTCGTCGGACTCGTGACGATTGTCGGCGCTGCCGTGCGAGAGAGTTCTCTTCCGCCGGGTGCAGTACCGGATGCTGGCCGGCGCAGGAAGGGGCGTGTGGCGATAGGGCTCAGCACCGCCATGCTGGCGCTGGCGCTGTTCGGCGGATCGCAGTGGTGGAGCAGCGAAGATGCCCGATTCACTCGGAGCATTTACAAACCGCTGACAGCCACC
>WNGI01005683.1_pt1 | contig 18296 bp, 15 predicted proteins | sample 5400621 | NCBI WGS metagenome assembly WNGI01 (sample SAMN13153374, study PRJNA577476) | soil metagenome | isolation source: 20 cm soil or saprolite under Garry oak tree replicate 1 | place: USA:California | collected 2016-06-15
TGTGGCATCCGTTCCCCCCGAACGGCATCTCCTGCGCGCGAAGGACATCGCCGACGCTCGCTTCCGGGAGCCGCTCGACGTCCCTGCGCTCGCCCGGGCCGCGTACCTCTCCCCCGCACACTTCAGCCGCGAGTTCCGCCGCGCGTTCGGCGAGACGCCGCATCAGTATCTGCTCACCCGCAGGCTCGAGCGTGCCGCCGCGCTGCTCCGCAACACGGATCGATCGGTCGCCGACATCTGCTTCAACGTCGGCCTGCGCAGCGTCGGCTCGTTCACGACGAGCTTCCAGCGTGTCTACGGCATGTCTCCGACGGCCTACCGGGCCGCTCACCCGCCGCTCGAGCGTGCGCTGATCCCGACCTGCGTCCTCCAGGCGTACGCGCGCCCACACGGCAGCAGCTTTCGAGAAGACACGAACGCGGCCTAGCCCTACCGTCGAGCCGATCCGTTCAACTCGATCCGAAGGAGTCCGATGCTGGAGCAACTGACACACGTGCAGGTCTGGGTTCACGACCAGGATGAGGCGCTCGCGTTCTACACCGAGAAGCTCGGGATGGAGCTGCGTGAGGACGTGACGGTGCCGGAGATGGGCAACTTCCGCTGGCTGAGCGTCGGCATTCCCGGCCAGGACGTCTCGATCACGTTGATGGCGATTCCCGGCCCGCCGGTCTTCGACGAGGAGACGCGCGAGCAGATCCAGAAGCTGATGGCCAAAGGCGCGAGCGGCGGGCTCTTCTTCGCGACGGACGACGCGCAGGGCAGCTACGAGGAGTTGAAGAGCCGCGGCGTCGAGTTCACGCAGGAGCCGTCGGAGCAGCCGTACGGGATCGACGCGGGCTTCCGGGACGTGTCGGGGAACCACTTCCGGATGGCGCAGCGGTCTTCCGGGTAACAGGGGCTAACGATACCCAGGGGCCAGCGACATCGGGTCCTGCAGTACGTCGGGAACTCGGGCAGACAGCGTCTCTTCGGCGCTGTCTTGCCTGCTGCGCAGGCTTGACATTTTTCGCGCGCCCTCCGGCGCAGCGAAAAATGGGCGATCGTGGATTCGAACCACGGACCTCCGCCTTATCAGAGCGGCGCTCTAACCAACTGAGCTAATCGCCCGGGGGGCGATCGATTGTAGCCAGGAGTGGGCACCCCTTGAGGGGACGGAGGGACCAGAGCGCGGCGCTAAGATGAATCGAGGTCAGCCATGCAGGAAATGGTCATCTACGGGGTGAGTTTCGACCTGGGCAGCAAGCAGCCCATCGTCTTGCTGAAGACGGCCGATGGAAATCGGTTCCTTCCGATCTGGATCGGCCACCCCGAGGCCGCCGCGATCCTGATGAAGCTCCAGGGCGCCTCGACGCCGCGGCCGATGACGCATGACCTCGTCGCAGACATGCTCGAGCAGCTCGACGCGCAGGTGATTCGCATCACGGTCACCGAGCTCAAGGAGAGCACGTTCTACGCGTCGATCACCGTGCAGCAGAACGGCTCCGAGGTCGAGATCGACTCTCGGCCGTCCGACGCGATCGCGCTCGCTGTCCGGGCCGAGGCGCCGATCTTCGCCGCCGACGACGTGATCGAGGAGTCGGCGATCGAGTTCGAGGGCGAAGAGGTGAACGAGGAAGAGATGATCGACGAGTTCAAGCGCTTCCTCGACGACGTCTCGCCCGACCAGTTCGCGGTCGGCGAAGAAGACGGCTAGCGGCCGGCCCAGTCGACGTAGACGGCCTTGCCTGCGGGCAGGCTGAGCAGGCGGTAGGGGTACGTGACTCGCGCCTCGACGTGGTCGGCCAGCGTCGGCGTCCGCTCACGCACCTTGACCGTGATCGCGTCGTCCCGCTCGGTCACGCTCAGGATCCGCACCGAGTAGCCGGTGCTCGACCGCGGGCCCGGCGAGACGAGTAGGAGTTGGTGGGTCGCGAAGTCGACCGGTGGCTGCGTGACCGAGCCGAAGAACTCCTTGAACTGAGTGCGCGTTCGGAACAGGCGCCGCGTCAAATCCGACGTCTGCACGGGACCGACCTGCGACGAGGCATCGCGCCAGGCGACCGGGTGGCTCTTCCCATGCGGTACCAGCAGGACGACGAGGACAGCCGCGGCCAGGAGCCCGCCCAGCGGCGCGACGACTCTAGTAGTAGATGTAAATCGGCTCGCCGTAGTAGCTCGAGGCGAAGAGGATCGGCGCCGCCCAGATCGGCGTGCGGACGCAGCCGTGGGAGGCGGGATACGTGGGCACGGACGGGTAGCCGTGGATCGCGAAGCCGCGCAGGAAGAAGTTCGAGTCGAACATTCCCGTCGGGAGCGTCCCCGGGACCTTGCTGTAGATGTGCCAGAGGCCGACCGGCGTGTTGCCCGTCGCGCCGGTCGATACGTGCACGACCCGGACGACGTGTCCGTGGTTGACCTCGAACAGCACCTGCTTCGACTTGTCGACCTCGATGTGGTGCCCGTAGCGGTACCGCGGCCGAGGCGCGTGCGCGGATTGGAGCCGGCGCCAGACAGCGGGTGTGACGCGACCGGTGCGCGCCAGGCCGTTCACCTTCTGGAAGGCGAGCACCGCATCGGCCGTGTCGTACGAGTAGAAGCTGTCGACTCCGCGCAGCAGGTAGTGGAGCTGGGCGAGGCGACGCTCGAGGACCCGCACGCTCGGCCCGTGGGCGCCATCTGCCAGGTAGGGCAGGAACACGTTCGTGCGGACCGTCTTCTGGCGGCCGGTGAAGGTGCCGGTCGGGGTCGCGGTGATGCGGACGACGTAGCTCGCGATGCGCTTTGTGCTCAGGTGGACGACCGCGCGGCCTCCGAAGTCCTTGGCGTGCAGCTCGTGGCCCGATCTCCAGACGCGCACGTGCAGCTTCCCCGAGCTCCTGGGTCTGAGGAGGGCGCGAACGACGAGCGGTCGGCCGAGCATTCCCGAGTGGGGTACGGCGACGTCCAGCCCCGGGCGAACCGCGACGGCGACCGGGCTCGACGCGACCGTCTCGAAACGAGCCGTGTAGGTCGCGGGACCGCTCTGGCGCACGCGGACTGCGAAGCGCCCCTTCTTGCCCAGCTTGGTCGTGCGCACGGGCGAATCGCCCGAATAGAGCGTGATCGGAGCACCTCTCAGGGCAGGAACCATTCGTCCGCGGAATGCCGATCGGCGTCCATACGTGCCGACCTTTGGGCCGTTGAGCGAGAGCTGAACCGACGTGATGACGACGCTCCCCTGGGCGGTCTCGCCGCCCGCGTCCGTTGCGGTCACCGTCGCTGTGAATCGTCCCGCCGCGTACTGGTGCTGCACGACCGGCCCATCGGCGCTGGAGCCGTCACCGAGATCCCAGTGGTACGCCGCGGCGTCTCCGCTCGCCGTCAATGTCACCGTGAGCGGGGCGGCTCCGAGCGTCGCGCTCGCCTGCACGTTGACGATCGGCTTCGCGTGCGCGGGCGTAGCCCAGACGAAGAAGACGGCCACGACTGGGAGCATGCGCCGCATTGCCAAAAGGCTAGCTCGCGATGCCGACGATGAGCCCGAAGGCGTTGAAGGACGCGTGGAGCAGCATGCAGGGGTAGATGCTGTCCGTCCTCGAGCGGAGGTAGGCGAGGCCGATCCCGAACACTGCGATGACCGGGAAGCCCGCGATCAGCCCGTGGACGAGCCCGAACGAGATTCCGACGAGCAGGATGGCCGCGGTCGCACCGAAGCGTTCGAGCAACCCGTAGCCGACGCCGCGGAACTGGAGCTCCTCGACGATCGGCGCCACGACCACGACGACGATGGCGAAGGCCGCGAACGGGGCGATCTTGCTCGAGTCCCAGTTCTGCGGGATCAGGCCTTGCTCTTTCTCGGGGTTCGCGAACTGGCCGACGACTCCGCCGACGACGAAGACCGCGATCAGGATGAGAAGTGCGATCCCGACCGCTCGCTTCCAGGATCTCGGTCGCCGGACGGCGAGGAAACTCCGGCGATCGAGCCCGAGCGTGATCACGTAGAGGATCCCGAGGATCAGCCCGTACTGGACGAGCCCGAGGATGCTCGAGCTCCACTGGTAGGCCACGTCCTTGGCCGGCGGGCCGCTCGCGAGCTGGGATGCGTAGGCGACCGTCGACATGAAGACGATCAGCGCGCACCAGCCGCCGAGCCGCCAGTTCATGCGGAGCGGGTCACGCGACCCATTGCCAGAGGGCCCACTGGACGATTGCCACGCCGAGGAAGAGCGCGCTGACCGAGACGATTGCCGTGTGGACGCGCGGCCGGCCGCCGATGACGGCCAGGGCAAGGAAGAGCGGGAAGATTCCGAGCCCGAGCCGAGGCAGTGAGAGAAGCGGCCAACGATCGCTCGGCATGCTGAGCGGGATCGCGAGGCTGAGTGCCGAGAAGACCCCGTACGGAGCCCCGAAGCGGCGCCAGGCGACGATGGTTAGCAGCGCGAAGAGGGTGAGTGCTGCGAGGCACTCGAGGTTCACCGCAGCGACCCGCATCGGATCCGTGCCCTGGACCTCCGGCCAGTACGAGAACGTGTGAGAGCCCGACGCGAGCTGGCGGACACCCGCCCAGCCGGCGAGCAGACCGTCCCAAACGCCGCCGAGCGGTCCGAATGGCGAGAGCGAGCGCGACCAGTACCCCTCGGCGTGCAGGAAACGTCCAGGGATCGCCTCGTTGGGCCCAGAGCAGGAGCGGGTACGTGGCGAAGACGAGCGGTGCGATCGCAAGCTGGGCGAGGTTCCGCCGCGGTCGAGCCGAGCGCCACGCGAAGATCGCGAGCGCCGGGAGCAGCGCGACGGCAACTGGGCGTGTGAGCAGAGCGAGCCCGCATGCAAGCCCCGCTCCGAGGAAGCGCCGTCGTTCTGCGGCCAGGAACGCAACGACTGTGAGCATGAGGTAGAGCGACTCGCTGTCGACCGCCTGGAGGAAGAGCGCCATCGGGAACAGCGCGAGGTAGAGCACCGCCCGGCGTGCGCCGTCGGCTCCGATCTTTTCCTCGGCCAGGCGGTAGAGGAGGACGAACGTCGTAAGGCCCGTCGTGAGCGAGACGACGATCCCGGCGAGCACGTAGTGGCCGAGCAGGACGTGCCCGAGCAGGCCGACGGCCGCCGGGTAGAGCGGGAAGAAGGCCGTGGCCGAGCTGGAGAGGTGCTCGTAGCCGTGCTCGGCGATCCGAAGGAACCAGACGCTGTCCCAGCGCGCCCAGACGTCCGTGACTGCCCCGAGATCGTGCGTGACGGAGGGATCGTCCCAGCGGGCTGCGTCGGGGTTTCGGTTCGGCTCGAAGGCGTACAACGCAAAGAGCACGGCCACCCAGATCGCCAGGCGGCTCCAGATGAAGATCTCGAAGGCCGGATTACGCGCGGCGACGCGAGCGGGCAGGTCGCTCGCCTCGGCGCGTGGCTCCCGAAGCCGTTGACCCGCGCTCACAAGGGCCGGATCATACGGGCGTGGAGCAGCGGTACTTCACTGCAGAGGAGGCGAACGAGGCGCTCCTGGAGGTGCGTCCGCTCACGGAGGAGCTGGTCGGGCACCGGCGCGCGCTCGTGGCGCTCCAGGAGCGGCAGTCGGCTGTGACGGCGCGGATCGCGGGCAACGGCGGCAACGTCGAGCCTCACGAGCTCGAGGAGGTGCAGGAGCAGCTCGACGAGGAGGTCGCCGGCATTGCCCGCTGTGTCGCGCGGATCCACGAGGTAGGCGCACTGGTGAAGGACCTCGACGACGGCCTCGTCGACTTCCCCGCGACCCGCGACGGGCGGGATGTCCTGCTCTGCTGGCGGCTGGGCGAGGACGAGATCGGCTTCTGGCACGGCCTGGACGAGGGCTTCTCGGGCCGCAAGCCTCTCTAGCGGCCGTAGCAAGCCCCCACATCCCCACCCGGGTGGGGAAAGGAAGTTCCACCCGCCACCCGCTCCGAGCGTATCGCCGAATCTGCGGCGCCGATGTGCCGATTCAGCGCCAACTGACGCAGGGCGAGGCCGCTGAGGATCGCCCGCCTGCCCGTCGAATAGAGCGCCCATGGAGATCTGGGAACGCTGGCTGCTCGTGACCGTGCTCGTCGTCGGGGCGATCGTGCTCGCGAAGATCGTCGACTGGCGCATGTCCAAGCGCGAGTTGCCTGCGGCTGCCGCGACGCGCTACGGGGTCCTCCGTCGCAGCCTGATGACGGCGATCATCTTCGTCGGAGTCCTCTCCGCGCTCCTCGTCGTCCCGGAAGTCCGCGCCATCGCAGCGGGCCTCCTGGCCTCGTCCGCGATCGTCGGTCTTGTCATCGGACTCGCCGCCCAGCGCCCGCTGGCGAACTTCGTGGCCGGCATCGTGATCGCATTCACCCAGCCGCTGCGCCTCGGAGACACGATCACGATCGACGGCATGGAGGGCGTCGTCGAGGAGATCGGGCTCACGTACACGTTCATCAAGACGCGCAGCAACGAGCGCCTCGTGATCCCGAACGAGAAGCTGGCCTCGGATACGATTCTGAACTCCACCATCGTCAGTCGGGAGAAGCTCGCTCAGGTGTCGATCCAGGTACCGCTCGACAAGGATCTCGATGCGGTGGTCGACCTGCTGAAGAGCGAGACAGCCGGCGATCCCCGCGCTGACGTGGTCGTCACGGGGCTCAACGGAACCGCGACGGTCACGGTTCGCTCGTGGGCGCCTGACGCCTCCGGGCTCGAAAGCGTGCAGAGCGACCTTCGCCGGCGCGTCGCACGCCGGTTGCGGGAACAGAGCCTCCTGTGAGTCCACCGCCTGGCAGCGGTCGACCCGGCCGCGCGCGCCCGTACGTGCCGAACCATCGGCGCCAGCGCCGGAACGGCCGGCGCACACGACGCCGTCGCAAGCTCGGCGCTCTTCTGGTCGTGCTCCTCGGGATCCTTGCCGTGTTCGCCGCGGTCGGCTTCAGCGGCGCGCGCTCGATTCAGGCCGACTGCAGTCTGCAGGACCTCCGCCCGGCGACGATCGGCTCCAACTCGTTCATCTACGCGTCGGACGACACCCTGCTGGGCTCGATTCCCGCCGAGAAGAACCGTCAGCCCGTGAGCCTGAGCGAGATGAGCCCTTGGATGGGCAAGGCGACGGTCGCGATCGAGGACCGGCGGCATCGCGCGCGCGGCCTACAACGACGTCCGTGCCGGACGCACGGTCGAGGGCGGTTCCACGATCACGCAGCAGCTCGTCCGCAACCTCTACATCCGCCACCAGGAGCGCACGCTGCACCGCAAGCTCGTCGAGGCCTGTCTCGCCATCAAGCTCAGCGACAAGCACGGGAAGAGCTGGATCCTCGCCAACTACATGAACACCGTGTACTACGGCAACCACGCCTACGGCGTCGAGGCCGCCGCGCAGACGTACTTCTCGCGCCGCGCGAGCAAGCTCTCGCTCCTGCAGTCGGCTCTCCTCGCAGGGCTGCCGCAGGCGCCGTCGATCTACGACCCGTTCAAGGACCCCGAGCGCGCCATCAAGCGGCGGAACGATGTGCTGAAAGCGCTCTACGAAAACGGCGAGATCAGCTACGGCAACTATCAGGAGGGCATCAAGACCACCGACCTCCACCTGCGTCCGGGGAGGATCTACAGCCGGATCCGCGAGCCCTACTTCTTCAGCTACGTGCGCGACGAGTTGATCAAGAAGTACGGCGCCGCGACAGTCCGCTCGGGCGGGCTCAAGGTGTACACGACCATCGACCCGCGCATGCAGCGCGCAGCGACGAAGGCGATCAAGGACACGCTCTACTACGACACCGACCCCGCCTCGGCGCTCGTGGCCATCGACCCGCGCACGGGGGCGATCAAGACGATGACGGCGGTCACGCCCGGACGGGCTGGAAACCAGTTCAACCTCGCTGCACAGGCGCGCCGCCAGGCCGGCTCCACCTTCAAGACGTTCGTCCTGACCCAGGCCGTTTCGCAGGGCATCGACCCCGACACGACGACGTACGTGTCTGCGCCGCTCCACTATCAGCCGGACCCGAACCAGGAGCCCTGGGACGTCTCCACCTACTCGCACACGTACGTCGGCTCGACGTCGATCACGCACGCGACGCTGCTCTCGGACAACACCGTCTACGCGCGCCTGACGCTCGATCTGGGAGCGGAAAAAGTGGCGGCGATGGCGAACAGGATGGGCATCCGCTCGTCGCTGAAAACGAGGGAAGGCGCGTATGTGCCGTCGCTCGGCCTCGGCTCGATCGGCGTCTCACCGCTCGACATGGCCTCGGCGTACGCGACGCTCGCCGCCGGGGGCATCTACTCCGAGCCGATGGCGATCACCAAGGTCGCCTTCGCCGGCGGCGGCGAGGACAGGAACTGGGGCAGGCCGAAACGCCATCGCGTGATCGCCGACTGGGTCGCGGCCGAGGTGACGAAGATCCTCGAGGAGAACATCCAGGGCGGGACCGGCGTCGGCGCGAACATCGGCCGGCCTGCGGGCGGGAAGACCGGGACGACCGAGAATCACGCTGACGCCTGGTTCGACGGGATCACGCCGACGCTGACCGCCGCGGTCTGGGTCGGCTATCCCCAGGCAGAGATTCCGATGGAGAACGTGCACGGGATCGCGGTCGCGGGCGGAACGTTCCCGGCGACGATCTGGAAGCTCTTCATGGACGAGGCGATCGGGCCGACTCCGGTGCGCGAGTTCCCGACTGCGCTCTCCGAGCCGATCTGGCACTCGTGGACGCCGGGCAGCTACGGAGGCCCGCCGCCGCCGAGCTCGTACTACTACCAGCCTCCTGCCGCGCAGCCGCCGCCGACCAGCCCGCAGCCTCCGGCCGGTCCTCCGCCTACGCACGCGACTCCACCGCCGCCGCCCGTTCAGAACCCGCCGCCCCCGGCCGAGCCGCCCCCGGCCGAGTCGCCACCGCCTCCGCAGCCATAGCCGTCGACGCCGGCACGAGGCTGGCCGCGCGCATCACGGCGCTCGCCACGCCGCTCTTCCTGCTCGCGTGCGCTGTCCCTGACGGCGGCCTCTTCCGTGACGAGCGGTACCGCGACGTCCACATCTACGGCATCTACGCCGACGGCTTCCTGCGCGGCGATCTCCCGTACCGCGACGTCTTCGTCGAGTACCCGCCGGGAGCGTTTGCCGTCTTCATGCCGCCGGCTGTCCTGCCCGCCGGCGCGTACAACCCGGCCTTCAAGACGCTGATGGCGCTCTGCGGGATCGCGGCACTCTTCGCCGTCGTGCTCACGCTCGTGACGCTCGGCGCCTCGAAGCACCGTCTGTACGGGGCGGCTCTCCTGTTCGCGCTCTCGCCGATCGCCGTCGGGCCGATCTCGCTCAATACGTACGACCTCTTCCCGGCGGCGCTCACCGTCGGAGCGCTCGCCGCTGTCCTACGCCGGCGCGAGCTGCTCGGGTTCGGCCTGCTCGGGCTCGCTGCGACGTCGAAGCTCTATCCCCTGGTCATCGTCCCGCTGGCGGCGATCTACGTCTGGCAGGTCGCAGGTCGCGGCCGCACCCTGCGCGCGCTCGGCGTGTTCGCGGCCGTCGCCGCGCTCGTCGTCCTGCCGTTCGCCATCCTCTCGCCCGGCGGGCTCTGGGACAGCTTCCACTCCCAATCCGCGCGCGGCCTGCAGATCGAGAGCCTCGGCGCGAGCGTCCTGCTCGCGGGCGACCAGCTCGGCCTGTATGCGGCGACGGTCGTGCGCGGTGCCACGGGAGCGGCGACGAGAGATCTCGCCGGCTCGCTCCCGGACGCGCTCGCCACGATCACGACGCTCCTTCAGGCGGCGGCCGTTGCCGCCGTCTGGTGGCTCTACGCGCGTGGCTCTCGCGGGCCCGAACGCCTCGTTCTCGCAGCGACCGCGGCGGTCACCGGGTTCCTCGTCTTCAACCGCTTCGTCTCGCCGCAATACGTCGTCTGGCTGATCCCGCTTGTTCTACTCCTACCTGGTGCGACCGGCGTCGCGGCGATCGCTCTCGTCGCCGCGGCGCTCGTCCTCGCGCAGATCTGGTTCTTCCACTACAGCCACCTGTTCCAGCTCGAGGGAATCTCGTGGCTCGTCGTGGCGCGCAACGGGTTGTTGCTCGCGCTCTACCTGCTGCTCGTCGTTCGCTTGAAGACGAGGACGCCGTCGTCGGAGAAGACGAGCCGCCAGGACGGGTTGCGCCGCAGCCGAGACAGCGCCTCGGCGGTCGCCCGCGGATCCCAGCGGTCCGCATAGCCGGGCTGGGTCTCGTCAGCGGCCACCCACTGCGCGTCGCGGATGTACGGGAAGCTGAGGAACCGCCTCCGCCCCGAGAGGTGCGACCCGAGCGAGTTCGTCGCGCTGACAACGGCGCCGTTCGGGATCAGCCGCAGCGCACGGTCCGTGATCCGGTCGTGCGTCGCGACGTGCGCGGCGTACGCCTGGTACGACTGCCCGCCGGGGAAACCGCGCCACACCGGCACCGCACCGAGCACGTAGTTCGCGCCGACCATCACGACGACCAGCGTCATGGCGAGCGGCACGCGCAGGCCCGGGCGCGACCTCGTTACCCGCGCCGCGCCGAGCACCGTGGCGACGACCAGGGGCGGGATCAGCCCGGCCGTGTAGTGGTGGTGGATCGAGCTCTGCGTATGCGTCGCCGAGAGCAGGTTGAGGCCGAGCTCCGGGACGGCGGCGACGAGCACGAGCGGTGCGGCGGCGGCGAGCAGCAGGAGCGGCACGAACAACTCGAGGAGGTAGTGCACGCCCTCGCCGTCGAACACGGTCGACAGCACCTTGCCCGGATCGGTGAACACGGTCGCGAGAATCGCGCCGGGCGAGTGCCCGAGCGAGCCATACCGCTGGTAGAAGCCCGACGACGCGCCCTCGTTGAAGTGCGGCATCACGATCTGCACGGAGATCGCTGTCAGGCAGACCCCCAGCACCGCGATTGCTCCGCCGACCCACCATCGCCGCCGCGAGACCGCGTACCAGACGCCCATGCCCGCGATGACGAGCGGAATCTCCTCCTTCGTCAGCGCGGCGAGCACGGCGAGGATCGCGAACGCCGCGAGCCGGTCCTCGTCGAGGTACCAGAAGGCGTAGAGCAGAAGCGGGCACGCGAGCGCCACGGGGTGGAACTCGTTCAGCGTCAGCCACTGCACGGCTGGGTAGAGGAGGTACGCAAGGGCGAACCCGAGAGCGGCTTGCTCGGAGCCGAGGTGCTTCCTGGCAAGCCAGAAGACGGGCAATGCCCCGAGCGCGATCGCCACGGCCTGCGCCGCCACGAGCATCGCCGCGCTCGGCCAGATCCACCACAGCGGCGCGAACGCGGCGAGGATGGGGTCGACGTGAGAACCGAGCCGCGACGCCTGATCGCCCTGGAGGTTCGTGATCTCGAGCGGGTGTCCGTGCGCCGTCGCCCAGACCGCCTGCGCCATGTTCCCGAGGTCGAAGCGCCCCGTGTTGTATGCCCGGTACTGGAGGATCGAGAGCGCGCCAAATCCGGCGGCGTATGCCGCCGTCGCGGTCCAGAGCAGGGCCCTCGGCCGCGGTCTCACACGAGGAGCTCTTCGAGCAGCGACCGCCACCGGGCGCCGAGCACCTCTTCGCTCGCCTGCTCCTCGTAGACGGCCAGGCCGCCGCGGCTCAGGCCGCGTGCGAGCTCGGGATCCGCCGCGAGGCGCCGCATCGCCTCCGCCAGCGCAGCAGCGTCGCCGGGCGGAACGAGCAGCGCATTCTCGCCGTCGCGCAGCAGCTCGCGCGCGGCCGGCGTGTCCGCGGTGATCAGCGGCGCTCCGCAGGCGAGCGCGTGGTACGCCTTGTTCGGGATCACGCGTAAGGCCTTGTCGGACGTTCCGAAGATGCCTAGGGCGCAGCCGGCGCCCCAGTACTCCCGCGGCAGGTCGTCGTACGCGATCCACTCGATCCACTCGACGTTCGGCGGCCGGTCCTCCATCGCCCGCTCGAGCTGCCCGGAGCCGATCACGCGCACCTCGAGCTCGGGGGCGAGCCGCGCGGCCTCGAGGATCGTCTCCATTCCGTGCAACGGGATCAGCTTGCCGACGAAGAGGACGCGGAACGGCTCGTCGGGACGCCAGCCGGCATGGAAGAGGCGGTCCTCGGCGCCGACCAGGCAGACCTGCACGCGCTCGCGGGGCAGCTCGCCGAGCTCGGCGAGGAAGTCGGCGTTGGCATCGGTGTCGGCGACGACGAGGTCGGGGAGCCGCAGCGCCCGGCGGTCGACGACCCAGAGGACGCGTGCCGTGAACAATCCCGCCCTGAACCGACTCCGATCGCCGACGAGCGTGTCGTGGAGCGAGATCAGCGGGTTGAAGACGAGGGGTCGCTTCCCGGCCACGCGCCGCGCGTGCGGCACGTCGAAGTGTCCCGGGTAGCCGACGAGAACGACGTCGAACGCGTCGTGGTTCGAGAAGCGGAGCCGGAGCTCGGCGATGAAGAGTCGGAATGCCACCGTCCAGCGGACGGCCCAGTTGTCGCGCCGCGCCTCGAACACGGGCTCGTGGTGCTCGGTCACCTCGACCCCAGCGTTGCGCAGGGCCGAGATGACCTGCGCGTTCCGCGGGTAGTCGCGCTCGTAGGTCCCGAAGTAGAGAACGCGCAATGTCAGTTGAGGATTTCGTCGACCAGCGCTCGCTCCCGGTCGGCTGCGCCGCTGCGCTCCTCGTGGTGGCTCGTGACCATCTCGCTCAGGAGCCCGAGGGAGAAGAACTGCAGGCCGACGACGACGAGCAGGACGCCGAGCGTGAGCAGCGGGCGCTGCCCGATCGCGTGGCCGGTCGCCTTGAGCACGGTCAGGTAGACGAGGATCGCCGTTCCGACGGCGCCGAGGAAGAAGCCCAGCCCGCCGAAGAGGTGCAGCGGCCGGTGTCGATAGCGCCCCATGAAGGTCACGGTCAGGAGATCGAGGAAGCCGCGGAGGTACCGCTCGAGCCCGTAGCGCGAGCTTCCGTGCGTCCGCGGGCGATGGTTGACGGACAGCTCGGCGACTCGAAAGCCGCGGTAGTGCGCGAGGACCGGGATGAAGCGGTGCAGCTCCCCGTAGAGCGCCATGCCCTGCACGACCTCGGCGCGGTAGGCCTTGAGCCCGCAGTTCATGTCGTGCAGCCGCAGGCCGGAGACACGGCCGGTGACGGCGTTGAAGATGCGCGACACCACCCGCCGCCGGAGAGGATCGCGCCGATGGGCCTTCCAGCCCGAGACGAGGTCGAAGCCCTCGTCCAGCTTTGCGAGCAGGCGCGGGATCTCGCTCGGGTCGTCCTGGAGGTCGCCGTCGATCGTGACGACGATCTCGCCCTCGGCGTGCGCGAACCCGGCGGCGAGGGCGGCCGACTTGCCGAAGTTGCGGCGCAGGCGGACGACCTTCGTGTTCGGGGTTCTGGCGTGGAGCCTCGTCAGCGCGGCGAACGTCCCATCCAACGAGCCGTCGTCGACGAAGACGGCCTCCCAGGGCTCGCCGCCGGGCTGTAGGGCGGCTTCCAGCTCTTCGTACAGGAGGGCGACGCTTCGCTCCTCGTCGTGAACGGGGACGACGACCGAGATCACGGCTCGGAGCCTAGCCGCGTCGCTACGGCGGAGGCGGCGGGGGCTGCGGGGGAGGCGGCTGTGCCGGAGGCGGTGGCGGTAGTGGTGGCGGCGGGGGCGGGGGTGGCAAGGGCGGAGGTGGTGGAGGCGGGAGAGGCGGCGGCGGCGGAGGCGCAGGGGGCGGTGGTGGCGGAGGAGGCGGCGGGGTGGTGGGGGCGGTGGTGGCGGAGGGGGCGGCGCAGCCGTCGTCGTTGGGATCGTCGTGCCGGGTGTCGAGGCCGGAGCCGGCGTGTTGGAGCCGTTGTCGGTCGCGATCAGGGCGACCGCGATCCCGGCCAGGATGAGCAGCGGCACGCCGATGAGCAGGGCTAGCAGCCAGGATCGCCGGTCTGACCGAGGCCGTGGGATGACCTGCGTAGCCGCATCCCCGGCGACCGGAACGATCGTCCCCGAGAGCAGGCCGACAAGGGTGCGCCCATCAGGTGGCCGGTCCGCAGGCGACTTGGCCATCGATTCCTCTGCCACCGCCGCGAGCGTCGTTGGCGCGTTGGGCCGGAGTGCGTGGATCGCCGGCGGTGCCTCGTAGAGCTGGCGCCGGAGCAAATCGACCGCGTTCGGCGTCTCGAACGGGAGCCGGCCCGTCAGCATCCGGTACAGGATCACGCCGAACGCGTAGACGTCACTCGCGGGTGTGGCAGCCTCTCCGGACGCCTGTTCCGGAGACATGTACTCGGCCGTTCCGATCAGCGTGCCGGCCTCGGTCAACGTGTCCACACCGGACATTCGGGCAATGCCGAAGTCCGAGACCTTGGCGCGTCCTTCCTCGTCGAACAGGATGTTCGCGGGCTTCAGGTCGCGGTGGATGAGCCCGTGCTCGTGCGCATGTGCGAGCCCGGCCGCGACCTCGGCCGCGATCGTCCCCGTCTCGGCGTCGGGCAACGGCCCGCCCTCGCCCATCCGTTCCTCGAGCGTGCCGCCCGGGAGGTGCTCGAAGACCATGAACGGCCGCCCGCCTTCGCTTCCGTAGTCGTAGAGACGGCAGACGTTCGGATGCGACAGCGAGGCCACGGCCTGGGCTTCCCGCTCGAACCGCATCGGGTCGGCGTCGGCACGAAGGAGCTTGAGCGCAACGGGACGACCGAGCTGCGTGTCGGTCGCCAACCAGACCTCGGCCATCGACCCCGCGCCCAGCTGCTGGTCGAGCCGATAGCGGCCGGCGAACATCTCGCTCATGCGGGAGTAGCTTATGGCTGCCTTGGCCGCGACTCGAAATCTGATCTCGATCGAAGAGGCGCTCCAGCTCGTGCTGGAGCGGGCGCGGCGCCTGTCTGAGGAACGCGTCGGCATCGACGCCGCGTTCGGACGAGTGCTCGCCGCGGATGCGGTTTCGGCCGTCGACCTGCCACCGTTCGACAGCTCGGCGATGGACGGCTTCGCGCTGCGCTCGAGCGACACGCCCGGGCGCCTGCCGGTCGTTCACCGGATCCCCGCGGGCACGCCGGCCCCGCGTTCGCTGGAAGCGGGAGAGGCGATGGGCATCGCGACGGGCGGTGTGGTTCCCGAGGGAGCCGATGCCGTCATCCCCTTCGAGTATGTTGTCGAGCATGACAACACGCTCGAGATCGAGCACCCCGTGGAACCGGCGGCGAACGTTCGCCCGGCGGGAGGCGACATCCGCGCCGGTGAGACCGTTGTCGGAGCGGGAGCACGTCTGGAGGCGCGACACCTCGCCGCGCTCGCGGCCGCGGGCATCCCCGAAGTTCGCGTCGCGCGGAGGCCGCGGGCCGCCGTCGTCGTAACAGGCAGCGAGCTGCGCCCGTCTGGTGAAGCGCTGGCTCCGGGACAGATCTACGAGGCGAACGGAATGCTGCTCGAGGCGCAGCTGGCCTCGGCGGGGGCCGCCGTCGAGAGGGCGAGCTTGGTCGCGGACGAGGAGGCGGCCCATCGGGAGGCTCTCGAGCGCGGGCTCGATGCGGACGTCCTCGTGACCTCGGGCGGGGTTTCGGTAGGACCGCACGATCTCGTGCGGGCGATCCTGGCCGAGCTCGGCGTCGAGGAGGTGTTCTGGGGCGTCTCCGTGAAGCCGGGCAAGCCGATCTCGTTCGGCGTCGCCGGAGACCGGCTCGTCTTCGGCCTACCCGGGAACCCGGTCTCGGTGCTCGTCGGCTTCGAGCTCTTGGTCCGGCCGGCTCTGCTGGCTCTCCAGGGCAGCGCCGATCCCGGGCCGCTGTTCGAGCGCGGAGTCCTCGGCTCGCAGCTGACGCGGAACGCCGTCCGCGACGAGCTCGTACGCGCCCGGGTTCAGCGACTGTCCGACGGCCCGGTCGTCGAGCCGCTGGCTGGACGCGAATCGCACATGATCGCGCGAGCCGCAGGGGCGGATGCGCTCGTCCTCATCCCGCGCGGCGACGGTGCCCTGGCAGCAGGAGAGCCCGTCGAGTTTCTGCGGATCTAAGGGCCGACGGCACGCTGCTCTTGCTCGGCCGGGCGCTTGCGGCTCCTCGAGGAGAGGACGGCCCTGCGCATCAGTCGCCTCGCAGGCCCGAGGCGCGGCCGTTCGGCCGCGGTTGGATATGGCGTATAGCGCCTGGCGGTGATCGCCGCGAGCTGGGCCGCGACGGCGAGCCACGCACCGCCGACGAGGAGGGTTGGGAGCCTGACGTAACCGACAGCTGCCAGCTGCGCGAGGTACCACGGGGCGTCCAGGCCGAGCCCGAGTCGCGTTGCAAGCGAGGCCACGAGCAGAAGCGGCCCGAGGAAACCACCAACGAGCGCCGCCACTTGAATCGGAACCGGTCTGTTCCGCGCCTGAGGAAGCCAGATCCACGCATGCAGCGACGGCAGCACGAAGATGACCGCGTACGGGTTCATCGCGACGATCAACAGCGAGAGGACAGCGAGCACGAGCAGTGCCGCAACCTGGCCGGACAGCTCCTCGCCCTTGCCCAACGGCCGTCGAGGGACGAGTCGGTCCCGGCCCACCAGCCAGCCGAGCGCCAGCAGGCATCCGTACACGACGAGCGCGAGCCCGGGCCACTGCGTCCCGGGAGACAGCTCCGGCGCGAGCGGACGGGCCGCTCCGGTCGCCCACGCGCCGAGGAACGCGAAAAGCTCGAACAGGAGCACCGCGAAGAGCCAGAAGAGCAGGCGCGTGCGGTAACTCCGGAGAGCGGGCGCCAGCGGAATGTGCCTGCGGCGCAGGCGCGCGAACAGGTCGACGATCACCGCGAGGGCCGGAAGCATGGCCGTGAACAGGATCAGCACGATCGCCCAGCCGCGGACGGCGCGAGTGCCGAGGTAGATGTAGCTCGAGGTCCCCTCCGCGAGCTCGACGTCGTCGTCGAGCGCCTCGAGTAGCGATTGGCCCGAACGGCCGATTCGGGTCAACTGTGCGCCGTTGAGCCGGTCGGGAGTGTCGCCGAACGCTGAAGGCGGACGGTCGCCGGCCGAGGTAAGTGCCACGGCCGCGACGCCGTGGGTGATGAACGGCGCCTGCTCGTACAGGCTGAGCGGGAAGGCCAGGTCGAGCAACTGCGAGAACGCGCGCGGCCAGGTGGGCTCCACGCCCGTCTGCTCGGCGAGCCTCGCTGCGGCGGTACGTACGAGCGTGGCCGACCCGAATTTGGGCGTGTCACCGGAAAAAACGAGGTGCGGGCGGCCGTCGCCGGCGATCGAGTCGAGGTCGACCACCGCGACGACGCGATCGCGGTAGCGGTAATGCGTGATGAAATGCTCGACGCCGAGACCTCCGTACGAGCCAGCGTCGCTCGACAGGAAGAGAATCGTGTGATTCGGCTGCGGCGGATGCGGAGGAGCCTGCGGCGTGGCGTACGAGCGGGCCAGCTCCAGCAGCGCCGCCGTTCCGGACCCGTTGTCGTTTGCTCCGGGGCTGGCGCCGGTGTTATCGCGATGCGCGACGACGACGATCAGCTGGTTCGACCGGCCCTGGCGGAGCGCGATCAGGTTTTCCAGCTCGACGTTCCCCCGGCCGGGGATTTTCGCGTGAAAACGCTCGCGAGTGAGCTCCAGGCCGTACTGGTCGAGCCGTCGGGCGACCCAGTTGGCCGCTCGGCGTGCGTCGGGAGTGCCGGGAACGCGGATCGGATTGTTGTTCGCAAACTGTTCGGCGGTCAGCCGCGCGGTCGTGCCGTCGAAGTCCGGTTGCAGCGTCGGTGCCGGCAGCGGCTGCGGGTGGAAGACCGTGAACGCGGCGATCAGCAGCGGGATGCCGACGAGGAGCCACGTGCCCCGGTACATACGGCTGTTGACGGGGCGATCGAGTGATCCCGGACGCGCCCGGCGCCTCTCCCTGAAGGGCGGATGGGCGGCCATGCGTGGCAATAGTAGGGACGGCCTCGGCACAATTACCGCGGATGCCGGATTCTTCGACCATCCTTCTCGTCGATGACGAGGACTCTGTCCAGAAGCTCCTGACCTATCCGCTGGAGCGCGACGGGTTCCGTGTCGTGTCCGCACGGGACGGCGAGGAGGCGCTCGCGCGCTTCGCCGAGGAGGCCGTCGATCTCGTCGTGCTCGACATCATGCTGCCCAAGCTCGACGGGCTCGAGGTCTGCAAACGGCTCCGGGCGGAGAGCTCGGTGCCGATCATCATGCTCACCGCCCGCGACGACGAGTTCGACACCGTCCTGGGGCTCGAGTTGGGTGCGGACGACTACATCACGAAGCCGTTCTCGATCCGTGAGTTCCGGAGCCGTGTGCGGGCTCTCCTGCGCAGGGCAGGCGCATCTCGCCGCGACGTCCCGGAGGCGGAGCCGCTCAAAGCCGGCGTCTTGCAGCTCGATCTCGACCGTCGTGAGGCCAGGGTGAACGGACGCTCGCTCGAGCTGACGTACGTCGAGTTCGAATTGCTGCGGACGCTCGTCGCCCAG
>WNGI01001774.1_pt1 | contig 18295 bp, 17 predicted proteins | sample 5400621 | NCBI WGS metagenome assembly WNGI01 (sample SAMN13153374, study PRJNA577476) | soil metagenome | isolation source: 20 cm soil or saprolite under Garry oak tree replicate 1 | place: USA:California | collected 2016-06-15
TCGCCGACTCGATTCTCCAGACAGCATCGATCGCACGATGCGTGTCTGACCCCGTCACGCGGTCGATCAGAGCATTCCGGTGCGCGACAGGCAACCACGCCTTCGCGCGCCGGCTGCGGGCCTGGTTACCCGACGGCTGGTTGGTCGTCCAGTTGCCGGACCTCGACCTCGACGTCGCCGATGACCTCGGCGAAGCGCGAGGCCCACTCGATCGCCTCGTCCTTCGACCGCACCTGGACGACGGCGAACCCGCCGATGACCTCCTTGGACTCGGTGAACGGTCCGTCGGTCACGGTGCGCTTGCCGCCGGAGTACCGGATCCGCGCACCCTTCGAGCTGTGCAGCGCTCCGTCGGCCGCGAGCAGCACGCCTGCCTTGGTCATCTCGCCCATCAGCTGGCCCATGCCGGCGTAGACCTCGGGGCTCGGGTCGTACGCATCGGGCGCGCTCTCGTCAATCCGGTGGACCATCAGGAACCGCATCGGCCTGTCTCCTTCTCGTCTCTGGCCTCGGAATCCGATCGCGCAACATCTGGCGGCGTCACGCTGCCAGATGTTGCGCGATCGCGAGAGGCGGGCGTCGGCTACGCGTCGGCGGGAGTGTAGGTGAGCGACTGGACCCCTGTGCTGAACGTCTGTGCGGCCGCCAGCTTCAGCGACAGCCGAGCCTCGCCTTCGGCAAAGAGCCGCTTGCCACTGCCCAGCACGACCGGGAACACCATCAGCCACAACTCGTCGAGCAGCGTGGCCTGCAGAAGCGAGCGGACCAGGGTCGCGCTGCCGGTCATGTTGATGTTCTTGCCGGGCTGCTGCTTGAGCTTCGCGACCTCCTCGATGACGTCGCCGGTGATCAGCGTCGAGTTCTGCCACTCGACCCGGTCCAGGGTTGTGGACGCCACCACCTTGGGGGTGTTGTTCATGAACGCCCCGATCGGGTCATCGGTGCCCCGGCTGGGCCACACATCGGCGAACTCCTGGTAGGTCTTGCGGCCCAGCAGCAGCGTGTCCGCGGCCGCCATCGACGACATGATTGCGTCGCCGACCTCGTCGGTGAAGTAGTCGAACGTCCAGTTCTCCGGCGCCTCGTGGACGCCGTCCAGCGAGACGAACATTCCTGCGGCGATCTTGCGCATCGTGCTCTCCCTCGATCCATCGGGCTCTGCCGGACGGTCGTTCACCGCCCGGTGCGGTCGGGAGGCCGGTCATCGCGTTTCCTTGGCCTCTGACCAGGGCGTCGACCGAGGAGGAGCCGGATCGACACGTCGACGGATTTTCTTCGCGGGCAGGTTTCGGGACGCGCCAGTCGCCGGTCAGGCCACGGCCAGCTCGCCCTCCCGCACCGGCGCCACTACGCGCGACGGCCGGACGAGGACCAGGACGAGGAGGCCGGCGAGGACGCCGATCACCCCGGCCACGGCCAGAGCGCTCTGCACACCCGACACGGCGGAGGCATGCACCGCGGCGTCAGCAGCCGCTCGTGCGCCCGGCGGGACGTGCCCGATCAGCACCGAGGACTGCCCGCCGGCCACTGCTCGCGCCGCAGCCGCCGCGGACGGCACGCCGTGGTCGGACAGCACGCCCTGCGCCCGGGCGGTGAACACGCTGCCCAGCGCGGCGATCCCGAACGCGAAGCCGAGCTGCCGGGTGGTGTTCACCGCGCCGGCTGCCATGCCGCCGCGCTGCGGTGGTACTGCCGCCATCGCCGCCGAACCGAGGGTCGGGGTCGCCAGCCCGACGCCGAAGCCGACCACCAGGAAGCCCGGCACGAGAGCCGTCCACGAGGCAGTGCCATGCGTCAGCACCGCACCGAGCAGGCCGCCCGCACCGATGATCAGCAGGCCGATGCCGATGATGCGACCCGAGTTGTCGCCGTGCAGGAACCGCCCGATCGACGCCGACACGGCGAACGCCATCACCGACATCGGCAGGCCGACCAGACCGGCCTGGATCGGGCTCATGCCGAGCACCGACTGCAGCCAGATGGACGTGTAGGTGAACGCAGCGAACGCGGCGAACGTCATGAGCAGCCCAGCGATCAGCACGCCGACGAACGAGCGGCGGCGCAGCAGGTCGAGGTCGAGCATCGCATGTGCCGTGCGCCGCTCGATCGCGACGAAGAGGGCCAGCAGCAGGGCGCATGCAGCGAGCATCAGCCAGGTGACCGCATTGGACCAGCCGGCCTCGTTCGCCCGGATCAGTGCGTAGGTGGCGGCGGCGGCAGCAGCGCTGAAGGTGGCCATGCCCCAGACGTCGACCCGGCTCTGCCGTGGCTCGTGGACGTCTTGCAGCGACCGGATGCACAGCGCGATCGCGAATACGCTGACCGGCAGGTTGACGAAGAAGATCCACCGCCACGAGATGCCCTCGGTGAGGAAGCCGCCGACGATCGGCCCGACCGACGCCGAGGCGCCGGCGACGGCGCCCCACATGCCGTAGGCGACGCCCCGGTCGCGGCCGCGGTAGTTGCTGTTGAGCAAGGCGAACGTCGTCGCGAACATGGCGGCAGCGCCCACGCCCTGCACCGCGCGCGCACCGACCAGGACGCCGGAGTTCGGCGAGATGCCGCACACGAACGACGAGACCGCGAACAGCGCGAGGCCCGCGATGTAGGCCTGCCGGTGCCCGACCAGGTCGGCGATCGAGCCGGTGCCGAGCACGAGCGCGGCAAGGGTCAGGGCGTAGGCGTCGACCACCCACTGCAACGATCCGAACGAGGCGTTCAGGTCGGAGACCATGTTGGGCAGCGCGACGTTCACGATCGTGACATCGACCAGGAGCATGAAAGTGCCAAGGCATACCGTCAGGAGTGGCAGCCACTTGCGCATCGTCGTCGTCCCATCTCGCGGTTGCTGTTGTCGACGGAAGTGTCCTGCGCGGTACTGACATCCATCGCCGTATTTGACCGTTGGCGTAGCTTTCCTCCAATGGGACAGAAGCTGGCGTCCGAATCCGCCGTATTGGCGCCGGTCGACAGGCAATTGGTGCGCGCGCTGCAGCTCGAACCGCGGGCCAGCTTCAGCCGGCTCGCAGCCACGCTCGACGTGTCGGAGCAGACGATCGCGCGCCGCTACCGCCGGTTGCAGCGCGACGGTCTGCTGCGAATCGTCGGCGTCGTCGATCCTCGCGCGCTCGGGCAGACCGACTGGATGGTGCGGTTGCGGTGCCGTCCGGACGGAGCGCTCGCCGTTGCCGAGGCGCTCGCGCGTCGTGACGACGTCTCGTGGGTGACGATCAACTCCGGCGGCTCGGAGGTCGTGTTCTCCCTGCGGTCGCGTACCGAGGCCGCTCGTGACGACCTGCTGGTGCAACGCCTGCCGAAATCGGCGCCGGTGCTCGACATCGCGGCCGCGGTGATCCTGTACCGCTATGTCGGCGGCAACGCGGCGGACTGGCAGGGCCTGCGCGACGCGCTCACTGCCGGACAGGTGGAACGCCTGGCCGCGACGCCGGTGGTGCCGGCGACTCGCTCGGCCACCCTCGAACCGGGCGACGACGCCCTGCTCGCGCAGCTCGCGCGCGACGGCCGGACCAGCTATGCGGTCCTGGCCCGGGCCACGGGCATGAGCGTCGGCCGGGTGATGCGCCGCGTGGACGCGCTGCAAGCCAGCGGTGTCGTCTACTTCGATCTCGACATCGCGGCTGCGGCGACGGGCAACCGCGCCGCGGCGTCGTTGTGGCTACAGGCTTCACCCGCGCAACTGGAATCCGTGGGACGCGCGATCGCCGCGCACGACGAGGTCCCGTTCGCAGCGGCGATCACCGGCGAATTCAACTTGGTGGCCGTCGTGACCTCCGACGGCCTGCACGGGCTGTACTCCTACCTGACGACGAGGATTGCGACGATCGACGGGATCACCCACTACGAGCTGTCCCCCGTGCTCCGCCACATCAAGCAGGCCGGTGCGATCAACGCCGGCGACCGGCTCACCGACCCGCCGGCCCGCACCCCGCGCGCACGGCGAGCGGCAGCCGGCTAGGACGTAGCGTCGCCTGCCTCACGATTCGGTGTAGCTGACGATGCCCAGGCACATCTCGTCGGATGACCCTTCGCCCCAGACGACGTAGCGCGGCGGCAGCTTCGACAGGGCGGGCAACTTCGAGCGCAGCGTCGCGTCATGGGTGCAGGTGACCCGGAGCTTGTCGCCCGCGTGCACCGTCACCGGCTCGGCGAGCACGGTGGCGCGCTGGTCGTCGAAGTCCCACACCTTGACGTCCAGCAGCCGCTGGCTCGTCCCGTCCTGCCGTTCCAGATCGACCTGCACGGACTTGCCCAGCATGTGCATGTGCCCGGCCACGGCCCTGATCTGGATCGCGTCGTTCACCGGTCGCGCGCACGTCTGTGTCGCGCCCGCCCGGGGGTGGGCGATCGAGCCGCCGCAGAGCAACTGCAGACCGGCCACCGTCCGGCCGGAGTCCATTCCGAAGCGGCGCGCGACGTCGAACACGGCTGCGTCGCGGTTGCACAGCGGCCCGGTCTCGCCGGCCGCGCACGGCAACTCGACCGGGGCCGGCAGCAGCAGGGTGTGCAGCGCCTGCAGGTGCGCGCCGGGTTTCGCGACGCGCAGCTTGACGGCCGTGCTGTCGGCGCCGCCGCCGTTGAGCAGGTTGTAATGGATCTGCAGGATCAGACGGCTGCCGCCCTGCAGATCCTGGCCCGTGCCGGCCGCGAAGCGCTGCTCGCCACCGCGCGTCGCGAACGCCGCCACCCAGGGCGCTGCCTCTAGCTCGGCGAGCGCGCCGCCCTTGCTGGGCAGGCCCGGACCGCCGAAGCACGACCAGCCCAGTCGTGGATCGGAGTCGTCCTTGGCCTCGGCCGCAGCGATCTGATCGGGGTCGACCCGGTAGAGGATGGCGTGGTGGACGAGCTTGGCGTTGCCGGGCTCGAGCACCACGCCGGACAGGAACACCGCGCCGCTGATCTTCGGATCCAGCAGGATGCACCGGTAGTCGTCGGTTCCGCCCGGGTCGGCCTGCGGGCGGTACGCGCCTCCCGGCATCGGCAGGTCGATCCAGCGCTCCCCCGACTGCAGTGCGGCGACGGATACCGGCCTGGGCGTCGTGGTTCCGGGCGCGGGGTGCGCCGAACTCGTGGCGGTCGCAGGCGGTGGCCGGTCCGCCGCCTGGTTTCGCGTCGACGTGCAGCCGACCAGCAACGCACCGACCGCGGCCACGCAGATCAGCCGTCTCACCCGGACGTCACGCACCCGTACATCATGCTCGCGTCCGCCCGGGGTGACGCTCAGTCGAGCACGGGCAGATCGAGCGCTTGGAGTCGATCCGGATCGGCAAGCCCGTCGATTTCGACGATCTTCCCGTTGCGGACGACGAAGGCCATGACCGAGAACGGCCGGCCACCCGGAGCCACGACGATGCCCGCGACGCCGTTGACCAGCGCCGGCCGTACGAACGGGGACAGCCGCGTGTAGGTGAAAGCCTGCGCGGCCACTGCCGCGGCGCCGCGCAGCACCTGCGACGCGCGCGGACGCAGGACGCCGCCGTCGGATCGGAGCACGATGTCCGGGTCGAGCACGGCGAGCAGCGCCTCGAAATCGCCTTCGCGTGCGGCGGCGAAGAAGGCGTCGACGACCTCGCGCTGGCGGGCCAGATCCACGTCGGGCGTGGCGGCGCCCTGCACCCGGCGCCGTGCTCGGCTGGCGAGTTGCGCCGCGGAGTTGGCCGTGCGCGCCAGGATTGGCGCGATCTCGTCGAAGGGCACGGCGAACATGTCGTGCAGCACGAACGCGAGCCGCTCGGCGGGAGCCAGCGTGTCGAGGACGACGAGCAGCGCAAGCCCGACCGAGTCGCCCAGCAGGGCTTCGTGCTCGGGGTCGGTGCCGTCCTCGCGGGACACGATCGGGTCGGGCATGTGCGTATCGAGCGGCTGTTCCCGGCGTGCGGTTCGGGAGCGCAGCATGTCGAGGCACACGCGCCCGACCACCGTGGTCAGCCACCCGCCGAGGTTCTCGACAGCGGCGGTGTCCGAACGGCTCAGCCGTAGCCAGGCCTCCTGGACCGCGTCGTCCGCCTCGCTCAGCGAACCGAGCATCCGGTAGGCCACGGCCCGCAGGTGCGTGCGATGACCGTCGAACTGCTCGGCCAGCGCGTCGCGCTCGTGCACTGTCATAAACGTCCGCCGCAATCCGTCATAGCAGTGGCAAACGATAGCCAGACGCCCTGACAAGGAGCTGTGACATGAAGATTGCGGTAGCCGGAGCGACCGGGCGGATCGGCCGGCACGTCGTCGAAGTACTGGCGGCGCAAGGGCACGACGTCGTCCCGATATCGCGTTCGGGCGGCGTGGACGTGATCACCGCGGAGGGCCTCGCAGCCGCGCTGGCGGGCGTCGAATGCATCGTCGACGTGGCCACCGGCCCGTCGCCGGAACAGCAGGCGGCAACGGAGTTCTTCACCACCGCGGCCCGCAACCTGCAGCAGGCCGGTGTGCTGGCGGGCGTGCGGCGGATCGTCGTGGTGTCCATCATCGGCGTCGACCGCTTCGCCGGCGGCTACGGCGCCGCCAAGGTCGCCCATGAGCAGGCCATGCTGGCCGGTCCGATCCCGGTGAGCGTCCTGCGTGCGGCGCAGTTCCACGAGTTCGTCGAGCAGCTCGTCGGGTGGGGCACGCAGGGCGAGGTGAGCTACGTGCAGGAAATGCGCACCCAGCCGGTCGCCGCCCGGACGGTCGCAGAGGCGCTCGCCGACCTCGCGACCGCGCCGTCGGCGGTACCGGTGTCCGCGATTGCCGGGCCGCGGGAGGAGAGCCTCGTCGAGCTGGCCGGGCTGTTTGTCGCACGCCGCGGCGTCCCGGTGAAGATCGAGGGCGTGAGCGACCCGGCCGACCCGGACGCTCGCCTGTCGGAGTCCGGCGGGCTGCTGCCCGGCCCGGACGCGACGCTTGCAGGCCCGACGTTCGAGGAATGGCTCGACACGACGTCGTGATCGATTTCCGGGGGATTGTCGAAATCCGGTCCGCGAAAGCGTCGTACCGGTAGGGCATAGTGCGTTCCCGGGTCGCCCGGACCTGGGACGCGGTGCTGACGAGGGAGATACCACGCAATGAGCACAGACCAGATCCCGGATTCCGTCGGGCCTCGCCGCGCGGGGCCGGATCCCCGCCGCTGGAAGGCCCTCGGGGTGCTGGGCCTCATCCAGTTCATGCTCGTCCTCGACATCACCGTGGTGAATGTCGCGCTGCCGCGGATCCAGCACGACCTGGGGTTCTCGCAGTCCGGGCTGGCGTGGGTGGTCAACGGCTACGTGCTCATGGCCGGCGGTCTGTTGCTGCTCGGCGGGCGGTTGGCCGACATTATCGGCCGGCGGCGGATGTTCCTGCTCGGCGTCGGAGTGTTCGCGATTGCCTCCGCCACCTGCGGCGCGGCTGCCGACCCGGGCATGCTCGTGGCATCCCGATTCCTGCAGGGCGCGGGCGAGGCCATGGCGGCGCCTGCCTCGCTCGGCCTGATCGCCCTGCTGTTTCCCGATCCGCACGAGCGCATGAAGGCGCTCGGCCTGTGGGGTGGCATCGCCGGGCTCGGCGGCACGTCCGGCACGGTCATCTCCGGGGCGCTGGTCGACTTCGCGTCGTGGCGGTGGATCTTCTTCGTCAACCTGCCGGTCGCCCTCTTCGCGCTCGTGACGGTGCCGCGCCTGGTGTCGGAGAGCCGGATGGTGCGTGAGGCCAAACGTCCGGACTACGCGGGTGCGATCACGGGTACCGGTGGCCTGATCGCCGTCGTCGACGGCCTGCTCCAGGCGGCTACGCACCCGTGGGGCGACTGGCAGGTTCTGCTGCCACTGCTCGGCGGCTTGGGGCTGCTGGCGTTGATGGTCCGCATCGAGGCGGTCTCCGACGCGCCGCTGATCCCACTCGACTTCTTCAAGAACCGCACCCGGGTCGTCACCAACTTCGTGACGCTGTTCTTCTCGTCGGCGTTCTTCAGTTACTTCTTCCTACTGACCCTGTTCGAGCAGCAGATTCTCGGCTACTCGCCGCTGAAGGGCGGCCTGTCCTACCTGCCGTTCGGACTAACCATCGGCGCCGGCATCGGACTGGGTACCGGTCTGATGCCACGGATCGGCGTCAAACCGCTGCTCGCCGCGGGATTCTTCGGCTGCGCGATCGGCCTGTTCCTCACCAGCAGCATCGACGTCAACTCGACGTACGCGGGCAACGTGCTGCCCGGCATGATGGTGCTCGGGCTTGCCTCCGGGATCAGCTTCCCGGCCATCGGCAACGCCTCCCTGCACGAGGTGACCGGGCAGGATTCGTCGCTGGCGTCAGGCGTCCAGAGCGCGATGCAGCAAGTCGGCGGCGCGCTCGGGCTGTCCTGCCTCGTGACGCTCGGACTGCGGCACGCCGCCGGCCAGATCCGGCACGGGACGCTGCCCGACGTCGCCGCGACCCATGGCTACGTGCTGGCGTTTCGCATCGGCGCCGTGTTGTGCCTGATCGGCGGGGTGCTCGTTCTGTTCCTGCTCGAACACGTGGTGGCGCAGCCACGAAGCGCCGTCGCCGAACTCAGCCCTGACGCCGCCTGACCGCGCGGCGAGCCGGCTAGGGCACCGTCGAGCGCGGCTCGGCCGATCGCCGTGCCGCGATCTGTCGAGACCGGATGCTGTCGACTTGATCACCTGTGGATCGCGTACCGGACACGGTCCACAGACCGCAGGTGATCACAGCGTCGATCTCAGGGATCGAGCACGACCCGAACGGCACGAAACTGCTCCGGCGTGGCCTGCAGGATTCGAAGCCGCGGGTCGGGCACGGACAGGAACGGATCGCGGCGAAGGTCGGCGAGCCCGCGCAGCCGGGAGTCGGCGAGCACCGCGTCCACCGCAGTGCGGTCACCCCCGCAGATGACCGCGTCGAGCTGGGCGGCCCGCGGCACCAGGATGCGGGCGGCGATGTCTGCCGCATCGGCGAAGGCCGCTCGTGCCTGGTTCGCCCGGCGGCGGGCGAAGCGGTGCTGCGACCAGCCGCCGGCCCGGGTGGTCCCCTGCACGTAGGCGGAATCGACCTTGGATGCGACGAGGTCGCGGCCGACGAAGACGCCCACAGCGTGGCCGCGCCGGCGGACGAGCAGCACGCCGACCGTCCGGGGCCGGCTCGCATGGGCGATCAGCACCTCGCGCGGATCCGCGCCCGGTGCAGCCGCGGGCAGCGGCGGGAACGGCACCTCGAGCCATGCCCGCGCGCCGTCCGCACCGATGAGCCGCAGCTCGTCCGCGTCTGATTCGGTCACGGTCGCGCCATGACGTTCGGTGAAGCCGTCCAGCCATCGAGCCAGGCGCTCGGCAGGGACGCTCACCCGGCGCACGCTCACCGGTCCAGCAGATCACGACTGCGGGAGGATCGTCGGCGTGACGCGACGGAGAATGCCTCGCTGGTCCGAGCTGGCCTCGCTGATCAGGCTGCAGCACCTGGATCGCGTCGCGCGAGCGGCGAGCGTCAACGACCTGCGGCTGATCGCGCGGCGCCGCACACCACGGGCGGTCTTCGACTACACCGACGGCGCGGCCGGGGACGAGATCAGCCTGCGTCGGTCACGCGACGCGTTCAGCCGGGTTGAGTTCGTGCCGCGCGTGCTGCGCGACGTGTCGCGAATCGACCCGTCGACGACTGTGCTGGGCAGCCCGGCACCGCTGCCGTTCACGTTCGCGCCGACCGGGTTCACCCGGCTCATGCACCACGAGGGCGAGTCGGCGGTGGCCCGGGTCGCGCAGCGCGCGGGCATCCCGTACGCGCTCTCGACCATGGGGACGACGTCGCTGGAGGACGTCGCCGCGGCGGCGCCCGACGCACGCCGCTGGTTCCAGCTGTATCTGTGGCGCGACCGCGAGGCGAGCCGCGACTTCGTCAGCCGTTCGCTCGCGGCGGGGTACGAGGCGCTGATGCTGACGGTCGACACGCCGGTCGCCGGGGCGCGGCTGCGCGACGTCCGCAACGGCCTGACCATCCCGCCGGCGCTGACCCTGCGCACGCTCGCGGGCGCGGCCGTGCACCCCGCCTGGTGGTTCAACCTGCTGACGACGCCGCCGCTGGAATTCGCCTCGCTCCGGTCCTGGGGCGGCACCGTCGCGGAGCTGGCCAACCAGGTCTTCGACCCCGCGGCCACCCTGCAGGACGTGCGCTGGCTGCGCGAGGCGTGGCCGGGAAGCCTTGTGATCAAAGGGATTCAGACGGCGGAGGACGCACGCATGGTGGTCGACGCCGGCGCGGACGCCGTCGTCGTGTCGAACCACGGCGGGCGCCAGCTAGATCGCGCGGCCACTCCCCTCGAACAGCTGCCGACCGTGGTCGCGGCAGTCGGCGACCGGGCCGAGGTTTACCTCGACGGCGGCATTCTGAACGGCGCCGACATCGTCGCCGCCGTCGCACTCGGCGCGCGGGCCTGCCTCGTCGGACGCGCCTACCTGTACGGCCTGATGGCCGGCGGCGAGCAGGGCGTGCAGCGTGTCGTCGACATCCTCAGCCAGGAGCTCGTTCGCACCATGCAGTTGCTGGGCGTCACGTCGCTCTCGGACCTCACGCCGGGGGCGGTCCGGCTGCGCGACCGCTGATGCCCGACGCATCGGCGGGCGGCGCTGATCATGTGCAGATCGGATGGTTCGCGCGCGCCGATCTGCATACTGATCGCCGACTCGAGTGCGGTTACCGGGCTGCTGATGCGCCACTAGGCTGCGCTGCCATGGACGTCGTCGAATTCGTCCCGTCCGTCGAGCAGTACGCATTCACGTTCGGCGGTGTCGCTCCCGTGCAGACCGTGCGCCCCGGCACCGCGTTGCGGTTGTGGTCCGAAGACGCGTTCGGCGGCAAGCTGCGCAGCACCAGCGACAAGTCGAGTGCGAACGTCGACCTGCGCTTCGTGAACGCGCAGACCGGGCCGTTCTACGTCGAGGGAGCCGAGCCGGGCGACGCGCTGGCGCTGCACATGGTCAGCATCGAGCCGGCGCGCGACTGGGGCGCATCCGCGGCGATCCCGTTCTTCGGCGGCCTGACCAGCACCGACCGCACCGCGACGCTGCAGGATCCGCTGCCCGACACGACCTGGATCTACCACGTCGACAGCGCGCGGCGCACCGTCGCATTCCAGGCGCAGCACAGCGAGCTTCGCGTCGAGCTGCCGCTGGCACCGATGCTCGGCACGGTCGGCGTGGCCCCCGCCGGGGGTGAGGTGCGGAGCTCGCTGGTACCGGACCGGTTCGGCGGCAACATGGACTGCCCGCAGATGCGCGCCGGCGCGACGTGCTTCCTGGGCGTGAACGTCGAGGGTGCGCTCTTCTCGATCGGTGACGGGCACTACCGGCAGGGTGAGGGCGAGGCCTGCGGCACGGCTGTCGAAGGTGCCATGACGACGACGCTCATCGTCGAACTGATCAAGGGCGCGGCGCCGGCCTGGCCGCGGCTGGAGGACGACGAGCACTGGATGGCGGTCGGGTCGAGCCGGCCGCTCGAGGACGCGTGGCGGATCGCCCAGGTCGAGCTGGTGCGGTGGTTCGGCGAGCTCTACGGCCTGCACGCGATGGACGCCTATCAGTTGCTGTCGCAGATCGTCGAGGTTCCCGTGTCCAACGTGGTCGACGCGAACTACAGCGTCACGGTCAGTGCCGCCAAGTCGCTGCTGCCGGCTGCCGAGGCGTTCGGCGGGATGCACCGCGAGCTGCGCGCCCGTGCGGCCGCGCTGTAACGGAGGAGACGTCATGGATCTGCAACTGACCGGCCTGCGCGTGCTCGTGACCGGCGGCACCCGCGGCATCGGACGCGCGACCGTCGAAGCGTTCCTCGACGAGGGCGCGGCGGTCGCGTTCTGCGCCCGGACCGCCCCTGACGTAGCCAACACCGCCGAGGCTCTCGGCGCGGGTGGGGCGAGCGTCGTCGGCACGGCGGTCGACGTCGCCGACGGCGAGGCTCTCGCGGCATGGGTGCAGCAGTCAGCCGACCGGCTCGGCGGCATCGACATCGTCGTGTCCAACGTGAGTGCGCTCGCGATCCCGGACACCGAGGAGAACTGGACGGCGTCTCTGGCCACCGACCTGATGGGTACCGTGCACCTCGTCAAGGCGGCGATGCCCCTTCTCGAGGCGAGCAGCGCGGCCTCGATCGTGGCCGTGTCGAGCGTCTCGGGACGCGAGGTCGACTTCGCCGTCGGGCCGTACGGCACGGTGAAGGCGGCGCTCGTGCATTACGTCCAGGGGCTGGCCTACCAGCTTGCCGGCAAGGGCATCCGCGCCAACACCGTCTCGCCGGGGAACACGTTCTTCGAGGGCGGCGTCTGGGACAACGTCAAGCACGGCAACCCCGAGCTCTACGCGGCAGCCCTCGCGCTCAACCCGACCGGCCGGATGGGCACCCCGCAGGAGATGGCCAAGGCGGTCGTCTTCGTCGCCAGCCCGGTCTCGAGTTTCACCAGCGGCACCAACCTGGTCGTCGACGGTGCGCTGACCCGAGGCGTCCAGTTCTGACGCGCGGCTGGCTCGCGGATCTCGACCCGTACGGCACACTGCACGCATGAGCGAGCGCAGCGAGCGAATCAATAGGTGCAGTCCGCTTACAGTCTCGTGCCCGTTCGCAGCGAAGCGAGAACGGGCATGAGTATCAGGACCGACCCGGAGTCAGCGCAGACCCGGGCAGCAATCGAGCTCGTCGAGGCGCACAGCGCCCGCAATTACGCGCCCCTGCCCGTCGTGATCGCGGAAGGCGACGGTGCGTGGGTCCGCGACGTCGACGGGCGGCGCTACCTCGACCTGCTCGCCGCGTACGGAGCGCTGAACTTCGGGCACCGCCACCCCCAGCTCACCGCCGTCGCGCATGCGCAGCTCGACCGCCTCACCCTGACCAGCCGGGCGTTCCACAACGATCAACTCGGGACGTTCTGCGCCGAGCTCGCCGCGCTGGCCGGTATGGATCTCGTGCTGCCGATGAACACCGGCGCCGAAGCCGTCGAGACCGCGCTGAAGACTGCCCGCAAGTGGGGTTACCAGGTCAAGGGCATCCCGCAGGACCAGGCCAAGATCGTGGTCGTGGGCGGGAACTTCCACGGCCGGACAATCACGATCGTCAGTTTCTCCGACGACAAGGAGTCAACGGCGGACTTCGGCCCGTTCACGCCTGGTTTCGTCCGCGTCCCGTACGGCGACATCGATGCGCTGCGGGCCGCCATGGACGACGAGACCGCGGCCGTCCTGATCGAGCCGATCCAGGGCGAGGGCGGCGTGGTCATCCCGCCAGACGGCTACCTGCCGGCCGTGCGCGACGCGTGCACCGAGGCGAACGTGCTGATGATCGCCGACGAGATCCAGTCCGGGCTCGGGCGTACCGGCTACACCTTCGCGTGCGACCACGACGGCGTGCGCCCGGACGTCTACGTCCTCGGCAAGGCGCTCGGCGCCGGCATCGTGCCGCTGTCGGCGGTCGTGTCGCGAGGCGACGTCCTGGGCGTGTTCCGGCCCGGCGAGCACGGCAGCACGTTCGGCGGGAACCCGCTCGCCTGCGCGATCGGGATCGCGGTCGTCCGCATGATCGCCACCGGCGAGTTCCAGCAGCGCGCCACCACGCTGGGTGAGCGCTTCGCCGAGATGCTGCAGACCTTGCCGCCCGACGCCGTCACCGCCGTGCGCAGCCGCGGCCTGTGGGCCGGCATCGACCTCGCGAACCGCACCGGCCGCGACGTCTGCGAAGGCCTGCTGCGCCGGGGCATCCTGGCCAAGGACGCGCACGAGCAGACGATCCGGCTCGCCCCGCCGCTGGTCATCGAGGCCACCGACCTGGAATGGGCAGTAGGCCAGCTCGCGGAGGAGCTCGCTGTCAGGTAAGGACCGGCTTGAGCACGTCGCGCAGGCTGGGCGAATCCGGCAGCACGTCGAGGTCGTACCGGACGCGGACGGCGGGCTTGCTGATGTCGAGCACCCGGCGCAGGTCGATCGGCGTGCCGATCACGACGACGTCGGCGTCCACCGTGTCGATGATCGTCGCCATCTCGGCGAGCTGACCGTCCGAGTAGCCCATCGCCGGCAATACCGGCCCGACGTCGTACTTGCGGAACGTCTCGGCGATCGTGCCGATCGCCCACGGCCTCGGGTCGACGATCTCGGTGGCGCCGTGCGCGCGGGCGGCGACGACGCCGGCGCCGAACTTCATGTCGCCGTGCGTGAGGGTCGGGCCGTCCTCGATGACCAGCACACGTTTCCCCCTGATCGCATCGGGATCGTCGACGGTCACCCGGCTGTTCGCCCTGATGACGGTCGCCTCGGGGTTCGCCTGGCCGATCGCGTCGGTCAGCGCGTCGACCTGCTCAGCAGATGCGGAGTCCATCTTGTTGATCACGACGACGTCGGCCATCCGGAGGTTGGTCTCGCCCGGGTAGTAGCTCGTCTCGTGGCCGGCGCGCAGCGGATCGGCCACCACGATATGGACGTCCGGCGCGTAGAAGGGCAGGTCGTTGTTGCCGCCGTCCCAGATCAGCACGTCGCATTCGGCCTGCGCCTGGGCGAGGATGTCGCCGTAGTCGACGCCCGCGTAGATGATCGTGCCGGACGCGATGTGCGGCTCGTACTCCTCGCGCTCCTCGATCGTGGTGTTGTACCGGGCGAGATCCTCGAGCGTGGCGTAACGCTGCACGCGCTGAGCCTCGAGGTTTCCGTACGGCATCGGATGCCGGACCGCCACGACTCGCTTGCCCGCGTCCTTCAGCGTCTCGGCGATCGCCCGCGTCGTCTGGCTCTTGCCCGAACCGGTTCGCACGGCGCAGACGGCGACCACCGGGACGGTCGCCTCCAGCATCGTCTCGCCCGGCCCGAGCAGGACGAAGTTCGCGCCGGCGGCCAGCACCTGGCTGGCCTTGTGCATCACGTGGGAGTGGCTGACGTCTGAGTAGCTGAAGATCACGTCGTCGACCTGGTGGTCCTCGATCAGCCGGGTCAGCTCGCTCTCGTCGTGGATCGCGATCCCGTTCGGGTAGCGCTCACCTGCGAGGCTCGCCGGGTAGGTCCGGTCGTCGATGAACGGGATCTGCGTCGCGGTGAAGGCAACGACCTCGATCCGCCGGTCGCCCCGGTAGGCGACGTTGAAGTTGTGGAAGTCGCGCCCGGCGGCTCCCATGATGAGGACACGACGCGGCATCCTTGATCCTCTCCCTCAGCTTGGATCTCAGCCGGAACAGTACGGTGCAACGCATGATGACGGTCGACGACGCAGCGCGAATGGCCTTGGCATTGCCCGAGGTCACCGAAGGCGAGCGGCACGGAAACCGCACCTGGGCCGTCGACAGTAAGGGCTTCGCCTGGGAACGGCCGTTCAGCAAGGCCGACATCAGGCGCTTCGGCGACGACGTACCGCCCGACGGGCCGATAATCGCCGTTCGCGTGTCGGACCTGGGCGAGAAAGAGGCCGTCCTCGCCGCAAACCCCACGGCATTCTTCACGATTCCGCATTTCGACGGGTATTCGGCGATTCTCATTCATTTGAAGAAGGTCACCGAGAAGGCGTTGCAAGAAGCCCTGGTCGATGGTTGGTTGGCGTGTGCGCCCGCAAAGCTCACAGACCAGTACCTCAAGAGCTGAGCGCCACCATCTCCGCGGCGGCCTGAATGCGCATGTCGGGCGTGGCCGCCCTGCATGCGGTGTTGCGCGACACCGGCCGGGCCGTGCTCGCCAACACGCGCCTGCGGCGGATAGCGGAGACGTGGGGATTGTGGGTCGTCGGCGAGTGGGCTTTTCTCGTGCTGCTGTCCGTGACCGCCTACGACCGGGGTGGCACCACGGCCGTGGCGGTCGTCGGCGCCGTCCGGATGATTCCCGGCGCGCTCGCGGCACCGCTGTTCTCGCTTGCCGCAGACCGGGTGTCCCGCGTCAAGATGCTGGTGGCGACTTTGCTGTCCTGGACGGTCCTGGTCGCGGTCGTGCCGGCTGTGCTGCTTGTCGACTCGCTGCTGCCCCTGTACGCGTTGGTGGGTACCGCGTCACTCACGAGCACGTTGCTGCGACCCGCGATCAACGCCTTGATTCCGCAGGTGGTCGACCGGCCCGACGAACTGACGGCCGGCAATTCGGCGTACAGCATCGTCGAAGCGGCAGGCAGCCTGGTCGGTCCGCTCGTCGCAGGCGCCCTCGTCGCGACCGTCAGCACGTCCGCGCGATATCTCGTTGTCGCGACCACATTCGCCGCGGCTGCCGCGATCAGCGCCACGATCCGCACCGAATCCCAACCGGCGGAGCGCCGCGGCCGGTCCGGCTGGCGGCGAATACTCGAACCGCTCGCAGGCTTTCCGGCACTCGTCGCATCGCCACGCCTGAGGACCATCTTCGTCGTGATCATGGCGCAGACCACGACGCGAGGGGCAATGAACGTGCTCGTCGTCGCCATCGCGATCGCGCTGACCGATTCTGGTCTCTCCTCGACTGGCCTGTTCTTCGCCGCGTTGGGCGCGGGTGGCGTGATCGGCGGCGTGATCACCCTGCTGGGCGCGCGCTGGCGACCGGGTCCGCCGTTCATCCTCGGCATGACGATGTGGGGCGTTCCGCTCATCGTGATCGCCGCACATCCGACCGCCGTCGTCGCGTGGCTGGCGATCGCTGCGATCGGTCTCGGCAACGCGCTGGGTGACGTCTACGGCTTCACACTCATGCACCGACTGATTCCGGATCATCTTCTCGGCCGGGCATTCGGTGCCTTCTGGGGAACCGCCTCGGCGACCCAAGCGCTCGGCGCCGCGATCGCAGCACCATTGATCACCGGGTTGGGACTGCGCACGACACTCCTCGTAGTCGGCATCGTCATGACGGTCATCCCGTTGCTGTCATGGTTCAGCGTGCGGCACGTGAACGCCGATCTGTTCGTCGACGAGCACGACGTCGACGTCCTGCATCGCTGCAAGCTGCTCGCGCCGCTGAGCCGGGTCGCCCTCGAGCAGCTCAGCCGCCGCGCCGTCTCGCTCGCCGTTGCGACCGGATCGGTCGTGATCGAACAGGGCGCGACCGGCGAGACGTTCTTCATCGTTGACTCGGGCGAACTCGATGTCCGCGTGGACGGTGCGACGCTGCAGCAACTCGGCCCGGGCGACTGCTTCGGCGAGATCGCGGCCCTCAACCGCACGCCACGCACGGCAACTGTCACCGCCCGCCAGCCGTGTCGCCTGCTGACCATTGACGGCGCCGATTTCGTCCTCGCCGTCACCGGGAACCGCCCCGCCGAACGCGCCGCACTGGACATGGCGCGCGAGCGCAGCACACGCAGCGGGACTGTCGCCTCCGAATCGGCAACTGAGGACCGCCGTTGATCGCTGTGCGATCGAGACGGACTCAGGATTGCTGGAGGACGAGCATGTTGCCGTCGGGGTCGCGCATCACGGCCTCGGTCGCCCAGGGCTGCTGTTCGGGCGGGCTGTCGAAGTGGACGCCATTGGCGGTGAACGTCTTGTAGTCGGCGTCCAGGTCGTCCGAGCTCAGCACGAGGCCCTGCACGCAACCGGGCGGCATCTGCTCGAACCAGGTGACCAGCGTCAAGGCGGCCGTACCGCCATCGGGCGCGACCTGCACCCACCGGATGCCAGGGATGGAGTCGTCCTCGCGAACCACCTTCAATCCCAGCTTGTCGACGTAGAACGCCTTGGCCCGATCGAAAGCCCGGGCCACCCTGAGCTCCTCGCCGCCGTTGCACAGCACGGTCTGCGGATCGTCGGCTGTCGCGTCGACTCCGACGGCTTGTGCACGGACGAGCTGGCCGCGCTGCGCGCGGACGCGGTCATGGTCGCGCCGGCCCATCAGTTCCCGACCGGAGCCGTCCTGGCAGCCGGCCGCCGAACGGCCCTCATCGACTGGGCCGCCAGTCATCGCAGCCTGATCATCGAGGACGACTACGACGCCGAGTTCCGTTACGACCGCGTCCCGATCGGGGCCGTCCAGGGTCTGGACCCCGGCCGGGTCGCCCACGTCGGAACCGCGTCCAAGACCCTCGCCCCCGGCGTTCGGCTGGGCTGGATGAGCCTGCCCGCCGACCTCGTCGACGAGGTGCGCACCCGCAAAGGCCTGATCGACTCCGGCTCGCCGGCATTCGACCAGATCGCGCTCGCGCAGTTCTTGTCCACCGGCGACTACGACCGGCACATCGCACGAGCTCGCCTGGCCTACCGGCGCCGGCGCGATCGCCTCGTCGAGACGCTGACGAACGAGGTCCCCGGATTACCCATCCGGGGCGCCGCGGCGGGTATGCACGTCCTGCTCGTACTGCCTGCCGACGTCGACGACGTCGCAATCGCCGCCACGGCCGCGTCGAGCGGCATCAGCGTCCAGGCGCTCTCGCC
>WNGI01005041.1_pt1 | contig 18291 bp, 23 predicted proteins | sample 5400621 | NCBI WGS metagenome assembly WNGI01 (sample SAMN13153374, study PRJNA577476) | soil metagenome | isolation source: 20 cm soil or saprolite under Garry oak tree replicate 1 | place: USA:California | collected 2016-06-15
TGGGATGCCGCGGATGTTGGGAGACGATCAGGGCGCCCACCACAGCGGACGCGAACGCTCCCGCAAAGGCGACGGCGACGGCGAGCGCAGCCTCGATGGTCACGGGAGTCGCCAGGGGACGGGACAGGAGATACAGGGAGAGCGGCATGGTGACGACGGTCAGGCCAACCGCGCCCCAGGTCAGCCGCCGAGCTCGCCGCGGCGTCATGGGGTCGCGAAAGCGGCCGTGCCGGTGGGGGCGGACTCGGCGCCGGCGTAACCCAGGCGGCCGCGCGTCGCGACCAAAAGGACCGCCGCAAGAACGCCAAGCGCGATGAGCGGCGCGACCTCGTTGTTCTTGGCCGCTGGAAATAGGTCGCCGGTCAGTCCTTGCGAGAAGTTCAAGCTGGCGTGGATCAGGATCGCGATCAGGATGCTGCCTCGGGTGCGGTTGTAGGCCCAGGTGAGGGTCACCGACATGCTCACCGCGACGATTGCGAAGGTTGCGATGCCAGTGAAGCTCAAGCCGCCGTTGACCGCCGCCCAGTCTGGCCGGAAGTAGTTGGGTAGGTGCCACGCCGCCCACATGAGGCCGAGGAACACCGTCCCCGCGAGGGGGCCCCATCGCTGCTGCAGACGGGGCAGCGCGAAACCGCGCCAGCCCGGCTCCTCGGTCAGCGGGCCTCCGATCACGAGCAGCACGACGTAGAAGACCGGATACAGCAGAATCGTCGGCAGATCAGGCGCCTTGAAGGAGGCCATCGCTCCCGGCACGAGCGCGATGCTGACGATGTACAGCAGGGGCATGCCGACGAGGGCGAACGCGTACCAACCGAGACCGACTCGCCACTGGACGATCCGTTTCAAGAGGTCGGTGACGCCCGGACGGCCGGAGAGAACCCAGGACATGACGATGGCCGCGATTAGCGGTCCAAAGTCGCCGGGCGTGGTCCGGACCAGGATGTCAGGAAGCGGGAACAGGATCAGGAAGACGATCACGAAGACCCACGTCCACGCGAAGGCGAGCACGAAGAAGGACACGAGGGGATTGCGCCGGAGGAGGGCGGTCACGCTGGCGTGGATTGTGGCCCTTTCGCGCTAGTTCCGCTTGACCGCTTGCTGGCCCAATCGAGGGAATACCTCTTCCGCGAAACGGCTTATCACCCCGCCCTCGAACGCGTTGGGGAGATTGATGATGAAGTAGTCGATGCCGATCTCCGCGTACTCGTTGATGATCTCCGCGATCCGGCCCGCATCTCCGTGCAGCGGGTGCCATTCCCGGATGTACGACTCGGCCTGGCCGGTGCGCCGCGCGTGGTCGGCGACCACGCGGTCGATCTCGTGCTTGTCGCCGAGCATCGTGTAGAACTCGATCGTCTTCAGGACCGAGTCATAGTCGCGGCCGACGTTGTCGCAATGCTGCCGCAACACCTCGAGCTTGTGCTTGACCGTCGCGACATCGGCGTTGAAGTTGCACGCGTCCCCGTACTGGGCGACGAGCTTCAGGGTGACCTTCTCCCCCGCGCCGCCGATCCAGATGGGCGGATGCGGCTTCTGCACGGGCTTTGGTTGGTTGATGGCGCCGCGGACCTGGTAGTACTGGCCTTCAAAGGTCGCCTCGTCCTGGGTCCACATCGCCTTGATCACCTGCAGGGACTCGCGCAGCATGCGAAGGCGCTCCGGAGTGTCCGGGTACTGATAGCCGTAGGCGTGGTACTCGTGGTCGTACCAACCCGCGCCGATGCCCAGGATCAACCTTCCGTTGCTCATAACGTCGACGCAGCTCGCCATCTTCGCCAGCAACGAAGGCGGCCGGTAGCTGTTGCAGGTGACCATCTGGCCAAGCCGGATCGTCTTGGTGTCGCGCGCCAGCGCCGCCATCGATGTCCAGCACTCGAAGACCGACTCCTGCTGGGGCTCGGGGACGGTGTGGAAGTGGTCGTAGACCCAGATCGCGTCGTACCCCGCCTGCTCCGCCTCGCGCGCGCACCGGCTCATCGTTTCGTACTTCTCGACCGGGTCGGGCACATCCGCCAGGTCCATGCGCCAGCCCTGAGGCACAAACATGCCGAGCTTCAGCTCTCGAGCAGCCACACCGTAATTGTCGCCAGGTTCAGGACGGGGGCGCGGTCGGCGGGGTGGCGTCCGGGGGCGGTCCCTGCCATGCACCTGGAGATTCAATCGGCGCTGGTTCCGGCGCGGCAGCCGCCGGCGCCATCACAGGCGCAAGTTGACGCCGGGGGAGCAGTCCACGCCATGTCAGGAACATGCCCAGCAGGAACCCGACCGCGATCGCGATGAAGCCGACAGCGATGGCCACCCGAGCGTCCCCCTGGACCGGCGAGATGCTCGACACGAGGCCACCGGCTTCCGACCCGGTCGTGGCGGTCAGCGTCTGCGCGTGCAGCCAGCTGAGCTTCCAGATCGCGGTCTTGCGATCGAGCGAGAACAGCGCGCCTTGTGCCGAGGTGATCACATGCGGAACCGTCAGCGCGAAAGTGACCGTGAACATCGACGCGAGCTCGTCCCCGGTGAGTATCTCCTGCGATCCGGGCGACGGGCTGGGTTGGACCGCCGGCGCGGTCTTGAACGTGTAGGTGTCTGACTGGCCCGAAGTCGAATGCGTCGCGGACGTGAACATGCCTCCCGTGTTCGACAGGTTCAGGCTCAGGCCGGAGCTGGAAGCGGACGCGGCGGGACTCAGCTTCGATGGCTGTGTCATGAACGCAAAGGCGTCCTTTTCCGTCTTGAATGGGATCGTGACCAGGGCCCCGCTCTCATCGCCTTCGGCGACGACCGAGACCTTGCCTCCCGGGTACTTGGCCTGCAGCTTGGCGTTGGCGGAGGCGATATCGGAGGGGCTGAAACCCGACACCGATGTCCCGTTCTTACCTGACATGAGGGACTTCGGAAAGAGAAACTTCAAGCCCACCGTGACGGAGCCGTCGCTGCCGAACGTTGCGCTGGTGTCGTAGCCGCACGCCGCAGTCGCGACGACAATCGCCCCCGCCAGCATCAACCTGGAGATCGCTCTTGGCACGGCCGATATGTTGAGCGAGGGGCCTCGAATCCGATCCGGGTTAGCGGAGTTCCCTAATGTGACAGCCGTGGCCGAGCTGCCGGAGCCCACCTTCGCCGACGTGCTCGACGCGGCCAGGCAGATCCGTCCATACCTCACGGAGACCCCGCTCAGGCGCTATCCCGCCCTCGAGCGGTTGATCGGCGCGAACCTTTACGTCAAGCACGAGAACCTGAATCCGACGGGTGCCTTCAAGGTGCGCGGCGGAGTCAACCTGATCAGCCGGCTGAGCGAGGATGAGCGACGGCGAGGCGTGATCGCCGCCTCCACCGGCAACCACGGGCAGTCGGTCGCCTTCGCGGCCAAGTTGTTCGGCGTGAGCGCGATCATCTGCGCTCCCGCCACCGCGAACCCGGTCAAGGTCGAGTCGATGCAGGACCTGGGCGCCGAGGTGATCCTCGAGGGCGAGCGCTACGACGACTCGCGCCGCAACGCGGAGCGGTTGGCAAAGGAGCATGGCTACCGCTACATCCATTCCGGCGACGAGCCGCTGCTCATTTCCGGGGTGGGGACCCACACTCTGGAGGTCCTGCGCGAGCAGCCCGGCGTCGACACCATCCTGGTACCGATCGGAGGCGGCTCGGGCGCGGCGGGTGCCGCGACCGTCGCCAAGGCCGTCAACCCACAGATCCAGGTGATCGGCGTCCAGTCGGACCAGGCGCCTTCGGCCTATCTGAGCTGGAAGAGTGGAGAGCTGCAGGAGTCAGCCAACCACACCCGCGCCGAAGGCCTGTCGACCGCGACGCCATTCGCGCTGCCGCAGCGGATCATGCGCCGCCTGCTCGACGATTTCGTGCTCGTCTCCGACGACGAGATCGACGCGGCGACGGCAGTGATGATCGAGAAGACGCGGACGCTCGTCGAAGCCGCCGGGGCGGCCGCGCTGGCGGGCGCCTTGAAGGTGCGCGACCGTCTCCGCGGCCACAACGTCGCGCTGATCTGCAGCGGCGGCAACATCAGCCCGGCTCAGCTGAAGGCGCTGCTCAGCTGACCGCTCAGACGTCGGAGTTCCTTCAGTATCCGGCCCCCGAGGACGACGGCGCGGCTCGTGGCCTGACAGGCAGGAGTCTGCCCCACCTTGAACTGATGTCAACCGCGGGCGCCGGCGTCGACCTCGCGACGGCTGCCCCGAGGCTCGTCCTTTATGTGTATCCGAGTGCGACCGGCACCGCGGACCTGCCGGCGCCGGGTTGGAAGGAGATCCCCGGGGCCTTCGGCTGCACGGCAGAGAGCTGCTCGTTTCGCGACCGGCTGGCGTCGTTCGAGGCGCTTGGCGTCACGGTCATGGGGCTCTCCGCGCAGACCACCGAGGCGCAGGAGGTCTTTGCGGCGCGCAAGGAGATCAACTTCCCGCTCTTGAGCGATCCCGACCTGAATTTGTCACGCGAGCTCGGGCTGCCGACATTCACCGCGGGAGCCCTGAGGCTCTATAAGCGTCTGACGCTGGTCGCCGAATCAGGACGGATCGTCAAGGTGTTCTATCCGGTCTTTCCTCCGGACACTCATCCGGCCGAGGTCCTGGCCTGGGCCCAGCACCACTTCAAGCTCGGCGAGTGACGAGATGACCGCGTCAGCCTGCGCAAGCTCAGAGGCCGGATGTGTATTCGTCACGCCGAGCGCGGTCATCCCCGCGTCGACGGCGGCGCGGAGACCCGCGGGGCTGTCCTCGATCGCGACACACTCCGCCGGGGCGATGCCGAGACGCTCCGCCGCCTGGCGGTAGCCCGAGGGATCGGGCTTGCCCCGAGGCGTGAGCTCGGCGGTGACGAGGACCCGTGGAACGGGCAGGCCGGCCGCCGCCAGATGGCGCAACGCCGGCTCGAGGCGCGCTGACGTGACGATCGCCCAGGCGCCTGCCGGCAGGCGGTTGATCAGCTCGAGCGCGCCGTCAAACCGACTCAGCTCGGCCTCGGTGCTGGCCTGGAGCGTCGAGATCTTGCGCGCCTCGGCAAGCGGATCCACGCCCGGCGCAAAGCGGCGGATGAGCTCGACTCCCGTCATGTGGATCGACGCCAGGACCTCCTCGGGCTCGAGGCCCCGTTCGATCGCCCACCGCGTCCATGCAGCGCGGATCGAGGGCATGGTGTCGACCAGGACGCCGTCGAGGTCGAACACGATCGCGCGCGTGTCGAATTGAAACCCGGCCACCTACGTGGTGTGATTTTCGACCTGGACGGCGTGCTCGCGATCTCCGAACCTCTGCTGGCGGAAGCGGCGATCGAGCTCTTTGCGGAGAAAGGCCACCAGATGACCGCGGAGGATTTCCGGCCGTTCATCGGGATGGGCGAGGACCGCTACATCGGCGGCGCCGCCGAAAGCCGCGGAATCCGGATCGACGTGGCCCGCGACAAGGCTCAGCTGTACGTGATCTACCAGCGCTTGATCCGCGGCCGCCTGCAACCACTTCCCGGCGCGCGCGAGTTTGTCGCCGGCTGCCGCGGCCGAGGCCTGGCGGTCGCCGTTGCCTCGGGCGCCGACAAGATCAAGGTCTACGCCAACCTCGAGGAGATCGGCCTCCCGCCTGCAACCTTTGACGCCATCGTCGACGGCAACGACGTGGTCAGCAAGAAACCCGCGCCGGACATCTTTCTGGAGGCCGCCCGCCGACTCGGCCTACCACCCGAGACGTGCCTGGTGATCGAGGACGCGGTCAGTGGCGTGGCGGCCGCCCGAGCGGCCGGCTCCCGATGTCTCGCGTTGACCACCTCGTTCAGCGCCCAGGAGCTGGCCGGGGCGGACTGGATCGCTCCCGATCTTGGCCACGTGCCCGACGAGGTTCTTGCCTGGTGAGCCGAAGGCAGTCAAACTCCGCGGTGATGCCTGTCGTCGAGAAAGACATGAAGCAAAAGGACAAGCGGCGCAAGAGGGGTAACGGGGAATGGACTGAGAAGGCCGAGGTCGTCTCCAAGAAGGCATACGACCAGGAGTTGCGACGCCTGCAGGACGAGCTCGTCCGGCTCGAGGAGTGGGTTAAGTACCGTGGCTTGCGCGTGGTGGCGCTGTTCGAGGGCCGCGACACGGCCGGCAAAGGTGGCGTCATCAAGCGCATAACTGCGCTCCTCAATCCTCGCTTCGCGCGCGTCGTCGCCTTACCCGCGCCGACCGAGAGGGAAAGGAGCCAGTGGTACTTCCAGCGCTATGTCGCCCACCTGCCTTCGGCGGGAGAGATCGTCTTTTTCGACCGCAGCTGGTACAACCGCGCAGGCGTCGAGCACGTCATGGGCTTTTGCACCGACGAGGAGTACGACGAGTTCATGCGCACCTGCCCTCAGTTCGAGCGCATGTTGGTTCGCTCCGGGATCGTCCTGGTCAAGTACTGGTTGTCGGTCAGCGACGAGGAGCAGGAAAAGCGGTTCCTCGGCCGAATCAACGACCCGAGCAAGCGCTGGAAGTTGAGCCCGATGGACCTGCAGGCTCGCGCGCGATGGGTCGACTACTCAGAAGCCAAAGACCAGATGTTTGCGTACACCGACATCCCCGAGGCACCGTGGTACGTAGTCGAGACTGACAACAAGCGCTCGGCCCATCTGAACCTGATCACGCATTTCCTCTCCCTGATCCCGTACGAGCAGGTTCCGCACGACGACATCAAGCTGCCGGCGCGCCAGAAGCGCAGCTACCTACGACCCCCGAAGAGCTCGCAGCGTATGGTGCCGACCAAGTACGAAGTCGAGTGAGCGCGGGCGTCGATATCGAGGCGCGCGAGCGGAGGGAGGCGACGGTCATGGAACACATGGCCGCCGAGAACGCCCACGAATTCGAACGCTGCATCGCTGCGTTTGCGCATCCGCGTTACGAGATCATCGCCACCGGCGAGGTGTGGGATGGCCGCGATGGCGTCAACAGCTTGCTTCAGGAAAACAAGCGAGGATTCCCCGACTTCCGGTTCCATCCCGAGTCCTTCCATCACGCGCCCGGGGCCGTGATCGTCGAGGGTCGATTCACCGGGACCCATCTTGGAAGCTGGCGGGGCCTTCCGCCGACGAGGCGCAAAGTCGACTTCCCTTTGATCATCGTCTTTCAGTTCGACGGTGACCGCATGATCTGTGAGCGGACCTATTTCGATCTTGGCACCCCGCTGAGGCAGTTGGGCGTGGCGCGCGATCCCAACACGCGCTTGGGCAAGGTCGCGACCGCTCTCAACCATCCGGTCGTGGTCGGCAAGGCGATGGTCCGGTCGGTGCTGGGACGGTAAGCGGTTGATCAAGTTAGGCACCGTCATCGACAGCCCCCAGACCGGGGAGCGACTGATTTTTCGGTCGACCGCGGACTCTTCGAACGGCGAGCTTTTCCAGGCCGAGCTCATGGCCCAACCAGGCTCGTACGTGGTGCGCTCGCATCTCCACCCGAGCCAGGAGGAGAGGTTTGTCGTTCTCGAAGGATCCTATGGCTATCGAATAGGCGACACAACCGGGACCGGCCGGCCCGGCGAGACCCTGGTCTGCCCCATCGGCGTTCCTCACAGTCAATGGAACGCCGGCCCAGGTGTGATGCGCATCTATTACGAACACCGTCCGGCGCTCGAATCGGCGGAGCTTTTCTTCGAGACGTATTTCGGACTGAGCCGCGAGGGAAAGCTGCTTCCTTCAGGCGACATTCGCTTGCTGCAGGCGACGGTGCTGCTCACGGCGGTGGCCGATTTCATGCGTATCGCGAGCCCGCCTTTGATCGTGCAGCGGGTCGGGTTCCCATTGTTGGCCGCGCTTGGCCGCGCTCGCGGCTACAAAGCACGCTACGCGAGATACGCAAGTTCGGGTGTCACGCCGGAAGGCAAGCGATGATCGACGACCCAGTCCTCGTCGAGGATTGGCATCCGGTGGCGCGCGTGGAGGAGCTTGCGGGCGGTGGGCCCGTGGCAGTCCGCCTGCTCGGTGAAGACCTGGTCGTATGGCGCTCGGGCGACGAGATCCATGCGTGGCGCGACCTTTGCGTGCATCGCGGCACGCGCCTGTCACTCGGCAGGGTTGTGGACGGCGTGCGCCTCGAGTGCCCTTATCACGGCTGGACGTACGCGACGGACGGGTGCTGTGTGCTGATGCCCGCGCATCCAGAGCAGAAGCCGCCGGCAAAGGCGCGCGTGACGACGTTTGAGGCGCGCGAAGCGCACGGCGTCATCTGGGCGACGCTCGGCAGCGGGGCGGCTGAGATTCCGTCCTTCGAGCTCATGCACGATCCCGCTCATCAGCTGCTGCGGGCCGGACCGTACCGCGTGCACGCCAGCGGTCCACGCGTGATCGAGAACTTTCTCGATGTCGGGCACTTTCCGTTCGTGCACGAGGGAATCCTCGGCGACCGCTTGCGCCCCGAGATCGCCGACTACGACGCGGTCGTCAACGCCGACGGCGTGCTGGCAACGGGCGTGAAGGTCTACCAGCCTGATCCCTATGCGACCGGCCAGGGGTCGACGGTCACGTACACGTATCGCGTCCACCGGCCGTTGTCGGCGTCGTTCACCAAGCATGGCGAGCACTCCTTTGGAATGCTCCTGTCGGTCACGCCGCACGACGCGGTCGACAGCAGCGCGTGGATGTGGATGGCGATGAACTACGAGCCGTCCTCAGAGATGGTCGACTTCCAGGACCGGATCTTTGCGCAGGACCGGCCCATCCTCGAGTCGCAGCGACCCGAGCTGCTGCCCCTGGACCTCCAGGCCGAGCTTCACTTGCGGAGCGACCGGACGGCGATCGCGTACCGCCGCTGGCTTCGCGAGCTCGGCGTGCGGACGGGAGCGTCCTGAGCTCAACCGACCGTGCGCTGGGCGCTCTCTACGGCCTGGCCATCGGCGACGCACTCGGCATGCCGGCTCAGGAGCTCGACCGCGCTCGTGCGACCGAAATCCTTGGCATACCGCCCGACTTCCGGGATGGGCCCGACGACAACCCGATCGCTCGTGGCCTTCCCGCGGGTTCCGTCACCGACGACACGATGCAGTGCGTCCTGGTCGCTGAGCTGCTCGTCGACGGCGCGGGGGTCATCGCGCCGCGCGCCCTCGCCGACGCGCTGATGCGATGGGAGCGCGAGATGGCGCGGCGCGGGCGCAGCGAGCTTCTCGGCCCGTCGACACGACGCGCTCTCGCTGCACTGAAACTCGGCCGCGATCCCTCAGCCACCGGCACGGCCGGGACCACGAACGGGGCGGCCATGCGCATCGCTCCAGTCGGGATCGCCACACCGCTCGAGCGCCTCCTCGACGCGGTGGTCGCCGCGGACCGCGTCACGCACGACACGCCCATCGCGCACGCGGGAGCCGCGGTCGTGGCGACGGTCGTCTCGGCGGGCGTCGGCGGCGCCGGCTTCAGCGAAGCGGCTCCCCTTGGGATCGAGGCCGCGAGCCACTTCGGCTTCGCGGAGCTGTTCGAGGATGCAATCGGCAACGACAGCCTGCGCACGGGCGTCGAAGCCGCGGAGTCGGTGCCGACGGCGTTCAGCATCGCGAGCCGGTGGCCGGACGACGCGTGGGGTGCCTGCGCGTATGCGGCTGCGCTCGGGGGCGACACGGACACCATCGCCGCGATGGCGGGCGCGATGGTCGGAGCGTGCACCGGTCGGTCAGCGTTGCCGGTGAACGCGGTGCGCAAGGTGAGGGATGTGAACTCGCTCGACTTCGAGCCATTGGTGGAACGTCTGCTTGCGCTGCGAAGCAGATGATCACGCGGCTCGTTTCGCTCGGGAGCGTGATCGTCGACCTGGTGCTGGAGCTTCCGGGTTTGCCGGAACGCGGCGGGGACGTCCTCGCTTCGCAGCGCGGGATGGCGGTGGGCGGCGCGTTCAACGTGCTCTCGGCCGCGGCAAGGCTTGGACTGCGGGGCGTTTACGCAGGGCCGCACGGGAGCGGGCCGTTCGGCGACCTCGTACGCGCGGACCTGGTGCGCGAGGGAATCGAGATGGCGATGCCTCCTGATCCGCGACTGGACACCGGCTGGACGATCGCGATGATCGAACCCGATGGCGAGCGGACCTTCGTCACCGTGACCGGGGCGGACGCGGTAGTCGAGCCGGCGGCGTTGGCGACGATCGATTACCTCGACGGCGATGCTGTCTACGTGTCGGGCTATGACCTCGCTTATCCCGGCGCCGGACAGGCCATCGCCGACCACGTGGCGACTCTTGATGGCTCGCTCTTCGTGACGCTCGATCCGGGGCCGCTGGTGGCCGACATCGAGGTGGCACGCCTCGATCAGGTCTTGCGCCGGGCCGACATGCTGAGCTTGAACGAGCGCGAGCTGGCAGCAGCGGGCGGGATCGAATCGCTGGCGGAACGGATGCGACCCGACGCCACCATCGTCGTCCGCCAGGGCCCGCGCGGCGCGTCCATCCACCAGGGGACCTCGGAGCCAACGAAGATAGGCGCTGTTGCGCTCGGGACCGTCGTCGACACGAGTGGCGCCGGCGACGTCCACGTCGGCGCCACGCTGGCCGGAATGGCGCGCCGGATGAGCTGGGCTGATGCCGTCGAGCTGGCCAACCGTGCCGCGGCGTACGCCGTCTCGCTCGCTGGGCCGGCCAGCGGCCCCACCGCCGCCCAACTTGAAGATTTCGCCGCCGGACGCTGGTAGTAGGATTCGGCGCGTCGGCGCATTCACTGGGGAGGGAAGCAATGGCGACTGAGGTCATCGTCCGACCGCGGGAAGGCCTGTCGGTTGAGCAGAACGGCATCAACGTCATCTCATCGGGGGAGCGCAAGGGCAGCCCACGCGACCTGTTCTGGCCATGGTGCGCCGCGAACATCGCGGTCCTTGGCATCAGCTACGGATCGTTCTTCCTGGGCTTCGGCGTCTCCTTCTGGCAGGCGACGATCGCGGGCCTCGTGGGTACCGTTCTTTCGTTCCTGTTGGTCGGCCTGGTCTCCCTGGCCGGCAAGCGCGGCTCGGCCCCGACGATGGTGCTCAGCAGGGCTGCCTATGGGGTCGAGGGCGGCAAAGTTCCCGCGGCCCTGTCCTACATCCTCCTGGTCGGATGGGAGACGGTCCTCGTCTCGCTCGCGACGCTCGCCACGGCGACAGTGTTCGATCGCCTCGGCTGGGGCGGCGGCGATGCGACGAAGATCATCGCGTTCATCCTCATCGCGGGCGTCGTCGTGTTTTCGGGCATCTTCGGTTTCAACGTGATCATGCGAGTGCAAACGATCCTGACTATCGCGCTTGCGGTCCTGACCGTCGGCTACGTGCTGTTGACGGTCGGCCACATCAACCTCAGCGCAGTGAACTCGCTGCCAAGCGGGCCGCCGCAGGCGGTGCTCGGCACTCTCATCTTCGCCGCCACCGGTTTTGGCCTTGGCTGGGTCAACAGCGGTGCCGACTATTCCCGCTACCTGCCGCGCAACGTCTCGAGCACGGCGGTCGTCGCGTGGACGACCTTCGGCGCCGCCATCGCTCCGGTGCTCCTGGTCGTGTACGGCGTGCTGCTCGCCGGTTCCGACTCGAATTTGAACAGCGCGATCGCGAGTGATCCTGTTGGCGCCCTCACGACTCTGCTGCCCACCTGGTACCTGGTGCCGTTCGCACTGGTCGCGATCGGAGGGCTGATCGGCGGCGCGATCCTCGACATCTATTCGTCGGGCCTAGCGTTGTTGACGCTCGGCCTGCGGATTCCACGCTGGTCGGCGGCGGGGATCGACGGCGTCATCATGATCCTCGGCACGATCTACGTTGTGTGGTTCGCGAAGAACTTCATTACGCCGTTCGAGGGATTTCTGATCACGCTCGGTGTGCCCATCGCGGCGTGGTGCGGTGTCTTCCTGGCCGATCTCCTGCTCCGCAAACGCGACTACGCCGAGGCCGATCTGTACAGCTCGGGGTTTGGTCACCAACAGCCTTGCGGATTGGCTGCACTGGGAGGGCTATCTCCTGAATCCACTTGGGCTCGGGCCGAAGGACAACGGGCCGTGGACCTACGCCAACCTCGGGGTGTTCGTGGCCCTGGCGGTCGGATTCCTGGGCCAGTTCGTGCTGGGTCGGTCACAGGTCGCGAAGCAAGAAGCCGCCTGACTAGAGTCACGCCCTGAGCAGCGGCAGCGGTTCGTAGCCGGGTTTCCACTGCTTGACGAAGCCTGGGTTGCGAACCTTGATCTCGTCCCAGGTCGCGTCTGGCATCAGCATCTCGAGAGCGCGGCGCGTCTGGCAGTTCCGGCACACGCCGCCGGACCTCCGGCCGGCCCAGGCGCCGCAGCCGGTAATGCAAGGTTGCAGCAGGTGGTGGCACGCAAAGCACAGGACCTGCAGGTTCTCCTCGCGATCGTCGCCGCCCTGGAGCACAGGAATGCGGTGATGGACCTGGAGGACGCGCTCGGCGCCTGAAACTCCGCACACCTCGCACGCCCGGCCCCGGCTCGCGATCAGGGCTCGACGTCGCGAAGCGGTCATCGGCTCGACACCGGCGCGCCTGTTGTTGGCGGTGAGCATGCGGTCGCGCGTGCTCCGGGTGCCTACGAAGGGCGCGAAGTCGCCGTTGTCAACCGCCGAACAGCTCCCGCAGAGGACGACCAGGTTGGCGGCGGAGCACCGGGCCGACTCATCGACGCGAAACACGTAGAGCGCCCAGCGCCACTCGAGGCCGCATCGCTCGCATGCCCCGCGGCACCGGCGCTCCAGCGCGGTCCGGACGCTCGGCGAGAGACGCAATCCTCCAAACATGCGTTTGGCGATTCCATCGTATCGCTGAGCGGACGATTCCGACGCTTAGGATTCAATCGCAATGGCAACGGCGGTTTGGACCGGCTCCCTCTCCCTCGGTCTGGTCGTCGTCCCGGTCCGCCTCTACCCCGCGATTCGCAAGAAGGCCGTGCGATTTCACGAGCTCGATCGGTCCGGCCGCCGGGTGCGTCACATGCGTGTCGCCGAGCCCGAGGGCCCAGCCGAAAGCTACGGACGCGCTGTCCAGGCGGAATGGATCCCTCGATTTGAGGCGCCGCCACGCCTCGAGGCGCCGCCCAGTCCCGAGCGCGCCGTCGAGCCGCGTGGGGTGCCCGAGGTCGCGTATGAGGAGATCCGCAAGGGCTACGAGGTTGCGCCCGGCGAGTACGTCAGCATGAGCCGCGAGGAGGTCGCCGAGCTTGCTCCCGAGCGCAGCCGCGTCATCGACGTGCAGCAGTTCGTCGACGTTGCGGCAGTCGACCCGATCTACTTCGAGTCCCGCTACTACGTGGTGCCGGACCGCGAGTGGTCCGCGCCATTTCGCGTCCTCCGCCAGGCCCTGGCTGCCGCTGACCGGATGGCGCTCGCCTGGTTCACGCTGCGCTCGCGCCGCTACCTGAGTGCGATCCGCGCCTACGGCGAGGTGATGCTGCTGACGACGATGGTCCACGCGGATGAGATCGTGGCCGCGGACTTCTGGGTCCACGACGCGGACGCGACGCCTAGCGAGAAGGAGCTCAAGATGGCGCGCCTGCTCATCGACACGCTGTCGGGTCCATTCGAACCTGAGCGATATCCCGACGAGCATCGCCAGCACTTGCTTGCGGCGATCGAAGAGCGGACGCCCAGCTTCACCACGACCCCGTCCGCCCCATCGCCTACCCGGGTGCTCGACCTGATGGCGGCGCTGGAAGCAAGCGTGAAGGCCGCGAAAGCAGCTCGCGCTGAGCAGGATCGACCGGCAAAGGCCTCGCACCGGCGGTCGCGCGGCGCTTAAGCGTTTCTTTGACGGAAAGGCTCGCGGAGCTGCACGTCCACCTGGAAGGCACGGTCAGCCACGCGACCGCCTCCGAACTGGCCGCAGCGCACGGGCTGGCCGCACCTCCGCCCTACGAATATTCCGACCTGTCGGGATTCATGGCGATCTATCACGAGGTGTGCCGCTGCATGACCACCGCCGACGACTTCGAGCGCGTGATCGCCGAGCATGCCCGGTCGATGGCAGCCCAGAACATCACCTACGCCGAGCTGAGCATCAATCCGAGCCTGCATCCCGGTGACGGGTGGGTCGACGGCGTGGTTCGGGCACGTCGTCGGGTCATGGACGAGCTCGGGGTGGAGATCGCCTGGCTGGTCGAGCTGGTCCGAGACGAGAGCGTGGAGAGCAACGAGCGGTCGCTCGAGATCGCGCTAACGACCGAAGGCGTCGTCGGTCTGGGACTTGTCGGCGAGGAGTCGATCCCCTCCTCCCCACTTCTGCCACTCGTGCGGCGAGCAAGAGGGCGAGGCCTGCGATTCATGCCGCATGCGGGCCAGGTCGGCGACGCATCGGTGGTTCGCGAAGCGGTCGAGGTGCTCCAGGCGGACCGCATCGCGCATGGCGTTTCCGCGGTCGACGACGCATCTCTGCTCGCCGTTCTTGTTGCCCGCGACATCTGCCTGTGCGTATGCCCTTCGAGCAACGCATGCATCGGCCGGCGGCCGGACTTCCGCAGACTTGCCGCATCCGGTGTGTCCCTGACCGTCAACAGCGACGACCCCGCCATGGTTGGAACAACCCTGACTCACGAACTCGATCTGGCCGAGGCCGAACACGGGCTTCGGCGAGATGCCATGATCGCGGCCGCCTGGCGGCACCGCTTCCAATAAGCTCGCGATCGCAAGCTAGAACCTCCTAGAACCTCGCATTTGCTATATTGTGCCGGTGGCACAGTTCCTGCGAATCCGGGAAGCGGCTGAGCTCCTGCGGGTCAGTCCCGACACGGTCAGGCGCCTGGTCGACACGGGTCAGATCAAGACCACGCGGTCGGCCGCCGGCCGGAGACAGATCGACAGCGCCGCGCTGGCCGGCTACATGGCGGCCCAGCCGAGACCCGATCCGCCGGTCGTGGTCGGCCAGTCGGCGCGCAATCGATTCCCAGGCATCGTGACCAGGGTCATCAAGGATGGCGTGGTCGCGCAGGTCGAGATGCAGGCCGGTCCGCACCGGATCGTGTCTCTGATGACGCGGGAGTCCGCCGACGAGCTGAAGCTCAAGCCAGGAGTGCGTGCGATCGCCTCGGTCAAGTCGACCAACGTCGTGATCGAGCTGACGCGCGGCTGAAAGAGAGATGAGGCGCGAGCGTCCGCCGATCTGGATCGCGATCCTGGCGGCCATCGGCGCCGCCTTTTTCGTGGTGCCCCTGTTCGGCCTGGTCGTGAGGACGCCGTGGGGCGATGCGCTGCAATCGGTCACCTCGACCGACACGTTGCAGGCCCTCAAGCTGTCGCTGATTGCCTCGCTCTCCTCGACCGCGCTTTCACTCGTCCTGGGCGTGCCCCTCGCCTGGATTTACGCGCGGATCGATTTTCCGGGGCGGACCCTGCTGCGCGCCCTGACGACGCTGCCGATGGTGCTGCCTCCTGTCGTGGGCGGAATAGCGCTGCTGCTGGCGTTTGGGCGGCGCGGCCTCTTGGGGTCATGGCTCGATGCAGCGTTCGGGATCACGCTTCCGTTCACGACCGCAGGCGTTGTGTTCGCGGAGACGTTCGTCGCCATGCCCTTCCTCGTGCTGACCGTCGAGGCGGGCCTGCGCTCGATGGATCGGCGCTACGAGGACGCGGCGCGGACGCTGGGCGCCCGCCGGTGGACTGTCTTCACGCGCGTGACGCTGCCGCTGATCGCGCCTTCGCTGTTCGCGGGTGCGGTCCTCTGCTGGGCACGAGCGCTGGGCGAGTTCGGCGCCACGATCACCTTCGCCGGCAACTTTCCCAGTGTCACGCAGACGATGCCACTTGCGGTTTACCTTCTCCTCGAGACCAATCCCGAGGGCTCGTTCCTCCTGAGCCTGCTCCTGCTCCTGGTTTCGCTTGCGGTCCTCGTCGGACTGAGACACCGCTGGCTGGGCTCGGCATGAGCCTCGACGTGGAGGTGCGCACCGCGCTCGGGGCGCTGCGCCTGGAGATGAAGGTCCAGATCGAGCAGGGCGAGGTGGTCGCGCTGCTGGGCCCCAACGGGGCCGGCAAGCCATCGGTTTCGTGTTCCAGGATTACCTCCTCTTCCCCCACCTGAGCGTCCTCGACAACGTGGCGTTTGGGCTGCGAGCCCGGGGCGCCAACCGCGCGGAGGCTGGACGGCGTGCGATGGGTTGGATCGAACGTGTCGGGCTCGAGAACCGGGCCGGCTCCAGGCCGGCGGAGCTGTCGGGCGGTGAACGCCAGCGCGTCGCGCTCGCGCGTGCTCTCGCGCCCGACCCGCGCGTGTTGCTGCTCGACGAGCCGCTGGCTGCCCTCGACGCAACGACGCGTGTCTCCGTACGTCGCGACCTGAAGACACACCTGGCATCGTTTCGCGGCGTGCGCCTGCTGGTCACGCACGATCCGCTGGAAGCGGCCACGGTCGCCGACCGGCTGATCGTCATGGAGGAGGGAAAGCATATCCAGACCGGGACTCCAGTGGAAGTGACCGAGCATCCGCGCTCCCGCTACGTCGCTGACCTGGTGGGAGTCAATCTCTATCGCGGGCAGGCAGACCACGGCTCCGTGCTGATGTCGGGCGGCCAGGTCCTGGCGGCAGCCGGCGCGGAAGCGGGCGAGGTCTTTGCCGTCATCCATCCGCGAGCTGTTTCCGTGCATCGAGCGAAGCCCGAAGGCAGCCCGCGCAACGTCTGGCACGGCCGCGCTCATGGCGTCGAGCTGTATGGCGACCGGGCGCGCGTCAGGATTGAGGGCGAGGTCAAGATCGTGGCTGAGGTGACGCCGGCGGCGCTCGCCGATCTCAAGCTCGCCGAAGGCGGCGAGGTGTGGCTTTCCTTCAAAGCCACCGACGTCTCCGTCTACCCGGCGTGAGCTCCGCAAGCGATTAGTTCCGCGACGAGGAGCAGTCCTAGGAGTTAAGAACGGACCGGAGGTCATAACAATGAGAGCCGCAACTACCTACAGGTCGGAAACGCTGCAAGTATCCCGGCGCGAGCCTTTACTACGAGGTGCGCGGGTCGGGTCCCGTGCTGCTGATGATGCCGGGCGGACCGGCCGACGCGACCACGTTTCGCCCGCTCGAGAGTGATCTCGCGTCGCGCTACACGGTCGTGACTTACGACCCGCGCGGCCTTTCCCACAGCAAGCTCGAGGGACCGCTCGACGACTCGAGGATGGTCCAGATCTTCGCGGATGACGTTCACCGCCTGCTGGCCAAATTGACCGACGCCAAGGCCTGTGTGTTCGCGAGCAGCGGTGGGGCTGTGATCGCGCTCGAGCTGGCGGTACGCGACCCTGAACAGCTGGACACGGTGATCGCCCACGAGCCGCCGTCGCCGAGCCTGGTGCCGAACAGCGTCCAGGTGCGAGCCGCCATGGAAGACGTGTGCGACACGCACGCCACCGAGGGGCTGTGGGCGGCGATGAACAAGTTCATGGTCCTGGTCGGGATCGAGGGTGGCCCGCCGCCTGCCTCAGAGGGCGAGCCGACAGCGGAACAGCTCGAAGCGATGGCTCAGATGCAGCGGAACATGGACTTTTTCTTCGGCCGCTACATCCGGAACCTAGCGCGCTACGAGCCCGACTACGCCGCGCTGAAGTCGTGCCCGTGCCGCGTCGTCGCGGCGGTCGGGGAGGAGTCGCGTGGTCAGCTGGCCCATGAGGGCGGCCTCGGCCTGGCGACGCGTCTGGGAACGGAGGCGCTCGTGTTTCCTGGAGACCACGGCGGGTTCACCGGACGGCCTGCGGCGTTTTCCGCGAAGCTGCTCGAGGTGCTTAAGGGCTGAACCCGCCGCGTCGTCGGCGCGGGCCGCGATGCGCGTAGGCTGACGCCGTGCGGAACTGTCGGCGCTCCGTCGCGACGTAGATGGCCCAGAACCAGCCGGTGCCCGCCTCCAAGCCGCCCCCGAAGAAACCGGATTCGCTGGCTCCGATGCGGACGCCGCGCTTCTGGATCACGCTCGCGATCCTGTTCGCCGCCAACATCCTGATCAGCAACGTCCTTTTCTCAGCGGGCCAGGTGCCGACGGTGACGATCTCCTACAACTCGTTCCTCGATCAGGTCAACGCGAGCAACGTCGCCAGCATCACGAGCACCGGAGAGTCCATCACGGGCGTGGCTAAGAAACCGGTGAAGGATTCGAGCGGCACCAGCTCCACAAAATTCCAGACCCAGCGCCCGAGCTTCGCGACCGATGATCTCGAGGCGATGTTGCAGCAGCACGAGGTGGTGATCAACGCCAAGGACCCGAACGCATCGACACCGCTCTGGGAAACCCTCCTCTTCAGCTTCGGTCCGACGATCCTCCTGGTCGTGGGCTTCCTGTATCTGTCGCGACGGGCGGCATCGGCTGGAGCGGGCGGGATTCTGGGCGCCTTCGGTCAGAGCCGAGCCCGCCTGTACGACGCCGAGCGGCCGTCAGTCAG
>WNGI01002088.1_pt1 | contig 18289 bp, 11 predicted proteins | sample 5400621 | NCBI WGS metagenome assembly WNGI01 (sample SAMN13153374, study PRJNA577476) | soil metagenome | isolation source: 20 cm soil or saprolite under Garry oak tree replicate 1 | place: USA:California | collected 2016-06-15
TCATGACCAAGGGCATTCCGCTCGAAGGTGCCGCGATCATCGCGCGTGAGCGCGAGGCGATGCTGCTCGAGCGCGGCGTCCGCCCGGCCGTCATTCGCAAGGCCAGGCATTTCCTCCGCACGCCCGGCATCAGCGTGGTGCCGGAGGCTGAGATCGCCTGTGAGCTGGCCCGCGTGCACGCCATGCACGACCCGACCGAGGGCGGGCTGGCGACGGCGCTCTGGGAGCTGGCGGACGCCGCCGGTGTCGGGCTCCGCATCCACGCCGATCGCATCGTGAAACTGCCCGAAGGCGTCGAGCTGTGCCGGGTGTTCGGGCTCGACCCGCTCGGTACGCTGGCCTCGGGCTGCCTCGTGATGACGCTGGCGCCCGCGGACGCGGGCATCGTCATCCACGCGCTGGCCCGCGAATCGATCGATTGTCACTACATCGGGCAGGTGGTCCCCCGGGCCAAGGGCGTTATGCTTATCGACGGGAACGCCGAGCGGCCCCTGCCGGTCTTCTCTCAGGACGAGATCACGCGACTCTTCGCGGGAGGTTGAGCGTGCCCCAGATCGGTTACTCGCGGCGTCCGGTTGCGCTCGGACGCGGCGGCCTCGTCGCCGCCGCCCATCCGCTCGCCACCCTGACGGGCGTGGACGTGCTGAGATCGGGCGGGACCGTGGTCGATGCCGCCGTTGCCGTCAACGCCGTGCTCGCCGTCACGCAGCCGAACAGCTGCGGCGTGGGCGGCGACCTCTTCTGCCTCTACTACGACGCAGCCACGCGGCGCGTGCATTTCCTGAACGGCGCCGGGCGGTCGGGCTCACGGGCCGGCCTGGACGAGCTGAAGCGCCGAGGGCTCGCGACGCTTCCGACGCTCGGACCAGCGACGGTCAGCGTGCCCGGCTGCACGCGCGCGTGGGCGATGCTGCTCGAGCGCTTCGGGACGCGGTCGCTCTGGGAGCTGCTGCGGCCGGCGACCCACTACGCAGAGCACGGCTTCCCGATGACCTCGATGGTGAGTCAGGCCATCGCGGAGCTGGCGCCGGCGAATCCCGATCCGGAGTGGCACCGCATCTTCAAACCGAACGGACGCGTGCCCGAGATCGGCGAGGTGTTCTGTCAGCCGGATCTCGCCCGCTCGTTGCGCGACCTCGCCGCTGACGGCGCCGACCTCTTCTATACCGGTCGCGTCGGCGAGGCGATCGCCGCCCGAATGGAGGCCGAGGGGTTCTTGACGCCCCAGGATCTCGCGGCCCACACCGGTGAATGGGGCGAGCCGATCACCACGACGTATCGCGGCAACACCATCTATCAGACGCCGCCGCCGACGCAGGGCCTGGCCGCGCTGCTCACCTTCAATCTACTCGAGGGGTTTCCCCCGGCGCACCACGCGCTGCACTCGGTGGAGCACCTGCACCTGCTCATTGAGATGGTGAAGCTCGCCTATGCCGATCGCGACCGGTGGATCGGAGATCCGGCCCACGCCCGCGTTCCTGTCTCGTCCTTGCTCGACAAGGAGTACGCGGCGACACGGCGCAAGGACTTCGACCCCAAGAAGGCGGGCACGTACCGCGCCGGCAAACCCGACGGCGACACCACGGGATTCGTCGTGGCCGACGGTCGCGGCAACATGATCGCGGTCATCCAGAGCCTCTTCAACGCCTTCGGCTCCGGAGTGGTGCCGCCCGGCACGGGCGTCGTGCTGCAGAACCGCGGCCGCCATTTCACGGTGGAACCCGGACATCCGAGCGTCTTCGCCGCACGCAAGCGCCCCTTCCACACCCTGATCGCGTCGATCGTGACGCGGGACGAGCAACCGATCGTCGGCTTCTCGTCGATGGGTGGCAACGGCCAGGCGATGTTCCACGCCCAGGTCCTCACCAACCTGCTGGACTACGGCCTCGACATGCAGGAGGCTATCGAGCGCCCGCGCTTCCTGATCGGCGCGTTCCTGCCCGGGGAGGCGGCGGACACGATTCACATGGAGCGTCGGGTCGGCCCGCGCGTGCTCAGCGGCCTGGCGAAGAAAGGTCACAGCGTGAAAGCGGCGCCGGATTTGTTCTACAAGGCCGGGCACGCCCAGGGCATCGTCCTGCGTGACGGCACCCTCATGGGCGGCGCCGATCCGCGCGGCGACGGCATCGCGTTCGGATTCTGATGCGCGGCCTGGCGCTCACGGTGCTGCTCGGGGTCCTCGTCGTCGGTGCCGGCGCCGTCGGCGCCGCCGACTGGGGCGGTGTCATCCCCGGCGAGAGCACCAAGGAGACCGTTCGGGCCCGCCATGGCGATCCCACCCGTGCCACGACGCAGAAGGTCGACCGGTTCGACTCCGCGCAGTGGGTGTACGAGGGCGACCAGGCGCCGACCGGGATGTTCCGGATGACGGTCGATTTCGGACTCGCCGGGCCAGCGGGCTTTCGCGCCGACGTCGTGCGATCGTTCAAGCTTGAGCCGCACCCCGGCATCTTCACCCGACCGGCGATCGTCGATGGCTGGGGTCGCCCCTCCGGCGCCGCGCCGGCGGGCCAGCCGCCGGCGTTCTTCTACGAGTCCGGGCTGCTCGTCTATTTCGACAAGGACGGCTGGGAAGTGCAGGCGATGGTGTTCACGCTGCCCCAGACCAACGGAGGCCAAGCCGCTCCGCAGCGCTGACGAGGCCACGCTTCGGGATGGCGATCCAGTCCGGCCGGTTGTTGGCTTCGTACACGATCTCGTACGCGGCCTTCTCGATCTCGAACACCGCCAGCGCGCGACGGAACGCCGTCTCGTTCGTCGGCGTGAACCGAGCGCCGATCGTCACCGCACGGTAGCCGCTGAGAAATGCGTCCACCGCGTCGCGTTGCCACCGGTCGAGCCATGCCTCGCCGCCAGCGGGTTGAGCGCTGGCGGCCGCGTACGCGAGCGAGCGAACGATTCCCGCGACATCGCGCAGCGGGGTGTGCTTGCGCCGCCGCTCGGCGAGTGGACGGAGCGGCTCGCCCTCGAAGTCGATGATCATCCAATCGCCGTCGGCGCGGCGGAGCGTCTGACCGAAGTGCAGGTCGCCGTGGTGACGGGTCTTCTGCACACCGCGGAGCCCGGCGAGCGCCTCGATGAGATCCGGCACGCGCAGTCCGCCTCGCGAATCGCCGAGGGCGGTGTGCGCACGCTCGACCTGATCGCGGACCGCCGCATCCCATGCCCTGAGGTCGGCGTCGGTGATGGGCTCCGGCGCGAAGTCCGGGTGATCCGCCCCTCCGGCGAGCGCCTGGTGGAGACGGCCCGTCACCTGACCGAGACGTCCGATCGCGTCGAGCGCCGCTCGTCCCGCGCGCAGCTCGTCGAGCAGCCATTCCCAGCCGTCGCGCGCACCCGGGACGAGCTCCTGCACGACGGCGAGGGTGGCGGTGCTGCCGTCGCGACGCCGGTACTCGAGCTGACCGAAGAGGCGGGGAGCATGGGCGAAGCGCGCGTGCTCGGTGAGGAACCGCGTCATCTCGGCCTCGGGATTGATACCATCGGCGAGCCGCCGGAACGTCTTCATGATCGCGACGTCGCCGAAGACGACCGAGGTGTTGCTTTGCTCCCCGCCGATGCGGCGGGCGGCGAGCCCCGGCGCGAGTGATGCCGGGAAGGCGGCCGTGCGTACTCCCTCGAGGGCGCCCGACTCCCCGTCGACGCGCTGGCCGTCGCCGATGACGTTGAGCAGGGCACGGCAGAACAGCGGATCGTCGAAGCCGTCGGTGATCTCGACGGCCGCCGCCCGCGCCCCACGGCCGAGCGCCACGACGTAGCGATCGACGGCGCCGCCGCCGAGACCCACGCCCGCGATGGCGATGGCCGCCGACGCCAGGGGCAGCACGTCCATGATCGTGACGCTCTCGATCCGTCGCGTCTTCGTGGCGAACCAACGCTGGTGGCCGAGCCACTCGGCGAGACGTTCAGATGGCGGCGTCTTCGATGCCATAGCGCTGCGGGCGGCGCTCACGCGGCTCCAGCCGGAACCAGTAGAACCCGTGCGGCCCCAGGGAGAGGAAGTACGGGGTGTCACCCACCGGGGGGAAGCGCGTCTCGCCGAGCAGCTCCATCGGGACGGCGCCACGGTAGCGCGCGAGGTCGAGGCTCACCGGTTGCGAGCGCCCCGAGAGATTCGCGACGACGAGGACGGTCTCCTCACCGTGCTCGCGGATGAAGGCGAGCACGCTCGGGTTGACGGGGTGGAGGAACTCGATCGTGCCCCGCCCGAAGGCGCGGCTGCGCTTCCGCACCGCGATGAGCTGCTTCATCGTGTTGAGCAGCGAGGTCGGCTGCTTGGTCTGCGCCTCCACGTTGACCGCCTGGTAGCCGTAGACGGGGTCGGCGATGACCGGCAGGTAGAGCCGGCCCTCGTCGGCCGTCGAGAACCCGGCGTTGCGGTCCCGTGTCCACTGCATGGGGGTGCGCACGCCGTCCCGGTCGCCCAGATGGATGTTGTCGCCCATGCCGATCTCGTCGCCGTAGTAGAGGACCGGGCTGCCCGGCAGCGTGAAGAGCAGACAGTTGAGGAGCTCGATGCGCCGGCGGTCGTTGTCCATCAGAGGGGCCAGGCGCCGGCGGATGCCCAGGTTGAGCTTGGCCTGGGGATCCTGCGCGTACGCGTAGTACATGTAATCACGCTCCTCGCTCGTCACCATCTCGAGCGTGAGCTCGTCGTGATTGCGCAGGAAGATGCACCACTGGCAGGCGGGCGGGATGGGGGGCGTGTGCGTGTAGATGTCGACGAGCGGCAGCCGCTCCTCCCGCCGGATCGACATGTAGAGGCGCGGCATCAAGGGAAAATGGAAGGCCATGTGGAACTCGTCGCCGTCACCGAAGTAGGGCCGTACGTCCTCCGGCCACTGGTTGGCCTCGGCCAGGAGCACACGGTCCCCGCCGTACTCGCTGTCGATGACGCGGCGAAACTCCTTGAGGATGTCGTGGGTCTCGGGGAGGTTCTCGCAGATCGTTCCCTCGCGCTCGACCAGGTAGGGCACCGCGTCGCAGCGGAAGCCGTCCAGTCCCCGATCGAGCCAGAAGCGCATCACGTCGAGCATGGCCTTGCGCACGGTGGGGTTGTCGTAGTTGAGGTCGGGCTGGTGGGAGAAGAAGCGGTGCCAGTAATACTCGTGGCGCACGGGGTCGTGGGTCCAGTTCGACTTCTCGGTGTCGATGAAGATGATGCGCGCGTCCTGGTAGCGGCGGTCGGTGGGGCTCCACACGTAGTGGTCGCCGTAGGCGCCGGTCGGCTCGACCCGGGAGGACTGGAACCACGGATGCTGGTCGGACGTGTGATTCATGACCAGATCGGCGATGACGCGCAGGCCGCGGGCGTGGGCCGCGTCGAGAAATCGCTGGAAGTCCTCGACGGTGCCGTAGGCGGGATGGATGCCGTAGAAGTCGGCGATGTCGTAGCCGTCGTCGCGCAGGGGCGACGGGTACATGGGCAGGATCCACAGGCAGTCGACGCCGAGGTCCCGCACGTAGTCCAGGCGCTGGGTCAGCCCGGCGAAGTCTCCGATGCCGTTCCCGTCCGCGTCGCTGAACGCCTTGACGTGGACCTCGTAGAAGATGGCGTCCTTGTACCAGTCGTTGGGCATCGCCCCTCGAGACAAAGCTTACATCGTCGGTCACCTTGCCGGTGGCGTGGGAGCAGCCTACGCTGCACGCGATGACGAGTCACGAAGGCTCTCGAACCACGACCGTCGTCCTGGCCGTCCTCGCCTGGCTGGTTGCGGCGACGGCTCTCGGCGCGACGGGCGTCCTTCGAGCTCTCGGGCCGCCGGCGCCCCAGGTCGTGCTGTTGGGGCTCACCGTCCTGGCCGTCGTCCTCGGCCTCGCCAGGCCCACCCTGCGCACCTGGCTGATGACCGTCGATGAACGGCTGCTCGTCGGCTTCCACCTCACGCGCTTCGTCGGCGTGTACTTCCTGGTCCTCTATGGCCGCGGAGAGCTGCCGTTCGATTTTGCGGTTCCCGGAGGCTGGGGAGACATTGCGGTGGCGACGCTGGCGCTGGGGCTCATCGTGGGGTGGCGAGCCACCAGGGTTTCGGCGGATGGTGGGCCTAACTCGATCTGGAACGTCCTCGGGCTCATCGACATCGCCTTCGTCGTGGCGACCGCAGCGCAGCTCGCCCTCACGGCGCCGGACTCGATGCAGGCACTCCTCCGTCTGCCCTTGAACCTCTTGCTGACGTGGCTCGTGCCGATCGTCATCGCGAGTCACGTCCTCCTCGGAATTCGTTTCGCTCGGCGTCGGCCTGCCGGCCGACGTTGAGACGGCGTCGCGCGCCGGCCAGACGTGTGAGGCGAGCGCGCGTCAGCGGTGGAGCGAGAAGATCGCGGCCGGCTCGCGCTGGGGATCGAGGGTGACGCGGCCGCCACGGCCTCGCCAGAGCTGCCAGGCGTCGGTCAGACGCTCGTGCACGCGATAGGCCTGGTCAGCGCCGATCCCGAGCTCACCGAGAGGCAACTCCACCAACGCCGAGTGGGTCGCGAACGGGTCGAGGTTCACGGCGACGAAGACCACGTCGCTCTTGTCGGGCGTCATCTTCCCGTAGAAGAGGATGTTCGGATCGTCGGACGGGTAGAAGCGGAGGTTCGAATAACGCTGCAGGGCCGGGTGCTCTCGCCGGAGGCGATTCATCGTCGCCACGAGGTCGTTGATGTTCCCGGGGGCGTTCCAGTCGCGGACCTTGAGCTCGTACTTCTCGGAATTCAGGTACTCCTCGGAGCCCTCGGCGTAGGGCACGTTCTCGCAGAGCTCGTAGCCGGAATACATCCCGTACACCGACGAGAGCGTCGCCGCCATCACGAGCCGCATGCGGAATGCGGGACGACCGCCTTTGACCAGCGTCTCGTGCAGGATATCCGGGGTGTTCGGCCACAGGTTCCCGCGGAAGTAGTCGCTCACCGGCGGCGAGGTGATCTCCTTGAAGTACTCGATCAGCTCCTGCTTGTGATTCCGCCACGTGAAGTACGTGTACGACTGCGTGAAGCCGACCTTGGCGAGCACCTTCATCATCTTCGGCCGCGTGAACGCCTCGGCCAGGAAAATGACTTCGGGATGCTCGTCCTTCACCGCCCGGATGAGCCATTCCCAGAACCGGACCGGTTTGGTATGGGGGTTGTCCACGCGGAACGTCGTCACGCCGCGGCCGATCCAGAAATCGACGATGCGCTTCATCTCGTCCCAGAGCGGCCGTGGGTCCTCGACGTAAAAGTTCACCGGGTAGACGTCCTGATACTTCTTCGGCGGGTTCTCGGCGTACTTGATGGTGCCGTCCGGCCGCTTGAAGAACCACTCGGGATGCTCCCGGACGTAGGGATGGTCCGGCGAGCACTGGATGGCGAAGTCCAGCGCGACCTCGAGGCGAAGCTGGCGCGCCCGCGCGACGAATCGATCGAAGTCGGCCAGCGTTCCCAGCTCGGGATTCACCGCCGTGTGGCCGCCGTCCGCGCCACCGATGGCCCACACGCTGCCGGGATCACCGGGCTGCGCCGTCAGCGTGTTGTTGCGGCCCTTGCGGTGGGTCAGGCCGACCGGGTGGATCGGAGGCAGGTACACGACGTCGAAGCCGAGCGAGGCCGCCCGCTCGAGCATCGCCTCGGCATCCTTGAACGTGGCGTGGCGGCCGGGGACGCCGGAGCGCGGGAAGAACTCGTACCAGGCCGCGTAACGCGCCCGTTCCGGGTCGGCGACGACGTCGAACTCGCGCTCGGCCGACGTCGCATCGCTGCGATCGAGATGGCGACGCATCAGCGCGCCGAGCCGTTCCTCACGGGCCGTGGCGACGGCGTCGGCCGGGCGATCACCACGGGCGAGACGACCGGCGTACTCGCGCAGCGCTGACGCGTCGGAGCCGCTCGCACGGTCGGCGGCAGCCCGGACGAGGGCGGCGCCTTCGAGCAGCTCGCTCGCGACGTCCTGGCCCGCGTCCACGCGCTTGGCGAGGTCGACGAGCCACGAGCGGAACGGATCGGCCATCGCCTCGATCGTGAACTGCCAGCGGTCGACGGCGTCGAGCGTGAACCGGCCCCGCCAGCGATCGTTGTCGACGAAGCTCATCGGCGCTTCGCGCCAGGCCGCCTCCCTCGTCCGCCGGTACTTCAGGACGGCGACGATGACGTCATGGCCTTCCTTGAAGATGTCGGCCTCCACCTCGACGACATCGCCAACCTCACGCTTGACGGCGTAGCGGCCGCCGTCGACGGTGGGAGCCACGTTCTCGATGATGACGGTGCGCCGGAGGTCGCTCCCCACTCAGGGCTCCCGAGTCATGTCAGCCGCGACCGTTGCCGCTACCATCGCTCGACGAGATAACGCTTCTGTCGCTCGAACGCCGCGCCCACGGCCTCGAGCGCGGCGTCGGTGGCGGCGGCATCGGCCCGGCGCGTTGTGGCCACGAAGGCGGCGGTGCGCCCCAGGTAGAGCGGAACCAGGGAACGCAACAGGTGATCGCGGTGAACGACGCTGTAGTGATGGCCCAGCGCGAAATCGTACACAGCGCGCGCCCACAGCTCGTCGGGAAATCTGAAGCGGCCGGCGTCACCCACGTCGAGGCTCAGGATGTCGCCGAGGGTCTCGGGCGCCAGGATGTGCTCCCAGATCCCCGCCAGATCGCGCACGCCGAGACGGAAGGCGCCGACCAGACGCTCGACGTCGATCTCGAGCGTCTCCGTTTCGAGCGCCGTCCCAATGCCGATGGCCGGGACGGGTTCGCTGCCCTGAACCTGTCGCCACAGGTCGGCGTGGCGTTCCATCAGCGCGAAGACGCCCCCGAGCGTCTGCGCCACCATGGTGGGCAGATCTGTCGTGCGCGTCCGCGATTCCACGCGCCGAGGCCCCAGCCACGCCTCCCACACGGCGAATCCGTCGGCGATGGCGGTCCCGATGATCCACAGGTCCGCGAGGTCGCGGCCGGCCCACCGCCAGCCCGGGTGAAGGAGGAGATGCTCCACCAGCCGCCCCGACATGGCGAGGGCGCCGGCGAGGGGCTGTCGCAGCCGACGGCCGTAGAGGGCGCGGACGAGCGGCGCGAGGAGGAGATTGGTGATGGTGCCGTCGTACCGGTGCCGCGCGTAGGCGGGCAGCACCAGGTCGGCGTTGTCCTCCCACACGGGACGGGCCAGACGGTCGAGCCAGTCCTCCGTCACCGAGGTCACGTCGGCCTCGAGCAGGACGATCGCGCGCGCGCCGAGGCGTCGCGTCGTTTGAAGCGCGAGCTGAAGCGCGAGGCCTCGCCCGGGCACGCCGTGGAACGGCACGGCGGTGAGCTCGTGGAGCGGCGACTCGTGACGCCCGAGCGTGACGGGCAGGCCGAGTGCGACGAGGCGCTCGGTCGTGCCGTCCGAGGACCCGGAGTCGGCGTTCACGATCGCCAGCGGAACGTCGGGAAACGCCCGACTCAATCCGCGATAGCCCGTCTGGGCGATGCCGGGCACCGTCGCCGCGTTGTTGTACGTGAGGAGGGCGAGAACGATCGGGCGCGACCCGAGTCTCTGGACGTCGTCGTCCACCGTCGCGACGCTTCCTGCCGGATCTGTGTCGACGGCCACGTCAGTCATGGTACCCGGGCGCGCCAGGCCGGCCCGAACGGTGGATTCATCCCGTCAGGTGGGCGAGGAGCGCGAGCGACTCCATGAGGTGGCGGGTGACGAGGAACGCCCGGCGCACGTGCTCGCGGCCGGCGGCGCCCATCCGCGCGATGAGCTCGGGGTTGTTGAGCAGGTGACGGGTGCGGAAGGCCGCCCCTTCGACCGAGTGGACGACGTAGCCGGTCACGTCGTTGATCACCTGCTGGCTGAGGCCGCCGCCGACGCCGGCGATGACGGGCTTCCCCTTCCACATCGCCTCGGCCGCGGTGAGCTGGAAGCCGACCCGCACCGACTTCTGCAGCACGATCGTGGCCGCGCGCTGGAGCGCGTTGATCTGCAGGTGGGCCTCCGGCGGCAGCTCGAGCACGACGATGTCCGGATCGTGATGCGCGGCCTGGCGCAGGTCGGCCAGGACCTCGAGGCTCTCGCGATCGTCACCGGCGGTGCCAGCCAGGACGAGACGGACGTCGTAATGCTTCTTGACGAGCCGGTACGCGTTCACGACGCCGACGGGATCCTGAGCCCGGCTGAAGGCGCCGACCTGGAGCAGCAGGGCCTTGTCCTGGGCCACGCGCAGCGCGCCGAGGATGGTCGTGACCTCGCGCGGCCCGATCTCCCGGTTCTTCTCCGAGAGCGGATCGATGGCCGGATTGATCACGTACTGCGGGACGCTCAGCCGGCGGCCGAACTCGGGCAACGAGAAGACCGCGGCGTCGTACTGGTTGATGATCTGACGGAAGGAGGACCACACGCGACGTTGCGCGTGCGACGCGTCGAAGTGGCAGCGCCAGACCCAGCGCCCCTCGCCGCGATGCCCGACCAGCGGCGCGGGCTGCACGTCGTGGACGACGACCAGGTCGGCGTCGAGGCGCAGCTTCTTGGCGTTGATCCGATTCATCTCGACGTAGTGGGCCAGGGCCTCGTCGGCCAGCACCCGCTCGGCGCCTTCCAGCGCCGCCCGCAAGGCGGACGCGGTGGTGTAGAACGTGGCGTCGCCGCCCGTGATCTCCCAGCGCGTGTCGAGACCGAGGTCCTGGAACAGCGGCACCGACGTGCTCAGCATCTCGGCGGGGCCTTCGCCGAAGCGGCCGCCGGACAGGTGCAAGATCCGCCGGTCGCGCACACGGTCGCTCAGGCGCTGGATGATGTCCACGACCCCGGGCGGCGCCACGTGACGGTAGTCGTCCAGCCGCATCATGCGGCGTGCGTCTCCAGGGCCTGGTCCACCAGCCCGAGGACGCGAGCGCGGACGCGCTCGAGGCTCGTCATGAACGTGTCGATGCGCTCGATGCGCTGGGCCAGAGCGTCGAGGCCCAGCGACATGCGCATCCACTCGGCGAAATCGCCGGACGGTCGGCCGAGCCTCGCGCGAGCCTCCACCATGTGGAAGTAGATCGCGCTGGCGTCGACGCCGGCCAGGCCGTCGCGAAACTCGGCCAGCGTGTTGGCGCGGGGCCCCAGCTCGACGGTGACGATGTGTGACTGCTGGAAGTGGAACGCGCCGCTCGGCTCGGCTCGCGGCACGGCGGTCAAGCCGCGCAGGTGGTCACTGACGATGGTCACCAGCTCCTCGCGGAGGCTTTCGAGATCGCGGAACGCGAACGGATCGACGACGGCGAGCCGCTCGGCGAGCGCCTGATCACGCACCTCCACCGCCGCCCACCGGGCGAAGTCGTTGCCGTACGCCGTGGTCATCGGGCGGTGCCGCAGGAAGTACCCGTGCGTGTGATAGAAGATCGAGCCGGCCGGGACGTCCTCCAAGCGGTCCATCAGCTCGCGCTCGTCGAGCGCGTGCCGGTCGAGAGCCTGGCGGAGCTCGACGCAGCCGATGAACACGAACGGATTGGTGGCGATGGCCATCAGGCCGCCCGGGTCAGCAGCGCCACGGGAAAGTCCGCCAGCGCATCCGCCACCGAGAGAATGCCGTCGTTCACGCTCACCGTCGCACCGGTGAACACGTTGGTGAACCGGCCGTCGAGGCCAGCGCCGGTGGCCACCCGCGTGTCTTCCCAGTACGACCGGCCGAACAGCGGGGTCTCCACACCGCGACGAGCGAGGAGCCGCGGCACGACGACGATGGCTGCGTCAGCGGGTACCACCCGCGCGAACGCGCACACGTGGTCGTCGAGGCCCCCGGAGACCTCGAGCGGCACGTAGTCGCCGCGCTGGAAGAGTGCCTGGTGGCTCCGTCGTGTGGCGAGCGCTTCCTGGATCACGTAGAGCTTGACGCGACCGTCCTCCCACGACTTCACGAGATCACGGGCCAGTCCGGCTCGTTCGAGCCGGCTCTGCGTCGCGAGGCCGTCGAGCAGCCGCTCGCGCAGCGCCCAGTCCACGGGGCGGCGGTTGTCGGGATCGACCAGGCTCAGGTCCCACAGCTCGCTGCCCTGATAGAAATCGGGAACACCGGGCGCGGTGACCTTGACGAGGGTCTGAGCCAGCGAGTTGAGCGCACCGAACCAGGCCACACGGGCCGCGAAGGCCGTCAGGTCCCGCAGGAACTCGCGGGAGCGCCGAGGCTCCAGGATCGCCTCGACGAAGGCCGCGATCGCTTCGTCGTACTTCGGATTCGGGTTGATCCAGCTCGTGTGGACCTTCGCCTCGTGCATCGCCTTGAGCGCGTACTCGCGCAACCGCTCGGTTGAGATCGGCCAGGCCCCGACGAGCGTCTGGTAGAGCAGGTACTCCTCGTTCGGGTCGGGCGCGGGCGTGCCGTCGACGACGATCCGGTGCCGGCGATTCAGGCGCTGCCAGCGGCCGACGCGCCGACGCCACTCCTGCGGGATCTCGCTCAGCACGTTGATGCGGGCGCGGACGTCCTCGCTGCGCTTGGTGTCGTGGGTCGAGGTGGCGGTGAGGCTGTCCGGGCACGTCTTCTGGCGGGCCACCATGGCGGCGTGGAACTCGGTGAGTGGAGTGCCGAAGCGGCCCGGATCGCCACCGACGTCGTTGAGGGAAATCAGCCGGTGATACCGGTAGAGCGCGGTGTCCTCGTAGCCCTTGGCCGTGACCGGTCCCGTGGTTTGCTGGAACCGCATCACCCAGTCGAGGCGCTCGCGCCGGTGCTCGACGTCGGCCCACGGCGGGAAGCGCAGCATCAGGATGTCCTGGATCCAGTCGAAGACCGAGACATCGGTGGCCGCGGTGCGGCGCCTGGCCAGGGCGACCGCGCGCGTGATGTACTCCTGATCACGCTCGGTCGGGCCGACGGGGCCGTCGCTCGAGCCGAGCGGCAGTCCCTCGCGTACGCGAGCATCGCCCACGTACGTGCGGTAGACGGAGAACGCGGCGATGATCTCGCGCACGGCCCGGGTGAGGCTGCCCAGCGTGAAGTCGCGCGTCGACCGATGCCGCTCGGAGATGATGTTCAGCCGGTGGGCGAGCATCGCGATCTCGGACGCCATCACGGTTTCCATGATGAGGCGCTTGGACTCGTCCACGATCTCGGAGAACGTGACCGTCTCGTGGGTGAGCCGACGGTAGAGCTGGTCCAGGGCTCGGGCCTGCGTGCGGTCGACGAAGATACCGTTGATCAGATTCAGCGTCTCGTAGCCGGTCGTGCCCGCGACGGCCCACGCCGCGGGCCATCGTTCGTTCGGGGCCAGGATCTTCTCGGCCACCACGTACACGGGCCCGGTCAGCTCTTGAAGGCGCCGGAAGTACTCGGCGGGCGCATAGAGGCCGTCGGGATGGTCGATGCGCAACCCGGTGACGACGCCCTCGCGGAGCAGCCGGGCCACCAGCGCGTGGGTCTCGGCGAACACGTCGGCGCGCTCCATGCGGATGGCGGCGAGCTGGTCCACGTCGAAGAATCGCCGATAGTTGATCTCCTCGCTCGAGACGCGCCAGAACGCGACGCGATACGCCTGGTCGGCCAGCAGCGTGTCGAGCAGGTCGAAGCTGCGCGGATCGCCAGGCGTGCCGTTGATGAGCCGGACGTTCTCCTCGACGAACCCGCGCACCGGCGCCGAGCGCTCGAGCAACGCGGCCAGCCGTCGGCGGCCAAGATCGCGGTGCCGGCGCCGAGTCGCCAGCGCCTCGGGGTCGTTCTCGGGCCGGATCGGCAGCGTGACGAGCCACGTGGTCACCGCCTTCAGCTCGACCAGCGTGGGATCGTCGGGGCCGAGCACGGCCTGGAGCGCCTCGATGCGGTGGCTCAGGATGCGGCCGTACGCCGAGGGCGACACCGGCAGCAGGGTCTCGTGATAGCGGATCACGAAGGCGCCGTCGAGCTGCTCCAGCCGGAGCTCGCCACGCTCCAGGACCGCGCCGTAATGATCGGCGAGGATCGGTAACAGGACTTTGCCGGCGAGCTCCCGCTTCACGGGTGTCCAGTCGATGTCGAAGTGGGGCGCGTGCTCGGCGCTCTGACCGAACTCCAGCACGTCGAGCCACCACTCGTTGCGATGACCGGCGATGCCCATGTGGTTGGGGACGATGTCGATCAGCAGCTCGAGGCCGTGGCGAGCCAGCGCGTCGGCGAACCGCGCAAAGCCAGGCTCGCCCCCCAGCGACTCACGAAACCTGGAGTGATCCGCCACATCGTAGCCGTGTGTGGAGTCGGGAGCGCTCGTCTCGAACACGGGCGAGGCGTAGCAATGACTGATGCCGAGCGCGGCCAGATAGGGCGCCAGCCGGGCGGCGTCGTCGAAGCTCAGGGTCGGGCCGAGCTGCAGGCGGTACGTCGCCAGGGGCGGCGTCATGCGCGCGCCTTGTCCGCCAGCTCGAACCCGAGCGTCTCGGCCAGCGGGCGCAGGATCGGGCGCGCGTGCGGCCGCTCGCGCCACAGCTCGAAGAACTCGTTCTGCGTCCGCCAGAGCCCGAAGCGAACGCCCAGCCGCTGGAGCCCGGTGATCAGCGCGATGGTCGCGGCCACGCGCTCGGCGGTGGGCGCTGCGCTCAGATTCTGCAGCGCCCGCGCCGTCGCGCCGCGCATGGCGAAGCGCACCGGGGTCAGGTCGAGCGTGATACCGAGCATCTGGGCCTCGTCGGCCAGCTCGAAGGCGCGCTCGGGGATGCCGCCGAGCTCGAGCGTCCGCTGGAGGTCGCCGATGATCGCCTTCTCGATCACGTGCTTGGCCGTCAGGCGGAAGACCTCGGGGATCGGCGCCTCCGCCTGGCGCAGATAGCGCATCAACTTGCGACTCTCTTCCCAGATGCGAAGGTACGTCTCCTCGTGCCTGTCCTGCATGGCCTGGATGACCTGGCCCAGCACGCGGCGGCGCTGCTCGATGAAGAGGTGGGGCAACCCGTAGATCTCGCGCGCGAAGTACTCGTCGAGGCCGCGCACCATGTCGGCCATGCTGTGCTGGGCGTAGCGACGGAGGAGGTCGGCGCGCATGCTGTCGTAGGCAGCCTGGTCGTCCCACGCGCGGATGCCGCAGGAGAAGTCGTGACCGCCGAAGTGGACGACCGCGTACATCGCCTCGCGGGTGTCGCCCGTCATCTCCGAGGTCGTCCGCACGTGGCCGATCCGCATGGCGGTGCCGTAGTAGGCCTCGCGCGTCTCCTCGACCCGGTCGATCCGCCACGCGTAGACGCGTCCCTCGTCGGGCTGCTCGGCGAGCAGCCCGGTGATGGCGTTGTGGGCGATCACGCGACGCCAGTCCACCACGGCCGGCTGGATGAGTCGCCGGTAGACCTCACCGCCGTCGCCGTAGTCTCGGACGTTGCTCGGTGCGGCCTCCAGGCGGCGGACGAACTCCGGCTCGATCACGCCGCCGCCGAGATCGCGCAGGTACTGGATGGCCATCGCGGCGTACTTGAGGATCTGCACGGGCTCGAGCCCGGACAGCTCGTCGAAGAACCAGCCGCACGAGGTGTACATGAGCATGCGGTTGCGCTGCATCTCGAGCAGCCGCCGCACCTCCACGTGCGCGGCGTCGTCGAGCGCCGCGCGCTGATGACGCGCCAGCCAGGCGTGCAGCCGCTGGGGCGTCCGATCGAGCACGACGTCGACGTAGCTGTCGCGGGCCTCCCACGGATCCTTCAGCCACGCCGAGGCGCGGGCCTCGTAGAAGAGATCGATCTGGTCGCGGAGCCAATCGAGCGACTCGCGCAGCGGCGCCCGCCAGCGCTGCTGCCAGTCGCCGCGCACACGGCAGCCACAGTCCCGGCGCCAGCGCTCGACACCATGGGCGCAGCTCCACGACGTGGCCTGGCGGATCTGGGCCTCGAACCGCGGTGGGTGGGCGGCGAGGAAGGCGCCGTAGTTCGTGAGCGTCGCAAACTTTTCGGCCTCGACCTGCTGGACGGCGGCGGCCAGCGCCATGTCCCCGAAGCGCTTGTGATGACCGTAGGACTCGCCGTCGGTCGCGCAGTGAACGAGCTGGGCCCAGTCACGCGAGGCCGAGAAGCCGCTGCGCAACCGGTCGACGAGGCCCTCGCCGCGCTCGAGGGCGTTCTCGAACGCGATCGCGCGCGAGATCGGACCATCGTAGAAGAAGAGCGTGAGGCTCAGATCCCGCGGGCCGCACCAGAGGTACGGACGACTCGGATCGACGCGGTCGTGGACCTCTTCCCACCCGTCACCGCCGATGCGCCGGATGCGCCAGGCCTGGTGGGGGGCCAGGATCGTGAACTTCACGCCGGCCTCGGCCAACACCTCCAGCGACTCGTCGTCGGCGGCGGTCTCGGGCAACCACATGCCCTCCGGCTCGCGGCCAAACCGATGACGGAAGTCGGCGAGGCCCCACCGCGTCTGCGTGACTTTGTCGCGGCGGGTGGCGAGCGGCAGGATCATGTGGTTGTAGATCTGTGCGATCGCGTTGCCGTGGCCGCTGCGCGCCTGGGCCGAGAGGCGATCGGCGTCGAGCACCCGCGCGTACACGTCGGGGGCGTGGCGCTCGAGCCACGTCATCAGCGTCGGCCCGACGTTGAAGGAGATCTTCTCGAAGTTGTTGACGATGTCCAGGATCCGATTGGCGCTGTCGACGCGGCGGGCCGCGGTGTTGGGCGCGTAGCACTCCGCCGTCACCCGCTCGTTCCAGTCGTGATACGGCGCGGCGGAGTCCTGGACCTCGACCGCTTCCAGCCATGGGTTCTCGCGGGGCGGCTGGTAGAAGTGCCCGTGGATCGCAACGGCACGATCGGCCATCAGGGCTCGTCGAGGCCGAGGAGGAACTCGCGCCGACCGCCGCGTGGCATCACGACGATGCCCGACCCGTCCACGTGCCAGCGCCGCCGGTCGGTGTCGGGATCGAGGCCGATCTCGCTGCCTGCGGGCACGATGTTGAAGCGATCGACGACGGCACGCCTGATGTGGGCGCCCTTGCCGACCGTGGTGTGGTCCATGATGATCGAGTCCTCGATCACGGCGCCCTCGTTCACCCACACGCTCCGCCCGAGGATCGAGTTGCGGATCGTGGCCCGCTTCACCAGCGAGCCCTCGGCGATGTGGGCGTTGTCGACGTCGGAGCCGAGGAAGCGGGCGGGCGGGCCGGGATAGGTGCCGGTGCGGATGGGCCAGTCGCGATTGTCGAGGTCGAGACGCGGCGACTGACCGTCGCGCGTCGTCCACCAGCGCCTCGACCAGCGCCTGGCGGCTGAAGAGATAGTTGCCCATGGACACGAGCGCACGATCAGCGTTGTCGGGCAAGGGCTTGGGGCGCTCCGGCTTTTCCTGGAACTCGACCACACGGCCCGTGCGATCGACGCCGAGCACACCGAACTGGGACGCCTCGGTGAGCGGCACCGGCCGCGCGGCCACCGTCACGTCGGCGCCCGACTCGCGGTGGAAGATCAGCATCTGCGCGATGTCCATCCGGTAGATGTGGTCGGCCCCGAAAATCGCGATCACGTCGGGATTGAAGTCGTCGATCAAGTTCAGGTTCTGGAGCACGGCGTCGGCGGTGCCGCGGTACCACCCGCCGCCCGTTCGCATCTGGGGTGGCACGACGGTGACGAAGTAGTCGCCGACGATGCCGGTGGTGCGCCAGGCCAGGCGCACGTGCTCGATGAGCGACTGCGACTTGTATTGCACCAGGACGTAGAGCGACAGCAGATCCGAGTTGACGAAGTTGGACAGGACGAAGTCGATGATCCGGTAGCGGCCCCCGAACGGCACGGCGGGCTTCGACCGGTCGCGCGTGAGCGGATGCAACCGCTCGCCACGCCCGCCGGCCATGATCATCGCGAGGACGCGAGGCCGCCGGGGCATGTCTCGTTTACCGATCGGCGGGTGGCCTGGCCCAGGCGGGATCGAGGTCAGGGAAGCAGAAGTCCTCGCGTTCGAGGCGACGGAGCGTCTCGGCGGCTTCCACCGAGAGCGGCGCGCCGTTGATGAGCGTGCGCGCGATCTCGGCCAGGCGCTTGAACTCGGCGTAGTGCTCGGCCACCCGTCGCTCGGCGTAGTCGCGAGCCGCCCAGGTCGTGATCAAGAACTGCCAGTCGGACGCCTCCAGCAGCAGGAGCTCGCGCGTGGCCTGGCTGATGACGCGCCGGACCTCCGGCTTGACCTGATCGACGTGCTGGAGGAGGTCGATCCACTCCGCCTCGGCGCTGTACACGCGGTCCCACGTCCACTCGGTGTCCGGGTTGAGCCACACGCGATGATCGCCGCCTTCGCCCCACGACCCCTCCGGCAGCGACACGGTCGCGCGCGGTGGCATCGCGTTCAGGGCCTCGCCCAGCGTCATCGGCGTCACGCCGGCGGCCGGGAGCCCGCGCGCCATGTGCTCCAGCCATGTCGGCCCTTCGAACCACCAGTGACCGA
>WNGI01001777.1_pt1 | contig 18286 bp, 18 predicted proteins | sample 5400621 | NCBI WGS metagenome assembly WNGI01 (sample SAMN13153374, study PRJNA577476) | soil metagenome | isolation source: 20 cm soil or saprolite under Garry oak tree replicate 1 | place: USA:California | collected 2016-06-15
TGGGTATCGCCGAATTTAACCATGCAGGAACCCTCGGCATATTTGACCACGCCGCGTTCCAGTGACACGGCGCGTAGTTCATCCGGCGCACGGCGGCTTGGCCGCATGAGAAATCCTCCGAAAATTCCATAAAGATGGGTTCGCGGTGCTTGTAGGAGGGCGAAGCGGCAGCGGCAAGGCCCTTGAGCGACAAGGCCCTTGGGGCGGCTTTGCGGTTCCTTGAGCCGTCCTTGTACCAATGCCTGCTTGTCACCGGCCTCCGAGATGGACAAATTAGGCTCTGTTGTAAGGAGTACCTGGTGGCCCACCACGATCCGATTGGCCTGATCGCGCCGAATACCGGGCTGGCCCAGCTCAACGAGCGCTCGCGGGATATTTTTCGTCAAATCGTCGAGAGTTATCTGGCGACTGGCGAACCTGTCGGTTCGCGCAACATTTCGCGCCTGATCGCGGTGCCGCTGTCGCCAGCCTCGGTTCGCAATGTGATGTCGGACCTCGAACAGCTCGGCCTGATCTATGCGCCGCACACCTCGGCCGGCCGGCTGCCAACCGAACGGGGTTTGCGTTTCTTCGTCGATGCCCTGATGCAGGTCGGCGACCTCACCGAAGCGGAGCGGCAGTCGATCCAGAGCCAGCTCACGACGGTCGGCAAGGCGCAATCGGTCGAGGCTGCGTTGGGCGAAGCCCTGACCCGGCTGTCGGGCCTGACCCGGGCAGCGGCGGTGGTGCTGACCGCGAAATCCAATTCGCGGCTGAAGCATATCGAATTCGTGCGGCTGGAGCCGGAGCGGGCGCTGGTGGTGCTGGTCGGCGAGGACGGCCAGGTCGAGAACCGCGTCCTGACGCTGCCGCCGGGCGTGCCCTCGTCGGCGCTCACCGAGGCCAGCAATTTTCTCAACGCCCGGATTCTCGGGCGAACGCTGGCCGAGGCGCGGCTCGAACTTGAAACCGCCTTGACGCAAAATCGCGCCGAGCTCGACCAGCTGACGCAGAAGGTCATCGCCGCCGGCATCGCAAGCTGGTCCGGTGGCGAGCACGACGACCGCCAGCTGATCGTGCGCGGCCACGCCAATCTGCTGGAAGATCTGCACGCGCTGGAAGATCTGGAACGGGTACGACTGCTATTTGACGATCTCGAGACCAAGCGCGGCGTGATCGATCTGCTGGGACGCGCCGAACGCGCCGAGGGCGTGCGGATTTTCATCGGTTCGGAAAACAAGCTGTTTTCGCTGTCCGGCTCGTCCACCATCATCGCGCCCTATAGCGACGGCGCGGGTCATATTGTCGGCGTCCTCGGCGTGATCGGGCCGACGCGGCTCAACTATGCCCGGGTGATTCCGACCGTGGACTATGCCGCGCGCATCGTCAGCCGGTTGCTGGGTGGATGATCTCATCCCGTAACGGGTGGGATATGCGCTTGATTTTCTGCGCCTAAAGCACGATATCCCGGCGCAGCATCCCCCATCCATCCATCCCCGTCGATTTTCGAGAAGGCAGTCTATGACCGATCCCAACCGGCCGAAGGATGATCCGGCCAGTCCGGCGCAGGGCCCCGAGCCCGTGGTTTCCAAGCCCTACATCATGCCCGACGATCCCCTGGAAGGAACGGCGGAAGCACTGGCAAAGGAAGTCGCGGAAACGCGCGACAAGATGCTGCGCACGCTGGCGGAGATGGAAAACCTGCGCAAGCGCACCTCGCGCGAAGTCGCCGACGCTCGCTTGTACGGCATCACCGGTTTCGCCCGCGACGTGCTCGATATCGCCGACAATCTGCAACGTGCGCTCGATGCGGTCCCGGATGAGACCCGTGCGGCCGCCGATCCCGGCCTGAAGGCGCTGATCGAGGGCGTCGAGCTGACCGAGCGCTCACTGCACAACACGCTCGAGAAAAACGGCGTCAGGAAATTCGATCCGTCGGGCGAGAAATTCGATCCGAATTTTCAGCAGGCGATGTATGAGGTCCCCGATCCCTCCGTGCCGGCGGGAACGGTGGTGCAGGTCGTGCAGGCCGGTTACATGATCGGCGAGCGCGTGCTGCGGCCGGCGCTCGTCGCCGTCTCCAAGGGGGGCGGCAAGCCGGCGCCGGCCAACGGCAACGAGCCGAACAGCGCAGCCTGAGACCGGTCAACCCGGCTTGACGCTGGTTTGTTTGGCGACGGGGAGCTGGCGCTATCCGCGCGGCTGAATGCCGTCGCGCACGGCGCGGAAGCGTGGAAAGGCTTTGGTCCATTCGCCGCGAGGCGCGCTTCCGATGATGCGCAACGCATTCGGGCCGCCGAATCGCAACCATTGCACCACGGTGACCGGGGTATTGTCCTTGCCGCTCGTCGCGTCGATCCGCGTTTCATATCCGGCCATGCCGTCGATGCGCAGCGGCTCCGACATCGTGATCCGCGCGTCGCGCACGCCGGGGATCGCGGTTGCGGCCTGTTGGGCAAAGCGGCCGCGATCTTCGGGCTGCGCCGGGGCGCCGCCGACGATGCCAATCACCATAAAGGGGGCGGCCTCGAAGCCGGTCTTTTCATCGCCGTCGGCGAGAATGATCGCAGCGCCGATCGCCAGCGTCCGGACATTCTTGAAATCGCTGAGTTCACTGACCTTGAACGGCATCAGCCCGAGCTGCTCGTCGACCGGGACTTCCTTGCGGATCGCCGCCGACGCGAACATCTGCCGGATGGCCTCCTCGGTATAGATTTTCGAGGCGTTCTCGGGGACTTGCACCGCGACATAGCCGGAAAACGTGCCGCCCGACAGGATCATCGAATAGCGCCGCACGCTGGTCGCGCCATCCCTGGCGTTTTCGGCGGTGTAATAGGCCATGCCGGCTGACGTCTCGATGCTTTCAGGCTTGACGCCGCCCGCGCCGGCCGGATTGGCTTTGAAGGCGCTCACCACCTCGCCATAGGCCTCGGCCGGGAGCTCCGCCACCAGCACCTTGACGCTCTGGTCCTCGGTTTCGAATCCGACGAACGATTTTGCGGGGGAAAGCCCGACGAGGGGTGTCATGCCGACGCGAACCCCCGGCGGAAAAACCGGGTCGGCGGCCAAGGCGGAAGAACAGCCGGCGACGAGCAAGGCAACCGCGAAAATAAGTCGAATGGGATTCATGAAAAAATCTACTGGGTTTGCATTGAGGCCGTTCAATGGTCGGCAGGGCGTGGCCCCTTGACCTGCGGCAGCGGCTCAGTCTGCCGGGCTTTTAGCGGCTTTGACCTTCCAGCAACAGACCCGACCGGGATTCTGTTCCCGCCCGAGGCGTCACTACCGACGGAAATCGCCGCTTTTTCGCGAGATCTTACCGGTCCTTTTCGAAGGGACGCCGATCCGGCCGTGACGCGGGCACTGTTTCTGGCCTGCTCGGCCATCGCCTCGCCCCCTACCTGCCCCGGCCTATGATTTCCTGCCGCTGCCCCTCGCGCGGTCGCGCTTCTCGCCGCGGCGGCCTCGATGCTCCCGGCCGGCGTTTGGTGCAGCTGGAGTACTGGACCCCCGCCCTTCAGCTCGCGCTCGGGACCTATCACCTGCCCGGCCCCGCGCTGATCGCGCCGGTCTTCGTGGCCTACCTGCTGATCAGGCTCCGCGCCTCACCCGGGCTTGTCTCTCGGCCGGCTTTGGCCTGACCGACACTATCTTTCAAAGGTTATGGTTTTCATGGGCTAAGGTTGCGTTTCGGTCCTTGCAGGGCCCACCCCCCCTCCTATATGAGGCTCACCGTCGCAATATCGCGAGCATTTGATCGTTTGGGGGTTTGGATTGGTGCGCCGTCAGGGCCCAGCCAACCTGCCGCAAAAAGAAGGGTATGAGGACCATGGGAAAGGTCATTGGGATCGATCTCGGCACCACGAATTCGTGCGTTGCCGTAATGGATGGCAAGACGTCGAAAGTCATCGAAAACGCCGAGGGCATGCGGACGACCCCGTCGATCGTCGCCTTTAGCGACGACGGCGAGCGCCTGGTCGGCCAGCCCGCCAAGCGTCAGGCGGTGACCAATCCCGAGCGGACCTTCTTTGCGGTGAAGCGCCTGGTCGGCCGCCGCTATGACGATCCGATGGTCGAAAAGGACAAGAAACTCGTCCCCTACAAGATCGTCAAGGCGTCCAACGGCGATGCCTGGGTCGAAGCCGACGGCAAGACCTATTCGCCCTCGCAGGTCTCCGCTTTCATTCTGCAGAAGATGAAAGAGACCGCCGAAGCCCATCTCGGCCAGAAGGTCGATCAGGCCGTCATCACCGTTCCGGCCTATTTCAACGACGCGCAACGTCAGGCCACCAAGGATGCCGGCAAGATCGCCGGCCTTGAAGTGCTGCGCATCATCAACGAGCCGACCGCGGCTGCGCTGGCTTACGGCCTCGACAAGACCAAGGCCGGCACCATCGCGGTGTACGATCTCGGCGGCGGCACCTTCGACGTCTCGATCCTCGAGATCGGCGACGGCGTGTTCGAGGTGAAGTCGACCAACGGCGATACATTCTTGGGCGGCGAAGACTTCGACATGCGGCTGGTCAGCTATCTGGCCGACGAATTCCAGAAGGAGCAGGGCATCAACCTGCGCAACGACAAGCTCGCCTTGCAGCGCCTGAAAGAGGCCGCCGAAAAGGCCAAGATCGAATTGTCCTCGACCACGCAGACCGAAATCAACCTGCCGTTCATCACCGCCGATCAGTCCGGGCCGAAACATCTGACGATGAAATTGACGCGCGCCAAGTTCGAGGCGCTGGTCGACGATCTCGTCCAGAAGACTATCGAGCCCTGCCGCAAGGCGCTGAAGGACGCCGGTCTCACCGCCGGCGAGATCGGTGAAGTGGTGCTGGTCGGCGGCATGACCCGCATGCCGAAGGTCCAGGAAGTGGTGAAGCAGTTGTTCGGCAAGGAGCCGCACAAGGGCGTCAACCCGGACGAAGTCGTCGCCATCGGTGCGGCGATCCAGGCCGGCGTGCTGCAGGGCGACGTCAAGGACGTGCTGCTGCTCGACGTCACGCCGCTGTCGCTCGGCATCGAGACGCTGGGCGGCGTGTTCACCCGCATCATCGATCGCAACACCACGATCCCGACCAAGAAGAGCCAGGTGTTCTCGACCGCTGAGGATAACCAGAACGCCGTCACCATCCGCGTGTTCCAGGGCGAGCGCGAGATGGCGGCCGACAACAAGGTTCTCGGCCAGTTCGATCTGATGGGCATTCCGCCCTCGCCGCGCGGCATGCCGCAAATCGAGGTGACGTTCGACATCGACGCCAACGGCATCGTCAACGTGTCGGCCAAGGACAAGGCGACCGGCAAGGAACAGCAGATCCGGATTCAGGCCTCCGGCGGCCTGTCGGAGGCCGACATCCAGAAGATGGTCAAGGACGCCGAGGCCAACGCGGCCGAGGACAGGAAACGCCGCGAGGCGGTCGACGCCAAGAACCATGCCGATGCGCTGGTGCATTCCACCGAGAAGGCGCTGGCCGAACATGGTTCGAAGGTCGAGGAAAGCGAACGCCGCGCCATCGAAGACGCCGTCAGCGATTTGAAGGAAGCGCTGAAGGGCGACGACGCCGAGGCGATCAAGGCCAAGACCAACACGCTGGCGCAGGCTTCGATGAAGCTCGGCGAGGCCATGTACAAGCAGCAGGCCGAGAGCGATGCGGCCAAGGATGCCGCCAAGGATGACGTGGTCGACGCGGAATTCACCGAGGTCGACGACGACAAGAACAACAAGAAATCTGCTTAGACGGCTGTCATCATGACCCTCATTCCGACAGAGCGCAGGGCGCGTCTCGAAGGATGGGGGTCATTTTTCGTTAAGCCGGAGGCTGCATTCTCCACGACGCGTTCCTTCGGGATGAGGACGAATTTCGGGCGGGTTTGACGGATGTCCACCAAGCGCTGCTACTATGAAACCCTTGAAGTCGACCGAACTGCGGACGAGTCCAAGCTCAAGGCGGCGTTCCGCAAGCTGGCGATGAAATGGCATCCGGACAAGAATCCCGGCGATGCCAACAGCGAAATCCGTTTCAAGGAAATCAACGAAGCCTACGAAGTCCTCAAAGACGGCGACAAGCGCGCGGCCTATGACCGGTTCGGTCATGCCGCTTTCGAACAGGGCGCGGGCGGCGGCGGCCCCGGCTTCGGCGCCGGCTTTGCCTCTTCCTTCTCGGATATTTTCGAAGATTTGTTCGGCATGGCCGGGCAACGCGGACGTGGCGGCGGGCGCGAGCGCGGCCAGGACCTGCGCTACAACATGGAAATCACGCTGGAGGAAGCCTTCCTCGGCAAGACCGCGCAGATCGAGATTCCGGTCTCGGTGACCTGCGAATCCTGTTCGGGCACCGGCGCCAAGGCCGGCACCAAGCCGAAGACCTGCGCGGTGTGCGGCGGCGCCGGCCGGGTGCGGCAGGCGCAGGGATTTTTCACGCTGGAGCGAACCTGCCCCGGCTGTCAGGGCCGCGGCCAGATGATCGAAGACCCCTGTCCCTCGTGCGTGGGTTCGGGACGGGTGACGCGCGAGCGGACCTTGTCGGTCAATATTCCGCAAGGCGTGGAAGACGGTACGCGCATCCGTCTTGCCGGTGAAGGCGAAGCCGGCGTTCGTGGCGGACCGCCGGGCGATCTCTATATTTTTCTGTCGCTGGCCACCCATCAGTTCTTTCAGCGCGACGGCGCCGATCTGCACTGCCGCGTCCCGATCTCGATGGTGACGGCGTCTTTGGGCGGCGAATTCGAGGTGCCGACCATCGATAAGGGCAAGACCAAGGTCAAAGTACCATCCGGAACCCAGTCCGGCCGGCGCTTTCGCATTGCATCAAAAGGCATGCCGGTGCTGCGGTCGCGTCAGACCGGCGACATGTATGTTCAGGTCGTCGTCGAAACGCCGCAGAATCTGACCAAGAAGCAGCAGGAATTGCTGGCCGAGTTCGAAAAATTGTCGTCGGGTGCAACTCAACCTGAGGCGGCGGGTTTCTTCACCAAGGTCAAGGACTTCTTCGGTAACCGCGCCAATACCTGACGACGCTGCGGCTTGACCGTATCGGTTGCTACCTATACGTCTTTATGACTATTTTCTGACACTGCCGCGAACTTGCGGTCCCGCCTGGTAGCGACAATGCCTTTGCAATCGTCCGTGCGTGCGTTGAAGAAGCCTCCTCGTCTCGACGACGAGGTTCGCTTTCTTCGGTCATGGATCGAGAAGCCACTTCACATGGGCGCGGTGATGCCTTCGGGAAAACTGCTGGCGCGCACCATGGCGCAATATGTCGACATCGATTCGGAGGGACCTGTCGTCGAACTTGGGCCAGGGACCGGGGCGATCACCAGCGCGCTGATCGAGCATGGCGTCGATCAGAAGCGCCTCGTCCTGGTCGAATATAATCCGGGTTTCTGCGCGCTGCTGCGCGGCCGTTATCCGCAGGCCAAGGTGGTGCAGGGCGACGCCTATAGGTTGCGCGACTCGCTCCGGAATGTGTTGCAGACCCCCGCGTCCGCGGTGGTGTCCGGCCTGCCGCTCGTCACCAAGCCGATGCTGACGCGCCTGAAACTGATCCGCGATGCCTTCCTCGCGCTCGCGCCGGGTGCGCCGTTCGTGCAGTTCACCTATTCGGTGGTGCCGCCAATTCCAAAATCGCTGCCAGGCGTCTCGACGGAAGCCTCCGAGCGGATCTGGATGAACCTTCCGCCGGCGCGCGTCTGGGTGTATCGCAAAGGCTGATGCCGGATCGCGCTGCCAGCGCGGACCGAGTTCGTGCCTCACACGCGATTTCCAAATCATGTCGGCGCTGAAAATCCTCGTGATCCCCGGCTCGCTTCGCACCGGCTCGCTCAATGCGAAGCTGGCGGCGGCCGCGGCCTATGAATTCGTGCAGGCCGATGCGGAAGTCACGCGCATCTCGCTCGGTGATTTTCCGCTGCCGATCTATGACGGCGACCTGCAGAACAAATCGGGCGTGCCGAAGAACGCGATCAATCTCAAGCGCATGATCGGCGCGCATCACGGCGTCCTGATTGTGACGCCGGAATATAATTCTTCGGTGCCGCCTCTGGTCAAGAATACCATCGACTGGGTGACGCGCGTGCAGGACCCGCATGAGACCCGCGGCCAGGTGTTTCGCGAGCGGGCGTTTGCGATCGCAGCCGCGTCGGAAAGCCGGCTCGGCGGCGCGCGGGCCCTGGCGGCGCTGCGGCTGATCTTGTCCGCCTGTCACGCGACGGTGATTCCGAACCAGCTTGCGCTGTCGTTCGCAGGCGAGGCCTATGATGATATGGACAGGCTGAAACAGCCAGCCGATGTCGAGGCGCTGAGGGCGCTGGTGCGGCAGCTGATCGACGTTTCCCAGCACATGATGTGAGGTGACATGCAGCCATCTGATATCGCCCCCCGCGACCGGCTGATCGTGGCGCTCGATCTGCCTGGTGTAGCCGCCGCTGAAGCGATGATCGTCCGGCTCGGCGACAGCGTGACCTTCTACAAGATCGGCTATCAGCTCGCCTATGCCGGCGGCTTGCCGCTGGTCCGTCAGCTTGCAAGCGCCGGCAAGAAAGTATTCGTCGATCTCAAGCTGCACGACATCGGCAATACCGTGGCGCGCGGCGTCGAGAGCGTCGCCCAGCTCGGCGCGACCTTCCTGACCGTGCACGCCTATCCGCAGACGATGAAGGCAGCGGTCGAAGCCCGCACCGGATCGGGTCTGAAAATCCTCGCCGTCACGGTGCTGACCTCTTACGACGATGGCGATCTCCACGCCGCCGGCTATCGCCTTAGCGTGTCCGACCTGGTCGAGGCCCGCGCCCAGCAGGCGCAGGTGCTCGGCGTCGACGGTCTTGTCTGTTCGCCGGAAGAAGCGGCCGCCTTGCGCAAGGTTGTCGGCCATCGGATGAAGCTGGTGACGCCCGGCATCCGGCCGGCGGGCGCTTCGGCAGGTGACCAGAAGCGCATCATGACGCCAGCCCGTGCCATTGCCGCCGGCGCGGATTATCTGGTGATCGGGCGGCCGGTGATGGAGGCCGCCGATCCGAGGGCGGCGGCGGAAGCGATCCAGGCGGAGATCGCGCAGGCACTGACTTAATCGCAAAGAAGGAAGAGTGCAGATGGCAAAGGGTTACTGGATCGCGCGCGTCGAAGTTCACAACATGGACGGCTACAAGGAATACATCGCGCAGAACGGCGCGGTATTTGCGAAATACGGCGCCAAGTTCCTGGTGCGCGGCGGCCGGTTCGTCAGCCGGGAAGGCACCCCGCGGACGCGCAACGTGGTGCTGGAATTCAAGGATTATGACACCGCGCTGGCCTGCTACAATTCGCCGGAATACGTCCGGCTGGTCGCGATCCGCAGCCTCCATGCCGAGAGCGATCTCGTGATCATCGAAGGCTATGACGGGCCGCAGCCGGAGGCCTGATTGGTTGCCGGAACGGCCTGCCCCGGCTATAGGCAAGGGGCGAGGTTGAAATGACCGACATGCGCTTGATCGTTGCGGGGGCCGGCGGCCGGATGGGCCGGGCGCTGACGCGTGTCATCTCGGAAACACCGGGTGCGGTGGTTACCGGCGCGCTGGAAGCGCCGGGTTCCGAGGTCTTGGGAAAAGATGCCGGCGTACTCGCCGGCCTGCCCCCCCTTGGGGTCCCGCTGTCCGCCGATCTGTGGTCGCTGTCATCGAACGCCGACGGCATTCTCGACTTCACGGTGCCTGGCGCAACCATCGCCAATGTCGCGATCGCCGCCCAGCGCGGCTTGGTCCATGTCATCGGCACCACCGGCCTCTCGGCATCGGATGATGCCGTCATCAAGAGCGTCACCTCGCGCGCCATCGTCGTCAAATCCGGCAATATGAGCCTCGGCATCAACCTGCTGGCGGCGCTGGTGAAGCGGGTGGCGCAATCGCTGGATGATGATTTCGATATCGAAATTCTGGAGATGCACCACCGGGCCAAGATCGATGCGCCTTCCGGTACGGCCTTGATGCTGGGCGATGCGGCGGCCGCCGGCCGCAGAATCGCACTGGAGCAGCACTCCGCGCGGGGACGTGACGGCTACACCGGCGCGCGGCGGAAGGGCGACATCGGCTTTGCCGCGTTGCGCGGCGGTACCGTCACCGGCGATCACAGCGTGATTTTCGCCGGCGCGATGGAGCGCATCGAGCTGACGCACCGAGCCGAGGACCGGACCATGTTCGCGCAGGGCGCCGTCAAGGCCGCGCTGTGGGCGCGCGGCCGGGAGCCCGGACTATATTCGATGGCCGATGTGCTCGGGTTGGCCGACTTCTAGAATTTTGCAATCGAAACGGAAATTATCGGAATGAGCGATCGTCTTCTCGTGCTCGTGCGTCACGGTCAGAGCGAATGGAATCTGAAGAATCTCTTCACCGGCTGGAAGGATCCCGACCTCACCGCAAAGGGGATCGCCGAGGCCGAGGAAGCCGGCCGCAAGCTGAAGGCGCAGGAATTGTCGTTCGATATTGCCTTTACCTCGGTGCTGACGCGGGCGCAGCACACGCTTGATCTGATGCTGACCGAGTTGGGGCAGACCGGCCTTCCGGTCAAAAGAGATCTGGCGCTCAACGAGCGTGACTATGGCGATCTGTCCGGATTGAACAAGGACGACGCCCGCAAGAAATGGGGCGAGGAACAGGTCCATGTCTGGCGCCGCTCCTACGACGTGCCGCCGCCCGGTGGAGAAAGCCTGAAGGATACGCTGGCGCGCACCCTGCCCTATTACGTCCAGGAAATCCTGCCCTGCGTATTGCGCGGCGAACGCACGCTGGTGGCGGCGCATGGCAACTCGCTGCGCGCGCTGATCATGGTGCTGGAGAAGCTTTCGCCGAAAGAGATTCTCGCCCGTGAACTCGCGACCGGCGCGCCGATCATGTATCGGCTGAATGCCGATGCCACCGTTGCCTCAAAGCTCGATCTGGCAGCGTGAGCGTCGAGGCGGCTGGAAGTGACGTAGGATGGGTTGAGCCCTTTGCGAAACCCATCACCGCGCCAGCGAAAGCGATGGGTATCGCGGAGTTTATCATCGGGCGGGTCGAAGAACGGACCCGTCGGAACAACCCATCCTACGACGTAAGCGCCGACCGCTATTGGATTCCCACCTGGCCGGCTTCCCAGCCCAGCATCGCCTGCTTGCGGGTGATGCCCCAGTGATAGCCGGTCAGTGCGCCGCCCTTGCCGAGCGCGCGATGGCAGGGCACCACGAACGACAGCGGATTTTTCCCGACCGCCGCGCCGACCGCGCGTGAGGCCTTGGGGTTTTTGATCCTGGTCGCGATGTCGGAATAGCAGACCGCGCGGCCCATCGGGATCTTCAACAAGGTCTCCCAGACCCGTACCTCGAAGTCGGTGCCGATCAGCACCACGCGCAGCGGCTGGTCCGCGCGCCACAGCCGCGTGTCGAAGACGCGCTGCGCCAGCGGTGACGTGCCATCGCGGTCCTCGACATAGGTCGCGTTCGGCCAGCGCCGTTTCATGTCGGCGAACGCGGCCGGCTCCTCGCCGGGATCGGCGAAAGCAAGGCCGGCCAGTCCGCGGCCGCTGGCGATCACGATCGCGGTGCCGAACGGCGAGGGATGAAATCCAAACCGTAACGTCATGCCGGCGCCGCCGTTCTTCCATTCGCCCGGCGACATCGCCTCATGGGTGACGAACAGATCGTGCAGCCGGCCCGGGCCCGAAAGCCCGGAGTCGAGCGCGGCGTCGAGCACGCTGGCGGAATCGCGCAGGAGGCCCCTGGCGTGGTCAAGCGTCAGCGCCTGCATGAAAGCCTTTGGCGTCAGCCCAGCCCAGCGGCGAAACAGATGATGCAGCTCGTCGGCGGTGACGCCGGCGGCGTCCGCCATCGCTTCGATGGTCGGCTGCGCGCGCCAGTGCTCCGAGATGAAGGCGATGGCGCGGCGCACGGAATCATAGTCCCGCAGCGCGGCGTTCTGGGGGCCCGGTTTTGTGAGGCGGTGCTCATTGATTGCGAGGTTCATCATGGCCTTGATGTAGGACGGATGTCGCTTCGCAACCACCCGATTTCCGATAACGAATCATGAAACCGGATTAAAGGTGGGCCCGCGCTTGGCGGCCTGCAGCGCTGCGGTTAAGGCTTTGGCAAAACTAGCTTTTTCATCGGCTCCCAAGAACCTCGCGACCGAGATCCGGCGGCCCTTCGAGACCAGATAGAGCTTCTCGATGCCAAATTCCGCATGCGCCTTCTGCTCGAGCCGGACCCACAGCGGATTGAGCACCCATTCCACGACGTGACCGCGGTGGCTGACCCGGCGCACCCACAGCTCGGACGGAGTCACCCGGATTTCCTCGGTGGCCTCGGCGTGACGGAAATTGACCCGGAACGCCCAGTAGATCGCCAGCACATCGAGGCCGAAAAAGCCCAGCACCGGCCAGGCGCCCATCAGCAGAAACGCCAGGCCCGCGGCGAAGCTGACCGCGCTGACGAACGCCATCAGCACCAGAAAACCGGTGCGGCTCAGCGAACGGTGCGGCGTCAACAGCGCCGAAAACAATTCCGGCGGCTCCTGCTCTCGCTCAAAATCGTTGCCTGCGGTCATCCCATGTCAGTATATCCCGATCATGGCGAAAATCACCCGCAGACCCCTGCCCAAAAATAAGCCAACATCCCCCAAGCGCATCCAGAAGTCCCGCAATCGTCCCGCGGCCAAATCCGCGCCGACGCGCGCGGCGAAAAAGTCGGCCAAAGCGAGCAAACCCTGGACACCGGCTGAGATCCACGAGGCCTTCAGCCGTTTCCGCAAAGCCAACCCCGAGCCAAAGGGCGAGTTGGAGCATCTCAATCCCTATACGCTGCTGGTTGCCGTGGTGCTGTCGGCGCAGGCGACCGATGCCGGCGTTAACAAGGCAACGCGCGCGCTGTTCGAGGTGGCCGACACGCCGCAAAAGATGCTCGATCTCGGCGAAGAGAACGTCCGCGACTACATCAAGACGGTCGGGCTCTATCGCAACAAGGCCAAGAACGTCATCGCGCTGTCGGAAAAACTGATTGCCGAGTTCGGCGGCGAGGTGCCGCGCACCCGCGCGGAGATCGAATCGCTGCCCGGCGCCGGCCGCAAGACCGCCAATGTCGTGCTCAACATGGCGTTCGGCGAACACACCATGGCGGTGGACACCCATGTGTTTCGCGTCGGCAACCGCACCGGGCTCGCGCCCGGCACCACGCCGCTCGAAGTGGAACTTGGGCTTGAGAAGGTGATCCCTGCCGAGTTCATGCTGCACGCGCATCACTGGCTGATCCTGCACGGCCGCTACACCTGTCTCGCGCGCAAGCCCCGCTGCGAGGTGTGCCTGATCAACGATCTCTGCCGCTGGCCGGAGAAGACGGTTTAGGGCGAGCCGCCTGCGCTGCCGTCATCCCTGCGTAACGGCGATTGACTAAGCCACCGGGACGCTGGTCTTGCGCGCGGGCTCGATCAGCTCGGGGCGCTGGCCGGAAAGCCGCTTATGCATGTGAACCATGAACGCCATGCCGAACAAAGGCGTCGCGAGGTTGACGATCGGGATCGAGACGAACGCCGCGATCACCAGTCCCGAGGTGAAAACGATCGCTGCGTTATGTTTGCGCATTGCCTTGGCTTCCGCAGGCGAGCGAAACCGCATCGCCGCGAGCTCGAAATATTCCCGCCCCAACAGCCATGCGGTGGCGATAAAGAAGGCAATGAAGCCGGCGCCGGCCACGAACACGAACGGCAGTGCAATCAGATAAACCAGGATGGTGAGCAGCGCGGTCTTGACGCCTTCGGTCATGGCAAGACCAAACGGCAGCGCAGTGCCGGGCCGCTCCGCCGGATAATGCTCGCGCTCGACATGCTCGGCGGCCTCGTCGACGAACACGCTCGCCACCAGCGAGGTGATCGCGGGCATCAAGAACACCGCGCCGAACACGACGCCGAAACCGGCGGCGATCGAGACGATCCAGGCCAGGATATTGAGCGGCGTATGGAATCCGGGGCCGAGCATGGCCTCGGCCCAGCCCTCGCCCGACGTCGCAAACCAGCTCAACAGCCGCTGCAGGCCGATCGCCAGCACGGTGATCAGCACCAGCGCCAGCCCGATCGAGCGCCACAGGATGGAACGCATCGGCGGCGACAGGATCTGCGATAGCGCCTTGACGGCGGCGTCCAACATGATGGTTCCATCCTCTCCCGAAAAACTCTCGCGAGAGGTAGACATGCGGACAGGCTTCGGCAAGGGCTCGGCGCGGGCCGCTCAGGCGTCGAGCAGCTTGCCGCGCACGTTCGGGCCAAACGTCGCGATCGCAATGATCACGATGATCATCGCGGTCGAGATCAGGCCGAATACGCCGCCGACGCCGGCTTCGCGCAAGACATAGGCGACAATGAAGCCCGAGAACGTCGCGCTGACCCGGCTCATCGAATAGACCAGACCCGCGGCCCGCGCGCGAACGGGCGTTGGAAATATCTCGGTCTGATAGGCGTGATAGGCGTACGACATGGTCATGTTGGCCGCCGTGATCAGCACGCCGCACAGGATCAACAGCGCAGGCTCGGTGAACTGCGAAAAGGCGATCCCGAACACACCGATCGCCAATGCTGCGCCACAGATGATCCATTTGCGCTCGAAGCGGTCGGCAAAGCTTGCGGCCAGCAAGGGCGCGATCGGATAGGCGAATGCGATGATAAAGGAATATTGCAGGCTTTTAGTCACCGTGATGCCTTTTTCGACCAGCAGGGCCGGTACCCAATTGGCAAACCCGTAGACTCCAAAAGCCTGGCAGAGATTGAAGATCATGAACAACACGACGAGCGACAAATAGGGCGGCTTGAACAGCTCGGCATAGCCCGCTTTCGCAACTACACGCGCAGGCGCGACGAGAGCGCCTTGCTGCGCCCGCAGCGGCGCTGCGCCGGCGGAGGCTTCGAGCAGCGCGAGGATTTTGACGGCCTCGTCGGTTCGGCCATGGCGCGCCAGCCAGAGCGGGCTCTCCGGCACATACAGCCGCAGGACCCAGATCGCCATGCTGCCGGCGGCGCCGATCAGCACCACCCATCGCCAGCCATCGACGCCGAAGGGCGACAGCGGCACCAGCCACCACGCCAGCGCCGCCACCACCGGGACTGCGGTGAACATCACCGCCTGATTGACCGCAAAGGCGCGGCCGCGCATCCAGCTCGGCACCAGCTCGGTGATATAGGCGTCGATGGTGATGATCTCGACGCCGATGCCAATCCCGGCGATGAATCGCCACAGCAAGACGCCGCCGGAATTGGTCTGGCACGCCATCGCCACCGAGGCTGCGGTGTAGCCGAGCAAGGCGAAAGTGAAGATCGAGCGCCGTCCGAACCGGTCGGCCAGGAAGCCCAAGAAGAAAGTGCCGACGAACAGCCCGGCAAAGGTCGCGGCCACGAACGCGCCGATCCCCGAAAAGCCGAAAAACGCCTGCGTGGTCGTGGTCAGCAATCCGCTGCGGTTCAGCCCCGGCGCGATATAGCCGGTGAAGAACAGGTCGTAGACCTCGAACCAGCCGCCGAGCGACAGCAGGATTACCAGCCGCCACACATAGGACGAAGCGGGCAGGCTCTCGAGCCGCCGCGATATTTCGTCCGGTCCGCCGCGCGCGTTGGCAAGATCGGTCTCAGCGTCGAGGCTGATGGCGCTCATGACTTCCTCCCCCTGAACACCCGCGGACTGTTATCGGGCGGGCCGCTTCCTCGTTCCGGCCATTGTTTTTCTTTCGAACGCACCGGTTGGATCATGTTTGGCGCTTATCAGCCAGAAATCCAGACGAACATATCGATCGCAGCGTTCGATATATTCGATATCGCGGCTCCAGGTCTGCGGCTCCAGCTTTTAACGCGCTAGCTCAGCAGCGCGGCCTCCCAGTCGCCGCGTCCGACTTGTTCCGCGATCAGCGCCAGCATCAGCCGGCGCATTTCTTCCATCACATAGGTCATCGGCCGGTTGCGCAGCCGGCATAAATAAAGTGTCCGCGTCAGGGTCGGCTCGACCACTTCCCGCACCATCAGGCTTCCCGCCGCGATCTGTTCGCGCACGAACAGCTTGGTCGCGACCGCGCATCCCAATCCCGCCAGCAGCGCGCCGGTGGTTCCGCTGATCGAGTTGAGATGCAGGATGGCATTGGCCTCCAACCGCTTGAGCAGCACCGGATCGTCCAGCAGCGCGCGCGACGAAAGCCCATGCCGGAGCAGGATCAGCGGCAACCGGGTGACCTCCTCGAAGCTGATCGGCGCCTGGCTGTGGCCGATGACATCGGCGGTCCCGACGCAGAACATCTGCTCTTCGAGCACCGGCTCGGCGACCAGGTCCTTTTCCGGTTGCGGATTATAGACCAGCGCGAGATCGACCTCGGAGGCCATCAGATGCAACAGCGTCGCGCCGGACAGGCTTTCGGTCAGCGACAGTTTCAGATCGGGATAGTTGGCGAGTACGGTTCGCATCAGGGGGACGCCGATCGCCTTGACCCCCGAATTGGCCATGCCGATCGAGATATCGCCGGCGATCACACTGCCGCCCTGCTTGATCTCGCGCTCGGCCGCGGCCATCGCGCGCAGAATGATGCGGGCGTGCTCGTACAGCCGCTCGCCCGCGGCGGTCGGCTCCATGCCGCGCGGCTTGCGCTCAAACAGCGGCGTTGCGAATTCGGCCTCGAGGTTCGATATGTGATGGCTGAGCGCCGATTGGGCCACGCTGGCCTGATCCGCTGCTCGCGACAGGTTGCGCTGCTCGTAAACCGCGATGAAATAGCGAAGCTGGCGCGAATCCATGGGCTAGCGTTCTAGAATGGAGAATACACTATTCGTCATATTATATTTTTCAGATCGCACGCGGAAGCCTAGTGTGGAGTCGGCGCCCACGATGGAAGAGCATGGGAGAAGGCGATGACCGGGACCGGATTGCCGCTAGCAGGCGTAAGGGTCGTCGAAATGACCCATATGGTGATGGGCCCGACCTGCGGCATGATCCTGGCGCAACTCGGCGCCGAGGTCATCAAGGTCGAGCCGCCGGCGGGCGACAAGACCCGCAGCCTCGGCGGCATGGGCATCTCATTCTTCCCGCTGTTCAACCGCGGCAAGCGCAGCGTCGTACTCGATTTTGGGAGGGCCGAGGACCGCGAGACCATGGACCGGCTGCTCGCCAGCGCCGATGTGTTCCTGGAGAATTTCCGCGACGGGCTATTGGAAAAGCAGGGGCTCGGCGCCGACGAATTGCTGCGCAAATATCCGCATTTGATTGTCGCCGGCCACAAGGGTTTTCTGTCCGGTCCCTATGAGCATCGCCCGGCGCTCGACGAGGTCGTGCAGATGATGTCGGGGTTGGCCGCCATGACCGGCACCAGCGAGAAGCCGCAACGGGTCGGATCGTCCGCGAACGACATCATGGGCGGCATGTTCGGGGTGATCTCGATTCTCGCCGCACTCTACCAGAAGCGCTGCGGCCGGGCGGAGGGTGCGGACATCCGCATCGGCCTATTCGAAAACTGCCTGTTCCTGGTCGCCCAGCACATGGTCGAGTATGAGATGACCGGCAACCGGCCGCGCTCGATGCCGGAACGCGAGCATGCCTGGCCGATCTACGATATTTTCGAGACCGCCGGCGGCGAGCGCATCTTCATCGGTGTCGTCACCGAAGGCCATTGGCAGAGTTTCTGCCGGGAGTTCGGGCTCACGGAGTTTTCCGAGGATGCCACACTGCGCACCACCACCGACCGGATCCTGGCGCGATCGAAAATCATTCCGCGCGTCGCCGAAGTGATAAGAGGCTGGAACGCGGCGGAGCTCTCTCTAAAGCTCGACCGGCTGAACATCTGCTTCGCGCCGATCAATCGCCCCGAGGATCTGTTTGACGATCCGCATGTGTTGCGCCCCGGCGGCCTCGTCAATAACATCAATGCCAATGGCGAGGCGTTCCGTGTCCCGGCTCTGCCGGTGGAATGGAACGGCGCCAGCATCGGCGAAGGACTGGAAGTGCCGGCGCTCGGCGCCGATACCGAGGCGGTTCGCGCCGAGCTGAAGGATCAGGATTTTTCTAAAGCCGGAAAACCCGCTGTGAGGCTCGCATGACCCGCGTTCAAGACGTTTATCCGGACGGTCGAGTGAACCTGCGTGAAGTCGGCTTGCGGGACGGCCTGCAGCTTGTAAAAACTTTTCCGTCGACGACAGCGAAGCAGCGCTGGCTTCGTGACGAATACGGCGCGGGTGTCCGGCATTTCGAGGTCGGTTCGTTCCTGCCGGCGAAGACCTTCCCGCAATTCGCCGACGTGCGCGATATCGTCAAGACAGTCGCCGCGCTCCCGGGCGCGCATGGCATCGCGCTGGCGCTTAA
>WNGI01001778.1_pt1 | contig 18285 bp, 20 predicted proteins | sample 5400621 | NCBI WGS metagenome assembly WNGI01 (sample SAMN13153374, study PRJNA577476) | soil metagenome | isolation source: 20 cm soil or saprolite under Garry oak tree replicate 1 | place: USA:California | collected 2016-06-15
TCCGTGAAGGTCTCGATCCCGGATGAGGAGGGCCACGAGATCGTCGTCGCCGTCGAACGCGAGGGCGCGGTCTTCGGCGAGCTTGCGCTTTTCGACGACGCCCCGCGTTCGGCGACGGTGACCGCACTCGACCAAACCCAGGTCGTGACGCTCGCGCGCGAGGACTTCCTCCGCGTCCTCGAGCGGAGTCCCCGGGCGACACGCGAGATCCTGAGGTTGCTCGCGCGCACCGTGCGGCGCGCGTCGGGGCGGATCGAGGACCTGGTCTTTCTCGACGTGCCGGGGCGTGTCGCGAAGTGCCTGCTCGACCTTGCTACGGCACACGCACGCACGGAGGTCGAGCTCACCCAGGACGACCTGGCCGCCTTCGTCGGCGCGACCCGGGTCTCCGTGAACCGGGCGCTCGCCGATCTCGAGTCGCAGGGCGCCATCGCCGTCGGCCGCCGTCACATCGCGGTCAAGGAGCCGGCCCTCCTGCGCAAGCAGGTCCGCTACTAGGCCCGCCTAGACTCTCTCGTCCGTGAAGGTCGAAGAGCTTCGCAAGATGGCCGGCACGCTCGCCGATGTGCTCCCGATCGAGATCCTGCCGGAGGTCGATCGTCGAGAGCTCGCCAGCCATATGACCCTCCGGAAGTTCAAGCAGGATGAGGTCGTCTACCACCAGGGTGATCCCGCCGCACATTGGTTCGTGGTGTTCGAGGGCCTCGTCAAGGTGCTGCTCCTGGACGAGAACGGCCGGGAGCTCCTCATCTCGCTGCACTCGCGGGGCGAATTCTTCGGCGAGCTCGTGATCTTCGAGGACAAGGTTCCGCGGGATGGCACGGCCGTCTGCGTCATTCCGACGAGCGTCTTCCAGATCGACCGCGATGGCTCGCTCGCCGTGCTGAAGCGAAACGAGGAAGCGCGGGCGCACATGTTCGAGCGGCTCTCGCGAAGCATCCGGAAGCTCGAGGGCCAGGTCGAGGACTTCGCGTTCCTCGACGTCACCAGCCGCCTCGCGAAGTACCTCGTCGAGGTGGCGCGTCTGGGCCGGCCCCTACCGCTTACTCAAGATGACCTCGCCGCGGCCGTCGGCTCCACGCGGATGACGGTCAACAAGCTCCTCGCCGACTTCGAGCGTCGCGGGCTCATCGACGTCGAGCGTCGCAACGTGCGCGTGCTCGACGAGACGTCGCTGCTCCGGGAGATCCGCGTCTAAAAGAGGTTCGTGAGCCAGCGCATCCGTTTGTGCGCGGGATCGGGGGCGCGCTCCGATGGCTCGAGTCTCGCGAGGTCATCGTGCAGCGAGAGCGCAAGCGTCCGTGTCGCGTCCTTCGTCGGCGCCTGGGGTGGCACCGTGCGCGGCGCACCGGCGATCGTGACGAGCTCCTTGCGGAGATACAGCTCGGCCGTCCCCGAGAGCCACACCGGGAGGATCGGCGCGCCTGACCGCAGGGCGAGGTATCCGACGCCCCGCGCGAACGGTCCGAGCGACGACTCCACGCGCGAGACTCGGCCCTCGGCAAAGACGACGACGATCGCACCGCCTTCGAGCGCCGCGAGGGTCGTCGTGATGGCGGCTCGATCGGCGCTCGCGGAGGCGCGCTCGATCGGGATGACGATCCCGACAGTGCGCAGCACCGCGCGCCACCACCACACCTTCCCGGTCCCCTCGCGATCGCCGAGAAGCCGCACGTCGGCGCTCAGCGGAAAGGATGCCGCCAACAGGAAGCCGTCCGCCCATCCCTGGTGGTTGGCCACGACGAGGAGCGGGCCGCGCGCGGGCAGTGTTCCGTCGTGCCGCACGCGGAAGATCGCCGCGAAGAGACCACGGACGATGAGCCGAGCGATTCGGGAGCGCACGCGATAAGCCTGAGCCATTTGCGCAAGAGGCGTGAGTCGGCCGCCCTACCCCGCGAGTGTGCCTCCCGGCACCTACGACCCGAACGATGTGATCGCGAGGCCGACAAGTGCGGCGAACATCGCGATCGTGACTGTCCACCCGAGCACCGTCAGCACCGGCCCGATCGTTTGCTGCCCCATTACCTTCGTGTTCCGGGCGACCAGCATGATGACAACAAGGAGGAACGGCGCCGCGACTCCGTTCAGAACCGAGGTGAAAAAGAGCGCGTCGATCGGTTTGACGCCCGTGAACGGAATGACCAGGCCGACGAGCGTCGCCACCGCGACCACCCCGTAGAAGGGCCGAGCTCTCCACCAGTCCTCGTCGAGACCCTCACGCCAGCCAAACGTTTCGGACACCGCGTATGCGGACGCGCCCGACAGGACGGGCACGGCGAGGAGACCCGTTCCGATCATTCCCACGGCGAAGATCACCCCAGCGAGGTTGCCTGCGAGCGGCTTCAGCGCCTCGGCGGCGTCTGCGCCGGTTGAGATGTCCGTCTTCCCGTTCGCGTGCAAGGTCAGTGCGGTCGCAAGGATGATGAAATACATCACCACGTTCGAGACCCACATGCCGACGGTCACATCGATCGTCGCGATCTTCAGCTCGAAGCGTGACGCGCCTCGCCGCTGCGCACGTTCGCGGCGCCCTGCGGACTTCTCTTCCTCGACTTCCTGACTCGTCTGCCAGAAGAAGAGGTACGGCGAGATCGTCGTGCCGAGGATCGCGACGACGGTCGCGATGTACTCGTGGTCTGTCGAGATGGTCGGTACGATCGTGGCCCGAATGGTCTCCGCCACAGGCGGGTTCACAAGAACGGCGTCGACCACGTACGCGAGGAGCGCGATGGTCAGGTACTTGAACACACGCTCGATGAATCGGTACCTCGCGAAAACCTGCATCGCCACGAGCGCAACGGCGATCGGCACGACGAGCCAGGGGACCCGTCTGCCGACGATGATCCCCGCTGCGTCGGCGATCGCACCGAGATCGGCTCCGACGTTCACGACGTTCGCAACGACGACGAGCGCGACAGCTGGGTACAGCACCCACCGCGGGTAATGCTCCTTGAGTATCCCGGCGAGGCCGCTGCCGGAGACCTGGCCAAGCCGAGCGCAGATGTTCTGGACCGCTGCCATGAACGGAAAGGTGATGAGCGCGGTCCAGAGGGTCGCAAGACCCAGCGACGCTCCGGCCACCGAGTACGTCCCGATCCCACTGGGATCGTCGTCAGCCGCGCCGGTGATGAATCCCGGCCCAAGAATGAGCGCGGCCTTTTTGATCGGCTGACGCTCGCGCGCGACCTGCTGCGCTCGGGTCATCCCGCGAGTTTCTTCGGGAGCCCCTGCTTGTGCCGCCAGAAATCCGCCCATGGGTCGCTTCCCGCGAGGCGTTTTTCGAAGGTGCGCATGTTGAAGGTCGCCGGGTCCAGGCGCGGCGAGACCTCGTCCCACGCGAGCGGCGTGGAAATCGCGGCGTGCGGTCTGTTTCGCACGCTATAGGGCGCAACGATGGTCTGGCCGAACGCATTGCGCATGGCGTCGGCGAACACGCGTCCTCCACGTTTTGCTTTGGAGAATTCCACCGTCACGAGCTTGGGCTCCCGCCGCGCGAGCTCCCCGCCGAGCGCCATCGCGACCGCGGTCGCTTCCTGCTGTGTCACGCCGGCGCGCAGCGGCACGAAGAGGTGCAGGCCTTTGCTGCCCGACGTCTTCGGGTAGGAGCTCAGCTTGACTTCCTCGAGCAGTTTGCGAAGCGCGAGGCCCGCAAGTGCGGCGTCGGCGAACGACTCGGGCGGGTCCATGTCGAACGCGAGCCAATCGACCTCGTCGATCGTTTTCGCGTGAGACGCCATGACGTGGATCGCGATACAGCCCAGGTTCACCATGCCGACGAGCGTGGCGCGCGAGCCGCCGATGATGTAGCGGACGTCCTTGCCCGTGCTCGCCGCCCTCACGACGAGGCGCGGTCCTGCGGGTTGCCAGTGTTCGGGGAAGTCCTTGCGGTAGAAGCAAGGACCAAGGATGCCGTCAGGGCAACGCTCGGCGGTGAGCGGCCGATCGCGCATCCAAGGCGAGACGTGCGACCAGATGCCGTCGTAGAACCTTGCGACGTCGGACTTCGTGATCCCCTCATCGGGCCACCAGACCTTGTCCGGGTTGCTGATGTCGACACCGGCGACCGTGATGGCCTCAGCGCTCACGGCTTCTCCACGTGCACTCCGACGGTTCCTTGTCCGTGCGCAGCCCGAGGAAGGCCGGCTGCCGAAGCTTCCCGTCGGCTGTCCACTCCGCGTACACGAGCTGAGCGACGAGCTTCGGGGTCACCCACGTCGCGTCGCGCATCGCCAGCGCCGGATCGAAAGGCGACTCCTCGGCTCGCAGCTTCCCGAGCTTCGACGCGAGCATCACCAGCGTGTCTTGCGTGAAGCCGGTGCCCACCTTGCCGACGTAGCGAAGCTTCGGTCCGTCGTAGAGGCCGACGAGGAGGGCACCGAGGTGCTGGCGGCCGCCCTTCGGCGGCGTGTAGCCGCCGATGACGAATTCGGATTCTTTGCGCACCTTGACTTTGCGCCAGAACGGCGAACGCACGCCGGGCTGGTATGTCGACCGCTCGTCCTTCGCGATGATCCCCTCCCAGCGGAGACGTTTGGCTTCGCGATACGCGGCCTTGCCGTCGCGAATGAGCCGCCGCGAGATGAACAGCGGAGCGGTCCGACGCCCGATGAGCGTCGCGAGCGCGGCGCGACGTTGACTCAGTGGCCGCGACATCAGCGATCGGCCGTCCTGCTCGAGGAGATCGAAGACTGCGTACCGCGTCGGCGATCCACCGGCGCTGCCGCGCCGCTGTAAGAGCTGAAAGCGAGAGACGCCCTTGGCGTCCAGGGCGACGAGCTCGCCGTCGATCATCATGTCGCCGTCGCCGAGCGCCTCCACCGCCGCGACGACGTGCGGAAAGCCGCCGGTCAGATCCTGAAGCGTGCGCGACCAGATCTTGACGCGGCCGCGCTCGCGACCGGCCACCGCGCGGATGCCATCGTATTTCTCTTCAAAGACCCATTCAGGCCCTTCGACGATGGTCGGCGACAACGTCGCGAGCATCGGACGAATGAGCGTCAATGCGGGTCGCCCGTCGCCGCCTTCGCGACGTCACCGCCCTCGTCGCGCGCGATCCCGGCGAGCAGTCGTCGGGTGAGCACCGATCGCGGCTTCGTCGTCGCGATGTCGACCGCTGCGGCGCTCCGGTCGCGGCGCTTCATCAGGAGCCACCTGCGGTCACCGGTCCGTACCAGGGTCCACGAGCCTTTGAGCTTCTTTCCATTGAGCGTGAAGACGATGCGTCCCGTGTGTAGGGCCTCGTCGAAGCTCTCGTCTCCCTCCAATCGATAGGTCCCGATGTCCCACACCATGACCGTCCCGCCGCCGTACTCACCCGCCGGAATCACGCCCTCGAAGCGCGCGTAGTCGAGCGGATGATCTTCGACCGCCATCGCGAGGCGCTTGTCCGCTGGATTCAGAGAAGGGCCTTTCGGGACGGCCCACGACACCAGGACGCCGCCGGCCTCGAGGCGGAAGTCGTAGTGCAGCGCGGTTGCGCGATGCTTCTGCACGACGAACAGCCGCTCTGGGCCCTTCGGCTTGCCCGCTTGCGGTTCCGGGGTCTTCGCGAAATCGCGCTTGCGCTCGTATTCGCGGAGCGAGCGCGCCCGCTCCTTAGTCGCCGCGATCCTTCATCCCTTTCGGCGCGGGGTTCTTGGCTTTGATCCGCTTGTCCTGAGCGATGCTGCGCCCGGCGCTGGTCTGGTCGGCGCCGAATCGACCCCCGTCCGCACGTCGGACGAAGCGGGATCCGCCCGACTTCCCCGGCGTCGTGTCGATGCGCTCGCGCTTACCCCCTGCCATATCGTGCTCCCTTCGGTCGAATGGCCCTTGTTGGTTGCACGAATGAGACCGACTCGCTCGGCAAGCTCCGGCGCTGAAAGGACGACCGGCGACGATCGCGGCCGCGATCCCGATGTCTGCGCTCCGCCTCGAGCGCGAGGAGCTCCGCGATGTCGCGGTTGGTGAGCGGAGGGGTTGCTAGTCGGCGTGGAGAAGCGTCATGTGCGACGACGAACCATCGGGCCAGTCGGGGTCGTCCGACAGCTTCACCGCGACGCGCAGATCGCCACGCCTGCCGCTCGGATCGTCGACCTCGACGAGAGTCTTACCGGTTTGTGACGGCCGAACATGGATCAACCCGCCTTCGCTGGTCCGATAGGTACCCGTGTCGATCGTCGGAGCGCTCTCCACCAGGAATTCGATTGGTACACCGCCGGTTGCGACCCAGCGATGTGCTCCGTCCACATGGAGGCCATCGCAATAGCCGACCGATCCGTGATGAATCACCAGACCGCCGTTGCCTCGCCGCGAGCCGGCCCGGAGATGATCGAGGTTGCGGCATTCGTAGTGAACGATCGTCGACATACGAACCCTCCCCAGAGCTACGAGGAAGAGTTTTGTCACGCAGCATTAACGAAGTCAAGAGGTCGAGGTCGGCGCGCCGCTCGGCTGCATGGTGGCCTGTCAGGAGAGCGAGCATCGCGGAAGCACGTTCGATCGCGATTGGTCGGACCGCTTAGAGCGCTCGTCGTGAGCAACGAGGTCGCGAGCGATGGCATGACCACCGCGCAACTCACGGGGCTGCGCTACGCGAATGACCACGAGAAGGCCGTGGCCGCGGTGTTGACTCGCGCGACACGGCGCGCCGCTCGTCGGCGCGCTGGCTGAAAGCCGTTACGCCGCGAGTACGGGGAACAGCTCCGACGGCGGGCGCGCGGCCCGCGCGAGAAGATCGTGGCAATCGAGGACGTCGTCGGCGGTGATCGGGTCGACCTCGACAGGACTCGTCCCGAAGTCGAGGATCGCGATCCCGTCCTGGCCGCAGGACCGGCAGCGCAGCCTCACGATGAGACGCGAGGGTTCGGTGACGACTGCGGCGATGTCACCGCCGCGGTAGTACTCGCCGCACCCGCTGCACGTCACCTGCTCGAGATGACGGATCAGTTGATCGATCCAGCTCATCGCGATGCCTTCTGTACCTTCCGGCGCGCCGCGGCCGTTCGCGTAGCCATGCCACCCGAACACGCACTTCTCGTGCCTCTCGACTGACGTCGTTTTTGGCGCGGACACCGGACCGTAACGGAGGTGTGACGATGAGCCGGCGAGGAGCGTCCCGCGCCGACCTAGATGGCGAGCTGAAGCTGAACCGTCTCGGGTTCGCGCGGGCTCGAGGCGCGCGGCGGCCGTTCGCGGAACTCGTAACGGGCTCGGACTCGGCGCACTCGCTCCTCGAGCCGGCGCTCGTAATCCTTCGCTGGATGAGTGCCGCCGCCGTAGAGCGCGGCGTAGCGGGGGAGGACCGCCGGGAACTCCGTCGCGAGGAAGTCGTAGTAGTAGTCCTGGATCTCCGCGTCGATCTTCAGCGGGCGGTGCCGGAACGCGGTCGCGCCCGCCTCGCTCGCGGCGCGCGCAGCGGCGTCGAGCGATTCCTCGCTGTCGCTGATTCCCGGCAGCACGGGCATACAGAGGACCGCCGCGTCGATGCCCGCTTCGCGCAGCATTCGCAGCGCACGGAGCCGCTGACGCGGCGGCGCGGTGCCCGGATCGGTCTTTCGGACGATGTCTTCGTCGACACACGGCACGCTGAAGTACACGGTCAGCTCGGTCTTCTCGTCGAGCTTCCTCAAGACATCGATGTCGCGCACGACGAGGGGTCCCTTCGTGACGATGCTGGTCGCCATTGGTTGATCGACGAGCGCCTCCAGGCATCGCCGCGTGAGCTTGTACTTGCCCTCGATCGGTTGATACGGGTCGGTCGCTGTCCCGATCGCGAGAGAACCCTCTCGGGGGCGACGCAGCTCTTTCCGGAGCACGTCCGCGATGTTCACGCGCACCTCGACGTTGCTGTCGAAGTCCGTGCCGACGTTTTTTTCGCGGTAACGCACGTGGTACGCACGCGAAAAGCAGTAATAACACGCGTGGGCGCAACCTAAAAACGGGTTCAGACTCCACCCGAACGGCATCCCGCGCACCGCGTTTAGAGCGCCCTTGACTTGGATCTCGCGGTAGACGACTGATGACATTCGGGGCTCCTAAAAGAGACTATAGAACATCTGTTCTCAGGCGTCCTTCTTACCCAACCCATACCCGTCGTCAAAAGTCGCGTGCCTACACTCGAACCCGACTCGTGCCCACCAGAGCGGACCGGCCTTACGGCTCGTTCCCGCGCGGCCATCACGAGGTGGCGCCCGACCCGGGCGTCCAGCCGACGCCGCAGCGAACCCGGATCCGGACCGCTCTGCGCCGCGCCCTTCCGTGGACCGCCGTCCTCGCGGCGCCCGCGCTGCTCCTCGCGATCTCGACAGCACCGGCGCCGCGAGCCGAGGATATTCAGCCCTCGCCTACACCGACACCGCTCGTGAGCGAGGTGTACGCGAAGGTCGCCCCCTCGGTGGTGCAGATCAAAGCGCTTCGCTCGGACGGCACGCTAGCCAGCTCCGGGTCCGGCGTGATCATCGATGACGCGGGCGACATCCTCACCTCACTCCACGTCGTCCAGAACGCCGGCACCCTGACGGTCGTCTTCGCGGACGGATCCGAGTCGGCGGCGGTGATCATCTCGGAGGTGGCGGCGAGCGACATCGCTGCCCTTCGGCCCACGAACACACCGGCGCAGCTGACCCCGGCCACGCTCGGGAATCCATCGAGCTTGCACATCGGCGACGACGCGATCGTCGTCGGAAATCCGTTCAACCTGACGCGGTCCCTCTCGACAGGTGTGATCAGCGGACTCGACCGTTCGGTCCAGGTGCCGAACCAGAATCGCTCCCTTTCCGGTCTCATCCAGTTCGACGCGGCGGTGAACCCGGGGTCCTCCGGCGGCCCCCTTGTGAACAGAGACGGTGAGGTCGTCGGCATCGTCACCGGGCTTGTGAACCCGACCGGACAGCCCGCGTTCAGTGGCGTCGGTTTCGCGGTGACCATCGATACAGCGGCTGGCGCGCTCGGCGTGCCGCCGGATTAGAGGAGTGAACGACTGATGCCAGAAGTACAACCGGCGGTACCGCCAGACACCGGCCGCCTTCTATTCGAGATCAAGAAGGTGATCGTCGGGCAGGACCACCTGATCGAGCGCCTCATGGTCGGTCTCCTCGCGCGCGGCCACCTGCTTGTCGAAGGGGTACCCGGTCTCGCCAAGACCCTCTCGGTAAAGACGGTCGCGCAGGCGATCACCGGAGACTTCAAGCGGATCCAATTCACGCCCGACCTGGTTCCCGCCGACCTCGTCGGCACACGGATCTACAACCAGCGCGCCGGCGACTTCCAGACATCGCTCGGCCCGGTCTTCACCAACCTTCTCCTCGCGGATGAGATCAACCGCGCGCCGGCGAAAGTGCAGAGCGCGCTCCTCGAAGTCATGCAGGAGCGCCAGGTCACGATCGGGCGTGAGACGCACAAGGTCCCAGATCCCTTCCTAGTCATGGCGACTCAAAACCCGATCGAGACCGAGGGCACCTACGCGCTCCCGGAGGCCCAGGTCGACCGGTTCATGCTCAAGGTTCTGGTCGGATACCCGAGCGAGATGGACGAATTCGTCGTCGTCGAGCGGGTGACCGGGCACATGTCGCCTGTCGTCCCGGTGATGACGACGGACCGCCTGCTGCAGCTGCAGCGCGAGGTCGACGATGTCTTCGTGGATCCGACGCTCATGGAATACGTCGTCCGGCTGGCCTCCGCGACGCGGCAGCCGGCCGAATACGGCATCGGCGACGTCTCCAAGTACATCAGCTACGGCGCGAGCCCGCGCGCTTCGATCAACCTCGTCCTCGCCGGTCGCGCGCTGGCCTATCTCCGGGGCCGCCGGTACGTCACCGGTCAGGACGTACAGGACCTCGCGCTCGATGTGCTGCGCCATCGCATCGTGCTGTCGTTCGAGGCTCTCTCGGAGGACGTCTCCGCCGACGACATCGTGAAGCGGGTGCTCGCGCGCATCCCAGTACCGACGGAGCCACTGCAGGGACATGTCGCCCTCCGCGCCTGAGCGCCGGCTCCAGCGTCTCGAGTGGACCGTCGTGCGACGGCTCGACGGACTCCTTCAGGGCGACTACCGCACGATCTTCAAAGGCCAGGGCCTGGACCTCGCGGACATCCGCGAGTACGCCTTCGGCGACGACGTCCGTCATATCGACTGGAACGTGACGGCGCGACTCGATGCGCCATACGTGCGTGAGTATCTCGAGGACCGCGAGATCAACGCGCATTTTCTCCTCGACCTCTCGCCGTCGGTCGATTTCGGGACCGTGGACCGGCGCAAGCGCGACCTTCTCGTGGATTTCACTGCCGTGCTCGCTCGTCTCCTGACGCGCCACGGCAATCGTGTCGGCGCGACGCTCTACGCGTCCCGGGTCGAGCGTTCGATACCGGCGCGAGGTGGCCGCATTCAGGTCCTTCGCATCCTGAACGAGCTGGAGAAGCGTCCGCGCCTTCAGAGCGCACCGCTCACGTCGCTGAGCGACCTACTTGATGCGGGCATGCGTGGGCTCAAGCGCCGATCGCTCGTCTTCGTGGTCTCCGACTTCTTCAGCACGGCCGGTTGGGAAGACCGGCTCGAGAGGATCTCCCGCCGTCACGAGACCCTCGCCATTCGTTTGGCTGATCCGCGTGAGGACGAGCTGCCGGACATCGGCACGGTCATCCTCACCGACAGCGAAACCGGTGAGCAGCTTCGCGTGAACACGGGCGACCAACGTTTTCGTCAGCGCTTCGCGGAAGCGGCAAGACGGCGCGAGGAATCGCTCAACGCGACGTTCGCGCGCGCGGGGGTGGACGTGCTCGTACTTCGCACGGACGAAGATCTCGTCCGCGCTATCGTCAGGTTCGCGTACTGGCGGAAGAAGCGCGCTGGACGGCGCGCGGCGATGGGGGCTTCGGCATGAACTTCATCTGGCCTTCGGCTCTGCTGCTACTCGTCGTCGTCGCCGGCCTCGCGGTGCTCTACGTGCTCGCCCAGCGGAGGCGAAACCGCTACGCGCTCCGGTACGCGAACCTCTCGCTCGTTCGTGAAGCCATTGGCAAAGGACCCGGCTGGCGCCGCCACGTTCCGCCCGCGCTCTTCATCCTGGCGCTGGCGTTCATGGCGATCGCCGTTGCGCGGCCGCAGGCGGTGGTCGCGGTGCCGAGCCAGGAGGGCACCGTCATCCTCGCGATCGATGTCTCGGGATCGATGCTCGCCGAGGACATGAAGCCGAACCGCATGGAAGCCGCAAAAGCGGCGGCGCGCGCGTTCGTCGACAAGCAAAGTGAGAGCGTGAAGATCGGCGTCGTTTCCTTCTCGGGCGACGCGTCGATCGTGCAATCGCCGACGAGCGACAAGACGCTCGTGATCGCCGCGATCAACCGGCTGCGTGCGCAGCGCGCGACGGCGATCGGGAGGGCAATCCTCGTGTCGCTCGACGCGATCGCCGAGTCGCAGGGGAGCGAGGCCGACCTGCCGAGCTCGATCCTCCAGAACCAGGGGCAGCCGGATGCCTCGTCGCCGCCACGGCCAAGCGCCACGATCCCGCCGTATCTTCAGGGCCAACATGCCTCCGCCTCGATCGTGCTGATGTCCGACGGCCAAAACAATCAGTTCCCGGCACCTCTCGACGTCGTCGATCAGGCCACAAGCCGTGGGGTGCGCATCTACACGATCGGCCTGGGCAGCGCGGCCGGCGCGATCGTGCGCCTCCAGGGTCGCGCCGTGCGGACGGCGCTCGATGAGGCCACGCTCAAGAAGATCGCCGAAGTGACCGATGGGCAGTATTTCAACGCCAACACCGAAGCCGACCTTCGCACCGTCTACGAGAACCTGACCACCGAGCTCGTCGTTCGCAATGAGAAGACCGAGCTGACCGCCTACGCGACCCTCGCCGCCGCCGTCCTTGCCGTGTTCGCCGGAGCCTTCTCGCTGCTCTGGTTCAACCGCCTCCCTTAACGCGACGGCGCTCGGCCATCAGTAGTGCTGCGCGTCCTGTCCAAGGGGCAGGGGTCCCTGAGCGCGTAGCGCGGTCGGTGCAGGGCGGCGAGCAGCGCCGGGGTCTTCTTCGCTCGGCCCCGGTGGGATCGCGATGGACCGCCGTCTCGGGGCCGCTCGCTCAGAAGACCCCGACGCTGCTCAACCCGCTCCCCCGTGCCACCCGCGGCTCTCTCGTTCCTAGCGCCGCCGACGTTGGTCGCTAAAGCTCCTTGATTTTCGGAGAAGGTTGACCAGAAGCGTCTTTGCGGGGACCGAACTTGTCCTTGAGCGGCGCCGGCGCGGGTACCGGCGCGGCGGTCGGCTTCGGAGTGGAGACTGGCAATGGCGGCGTGGGCGTCTTCGGCTTAGGTGTGGCCGACATGACGGGAAGCGGCGGGAGGGTCGCGACGGGCGGCACGAATGCGTTCGTCGGCGATGGCGCCGGAGTGCGCTTTGGCGCTGCGGTTGGAGCCGGAGCTGCGGGCGCGGCGGTATTCGGGCGGGACGTCGATGTTGCCGGCTGCGCAAGGGGGGACTCGGTGTGGACCGGAACAGGCGTCGCTCCGGGACCGCTTACCGTCGTCGAAGACCCGGCGGTTACGGAGACCTCGGCGCCGCCCGCGCTCGTATCCACCGTGCCGGAGATCGTCACAACGCTTGTCTCGCCGTTTGGCGACACGGTGACGTACGAATCTGACCCGGCGCGGATCACCGATGCCATTCCGGCACTCCGGACTTCGTACCGGCTACCCAGGGCAACGGCTCTCGTGACGGCATACCAAACACGGCCGAGGGTCTGCTGCATCCGGACCACGTAGTCGCCGGCGCTCGTCTGAACGAACTCGATCGTCAGGGCGCTTCTCTCTTCGAGCAGGGCTGTTGAACCATCCGGGTACGTGACCACCGCACGTCCGGTCTCGTCGGTCGCGACCGTATCGCCGCTCCGGATGATCCGTTCCACAGCGATCTCGTCGGCAGCGCCTCCGGAGTGGGCAAGAGTGACCCGCGACGAAAGAGCGTCGAGAAGTGCGGACTGCGCCGATGCTGGTGCGCTCGCCGCGAAGAACGAGAGCACAAGCGCCCCGCCCAACCCAATACACACGCCCACGCGTCCCACCACGCCCATGGCTCCAGGAGCGTGCAAGCAGACGGGCGATCGCCCCTCCCCCGATCGGGGGAGGGCGGGTCATCGCTACCCGCCGGCTACTGCTGCGCGACGCGGAGAACAGTCGCGCTAACCGGCCTTGTCGCTGTGACGATCTCGCGTCGTACTACGCCGACATCGGTTCGCTGCCAAAGGTCCCGAACTCGGACATCTGTCCGCGGCGCAATCCCCAGCTCCTCGAGCGAGATCCGGACCTCTCGATGGTCTAAGCCGCGGTTGAACGCGGCGACCACGCGATGGCCGGCCGCGAGCTCGCGGATCCAGATTTCCGTATCGCCGTCGCGGCGTATGCGCCGGCCCTGTTTGCCGAGCGAGTCCTGATCGATGGCCACGATCTCCGGTGCGATGAGGATCTCGCGCACCTCATCGGTCATCGTGCGGAGATCGTTGCCGGCCATGAGCGGCGCGGCGAGCATCGACCACATCGCGAAGTGCGCGCGGCTCTGGTCTCGGGTCAGCTCGCCGTTGCCAACTTCAAGCATGTCCGGGTCGTTCCAGTGATCCGGCCCAGCGAAGGGATGGAGCTCGGCCTGACGATCGAGAATCGTGACGATGCTCGACCACTCGGGCTGAATGTCCCAGCTCGTGCGCCAGAGATGACCGAGCTCACCGGCCCATTCCCACGGGCGCGCACGTCCCCACTCGCAGATCGACAAGACGATCGGCCGCCCGGCGGCGCGGAGCGCCATGGCCCACTTTGCGTAGAGCGCACGCGGGCCCATGCCGTCGGTGTGGCACCAATCGACCTTGACGTAGTCGACCCCCCACTCGGCGAAGCGCCGCGCGTCGCGGAACTCGTAGCCGAGGCTCGCCGGCAAGTCCTGACAGGTCTTCGTGCCTGCGTCTGTGTAGATGCCGAAACGGAGGCCAAGTGAGTGGATGCGATCGGCCAGCGCCTTCATCCCCCTGGGAAACTTCTCGGGATCGGCGACGAAGTCGCCATTCCGGTCGCGCTCTGGCGCCATCCACCCATCGTCGATGACGACATAACGGTATCCGGCGTCGCGCATCCCCGACGTGACCATAGCCTCGGCGGTCTCGACCACGAGATCCTCGTCGATCTTCACGCCGAACCGATTCCAGCTGTTCCACCCCATGGGTGGTTTCGGAGCGAGCCCGTCCGAAAGCCGACCGATCCCCATTACGGCACGATCGCGACGACGTGCCCGGCTCCGTCGTAGCCCTCGAGTACGCGGGCCGCAAGCTCGCGCCCTTCGCCTCGCTGTACGAGCGCGATGATGCTTCCGCCGAAACCTCCGCCGACCACCCGGGCCCCGAGCGCACCGGCGGCGGTCGCAAGCATGACGAGCTGATCGAGCTCGGGCGTTGAGACCTCGTAATCGTCGCGGAGCGAACGGTGCGACGCATTCAAGATCTCGCCGAGGGTCACCTCGTCCCGTGACCGAGCCGCTTCCACCGCTCGGAGCACACGCGCGTTCTCGGTGACGACGTGACGGACCCGCCGATCGAGTGGCGCGGGCAGCCGCTCGAGGATTTCGGCGAGAGGGCGCTCGTCGATGTCGCGGAGCGACGCAACACCGAGGTGGAGGCATGCTTCCTCGCACTCCGCCCGTCTACGGTTGTAGCCACCCGTCGCGTGCTCGTGGCGCGTGCCCGAGTCGATGACGGCGAGTTCGATGGTCGGTGAGAGCGGGATCACCTGGGTGCCATGGTCGCGCATGTCGATGAACAGAGCGTCGCTGGAGTGGCCGTAGACGGATGCGAGTTGATCGAGCATTCCTGAGCGAGCGCCCGCGAACTCATTTTCCGCAGCGTGGGCGGTGCGGGCGGTCGCCGCGTCGTCAAGCGCGAGATCGAACAGCGTCGAAATAGCGCGCAACAGGGCGATCGAGAACGCCGCGCTCGACCCAAGGCCCGCGCCGACGGGAAGATTCGACCTTATCTGGGCGTCGAAGCCGCCGATGCCGGCCCCGTCGCGAGCGAGAATCGCGGTCACCCCTCTCGCGCGGTCCACCCACGTGCTGTCTCTCTGCTCGGCGCCGAGGACGTACGCAACATCGCGCGGGCCGACGGCGGCGTCGGTCGTCAGGCGAACGGTCGCGTCGTCGCGCGATGTCGCAGCGACCGTGACGCCCAAGCGGAGCGCGATGGGCATGACGAGCCCGTCGTTGTAATCGGTGTGCTCCCCAATGAGATTGATCCGCCCGGGCGCAAATCCAGTCGCGCTTCGCATCGCCAGGCACGATAAGCGTGGTGGCGATCGGTACTCACGGGGTTAGCGATCGCGCGCAGCGGGTGGCACGGGGGAGCGGGTTGCGCGCGAGCCGCTGACCGGCCGCGTCACAAGCGACTGGTCCCAAGTGGTGGGGAGCGGACCGGTAGGCGAGCGCGCGGTCCCGACCCCGTGACAGGACCCGCTGCGCGGCCATTCGCGCACACTACGGAGATGAAGTTCGACAAGACGCTTGACGTGCAGCGGGCGATGGCGATTTACGCGCACCCGGACGACGCCGAGTTCGGTATGGCCGGGACGGTCGCGAAATGGGCGAAGGCCGGCGTCGAGTTCACCTATTGCATGGTGACGAACGGCGCGTCGGGATCGCAGGATCAAGACATGACGCGCGAGCGTCTCCGCGATATCCGCGCGGCCGAGCAGAGCGAAGCTGCCAAGATCCTCGGGGTCCGAAACGTCGTCTTCCTCGAGTTCGAGGACGGCTACCTGGAGCCGACGATCGACGTTCGTCGCGCGGTGGCTCGACAGATTCGGATCCATCGGCCCGACGTGATCTTCACCATGGATCCGACGATGCGTTATGGCGGCGGGTACGTGAACCATCCGGACCACATCGCCGCCGCAGAGGTCGTTCTCCGCTCCATCAATCCGGATGCGTCCACGCGTCAGATGCTGCCGGAGCTTTGGCAGAAGGAGCAGCTCGAGCCACACAAGCCGAAGGCGCTCTTTCTGATGGCGTTCGGCGAGCCGGACACGATCGTCGATGTCAGTGACGTCGTCGACGTGAAGATCAAAGCTCTTCTCGCCCACAAGTCGCAGATCGACGAAGACAGCGTCGACTTCATCAAGGGCTGGATGAAGGAGGCCGGCAAGAAGAAGCGCTATGCCTACGCAGAAGGCTTCAAGGTGCTCCGGTTCGAGGAAGACGGCGCGCCACCGCGGAACGCTAGGCGCGAAGGGCGGAGAGCACCTCAAGCGCGTGGCCGTCGGGCTTCACGGAGTACCACGCCTTCTCCACGCGCCCGTCGGAGCCGATAAGGAAGGTCGAGCGGATCACGCCCTCGCCGCGTCCGGGTCGCTCGCCCCACGCCCCGTACGCGTCGTGAGCCTTGCGGTCGGCATCGCTCAGCAGACGGACGCGAAGGCCGTACTTCTTGCGGAACGCCTGATGCGCGGCGGCGTCGTCCCGTGACACACCGAGCACGGGAACTCCGAGCATCTCGAACTGCGGAAAGTTGTCGGTGAACTGGCACGCCTCGGTGGTGCAGCCCGGCGTGTCGTCCTTCGGGTAGAAGTACACGACGTACCGCTTTCCCTTGAGGTCTTTGGTGGAGACGGTCTTTCCTTCTTCGTCGGGCAGCGCGAAGGCCGGGGCCTCGTCGCCAGGCTTGAGCTGCATCACGAAGAGGGTACCCGCACCGAGAACCAGACGGCTCGTAAGGAGTCTGGCTAGCGCACGTACTGGGCTCGGAAGACCTCGAAGCGCGAATAAAACGCGTCCGTCGTCTCGCCGAATGCCGCCGCGAAAGCCGCGTGCCACTCCTGGCCGGTGCCGACCCTCGTGCACCAATCGCGGACGGCGGCGAGCCCCTTCGGAACCAGAAGGCGGTCGACGGCGAGGTAGCTCACCGCGAAGGGATTCGCGTTTCCAGGAAAGCTGGATTCCAGCGACTGCAGCGTCACGTGGTTCGTCGCGGTCGTGAGCTGGCGTTTCGTGAAGGTGTCGAGGTTCGCCGCCGGGATCACCCCGTCCGCGACGAGGGAGCGGTATGCGAACGACTCGGCCATTCCTTCCGCGATCCACCGCACGCCAACCATGCATGCGTTGCCACCGATCGCGTACTGCCAAAGGTGGATGAATTCGTGCGCGGCAAGTTCGGTCCGTTCGGTGTCGGCCGTCCAGGTATCGGGAGCGGCCGCGGGCGGGGTCGCCCACGCAGGATTCGACGTGACGATCCTGAAGCTGTCGCCGACCGTCAGGCAGCAATACGGCTGGGAGTCATCGGCCACCAAGACCTCAACAGTCGCAGGCTTGCGACGGGTCCCGCCGGCGGAAGCATCGACGTACGCGCTCGCGTGCTGCACGCCCTGGTGCACGAGCGCGATGTCCTTCGCGTTCACCCCAGAGTCGATGCGAAACGTGATCCCGATCGGGTCGGGCGGGGTTGGGGTCGGCGTCGTGCCGTCGGGGTTGAGGACGAGCACCTGCCAGAAGACGCCGATGTCCTCGAGCCAGGCGGTGCCCTCGATGAGTGGCCGTACGTACAGGCGGTACGTGCCGGGAAGCGAGGGTGCCTGCAGGTTGAACTGGAACCATGCGACCTGCCCCGGGCCGACGTACGGTGCCGGCTGCAACGCGATGCGGTTAAAGCGCGGCCATCCGGTGGCGGGCGATCCGAGCTGACCGTCGCCGCCGAGGATGCTGGGCTGATCTTGTCCCGGCTCGCTTCCCCAGGTGCCGAGATAGGCGACCTCGCCCATCCGTCCCGCGACCCAGCCGAGTGACCCTGAGTTGTAGTACGCGAGCGTCGCCCGGGCCGTGCCTCCCGGGCAGAGGCGCATGTATCCGCTTTGCCCATGCCAGGCTGCGTGAAAACCCGGCAGCTTGGTCGGCGTTGCGACAGGCGGGGCGATGCCGGGGCCGAAGTTTGGAGTGCAGGTCGCGGCTGCGGCTTGTTGCGTCGCAGGCGGCAACGTCGCGGCGACGATCAGGACCAGTGAAAGAAGGAGGCGCACCAGTTATTGAACCCACGCCGTCGGAAGGCGTTACGGCATGAGCCGCAGCCGTTCGTCCGGTTAGGGTTCAGCCTGTTCGTCGTCTGGCCAATCGAACTTCGCGAGCGCCGCGCGGGTGATGCCGCCGGTTTTGAACCATCTGTGGCCGTCTGCTTCACCGCCGGGGCAGTACGCCCATCCGCCCTCTTCCGCGACGTTGAATGGGCTCGAGGGATCGACAGGCGGCTTACGGCGGTGCGTTTTGCGGATGCAGATGAATTGGATGAGGGCGCG